>Ga0208919_1000204_pt1 | contig 43742 bp, 56 predicted proteins | sample 4_EtaG_FD_184076 | JGI IMG/M metagenome (GOLD analysis project Ga0208919, IMG submission 184076) | Marine viral communities from the Subarctic Pacific Ocean - 4_ETSP_OMZ_AT15127 metaG (SPAdes) (version 3) | ecosystem: Environmental > Aquatic > Marine > Oceanic | place: Pacific Ocean | collected... | reverse complement strand
ATGCTCTCCCCTCACCAGGGGTTGCCTGTCTACATCAGCCCTACCGAGATACTGTCTGTAACCATCAGGCTGTCTATTCTCGGGGGAATAGTCTTTGCTATTCCTGTACTGGTAGGAACCCTGTTCTACCTGGTGCGCCCGTTGCTCAAGCGTAGCGAGCGACGGCTTGTTGCCCTGTTCCTGCCAGCGATCTTTCTGGCCTTCCTTGCAGGAACGAGCTTTGCCTACTTTGTGCTTCTGCCGGTCGGCATAGCGTTCCTGCTCTCATTCGGTGAGGACGTAGCTGTACCCACCATCCGTATCAGCGAATATCTATCCCTTGCATTGACCCTGGTGTGGTGGCTCGGCGTGATCTTTGAGTTACCGCTACTGATGTACTTGCTGGCGAAGCTGCGCTTTGTCTCGTACCGGCGGTTCAAGAGGATCAGGAAGTTTGTCCCGCCCTCCGCAATAATTGTCTCAGCCATCGTAACCCCGACATTTGACATCGTTAACCAACTGCTCTTAGCCGGTCCCATCATTGTTTTGTACGAGGTCGGGCTGCTGCTTGCGTGGCTTGCTCAACCCGGGAAAGGAACACTTGTGCTTCGGAAACTTAGAGACTTGTTGATAGGACTCTTGCGACGCATTGCCGTTGTCCTGATCCTTGTACCGTCACTGTTAGCAGGGGTGCTTTACGTGATTGCCCTGTCGTTCGTGTTCCTCTGGAACGGACACCTGTCTACGGACAACCCGTCTAAAACTAAGGACAGGTTGGACAGAGGGTACAATGCAGTACTCAGAGGGATCGCAAGAGTAGTGCGAGTGAGTCAAAGAAGGATTGAGTAATGCCTAAAGTTGGTGGCAAGAAGTACCCGTACACGTCAAAAGGGAAAGCGGCAGCGAAGCGTGCTAAGAAGAAGAAGCGAAAGAAGTGAGCACATCACTGTGCTGTCTGTTCGCTGACCATCCTGACTGCGGGTATGAGAAGTGTGGGTGTGAGTGTCACGCAGTAGGTTACTGGTACTTTCTCCTCCTAGATATGTAAGCAAGGGTTATAAAAGCGAAACCGCTAAAGAGTGCAACGCCGAATAACTTTTTCTTCATTCTTCTCCTAGTTGGTCCAGGTAGGTAATACCTACTGCCAGGGCGCTCCAGGCGTGCCCTGAGACGCCGTGCAAAACTCCAGGTGGGGTTTCGTAGCCCGTGCCGTCAAACACACCTGTGTGATGCCCACAGTCAGGGCATTTAGAACGCCCACGTCCTACCCAACCCTTGCCCTTGCAAGTTTGGCACTTCTTCCCGCCAATAGCCAGCTCGTTACCACCGTACCTGTCGATTAAGGCTTGGCGCACGTTGCTGTCTTTGGCAGAGGCGATTCCACACAGGTGTGTTTTGATCGTAGGGCGAGGAATGAAAACAGCGTCTGACACGTGAGCTTGATCGAACCTGCCCATCCACTTACAGGTTTCAAACGTGTCTCGGCCGACAGCCATGCCGTAGTTTCCGATGTCCTCGATCACAAGCGTGGAATCTGCATGCAGTTCCGTGATAAGAACCTCGTTGACTTCCCAGCCCCACATCACAGGGACATCGTTCACGATAGAAACCCAGCCAGATTTTGTTGGGCCAGGGTCGATGGCGAATACTCTCATTCCATAGCTACCTCGCGCTTAGACTGTCATTCTCTACATTCTGGACAGTGTTACAAACTACTCTTTGGAATTACCCATAATCTGAGTAGCTTGCTCCACAACTTGTGTGCGTATGTGACTATCTGTGCTGCGTTGCTCAAGCCACACTTCGATAGCGTTTACAGGGCGCATCGTTGCCATTGGCTCGGGTGTTACCACTCGCGCTGTATATTGCGCTTCGTGTTCAATAAGTATTTCTACGGTCCTTACACGTAGGCGATCTAAGGTGATCCGTAGATTTGCGATCACAGCAGGGTCCACGGACACGTTTGCTGGAACCTTTATCGTGCAGCGAAAGTTAGCGGACTCGGGGAACGTCGATGGCCAAGAGGAGGAACCAGTCGCAGGCCTTCCTCCAGCCGCTGCTCGGAACAGATATTCGTACTCAAACTCACAGTCAACTAACTTCAACGAAGTCTCGTACGGAATCTTGTACGTGTGGTACAGCCAGCCATTTACCTGTGTGGTGTGCACTAAACGATGCCGATAGGAATCCATGTCTGCCGACTGAGTGCGCCAGCTAGTCTTTCGCGAACTCTCACCAGGGGGTGCCTTTACTATGTCCACCACTGTGAAGCTCTTGACCTGATCCCACTCACCCCAGTCAGTCGGCTGAGTGCTACCCACGTAAGCAGGAGAGCTCGGGTCGTGGACGTGGCCCAGGTAAACACCACCGATGTTCGGGAGACTCGTCAGAGCCTCGTACGGCAGCACCACATCCTTGCCCAGCAGTAGGCCGGGGTCCTCGGGTGTGGTGTTCCCGTAACTCACCATTGCGTGGCCTACGAGAAGCGCAGGCAGGCTTGTATCAAGTTGCTCACATTGCTCGGCCAAAGCATTTAAGACAAACTCACGTGTTTGCGAAATTTCACTTTCAATCGTACAAGGCAGATTAAGTGGCCAGTCTACCGAGCGCGGCCACGGCAACCCGACAATTTGTATAGGTTTACCAATGGTCCTAAAGATTCGTTCTGTACTGACTTGTCCACGCATTACACCACGTGCCGCAATAGCTTGCCCTTCCGCAGCCGTCTCGTAGTTCCACAAGGCATCTGGAGATACTGTTGCTGGAATGTCGTGGTTCCCTGTCACTACCAGCGTCGGTTGAAGCTGAGATCCACGAACGTAATCACTTGGCGTAGGCGTACGCCGATCGTACATGTCCCCGGCAATAATCGTTGTTGCGTTGTGGTCGGCCGCAAACTTCATCGCTTCCTGTGCTGGTTGATCGTATTCGATATGATTTATTTCCCCACCGCCGTTCAGCTTTCGCAGCCACGGCCGACGTTCAGCACCAATATGCGTGTCAGCTAAAATAACGACTCGGTGATTATCAGTCTTGTTCATCGTAGGTCTACCTCAGTTCCGTTGACGCCAGGTGTGAGAACAATGCGTTGTTCCACAATTTCCTGCACGTTTGCTATGTGACTGATTGCAGTCACGTTCATAGTTTTGCCCAGCTTGGCAAGCAATCGTATGTAGCCCTCCTGTCTTTCTCCAACGAGCCACGCGTCTGCCTCGTCTAAGATCATGTGCTCGTACTTGACACCTCGATACCTTGAAAGCAGTTCAATTAGCCCGATCCGAACAGCAAGAGCCACAGCTACGCTTGCAGCGCCCCCGAGATCTTGCCACGCAAGCAATCCCCCCGGTGTTCGGACACCTTGCTCCAATGTTTCCACACCCGTTGCGGATTGTGTGGAAAAGTGGATTGAAAAGCCCGGCATTAGTTCTGCCAACGCACCGTTGGCAGCGCCTTCAAGCTCACGAATCGCCTGGTCAAGCATAAGTTGACGCACACCACTGGACGAAAACACTTCCGTCGTCAGTTCTAAACTGACATGATCGTCTCGACGTTTCGCCAAGTCGATTGAAAGGTCCTTAGCTTCCCTTTCATTTGTTTGAAGCCGATTCACCACCTCTCCAAGCCGTCCCTGCTCTTGCGCAGCGGCTTGATACTGTTTGCGTAATTGCGCTTGCTCACGTTCTAACGTCTGTATTTCCTTGTGCAACCTTTCTGCTTCCTCTTGTCCATCATCTTTCTGACGCAACCGATCCTCTACACCGTGGATCTGCTCTTGTAAGCCGGCCAAATCTTTACGCGCTTCCTCGAACCGCTGCTCGTGAAAATCGTAGTTGGCTTTGGCGTCCTGTAAATTCGCCCAGCGTTTCTTTAGTTCAATTACATCAGGCTTCCGAAGCCAGTCGCTTAACCCGACTGGAACCTCTAACAAATCCTCCATTTCTACGACAGGCTGCTTACATGTAGGACACTTGACAGCAACCTGTTGTGCTTGCTTGTTACGGGAGGCAATCAACTGGTTTTGTTTTATCACATGCTCACGCGCCTCGGTCATAAGGCGTTCGCCCGACATGTGATTTTCGTACATGCTTTCAATCTGTGCCGCATCAGAAAGAAGCTCAAAGCCGCTCTGAACCTGGCCGTTCGCCTCGTACACACGCTGTTTTTGTATGTTGATACTGTTAAGAACGCTCTTGTGTTCTTGCTCTAGGTCAAGACGGCGTTTGTGACGTTCATGTATCGTGCTTGCGTCTGCGCGTAACTCCAACAGCTTGGAATCTATTGGCTGAATTAGCTTCCCAATATCCGCAGCCGTTTGGCTTGCAACCTTTTGCTGCTCAAGTGCCCGTGGCAAGTTGTGAGAAACATCCTCAGTCATTGCTGCAAGACGATCTTCATTTACGTTTAGATACGTCTCGGACTCAGCACTTTTCTCCTGTGCTCGTGCGTGCCAAGCGTCCCAGTCACCAAGATCTAGGATCTCACGCAGCACCTCACGCTGATCCGCAGGAGTTCTGCGCAAGAAGTCGCCCGGCCCCTCAACCTGATCCACGTAAGCTGTCATACGAAACGTCTCGTACGTACCTATAAGCTCGTTAAGTGCAGCCTGCGTCTCTCGAATCGTGGCCCCAGTTATGTCACCGTCAAGTGTTGACTCGACATTCAACGCGACGGTGCTGCGACCTGAACTACCCAGGTGCAGGCGACGTGTCACCACGTATTGACTCATCCCAGTTTCAAACGTCACGCTTACGCTCATGTCGCTTTGACCGTACGTGACCTGCCTGTCCTGTGACGGCACGGCGTGAGCTCCCCACAGAGCCCAACGTGTAGCAATGCAGAGCAAGGTTGTCTTGCCTGCATCATTTGCGCCCACAACCAGCGATAGCCCAGGTGGTAAATCAGTGTTTACGTCCGAGAGCTGTCGTAGGTTTTTCGCATTGATGTGGGTGATCTTCATAAGTTCTCCTCAAACTGCGATAAAAATATCGCGACAAAAAATCACGTTTTCAGAATTACCACTCCATTTGCTTTGCCTCCGTGTGGTTGACCATCTTGGCGATCTCCTCGGCTGCATGTGTTTCACAGGTTGCTCGTCCGTCCACGGTAGGCCCAGCCTCGTTCTCGCAATCGTCTCGGAAGCAGATCGCTGACTCCTCCTGATCGAGCTCCTGAACAAGCTCTGCCTCGGGCAGCATGTTGCGTTCAGGCACGTCCACACCTAGAACCATTCCCTCGTCGGCCGTGCCGATGTCAATTCCGATCGGCGCAACATTGCGCAGGCATGCAGCTTGCGCACGTTTCTGTGCCATCCGGTACGGGTGTGCAGTTTCAATGGCCGAACCAGCAATTACCTGCTGGCCCTTTTTCGTGGAAGCACGTCCAAAACCTTCCTCGGATGGGACAGCTTCGAGATCCAGCGTGATCGGATGCCTAGCGTAGTAGTGCGCAATGACACCTATTTCATCTGGCCCAATTCCGTAAGCCAATTTGTCAGCTTCGGGCACCAGCGTTGTGACTAGCCGGCCCCAACGAGCGCCGAGCTTCTGTTTTGCATGCCATTCCAGACCCTTGATGTTGATGTACAGCGAGCCATGTACCAGGTCGATGTGATATGGCTCAAAGCCTGTCTTGTGCAGGCGTGCAAGCTGCATAGCAGGGCCCATTTCCTTGAACAGTGGAGCAAATGCTCCCCACGCCTGCTGCGTCACAGCTACGTCCTCACGAGTTATCGTCATTACCTCTGTCGAGTCGGTCATAGGTCTCCTTTCGCCGTATTTACGGCGCATGTGCGTTTCGACTGCGGCTGCAATCGGCGCACCAGTTTGGTATTGCTGCGTAAGACTTGCCCCACGCTTCGTCCTTTCCTTTGCCATTTCGTCTCGTAGGGTCACGCTAATCTCCTTGCTGCGGCCTTAAATCGTCGCACTCCCACATGTCCACGATTTTGACCATCGTTTTGTCTTGCATCCTCGATACAAACCGCTCTCCTACACGGTCGATCCACCATTGTTTACGTTCGCTTGGGGTCTCGCCCTCGGCAACCAAATTGCCTGCGAGCACGGTTGGCTTGTTGTAGTGCGTCCTGTGACCGAGCAAATCCTGGAGTGTCTCGGCCAAAAACGATGTCGTGTCTCTTGCACTCAGGATCTCGTCAATCACGAGATACTTTGCATCGCGAAGTGTACGCATATACTCGTGCGACTCATCCAGCTTTTGGCGCAGTCCGAAAACGAAATCAGCCCATATTACGTACACCACCGGGTCGCCACGCTCGATAACACGTACGACAGCGCCCTGCGATAGATGAGTTTTTCCCACACCAGTACCGCCGGTCAGCACGAGGAATTCTGGACCAGTACCACTTGCCCAATCCAACGTGGCTCGTTTCGCTAATTCGGCTGACTGTTGTGCTTTCATCGAGTGCATCTGCCTGCTCGTGTCAAAGGTGTCGATACGAGCCACGTTCACGCCCTCAAGACCCGCCTTTCGGAACAAACCTGCCGTCTTTGCCGCAGCTACCTGCGCCACGGTCGATGATGTGCAGTCTGGACATGGAACTAGCTTGCCGAAACCCGGCTCGTGCAACTTCGGCCATGTTCCGTACTCGTTTAAGTAATGAACCCACAGATAATCCTGGCACGTGTCACACGCATACTCATACCCAATCGGTTCCTGCGTCGCGCGGTCTGCTATCGCCTGAGAATCTATGTTTGCTACTGATCGCAGAGTGTCTCCCAGCGCCTGCATTGGTTTCGCCATGTTGCATTTCCTTTCGTAACCAGTTTGTAAAGCTGCGGTAAATATCTTTCGGCCTGCGCCGCTTGCCTTTGCCCGCGCTATGCCAGTTTTCCCACCGCATCGCGGTTTCCACGAGGTCGAGCGACGCGTACTTCTTTTCCACCTGAGCAATTTGCGGTGACGTTAACTGCGTCGTCGTCCACGTGCTGTTATGGATAACCGTTACCCATTCTGAGTCAGTGAACAACTGTTCTTGTTTTGCCTTGTTGTTGTTGTTGTTTAGATCTGCGCGCGCGAGTAACCCACGCTGGTGACGGTCTGGACCCACGCTGGTGACGGTTTCTCGCTTACCGTCACTGGTGACGGTAGGACCGTCGCTCGTGACGGTTTTGATTGCGTAAACTCCACGTTTAATTCGCGATATAAAATTCGCGTTTTCAAGACGTTGAAATGCGCGCTCAGCGGAGCGTACGGATATGTTCGCTAATTCGGCGATTGCGGTTGGACCGCTGCGTGAAACCATTTCGGTTTCTGTGCGCGCAAGCCAGACAAGCACAATTTTCGATGTCGTGTCTACGGACGTGGACCAGGCCCACGTCTCAACGTCTTTGCCCACTACGAGCGGAGGGGATTTTGTGCGTGGAGAATAAGCTCTTGCCACTGATCCGGTGACATACGTAGCACGATCCGCGGTCGATCATCATTGGTGCTCACAGTTATGCCCACGGATTCGGGTAGGTGAATCTCTATGTGTTCGAGCTCGGGATTGTTCTCGTGAATCGCCCACACTTGAACGCCAGAACACTCTCGGTGGAACGCTTCGTCGTACTGCATCGTAATCTCCTCATTACGTCGTAGGTGTCGTAGGTACGCCGGCCCGGCTGCTTGCAAAACAGCCGGCCGGCGTTGCGTGGTCGAGGAGGAGACCTACGACAGACAACTCCAACCACGCGAAATATGAGTCTACCCAATCGCAGCCCGTTGCGCCAGATAGATCCGTTCCTTCTGTTTCGGATTCCCTCGGTCAATGTGCCTGTTTTTCGTAGGCACTCGGATGCTCGGGCTTGTGGGGCACCAACGGCAGATCGAAAAAATGCTGCCTTTCCCTGAGCCTAGTCCCACGCGATGGGTCACGCACCCAGGGGGGTTTATGCACCCACACATCGGGCAATCTTGCTTCGACTGTGGCGGCCGAGCGCACATCGAGCAGCGTACATCGCCGCCCGCGTGCCGAATTAAGGAGCCACCACAACCTCTGGTACATGCTTTGAGCATGTAATCGAGGGTAACAGAACGCGGTCGTCGTCACAGGAGCACAACTTCCAGGAACGACGACCGCGTAGGTATGTTACCTCATTACTTGGGACAGGATTGTTCTAACCGCGTCCATCGAGTGTTCGACATCAAGTTTTTCTGGCTCATCGCTCTCCATCCACTCGTCGTACCAGTCGAGCACATCTATCAACGCCTCCTTCATGTCTGGAGCAGCAGCTATCAGGGCTGCGTTGGCTTCGGTCTCGTCTGACCACTCGACAAGCCTGTACCTGCGGGTGATGGAGACGTGAGCGACGGGCGTCCCTCCGTACATCTTCGGCTCCTCGGCGGTGATGGCGAAGCCGTATAGTCGGTAGCTCTCAGGGTCGCCCAGGATGCCCTTTCGGGTCGGGCTGGCTGTCCACGGTCCCGGCGTGTGCATGGCCTTCTCTGTATCTTTGATATCCATGTTATTGAGCCTCCTGTGGTATGTATGGCAAGCGCAGCAAATGGGACGGCAAACCCCTCCAAGCAGCGCTTCTGGCTATAAGGGTGTTGTAGGCCTTTGTGAATGTCTCGGGGTACTCGGCTTCCAACTCCTGCATGATGCGTCGCCCCGCCCTGATGTAAGGCGTTCCTTCTCGCCCCCAATCTCCCCATTTGTCTATGTCGTAGTAAAGTGCCCACACCCACCCGGGCACTTGAAACTCGGTGACAGTAATCACCGGGCGTTTGCTCCGAGGGTTAGCCTTTTCGATTGCGCAGATCATCGCTTCCTGCTCTAAGTTAGGGCGGCCTCCGCAATCCCGGCAAAATGCCATCGCGACATGCTCCTTGCGCTCGCCGTGATCTGACCGGAACGGTTCGACCTCGGACATGATTAACTCTGCGAGCATGTTCTGCGTAACAGTGATCTTCATATCGCCTTCCTTTCTAAAGCGTCTATCGCGTTCTTGATGCGACGTATGTCCGAGTGCATACGGTCGAACACCTGATCCAGTTGAGTGTGTTCGATGATTGTGCCGTTGTTTACGATGGAAGGTTCTATCCACTCGATGATGTCTATAACGACCCCGTGGCCGAAGGGGTCAGGACACGTTTGTGGACTACATGTGGCTATGTATGACGCATGATGCTGTGCATTAGTAAAGGCACCCCCGTGTACAGTGGGCATCATCGCTGGAATCACGTGCTGCATGAGCCCAGGCGCGCCATACGCCTTGCTCGCAGCTTCGAGCACCTGTTTAATCGTCAGTAACATGATTCATTTCCCTCCAAAATTTGCCCGAAACATTTCGTACATAAAGCGGTGGTCGTAGTCGTCACAACGCCCGGTCACATGGTCTGTAAGACATGCGTAGTGCATTTGGCACCCGCGTTTCAGTCGCTTCATGCTGCGTTTGCAGCATTGGCAGCGGACGCGCCCAGGTGCCAGTGGTTTAGTCATGTCGATTTTGGCCATCGTAGATCTCCTCGTCTAATGTAAACGTCAATTCTCGTACTCGTAGGTAGGCACGTCGTCCTCGTAGGCGTACGACCAGACAAAGCCACACTCGTCGCAGACGAGATAGCCTCCACCTAAACCGTCTCTCTCTCCGTACGATTCCATGTAGACCACGCCATCTTCAATCGCACGAACGTCGTGGGACTCGTCCACGGTCAAGACCATTCGATACCTGGGCACCTTGCAACTGTGGTCCTGCGCAAGCTCGTCCACCTCTATTTTCGCCATCGTAGATCTCCTCTCTTGGCCGTATCTTCGGCCTGCTCTTGTGTGAGGCAACAGTCGAGCAACTCGCTACTACCGTCTGCGTTGTCTCGGCGCACCTGCCACTTCCACTCGCGGCAGTCGTCACCGTCCTCGCCCGGCACCTCCCCGCAAGCTGCTTCGCTTGCGGGGCACGCAAATATGCTCATTTGTTACTTCGCCTCCATATTTTCACGTGTCTCTGACACTTCCTCGTACGTGAGAGTCCCGTTGTACTTAGGATCATGTCTGTCTATGAACTCACACGTTTGATCGGGCAAATTGATTATGATTGACGGTTCATTGGCGTTGTACTCGTCCTCCACGTTCGGCTTGAGCATGAGTCCGTAACTCAAATGTTGGTCACGCCCACCCTTGATGATTTGATCCACCATGATTCGTAATGCGTACGATTCGTCGCTCCAACGCGGACGTGCAAACTCGATTGCATCGCACACGATTGCAGGTGCCTCGTACCCACGATTGTGCAGGTACACGTACAGTGAACCGTCACGCGTTTTCAGTTCGATCATTCTTCGGTCGCCCATGTGTAGGTCTCCTATATGCTGAACGAGTAGGTGCCAGTGAAGTAGTTGGACAACCACGTGTCCACGTCAGGCATGTCGCCGATATCCCCCTTTTCCTTGCGTTCGGAGTAGTCGAAGTACCAATGTCTTACGTCCTCCCATTCTGCGCTGTCTAAGAGTGTGTCAAACGTGTCCCACGCTTGAGCTTCAAACTGTCCCGCAGGACCTTCCATCGAATAAAACTCGTCGAGCTTTTCCTCGTCCTCGTCCAGATCCTCGGGTGGTTCTGGCATGGGTGGCAGCAGGGCGTCCACAGCCATAGCGAGATCGTGAAGGCGCTCGGGAATCTTCACGCCATTTTCTGTAGGGTTGCTCATGTAGGTCTCCTCCTTACGCGGGCGGGAGCGTGTAGGCTCCCGCCCGCTTCCTTAATACGATTAAGCGTTGGCGTATTCCAACGCCTTGTCGTAAGCACGTCGGCCCTCATCACGTCGCACACCAAACATCACCGAGCGGTCAGCGTGTGGGCCTTCACGCCAGTTGCTCACTTCGGTCACGGCGTTCACTACGCCCCACGCAGTCCCGCCAATCGGCGTTGCTGCGTACTCGTCCACGAACAGCGAACCAGCAGAGAGTTGAAGTGTCTCAGCTCGTTTCAATTCCACCTGGTACACGTGCTCACGCCGCTTCTGCTGTGCGATCAACTTCGCAGCGAGCTCGTTCGACACCTGATCGGAATTGACCAACGCCGTCGTCTCCTGCGCTGGCGGTGGTGCTTTCGGCGTTGGATACGCAGCCGTGATGATTCCAGCCGTGATCTCGTCCGTGGCTTCCGTGTTCGCCAGTCGTTCTTGCTCCTCCTGCATGTCCTTGAGCGACGTGCGTAGGGAAGCCATGACCTCGACGTGCCACTCGGCCTGCGCCTTAACGTCACCCACGTGCTTGAGACTGAACGATTCAGACGCATTACGTGATGCAGCGACTAGCGTGTTCTCGCACACGACCCTCACGGACACCTTCTCGACCTTGAGCGCCGATGTACCATCGTGCGATGTGTGCACTAGCACGTATTGGCGGTTCTCCTCACCCGCCACTTCGTACCGGCCTACGTCCAGCGTCATGAAGAACGTCGCACCGTTCCGAATCACGCCTACGGTTTCAACCGGCCACTCACCGGCTATGGGCGTGAGAATGTCAGCCACGTCACGATTTTGTACGACCACGTATTCCTGCGACGCATCGCCGAGATACACGGGATCTGCCTCACCGTCGACCGGGGGCCTTACGAGTGCGAAGCGTGGGGACAGGTAGGCGTCGTCGCCAAACTGATACACCATCTGCTGCTTCGTGATCTCGATATCCGCGTCGGCCAATTCCAGCGCCTCACGAGGCGTGAGAGCCTCGTTGAACACTGTGCCAAGTCCGTGCCATGCGCCTGTCCTGTACCCTGCGAACCTGTTTCCGAGTATGTTATCCATTAGGCTGTCACCTGTGCTTTCGCCTGTAGGGTTTTGATCGTGTTCTCCGCTGTCGCCAACTCTCGCTTGAGTCGTGCGATGGTTGTGCTACCGAGCTTCGTTGCTCTCTCCGCAAGCTGCTCGTGATCTGGGTTTGCAAACTTCGGCATAATCACGCCGATAGCGTCGTGTTCACCCGTGGCAATTACGCCCGGTGAGTTTGGATTTACAATCGAGACCGTGAACGTGTCCGTGTCCACCGCCTTGCACAAACGTGAGATTAGCTTCGGGTCCATCGACATGTACCATCCCTCGTACATGTCGCTCTCGTCACGCCACGGGATAAGTTTGCGCCAATCAGGGTACGTACCTTGAATCGTCGTGGTCTCACTCACATCCCCGTTCACGTTGCGTATCCTCACCTTGTCAGGCGTGAACGTGCTACTTAACGAGTCACGTGTGTCCTCGAACAGCAACCTGTTTGCGTACGATGCGGTACGCTTTCGTGTGTAGGCCGTTTTGATAAACGACCCAGGCACGAGCGTGGGCGCAAAGTTGTTCGGTAACGACGCTGGACCCTCAACGCTCGCAAGTATGTATCCATCGGCTGCCGTGAATCTTGCGAAGCCCTCACTGGCGTACTCCACGAGTACGCCAGTGAGCACAGGGCGTTGGTCGGTTTTTCCTGCACACGCCTCGAATATAGGCGTGGGAACCTGTGCGTAAAAATCTTCCATTCGTAGTCTCCTCGTCTCTCGTGTGTCGTAGGTGTCCGTGCTCCTAAGCGGACGCTCGTTATTTCTTCGTCTTGGCGTTGGCTTTCTTGAGCGCATCGGCGAGTGCGCCGCCTACGTTCTTGACTTTACCCGATGTTTTGGTCGACTTCTTCGCCCGTGTCGTACGTGCGGGCGCTTTCGGTGCGGGTGCGGGTTTCGGTGCGGGTTTCGGTGTGGAATCCGCTTTAGGTGCCTCCGGTGCGGGTGCCTCCGGTGTAGGTGCAGGTGTGAACGTGCGTCCTACGAGCGCAGCGTAGCGTTCGCTGGCCTTCACGTCCTGTTCCAGTAACGCTCGAAGCTCGTGCATGGGTTTGCCGTTGAGCTCGATGCCGAGTGCGGTAGCTGCTGCGATCCTGCGTTGTCGTCGTTTCATGTCGTTGCGCCTTTCAGACTAAATTTCCAGAGAAAAATTTGGGGTTGCTAAACCCCCCTCTCTCACTAAAGTGAGAGGGGGGTATTTTGGCCGGTTAGCTTTGGCCAGATTTCGATTTTGCCTCCTTTCCGGCTAGGCTCCGGTCTGTCAGCGTTTGGGCATGTTCGCCCGTAGATATGAGCACGTTGTCACGTGCGAGTGACCGAAGAACCTCTCCCGTTGCGCCTTCCGCATCTAAGGCGAGACACACGTCGCTTCCGTGGCATCGCTCGAAGAACGGGTTGCTTCCGCACCCGAGGTCAGGTTCGTCCGCCTCGTACACGCTCCAATCTCCGTACTCGTGCCCGGCGAATTGCAGAACATCGTTTTTAATCCAGAGCTCGTTCATACGAACCTTGTCGGGGTCGTTCGCAAACTCGATTGCCATGCGTGCGCTGTACGTGGTGTGCACGTACACGAGTGGCCCGAACGTGGGGCCACAGTGGCCCAAGTCCTCCAGAGCGTCACCCTCGTAGGTCGTGGCGCCCGGCGCGCCTTCCACGCGTCCGTGAAACAGCTTCAAGTACATGCTCATACTAGCTTTCCTCCTGTTCGCAATCGTGTCCGTACGCCCATTCCTGTGCGTCCTCGTCGTCGAACATGTCGAATACACGTCCGCACTCAGGGCACTTCGCTGTGAACGTCACCTGCCATCCCTCCACGTGAGTACCTGATCGACGAGACGTTTTATCGTGTCCTCGTCAGCCACGCTATTCCCGTGCGATGCGTACACGAGAATCTTCACCGCCACCTCCGCAGACGCTTCGATCGTGTCGAAGTCCTTGTCGTGTACTAGCTCCCACGCCTCCGCATATTCGCCTGCTAAACGTGCGGCGAAGATGAAGTCGTCGTGTGCACCGATGCCCAACGCCTTCGTGTACATGTCATACGTGGCCCTGTATAGCGGGTGCGATCCCATGTCGAGCGCGATGCTCGCGATGTTTTCTGCTACGGTCATAGCTGGCCCTCCACGATGCCGTACTCGTTTGCCACGTCCACGACGAACCCGCGTGGGATCTCCCGCGCCTGGTACGTCCACGGCACGTGGCCTTCGTGTGTCGCCTCGTTCTCATCCCGCTGGTTCGCAGCCGCAATCGCGACCGCTTGCTTGTGTGTGTCGAAGATCATCATTCGCAAGTCTCCTCGGCCTCTCGGCCTGCTGAAATTTTGGGGGCTGCTTTACCCCCCCCTCTCAACTTCGTTGAGGGGGGGGTTATTTTGGCTCTTAGCTTTGGCCAAATTCGGTTTTCGGCTCCTTTCCCGCTGGCTCTCCCGCTGGCTCGCTCGCCTCCCGCGCCAGGCGTACGAGCGTGGCGTGTGCGTGTTTGTTATTATTCGTCACGATTCATTTCCTCCCATGTGTTGAACACAACCTGTGCCGCGTCGTGGTCGTCTGCGTACCTGTTGCACGTGTCGCACCCTACCGTTTGTGCGCTCATTGAATCAAATCTCCTGACACGGAACTCCCGCGACACCACGTCACGAGAGCTACGCCACTCATTCCATCGTTGCCCGCTTGCACGAGCGCGTCGGGCCGTACTTCGGCCCACGCATCACATCCGTACCACGTGCACGTCGCTCGGAAATACACGTGGTTGTCGCGCTCCACGATCGGCACGAACGTGCCCAAGTCGTGATCCCAGTAGCCCGCCTCCTCACGGGCAAATTCCTGTAACCGCGTCGTGTACGACGTACGTGACAGCGGAAGCGTTGTCTCTTGCCACTCGAACGTGTCGCTCAAGATGCCCACCGTGCCCGTTCGTACTCCGTGTTGCACACGTGGCCGTGGCCGAGCGTGCTCGGGTCGCCACGCTTCGAGCACTCCCGCCTGTGAACGGGCACGACGTAGCCGCGTGGCAGCTTGCCTGGCTCAGGCGTACGTGCCGCCTGAGCGATGTCGGTCGGGAACACCGCGAGCAGCATCGCCCCCGTCGTCTGCGTACGGAACACGTACTCGTCGTCCAGTTGGCCGACGTACGTGACCCCCATGTGGGTGATTCGCTCGTGCTCGACGCACGGGTCGTACAGGCGTACGTTGTACGCAACGCCCTGCTCGAATGGGTTGTTCATCGTAGGTTCTCCTCGTGTGGCGCCAGCGCGCCCATGATTGTGTCGTACACGGCGTCGATCTCGTTCGTCACCTGCATGTGACTCGCGTGCTTGCTCGGCACGTACGTGAACAGCGCGTGTTCGTAGCCCTCGTGTCCCACGCCAACGCCTGACCTGTGTGCCTCGATCGCCCACTCGGGTTCGGTGAACCAGTCAAAACCGCCGACCCCGTTCACGTTGCCCGCATCGGGCCTGAACGCTGCCACGTATACGGGGTTACGCACGGTACACGCCCCAGTTCTCGACGCGTCGTGCGTCGGCGCGTACCGCGTCCATGCGTCGTTCGCAACGTGCGCACAACAAGCCCTCACCCGTGATCGCAAGCACCGCGCTCGGTCGCTCGCATCGGTCACACTTTGTAGCTGTTCCCATCGTAGGTCTCCTCGTGGGCACGCTGGCCCACACGTGTTGTGTATGTACGCTCACGCTCGTGCGTGAGGTTAGCTGCCCTGCTTGTACTCGCTCGCAGGTCGCGTCGTGTACGAGAGCGACGTACGCTCTTGCAACGCGCTGCCCACGATTGCGTACTCGCCTAGTTCGTCCTGCACGATGGCGAGTGCCTGCTCGTGCGTGTCAGCTTCGACCTCGTACTGGTCTACGCTACGTTCCGTGTACTCGTGCTCGATGATGTACTTCATGTATGACTCCTCGCACGTGGGCACACCGGCCCACGTGCACACTTGTGTATGTACGCTCACGCTCGTGCGTGAGGCTAGAAACGTGCCTTCCATCCTCCCAGCCACGACGAGCTGAGCGTGAGCGTCTCGGTGCCGATCTCGTCGCCGTACGTGGTGGCGCCGTCGGTTTTCAACTCCCACACCTCATCATCCGTGAGCGTGTACTCACGTTGCACTTCGTCGAGCAGGGTTGACAGGCTCGTGCATGATATGGCCTCGTGTTCCGACGTGTCGCCGTACACGTCGTAGTTGGCAGTAACCGTGTGAAGCACGTCGTAGATCGTTTCCATCGTAGGTCTCCTCTCGGGCGCATTGCGCCCATGTCGTAGGTTTGAACGGGAGTCCCCGCTCACGTAGACGTGTATCACGTGGATCTACGTCTACGTGAGCGAGGCGTGCGTGGCACGCCCCACTCGTGTGTGTTAGTCGAACGACTCCTCGTCGCAAGTGACGCACATCTGGCCACGTGCTCGCATGTATTCGGGCATCTCGTCGCAGATGCAAAACTGAATCGTGTTCAGCCAAATGCGCGTTACCCACGAGCCCTTGTTTACGTTCGCACACGTGGCTTCGTGGCCCATGAAGCGTGGGTTCCCGCAGCACGTGTGCTGTCCGCATTGCGTGTGCGTGGAATTCTCGCAATTCGTACGTGACACGTCGTCTGGCATCTCGATTGCGCCGAACTGTTGCGCCCATGTCGTAGCTGTGAACATCGTATGTCTCCTCTCGCACGTGGCCACCTGGCCACGTGCACTTGCGTGTGTGTTAGTCGATGGTCGTGTACTCGATGTTTTTGAACGTGTAGCCACATGCCTCCCACGCTTGGAACGAAGGCCCGTTGCCCTTGCCTTGCACGTTCACCACGTAGCGCCTGTTACGTTTGTCCACCCGTTCCGTGTACGGGTAGTAGTCGTAGCGGTAAGACCACCTCACGTGTGATCGTGCGATCGCTTCCTCGTCGTAGTTCGTACGTGGCCAGCACTTGTCACCTGTGAGCATGTCCGTGGGGAACGGCTCATGCCCGACCACGATTGCGTTCCAGATCTCGTATGTGTGTTCGTTTTCCATCGTAAGTCCTCCTCGCACGTGCCCCACGTGGGGCACGTGCACTCGTGTGTATGTGTTAGCTTTGCGCCAGTTCGGTACGTAGGGCGTACAACGCTGCACGTAGGGCACGTGTGGCCTCACGTGCGTTCAACGTAGCGTGCAGATCTGCGTGGCTCGTGAGGCCGTGTAGGTACGGGATCCCGTACGGGCCGTCGATCGTGTCGGGCACGTTCAACGTGGCCACGTCGGCGTGTGTGGGTTCGTGGCCGAGCGTGTCGGCGAGCGTGTCGAGTACGTATGTGTTCAGGTTGTCCATCGTTGTGCTCCTCGTACGTGCTACGTACGTGTGATGTATGTGTGAGCGGAGGATACCCGCTCGATCGCAACGTGACCTACGTGTCGTGGGTTACGTCCCGATCGAGCGAGGCAAGCGTGTAGCTTGCCTCACCCGCCTGGGTTACGCTTGCGCCGCTGCGTACTTCCGACGTGTACGTCGGACTCGTGCCATCAGGTTGCGTCGCTTGCGTTTGTCGGGATGCGTGCGGTTGCACTTGCCGCCCGAGAGGGCTACGTCTCGCATTTCTTTCGCCGTGAATACGTAGGTCTGCATCGTAGGTCTCCTTGCCACGTGGGCATGTCGTAGGTATGTGTGCGGGGGACGTATGCCCGCCCCCGCTCGGGCACTCGGGTTATGCGTTCGCTCGTGAGTTGATTTCGAGTTCGGTGAGGCGCTCCATCACGCTTGCCAGTCCGAGCGTGAGAACTTCGAGCGCTTTCACGATCGTGGGTTCGGGTGTCTCGGCCACGATGGCTTCGGCTTCGGCCACCACGTCCGGGGTAGACGCTTGTGCGTCTAACCACGCTGCATGTGTGCCCCGGTGTACGTTCATGCAAGCTACGTTGCCCTCGTGGCGGGTACGGCGTGTTTTCGCAACCTTGACCGTAGCTGGGCCACGTAGGGCCCGGTCGTCCTCAAGCCGCTGGCCTTCCAGCTTCACGTGCTCGGGCTCGGGAGCGGACTCGGGAGCGGGAGCGGGCTCGGGTGTGACGCCTACGCCGTGGATGTTCGTGAGGTGCCAGCGGCGGCCTTCGGCCGTCTTGAACGCCTTGCCCTTCCGAACGCAGCCCTTGTGCATGCATGCTCGTGTGGGGGACTTGACCGTGCGGGTGGATGTGTGTGTTGTGCTACCCATGTGTATGTGCTCCTGTGCCTCGTGGGCACCTGTTCGTGCCGACAACGTGTCAGCAACGTGGTAAAACCGTACCACAGGGTTTCGGATTTTCACGATGGCCAGCGGCGCGCCTGTGCCGGGGTGGAACGGGACCTTATTGGCGCGTGAACGCGAACGCGTCATCCGCGCATCCGAGCGTGATGCCCCACGCTGCCGTGAATGTCAAATGGGCCGATTTTGGCTCGCGTGATCGGGCATAATGCGCGCGGGTAGCACGCGACCCCCACGTTTGTCCAGCGTGTCGGCCGTAGCTTTGCGTAGCTTTGGCGTCGTAGGCCTCGATCCGTTTCAACGCACGCGGCCGCACGTATCCGCGGGCGAACCCGGGGGGAGTACGTTGGGCCGCCTCGCGTATAGATAGATCTACCCGCTCATGGATGCGGCACACATTTTCTGTGTTTCAGGGTAACGAGGATGGTGTTAGAGGCTTAAAGACTGTGGTTTGTCTTTTGCGAGCGCCCAGGGTGATTAGGCGTAAGGTTTGCGATGAGCGAGGCGTTGTTTGTGGACCAAGTTTGGGCACACCCCCTCCGTAGGTTCCCCCACAAAAAATTGCCGAGGAGTGGGTCATGTTTTACGGAGCGCCGCGTCGCTAGACCGGATTTACTTCGGACCGGGTGTTGCCCTTGTCGATGCTACGAGACCCTCGGGCCTTCGTCTGTTCGGGAGGCTGACCACCTGGCCATGCTTCACGGTAGGTCTTACCGTTGTTCCACTAAGAGGATGGTAGCATGAACGGATCAACCTGCAACCCATCAGCTTTTGAGGAGGAGCTGTTGAACATCATCAGGAACATCCAAATAACGCCGCCTATCTGGCTTTGTCTTGTATGCGGAGCAACGGGAGACACGTTTAAGCTCTCTCATGCGCCTTTACTCGCGCTAGGAGAGCGACAAGACGGTTCTTTTGAGCCCTGTCCTATCAGGGAAACAGAGGAGCCTCTCCAGGCGGACGGATTTGAAGAAGCTCTTATCGGTACAGGGTGGCAATTCACCCAAGAGCTCCGTGTTTACTCAATAAAGAAACTCCTGGAGGTCCTCATGCGTGACATGAGTTACGAGGAAGCTCGGGAGTTCTACGACTTCAACATAGTCGGTGCCTACGTGGGTGCCGGCACACCTGTATTCGTGGAAGATGATGATGATTGAAGTTGTATGTGTCAACCAGGCGGAACACGAGGTGCACTTTCTTGTGGATTCCCTCGGATATCCAGGCATTAGTACGTGGTTACTAGGCCGTCAGGGCCAAATAGGCGCTGGAGGGCTTGGCACGTTGGCCGTAGAGCCCCGTTTAGTGACAGATACGACATCAGACGCCTTCTCTGCCATGTGTGAGCTTGTGGCAGAGAAGCTACAGGTCGATCGTGATGAAATAGGCATGGTCATAGACCTTATGGAAGTCCTTAAAGATGGAACATGCGCGCGACGCATGCAAGAAAACCAACCTTATTATTTCGTGCACGCGTACGAGGGTGAATGACGCTTGAATAGCTTTCTTGCTATCTTTCGAGGATCGACAACATTTACAGAGGAGTAGCAATGTGTCTCTAAACGACATAGCCGATAGGGCTCGCGCGTACGCAGATACGCAACATAAAGAAAATCTTGGCATGACCGCTACAGGCGCTGGCGGTGTTGAGCTAGGCAGCTTCCAACTTAGCGAACTGGACACTCACACGTCTCGTGTTCGTGAATGGATGCACCTGGTCCCAGCAACAGAGACCGTAGTAGAGGAAGTAGATACGCTGGCAGACGACTGTATTGCTTTCGTCTCTGCGCTAACTACTAAAGCCAGCCAAAAACTGCGTGATCGCATTGAGGCACAATCATGACCAGTCGTGTTAGTGACGCTTTCCGCACGGACGAGACAGCCCTCCGTAATCAAGAGGCTGAGGAACGAGCAAACCTGGTCGACTGGGTAAATACTCCTGGACGACTACGCATAGGAGGAGTCTGGATCTCTGCCACGTCCCCTTCTAAAGAGGAAGTCTATATAGGTTTTATAGGACAGGCCGTTGATACTGTAAAAATGGTGTCTAACCCGGTTGAAGTTCTTTCTCCTGATGGACAAGAGACCGCGCGCATATACGTGCGTGGGTCAGCCGAATGGGAACGCATACTGAGCATCAAGTCCGAAAGGGACCAGAAGCTCGAAGCGTCTATTCGACGAGCTCGTGCAGCAGCAGAAGCGGAAATTGCAGAGGAGGAGGACAAGTTCATGACAGAAGCCGGCGAACAAATCGACGCCGAGCTTGAAGCTGCTCGTGAACCTGCCACTCCGTCAGGTGAACAACTTGTAGCCAAAGGATGCGCTTACGACGCGCCTCATTTTGACTGCGAACCTTGTATGGCGCACTTTGCAGATCCTGCACGTCGTCGAGAACACGAGGGAACTGCAAATCACAAAGAAGTTGTAGGCACCGAGGCAATTTAAGTGGCGCAAGCACAAGGTAAAGGCAAAACACGTAAGGCTCAAACTCGTGCTGACTTAGAGCGAAACGAACGTGCAGCCTCTGATCCACTTGCACCCATACGTCAAGCGTGGATCTTGGACGAAGATCGTTTTATGCGGATGCTGGGATACGTTTCAGAGGCGTATTCACCAGCATCCGCTCGTTTACGCGCTGATCCGTACAACCCAATCACCAATTCAGACTTCACCGTATGGGTAGCTGTTCCAGAAAACGCAGAACTATATCAAACAGCCCAGGACTTTGGAGAAGCAAAACTTACAGATGAGTTGCGAGCGCAAAGTCTAAACCTGGCCAGTGGGCGCAAAGGTTCACACGTAGCGACTCAAGTTATGATGCGCGTTATAGGTAGAACCCCGGCGCAAATACAACGTACAGCCAACGACAAACCTAAAGAATTGCCGGCGTATGTTCCTCCAGAGGAACTTGTTGGAATGTCTGATGAAGAATTAGAGGTTCTTGTTGAGAGCAGGTAGTTAGTGGCCACACAAACACGTATCAGGCCCGAAGAAATCATGGCCGAGCGAGCTAGGCGCAATTTTCGCGCCTACTGCGAGTTTGTCCACGGCGATTACGACATCGACGGAAACTTTGTTCCGTTAGAACTGCCTCCACACATCGAGTATTACATCGCCACGCTTACAACACAGGAGCCAGCAGAAAAAGCGACAGCTACTTCTGCCCCACCAGAGTTCTGGAAATCCAGGACTCGGCGCATGTATATCGAATGGTCCATTGGTAAGTACCCCACGCGTGCGCGCCTGCTCATTATGAATACGGCTGCACAGGCAACCAAACAGGTCATGTCTGTCGCAGAAACAATCGAACGAAACCCACGTTACAAGATGGTGTTTCCAACAATTGTTCCTGACGAAAACAAACAGTGGAACCAGTCAACGCTGTACATCCGTCGAGCAAACGCTGCTCGTCCAGACGCCACGCTATTTGGCACAGGCGTACTAGGACCAATTCAGGGAGGTCACTTCGAGGAAATTTATCTCGACGACGTGACTGACCCACAAGACGTGTACTCCGAAAAAACAATGGAACAGCAACGAGAATGGATCAAAGGTTTGTTGCTGGACCGACTCATACGGGACCCGCAAGGCTACCCCGAAGGAATCTTGGACGCTGTATTTACCCGATGGGGTGAAAACGATTTGTGGGAAACTTTCACATCACCAATGAACCCTGATTCCGATGAGGGTGGACTTGGTATGCGCAAAGTTGTTCTTCCTGCAATCAACAACGATGAACCGTATCCCTGGGGCCCTGTTCTGTGGCCTGGATCATTCCCTGCCACTCGTCTTGACCAGTTAAAAGCGGAAAAAGGCATTTCGCTTTATACAATGACCTTCCTGTGTGATCCGTCAGCCACGGGCGGTATCATTTTTGTACGCAATCGCTGGAACAGATACGATTTCCGTAACCCTCCAGAGTTCAAAAGACGTATACATTCCTGGGACACGGCTGGCGGAACTTCCGGTTCGGCCGCATTTTCTGTCATGCAGGAGTGGAGCGAGGGTCCGCAAGGTTGGTATCTTACATACGCGTGGCGAGACCGACTACGATATGGATTGCTTCTGCCAAAAGTTCTTGAAATTCACGACTGGCACAGTCCGTCAATCACGTTGATCGAGAATAAGTCGACAGGCAACTCGCTCATACAAGATATTGAAGCTATACCAGGACGCATGCCTGGGTTAAGAGCGATCAACCCGCAAACAGACGGAGGCAAATTGGAACGCGCTGAGGCGGCGACGGTCTATCTTGAGCGCGGTGTATGTTGGATTCCACAAGAAGGAGCTTCTGCTCCCTGGCTTGAACCCTTACTTACGGAATTGACAAACTTTCCAAATGGGAGATTCGCTGACCACGTTGATGCGTTCTCACAAGCTATGACCTGGATTGCCCGAAACGGGCGTTTAGGGTCTAACGGTCGCCGGCGCGGCTGGATGATGGATACAGAACCAGCTAATGGAGCTATGGCTCCTCTTAGTCGGGGCATAGGAGTTATCTAGTGCCGGCAACTGAAAACACGATGCTTAAACCAAGCATTGACGATGTTCTAGCTCTTGCAATTCACGAGTTTGGCACCGGACACGGGCGTCGACTTGAGTTGTATCGACAGGCTAAAGCCTTTTACGACCGCACGTTTGAAGTGTTCAGAACGCCTCCAAGCGATAGAAGTTTCAAAACGATACGCCCAGGCACGGCCAGACGGCTCGTAGACAAAGCAGCGCTGCATTTAACCACTGATAACCCTATCGTCACGGCGTTACCACGTGACAAGACAAGCGCCCGTGCTCAAGAAGATGCGGATATGCAGGAAGAATGGGCGTTAGCTTTTCTGCACCAGGTATCACGCTCTGCTTCTATGCCACCGTTTTTTGCGATGGGCAAAGAGGTATTTTTTGGCGCTGGCATTATAAAAGGTCCCATTTACGATTTTGAAGCATGGGGCACAAAGCCCAAACAAAGCGAATACGACACGCAAGAACTCTACGACGAAGCAAAAGCCGAATACGAAAGTCGTAAAGCGGAAAAATTCCCTTACGTTGTCGAAAACATCCACCCTGAAACTGTTGCCTGGGATCATCAGAATCCACTTGATCCAGAATGGGTCATACAACGTTACACGATGTCGATGTCAGCAGCTTCGGTAAAATTTCCTCATTTTGAAAACATCCAGAAAGCAGCCACTACCGGCACCATAGAAATAATTGAATACTGGAGCAAATACTGGCACGTCAAAATCTCTGATGGCGAACCCCTTACGTTTGCATGGGGTCCACCAGAGGAGGAGGGCGACAAGCCAAAGGTTGAGCGCGGTGTTGTAAAGAATATATACGGGTTCAACCCGTTCCAAATCGTCTACGGCGTGTGGGGTATGGGCGGACCAAAAGTTGAGGACTCAGCAGTTCCGATGTTATTTGGAGCTGCTGACGAGTTGATTGAAGAAGCGGTCGTACAGTCTGTTCTTAACTGGAATACCGTTTCCTACGGTTATCAAAAGATTCTTTCTCACGATCCTGATACAACGCGTGAGGAAATGGGCGAGCTTTCAGCAGTAATGCAAGCCAGTCCTGATGGCAATTTGCCGCGTCCAATGGAACAGCCAGATGCACCAGCGTGGCTTGAGCAGCGGCTAAACGAATTGCAAAATTCTATTATTGCTAACACGTATGCTACGTCTCTCGGTGGTCAACGGCAGGTAGGAACAACGTCTGGACACCAGGAGGGCCTGCTTATCGGAGAGGGACGACTTATGTTCTCTCCAATCAATGATGGACAGGCTCAAGCAGCTTCCAGGATCGTGCAACGAGCAGCGTGGATACACGAAAATCTTGTTGACGAGCCAATGAGCATGATGGCGATGCCTGTAGATGGCAGAACACAAATGCTTACGATCAAGCCAAACATCTGGCGTGGACAGTACAACCTTACAGTCGAATTTGAACCTGTTGATCCAACACGTGACGATCGCAGAGCCATGCTCGGGCTTAATCTCTGGTCACAAGGGGCTATTGACTGGTGGGAAATGCAGGAAAAATATCTGCGCAACCCTGATGCTTCGGGCACGTTGCAAAAACGCATGCTAGAAGTAGCACTCCAAAACCCCAAGATTCAAGAGATCTTCACACAGGTGGCCATTGAAGAATGGGGCATCGACGATGAAATGCAACGGATGCAAGAAAGCGGCGGGGAGGCTGTAGGAATGGGTGGACCCACGGCTGTTGGAGACTTTCCAATAGCAGGTGGAAATATGGATCCGACTTCTCCTGGGCAACCTGGCACACCGCCACCAGCAGGCGGACCCGAAGAATTAGCGGCCTCTGCGCCCCGTAGAGGACAACCAACAGATCTTCCGACACGACAGGGCCGGTCGTCCCCGGCAGGGGCTTACGGGCAAATAAACGACGCCGATAGTGGGTTTAGAGGCTAATGGCTGATTTTGAGATAGATGCAAGAGACGAGGGCTTTCGCGCTCGCTCGTCACGCGACATGGCGCGCAAACGTCAACGCGAAGGCGGCAAAGCTGGATCTCGGCACATGCTGACAAACGTAACCGAGGACCTTGTGAGTATCTTGTCAGACTTTAGAGATACCGCTCGTTCAGCGGCACCTGCGCCGTACATGCAGGAAGTTTTGACTAAACGACAAGGCAGACGACGACTTGAAAACATGGACCCGCAAGGACGTATAGCGCTTGCTCGACAAATGGGCCCTTTATTTTACGACTTTTTAGAAGATCTCGGGCTGACACAGGCCACGCCTGAACAGGAGTAACTAATGGCTAACTTTGTATACCGCAATAAAGCTGGAACGCATTATGGGCTCTCAGCGCGCGATGAAACCGAAGCGCAAACCATGCTTAACGACATGCGTACGGAAGATCCTGATTTTGGGTACAACTACGTCGGACAGGTCGGCAAAAATAACGTAAAAACCGCTGCGCAAATGAACCAGCCAAAGAAAAGTGCAACTCCTAAAAATCCTAAAATGCCTGGAACGGACTTTGGAGCTGATTTTGGTGAGGGCTCTGAAACAGGCGGGACAATGGATTGGGGTGGACTTGGCACTGGTGACACAGCAGAAACAACGTCAACGCAGGCGGCTGACGCGGCAAACGAAGGAGCGGGTGCGATAGGAGACGATCCACCGGATAAAGATGAATTTGGGTTAGGAGGTCCATCCGATCCAAATGCAGAAGGTGGTGGCCTTCCAACCATTTACGATGCTCCCACCGGCGACCCCATGTATGGCGAGAATCCAGCAAGGGATAGATTTCTAGATGAACTGGCTCTCGAAGAATTGCGGCGAAACACCTGGTATCAAGAAGAATCACTTGCGCGGCAATACCAAAATTACGAATTAGACCGTGAAATAGCTGGCTTTAACCAGGAAATGGCAACGCTTGATCGCGCTTCTGCCAATGCTGCTGACCGAAACGACATGGAGCAGTTTCGTGAGATACAAGCACAACAACTGGACATGGAAAATGCCAGGAACGATCTTCAAATACAGTTGCAAAAAAATGAGTTAGATCAACGAACAGCCCAGCAAGTAGCACAACATAACCTTGAAGTATCACTGGAACAAGAACGGCTTAGCCGAGAAGCAATTATTTATGGTGCTTCTCGCCAGGACTTAGCGGAGGACAGAAAACTCGCCGCTGAGGCACGTTCAGTAGAAATAGAAATAGAAGAACGGCTAACACAAGTTGAAGAAAGCCGCATTAACGGGATTAACACTTACAACTCAAGACAAAATGAGCTTCAAGAAATTGCTCTACAACATGACATAGATTCTGCTGCTGCTCGTGACGAAACAGAACGATATATAGCAGACGGTAACTGGCAAAACGCTCTGGATATGCAAGACAGGCAGTACAACCTTGAAACCTTAAATCGCCAAAATCAAAAACAGATGCAACAGTTGGATTTGGCTTTTCAACGAGAACAACTCGACTTAGCACAAGAGCGTCAAACGATTGAAATTGAAGGAATGAACGCACGAGTCAAACTAGATCGTGACCAGTTCAACCAGTCAATTAGACAGTTTAATCGGCAACAAGGTTTGCAAGAATTGCAATTTGCTGCCGAATTGTCACGTGATCCAGGTAGTTTTATGCAAGCAGCTAACCTTCAACGAGGATTACCGCTTGATACAGCCCCAGCAGGCTTAACAAGCATTGCCGGTGCAGGGGCTCCTGCTGCTGAAACAGGAACGACTGCTGGAGCTGCTACAGGCGGGGCCCCTTTACCACCAGCATTAGAAGCGCTTAGGGCTGGGGAAACGGAAAACTTGCCAAACTTACGGATGCCCGATGTCGGCCTCGGCACACCATCCGTTCAGCAACTCAACCAACTTGCACCTACAGAACAACAAGCCTTGATAGGTCTTGTGGAATCACTTGGTATTAACCAAGACGATTTCATACGTTTCATTCAGGCTACGGCACCGTCACAACAAACTAACGTATTAACGGCGGCTTAAATGGCAGATTTTCCTTCGAGACTTACCGATTTACGGATGCAACGCAGACGTAAAAACGCTGAACTTAGCGATCTTTTAGCGCCAGCTAGAAGATCTTACGATCCTGCTGATATAAGACGCGAAACAAAACAATTAGCAGAGCGTTCCGCACAAGATCTCAACCAAAGCAATCTTGACATTTTGAGAGAGGTTGGCCTTCAACTACCACCGTCTTTCAAAACGGTTCCACGAAATGAAGTAATGACGGCAATTCCAATGCCAAGTCGTTATCAAGGTATGCGTTCTCCCGAAGAACCACGCGATCAAGGCATAGCTGGTCGTGGGGCTCGATACGTCTTACAGGGATTATCTGAGGTCGGACAAGCGGCTAAATACACTGATCGCAAAATACTCCCAAGCATAGGAGGCCGAGGCAGGGGAGTGCGAGGCCCCGTAGACCAGGGGCCTGTTCAAACATTGTTTGATTACTCTGAACGTGCTGGCAGAAATTTGGCCCAGGAATCTACGTTAGCCGTGCAAAGAGGAACAGACTGGACAGCAGCAGTACCGTTTCTTGGGCTTGGCGGCGATCAAAGTTTTGAACTGCGTGTTAAAGCTCTGCAAGGTGAAGGTGTCAAGCGATCGGACGCTATCAACCAGGCGTGGGAAGAAACGGACCTTAATCTTCCACGCATAAGTATTCCTGGTTCCAACATAAGTTTTACTCCTAACGCGCAAACAGTGTTGGAAATGGGTTTTGACCCAATGGATTTGCTTATAACCGTCGGTACCGTTGGTTTTGGAGGGGCTGCAATAAAAGGTGGCAGGTTAGGTATGCGCGCTTACTTAATGGGCGTGTCTAAATCTGTAGTGCGCGAAAACATGTTTGGAATGGCTGGCAAAGCCACATACGCGTCGGCTAGAGCTGCATCCAGAACCGGAGTAGCAACGGTTAGAGGTGGTAAAAACGTCGCTTTAAGCCGTACCCAAAAAAGTAAATTAAAGAGAGCTGCCCGTGATTACAACATTCCTGACGAAATTGTAAAAAAAATTGCTGACGGCGAAAGTTTGAACCGTAACCCCATTACAGGACGATTCTCATCGCCTTTGTTACAAGACGAAATAATTGAACTGTACAAGGCTGGCTGGCTGAAACAACGTGGTTCCAACTCAGGAGTCAGCGCTATTCCTAAAACGGCGGATTTAGAAAGAGCCGCTTTTCGCAACGACAGAAAAACACGACTTGCTCAAAAGGCGGGCGCTAAATTTTTAGGAATGAAACTCTGGAACCCAAGTGCAACTGCAAACACGGTGGGTGATAAAGCGGGCATTTTGTACTCGCAAATTGGTGTGCTAGGCAGTCAATTTGCAGGCATAGCAAAAGATTTTGTGCTTGACCCAATGGGTGGCGGAGATCCTATGAAAGCGTTTCGGATACGCGGAAATTACGTGACAGCCGATAATATTCGCTTGACTGCATACGGAGCTAAACAATGGAAAAAACTAAAGCTCCCGTGGAATTATGCGCCAGATGAGGCCGGGCATCCGAACTTTACTTTTGGCGATGTAATGGAGCGCTGGAACGCAGAAGATGGGCCAGACCCCTCCTGGTTTACTGGCCTTAATGAATCCCAAATAGGCGTTATTACACGGATGCGCAAAGCTACTGACGACATGATTCAGACGCTTGTAGATGAAGGCGTTATTGCAGCGGATCAAGTGGACGAGTGGCAGCTTTTATCGCGTGACGGTTTTCATTGGATTTCGCGACGAGCTCAAGGTAAAGACACTCTTATAAGGCAGGTGAGTGGCAGAGTTGAACATGAACTGGTTATGTTCAACGGCGGTAGTGGTAGATCTGGTTCTTCAACAGCAGCTTTTTTGAAATCTCGTTATTACGAAACCATGATCGAAGGTGCGCACGAAGGCGTGACGTACATGAGCCCGATGGAAGCGTTTGATGCTTTTATGAAGTCTGCGTATCAGCAAATTGCTGAAAAGCGCACGATGGAATACGTCGAACAATCAGGAAAAGTGATAACAAGCAAAGAAGGCCTTAGAAAACTTCGTCCTGATTTGTACATAGCTCAAGAGGAAGCACGTTCAGCTCTACATGCAGCAAAACAACATGTGAACAGGTTGCGTAGTAAAAATAAAAGAAACAAAGCCAAGCAACCACTTCTTAATGAGGCCGCAAGAAAAGCTGACAATGAATTAGATAAAGCTGCCACAAACATAGACAAAAAATGGGAGCGTGTTGAAGATCTTACTGCCGAAGTAGCGAAATACACGACACGACTTCGCCACGCACGTGGCGTTCGGCAACGAACTAAAACTAAAACGGCTCGGAATAAATGGAACAAAGAAGTGCAACATAACCGAGCTATGTTAGAAAAACGCCAGGCGTCACTTGCAGAGCGACAGCGTGATTGGAAAGATACTGCTAAAGATTACGACAAAAGGTTGAAAGACAGGTATGCAAACAATTCCGCTCAAGCGCGAGGTGCCGTTAATCAAGCATCTACTGATCGGTTTGCAGATGATGTTTCAGCAGCGCTTGACATGCGAGAAATGGCCGAAGCAAATGTAAAAGCCGCTGCAAAAGACATCGAGGAAAACCTTGAAAGATTCCAAAATCAACTAGACCTACCTGAAAACCTATTTCCTTATGCAGAGGATGCAACGGACCAGGTAAATGTAAAAGTAGGAAAAGTAAACCTGGGTGGATACACGGGCAAAATTTTAACTAAAGATCTTGCCGACAGTCTTAATAAGCGATTTGGAGATACAGGTAGTGAGGTTGCTCGCAAAATTGGGCTGTTTACAGGAACAGCAAGAACTTTAGGAGCTGGTGTTGACATAGCCTGGGGCACAATACAAGGTGCGGCACTTATGTTTTCGCATCCAGACATTTGGGCTAAAGGCATGGCGCAATCAATGCGCGCAATAAAAAATCCCGAGGCGCGATCTAAATATGTAATTGACAACCTAGACGCGTTTGTAGATTTTGCAAACGCCGGGGGAGACATAGGAAGCTCAGAGTTCTTTCAAGCGCTTGATGCCAGTGGTGGACTTGGGCGCATGCAAGGATGGATGGCACAAGGAGCTGCTGGACATAAAATTCCAGAGAACGCTTTAGCAATATGGGGCCAACACGTTCGACCTATTGGCAGGTTGGCGACAGGGTTCAATACTTTCCTTGACGTGGGAAAAATTGAAATGTGGAAATCAATGAGCCCGGCTATCGGCAACGATATTGTGAATCGACGAGATTTAGCCAGCTTCATTAACAACAGCCTGGGCACGTTAAATACAGGCATGCTTGGAGTTTCGCCACGACAACGATCTATTGAAAGTGGAGTGTTGTTTTTTTCGCCACGTTTCACTCGTTCAGCCGTAGCTTTATTACAAAACGCTTTTAATAATCCACTACGAGGAGTGGAGCGTATTGCTCCTGGTAGCGGGGCTAATTGGAAGCAAAATCTCGGAGGGGCGCGTAGAGCTCCAGGAACCGATGCGCAGGCAACAATAGCTTATGAAGCGCAAAAACAAATGGCCGCGCTTATTGCTGGCGGCACGGCCGTCATGTGGGGAATAGGAGAGGCGTTAGGCCAAGAAGTTGAGACAAATCCGTTCAAACCTGGCTGGCTCACAGTTACCGTCGGTGAGAGCCAGGTCGGTATTGGTGGTGCTGGCCGTGCAATTTACGACGTGATGTTTAAGACAGGCTACGATTTAAGTGGTTTGGGAGAGGAAAGTGATCCTACGTCGATATTGAAATGGAACGTGTTTGGGGACGACTCATGGCGAGAGAACCCACTGTTCAACTACGTTCTGAATCGTGGAGCACCGTACACGCGTGAAATAATTACAGGACAGACGTTTGATGGAGAGCCCATAGACCGTAATCCTATTTCCTTGATAGAAAAAGCTGTATCAGGTGACTGGAAAGGGTTGGAACCTACAGCAAAAGCAGCAGCGTTAAGAAACTTTCCGTTTGTGTTGCAAGGGCAATTTGAATCCAGAGCTGGCACTCCGCGTCCAGGTGCGTTAAGCATGGGATTGCAAATGACTGTGGCGCGGGAACGTCCACTATCAGCGTACGAACGGTTGGAAAAAGTACGAAATGCCGCAGCAGCTACGTGGGTGAATCCAGACCTTGAAGAAAATCCAGAACGAACACCGTCTGGTCTTAAATGGGACGAATTAGATTTGGATGTGCGACAAGAGCTAAGCACCAAAGGTGAATGGGCAGAGGAATTGCAAATTAAGCAGGAGGCTTTCCATAACAATGCTGCGGGGCCGAGCAAACCTTACTTTGACTTGATCGAGCAGGAAAAGCTCACATATAACGACGCTGTGTCGTTGGCCTACCAGAATTTTGCAAGAACTCGTAATGGTCCTGATTTACAAGATGCTTTACATGACGCAAATACAATCAGGAGAGCGTCTCGTGAGGAACGTGAAAACGACCCAGTATTTGCAGATGTAATTGAAGATCTTAAAGATTCTGCAAAATCAGACACGCAGTTCAACCGTTTATTCAACGAATATGTAACTTTAGTCATAACCAACCCTGAACATGTCGATCAATACGGGGATTATGACTACGACCAGCGAGATCTTGACGAATTAGCATTTAGGTCTCGTGAAGATGTGGATGAGGAAACTTTTGAAAGAATTAAAAATTACGCACGAGGCAGGTTGCCTGACGGATCTCGTATGCCAAAAGAGGTGTGGGAATACGACGAACAAGGAATGGCGTACGACTATGAGGATGCAAAAGAGTTAATGCGACCGTACTGGGATGTTCCAGAAACTCTTTTAGCAGACAAACCTGTCGAACATTTAGAAGCGTACAAATTGTGGCAATCGTATCGAGGTGATCCTGCGGCTCAAGAAGCAATCAAACTGGCATATCCAGTAGTTGGTGCAATAGAAAAAGTAGTATTAAGAATACGTCAAACAATGCGTATGAGAGATCCACAACTAGATCTTGCCTTAGTGACATATAAGGCACGACGAGCGCTGCATCCTGAAAACCGACGCGCTGAAATAATGCGGCAGAGGGATATGATTGACGATATAGCCAGTTGACGCATTGCGCATACTTCCTATTGTGATAGTCATAACTGAATAGCGGCCACAAGGCACGAGCCCTTAAAAGCTCATGTTGACTGAACCGGGGATTGGGACGGCCAAACCCTGGATTGGAGAACCATGCCAGAGGACACAGACGCAAATATCGGAATTGTTGACGGGTCAGGAGCAAGCTCGCCGGGGCTTACCGAAAACGACAACGATTCTGTAGACCCAAAAACGTCGGGGACCGACTGGGAAGCGATGTATAAAGGCGAGTCCAAAGCTCGGATAAAAGCCGAGAAAGAACGGGACGAAGCTAAAAACATCACCGCTACCTTGAATGGACTTTCCGACAGGCTTGGGGCGATGGAATCTACCATGCTAGACCTGGATCTCGTGACGGCGAGTATCAGGGACGACGTGGCGGGAATCCAAAGCAGCGCTGGTGAAACGGAATACGACGATGATGGAAACGTCATGTCTACTCCGACCAACACTTCGTATGCGGATGCTGCCCAACAACGCGCGACTGGATTGTCGCAGTCTCAAACATTGGCGCGTTCTAAGGAACGCATCGAACGAGACATGGCGACTCTTGGTGACAGGATCTCAGATCGAGATGCAGAGTTCATCCGAAACACCTGGGCTAAGGCAACTACTACAGATGCTCTTAACCCAGCGATGGGCTCCCAGCTCGAAGCGTACACGGCAAGGCTTGTGGCTATTGATGCAACACAGCAGGCAAGTGACAAACTTGCAGGCGGTGACGCTCCCTCAGTTGAAACAAATACTAACAACCAGGGAGACGATGAAACTAACGAGCAAGTAACTGCAAATACCACCGTTGATGAACCGCTCTCACGCAGAGAGCAAATCGCAGCCGGCGGTGGTCTTGGGTCGGGCGTCACAGGTAGTGGCGGGGCACCGGATCACACGGACGTAAAAGCTCGTGTGATTGATTCAGGTGATCCGACCGAGGCATTTGCAGCAGCTTATTCGGATGGAAATTAGTCGTCCCCTCTCATAAAGAGGAGCGTTACGTAGCATGTCTACGTTTACCGAGTACCAAAAGCTCAGCCAGAACATGTTTCAGGTTGGGTTGTTTACAGCAATCCTGACGGAATCAGACCTTGCAAGCCGAGTAGGGCTTAAAAAGGTTGCAGGTAACAACCTGGACTTCGATCGGGAATCTGTGAACCCTGTCGTCGACTTTACCGGCGACGCATCCGAGCTTTCTAGCACGGACCCCGAGTTCACGACGGTCACGGAAGCCCTGCGGACTTTGTACGTTCAGAGCGATCTGAACCTCAAAACGCAGACTCTTGCGATCGGAACAGATCCTCGGGTTGCACTTCACAGTCGCATGGCAAAGGAATACGCCCGCAAGCTCGAATGGGCCATTGTCAACGGCGACAACAACCGCAACGGAAACGAGTTTGACGGTCTTATTCGTAAGGCGCAGGCCAACACTCGCATGCGGGCAATGGATGATGGAGCACTTGATGGTCCCGGCACCGCTGAGACCGAGCTTACGATCGCTCGCCTTCGGGTAATGGTCGACGACATCAAACCTGGCCTTCCTGATTTCCTTGCGATGAACAAAACCATGCGGCGCAAGCTGACTGCTCTGGCCTACGCAGCCGGTGGCGGCATAACGCTTCCAGAGATCAACCAGTTCGGCCGACGTATTCGTACGTTTGACGATCTGCCGATTTCTATTTCCGAATGGTTTTCCGATTCCGAAACCTACAACGACTCGTCAACCTGGAGTAGCTCCACGGCAACGACAATCGTTGGGGTCAAAACCGGAGAAGCCTCAGAGGGTTACACCCTTCTGCACGGCGGAGAGTTTTGGGATGCGACTCTACAAGACCTGGGCATCCGCAAAAACAAAGACGCTCGTGTATACCGCATGATTTCCTATCCAGGATCTGCGTTGTACTCGGTGTTTTCAATCGGCGCACTCGGGGGCATTGACTCCGCCGCCTAACAAACCTTCACGAGACCCTGAGTTGATTTGAACCAGGGCGGGAGAAGCACATGGCTGAACTAGAGGTGATCCACAAGAGCGGACCTGTTCTCGGAGGCCCTGACATGGGCACCGTGACAGCAAGCACGGAGATTAAAAAGGGCGATGCTGTTTGGCATAACGGTACGTCCTGGGCTCTCGCAGATGCGAGCGACGCAACCAAGCCAGCGCAAGGTTTTGCTCTCAACGACGTTGACTCAGCACAGGACCTAACGCAGCGTTTGAATGTGTCTCGGCACGTCTACGTCATTGACGAAGATGCTCCGTTTACAGCAGGTGATGCCGAATGGCTTTCGGAAACAGCCGGGGCCATAACGCACACTCGACCGACCACGGCCGCAGCGCTCAAGCAGCCGCTTGGTGAGGCGCTTACCACGAAGATTTGCGAACGAGTCATTCGGCCTTCGAGCTACGTGCACGTTCCGATCGTTCTCCAGTACGCAACGTCAGCGAACGCGCTTCTGGACAGCGGTAACTTCGCTGGTGCCACCGTCGACGCACAGAACGAAGTAGCGACATTCTTCGCCGTCGTGCCCGAAAACGCACTTCGGTTGGAGAAAGCCGCGTTCTACCTGGCCGCAGAGGCAACCAGCGGTACGCCGACGTTTGACCTTACGGTCGGCTCAGCGATCGACGGTGCCCAGCACGACGCCGTGACGGCCGATGCCTCATTCACGAACAGCGCCGCCGAGGGCAGCGCTGCCGACGAAATGCAGGAGACGGACATCACTTCGGCGTTTGACGCTACGAGTATCATCCGCCCAGGTGCTGCGCTCGGCCTTAAGGCCACTAAAGACGACAGTGGTACGGATATCAGCATCATCTTCGGTGGCTACATGGTATTCGAGGTCGCTTAACGCGTAGAGGAGCGACATGGCAGCAACAAAACTTAAAACAAAAATTCAGATCAACGGAATGGTCAAGAGTTTTGAACGCCTCACTATTGGTGCGGCCGCAGAAACGCTGGCAACCTGTGGAGCAACGATCCCTAGCGGGACAACGATGATCCTGTGTTTGCCGTCGGCCATTCTTACGCATCACCCTACGGGCACTCCCACCGCCTCGTTTGGGCATGCGATTGCGGCAAGTGAGCCGTTTGTACTTGAGCACCAGGACATCCCTCGAACGAAGATCTTTGCCACTGGCGGAGATCAGACGATGGACGTGGTGTACTTCGGGTACGACAGCGAGTTTTAGCCACACTAGATCTGCGGGGTAGTTCGGTCGTTCCCTCCTCATTACGGCGGCCGGGCTACCCCTCTACTTATGAGGAGACGCTGTGCCCGGTGTTACCACTCTTGCCAACGCCCGAGTAGGGGCACTTAGAAAGGTCGAGGCGATCTTTCCGCGTCTTTCAGCAGACCAAAAAACGTCCGCTGCTGGAAACACAGGTGCTACAACTGCATACATAAATGCGCTTGGCAACTATCCAGACGATTTTTTTGAAGATACTCACTGGATCGTGCTTCCAAACGGTCCTTTATCAAGTGCTACAGGAGCGCTCGAAGCTCGTCTTGTAATTGAGTTCGATTCTAACGACGGACTAGGCAACACTCTTGTCACTGTCCGTGAGCCTTTTAGCGCACAGGTAGCCAACGGCGTAACTGCCTACCTGAGTCCAATACACCCTGAGACATTGCGCTCTGCGCTTAACAGCGCTGCTGTAGGGCTATATCCAGAACTGTTTGCGTACCGACAAGCCCATCACATTGGTGGAAGTCGAGCGTGGAACGGTATGTGGGACTACTGGGATTCTGACACGGTTCCGCTGTGGTGGTCTAAAAGCAACGCTGCGGCTACAGTCGCCAAACTGACCGAGCCCTACTACGGTCAATGGGGAGTCACCCTTACGGCTGATGCTGGAGGAGCTCGGTACATTTACAACACGCCTGACAACCCGGCATTACTTAATGAGCTTGCTGGTAAAGACGTTGTTTTTCACGCCATGATGCGCTGCACATCTTCATCGGTAGGAGGCGTCAGCATTTCTGACGGTGCCGGCGATGGCTCTACCGTGCAACACAATGGAGATAGCACGTGGCAAGAAATTGTTACAGCCACACGCTCTATGGTAGTAGGACGACCTGGAGCTCCTATTCAATTCAGGATTCATGCTGCCGCAGGTGGCACAGTGCAAATTGGTCCCGTGTGGACTACAGGTGGACCCGATCAACTTCGTATTCCACTGATACCTGGGCGTTTCAAACGTGGTCCTGTCGCCGTTAAACAAATGGCTGCTAACTGGCCTACGTTCGTCGAGGAGCCCTCTGAAATACACGGTTGGCACATGGAGTCACGTTCTCCATCCGTAAACGCTGCTGGGACAGTCAGCGTCGGCAATGAAATCGTCTTAGATTACGCTCCTACTAACGAAGCTCTAATGACGTTTGAGGGCATTGATTACCTTACAGAAGCCAGTTCTGAATCAGATGGTTATGAAATTGAAGGTGAACATTTAGAAGCTCTTTACTCCAGAACACTGGCAGATATTTCTCGAAGCATGGCTAACCAACCAGGCGGTGGAGCAACTAATTTGTACCTGTTGTTCGCTTCCGACTGGGATGCAATAGCCGATAACAAGCTGAGAGAACCGGGGTTTAGGATGCCGCGTCCAGTCGCAAGACATCGCCCGCAACTTACGTCTGCCAGTTCTATGTCACGTCACGCACATGTCAGATCGGTGATTGACTAATGGCCAAAGGTGGTACTTCTGCCGATCTCAGCATACTGCCGCCCGGCTACACCGATGATGTTGGCATGTCTTTGGTTAGGCGAGAGGACGGCGGAGCTTTATTTTCACAACGAACTATCTCGTTGTTACCTACGTCTGCACCAACTGGTGCAGCAGGCCATGAAACATTCCCTCCAGAGATCAGGACTGTTTATAAAATTACAGACTGGACTCTTGGAATTGGTGAAAAGAACCACATTGAGGGATCAAAGCGTGCAGGTCTGTCCGAAGGAGTTGACACTAGCTTTGAAGGAGCTGCAATTCCTGGACCACAGCCGAAATATGTATCTTCTTCGGAAGTTCTAGCTAACGCTGATTTTGAAACGTGGGGTAATGCCACAACCTTGACCACGTGGTCAAAAATTAACGGTGGCGAAACTACGAACCGAGAGACTGGCATTAAGTACGCTGGTGATTATTCGGCAAAAGTCACGTCTGCCGGGTCTAATCACGGTATTCGACAAGCGCCAACAGCCGCCAGTTTTTCTTCCATGAACGTCACTTTCCAAGTGCGCGTGTACGTGCCTACAGGCGAAGGTGCACCAACATTACAGATAGATGATGGATCTTCTGGTGCAACAGACACGACGACATTAAAAGATCAGTGGGTTTTACTTTCGGCCACGCTGCGTTCAAGCGCAGCTCTTTCTACGTTAAACCTAGATCTTCAACCAGCTACAAACGATTACTGTTATTTCGATTGGGACCCGGCCGACGGTCCGATGTTTTCAATAACAAGTCTGCGAGGCCCAGGAAAAACATTCGGTGAAATTGACGGCAAGCTGCACGTCAACAGTTCTGCTAGTACCTTCGAGCTCACCCCAGCTACAGGATTGTGGGTAAACAAAGACATTCACCCAGCCGTTGTGGACTCTGACATGTTGTTGTTTGAGGACCGCTACTACATCGGAATGGGTGGGTCTACTACGTGGGAACACTCTACTGACGGAAGATCGTGGACAGCTAACGGATTTTCATCTGGAGATCAACGATACGCGCATTTCTTTGCGCAAACGATAAACACATTCGGTGTTCCTGTTCTTTGGAAAGGTCTTAAACCAAATAAAATAGCTGCTAGTGCTAACCCACGCACCGCAGGAACCTGGTCGGAATACATTATTGGGGACTCTGACCACAACATTACGGGCATGGAAGTAATTGCTAACGTCCTTTACATCTTCAAAGAGGAGGGCGTGTACACGCTTGAATCTAACGGACGCGCAACAAACCTGACGCCGTGGTTAGCAAAGACTCCTATGGCACACATGGGAGCTGGAGCTCGTGATTATTACAACCAGATGTACGTTCCTATTCAGGACCACACGCTTGCTGTAATTGAACAAAACAGCATTTTCCCAATCGGACCGTCCGAGAACGGATCTGTGTATCAACGATACGGCGGTAGGCCCACAGCTATTGCTGGTAGCGGTTCCTACTTATACGTGTTTATTACCAACGCTTCTGAAACAGAATCGTCAAAAAGTTTCTTGTTGAAAGGCAAGCGGATTACGGCAAACGTCTACACCTGGCATGACTTAGCTGAAATTAACATGGGCGAAGTCAAAGATGCCTGGGTCACTAAAGTTCACGGAAACACAGACCCACGTTTGTATTTTTCTGGCAGATCTCTTGGGTCATTAGACACAGCTCGTGAGCAATTATCAGGCGGCACAGGATCTAATACAGATGCCAGTGGAATTGCGTGGACTACTCCTGCAAATACGCTTGTAGCAGACGACGTGTATGCCGTGTTCCCTATTTCTGTCGGAGGAGGATCTCCTGAATCTTCTACGCAAGTAATCAACGCCGCAGGAACAGCAGAACAAATTGATGGCACAGCTCCCCAGGTAACTGCGGTGACGATCAAAGGTGACGACGATAACGTCGGCGTCATTTACATCGGCGATTCGAGTGTAAGCGCTGCAAATGGTATTTCTGTACAGCCTGGAGAACAGGTGCGAATAGAGGATACGGACGGGATAGCGCTTTCCGAACTGTGGGCAGATGCGGCAAACAACAACGATCGAGTAGATATCTTTTATCAATCGTTTGGAGTTGAAAGCTCGGATCATCTCGACGTTACAGGATTTGACGATCTAGCTATTCCTGCCGGCGCTACGACAACAGGGTTTGAAGTGTTGATAGAACGAAAAGCGTCTTTTGGACGTGTTGGGTTTGTCAGAGATCAAACCGTGCAGCTTATCGTTAATGGTTCTGCTGCTGGAGACAATAAAGCTGCTACGTCGTCAGGGGACGAATGGCCTTCTTCCGACACAGTAGCTACCTATGGCAGTTCTACGGATAAGTGGGGAGTCACTCCAACAAACGCCCAAATAAACGCAACTAACTTTGGTGTGCGCATACAAGCTAAAGCGTGGCGTGATGGCACAACTGCTACAGCGTCTATTGATAAAGTTTCTATACGAGTGCATTACACAGGCGCAGCAGGAGATGAAGATGAGGACAATAAAGTTGGGTATGTCACACTCACTCGCAGCGCCAATCCTGTAGGACAAGGTGGTGCATATAAGTTCGGGACAGGACAGAAACTTACGACCGGCTGGATAGCGCGCTATCCAGGTTGGCAAACGCAATGGCAACAGATTGACATTGTTACCTCAAACGAGGAAAACGTGGCAATGGGTTCTGGTGGTCGTGCGGTCAAAGTGTATTACGACATTGACGACGGCAATGGTTTCGTTGAACTAGGTGGGACAGGTAACGGGACAGCCAATGTAAGCCCTTCGCAATCGTTGTATTTCAAAAAGACAGGGATCACGAATGTGGTGTCGGAACGCATCAAAATCCAGGTCGAGTTTCTTACCACGGATGAAACGATGGGTCTTGAACTTCAATCTATAAATGTACTTGGAACAGTTCGTCCGACTTCCCTGGATCTGTACGACTTCACCGTAGTCCTGGGAGATGGAGTTCCAAATCGGTTAGGACGTGTAAACACACTTAAAGCGAATCTCGTTGCAGCTCTAAATGCAATGAAAACGCCGGGCTGGACTACTACTTTGTACGATCGTGATGGGACGGCTGTGCAAGTGAACATGCTGCCTGACGAGGGATTCGTACGTGAAGATGTTTTGGATTATGGCAGCAACACAGTAAGAACTGTGGAGTCAGCTCGAATACGGTGCTTCAAAGTACCTGAATCGGAGAATTGGACCTAATGGCAAATGTAATTAAAGGCGCTACCGACACCCTAACGTCTAACGGTACGGCCGAGGCGCTTGACGCATCTGGCCCAACGAACATCACGTCGGTGACGATCAAAGCGGATGATGATAATACGAGTCCTATTTACATAGGAGACTCTAACGTCAGTGCTACGGCTGCACGGTTTCGATTAAATCCAGGAGAAGCTGTAACGATTACAGACACTGATGGCATCGACATGACCAAACTGTTCTACGACGGTGGCACTAATGGCGACCGCGTTGACGCAATTTACTCTACGGCGGCTTAACACATGGCTCAAACAACACATTTTTTCCCAGCCGGCAAAGCTCAAAACACATTTCGTGACACTGGGCTTCGTGTATTTAATCCCGCCAACACATTTCGTTACACGCTGGCCGGGGCAGCGATTGGGGCACACCGTGTCTTAAACCTTCCCCTGATTACAGGCACAGATACGCTTGCATCTTTGGCTTTGGCGCAGACTTTTACCGCAGCTCAAACTGTTGGTGCAGCGTTTACGGTCGGCTCTGATGGCACAGGTTATGACGTTACTTTTAACTCTGGAACTGCCGGCGACAATTTTCTTTGGGATGCTTCCGAAGAAAAGCTAGTTATCACTGGAACAAATGGGGCAACGGCATTTGCAGTTGCCGACGGTAACGCTACGTTTGCAGACGACCTAACAGTCACAGGCGCTACGGTCCTCAACGGGAATGTAACTCTCGGTAGCGACGGCGACGACGTTATTACCGTAAACGGTACTGTCGCTGGTGCTAACGCCGTAGTTTTTGAGGGTGCGACAGCCGGTGGTGATACCAATGAAACTACGTTAGCGGTTGTAGACCCTGATGCAGACCGCACTATCTATATGCCAAACCAGAGTGGTTATCTCGGAGTATTTGCAGCAGACACAAGTGCCGGTACGATCAGCGCTACGGTCGGGGAACTGAACCTGACTGATGGCGGATCAAGTATTGGGACGACCACTGTTTCTGACGGTCATGGCATCCTTATGAACCACGGTGGCACTATGGCTCAGACCACTGTGCAAACCCTTGCTGCCTATCTCGACGATGAGATAACAGCCATGCCTAATGTCACAACCCTTGCAGGGCTAACGGCAGCAGGGTCTGTATCTAATGCTCTAGCACTCACGTTTAGTGACGTTACTCTTTTCCACGATGCCAACAATGCAGATACTTCATTCAGCATAGGCACGAGTCCTACCGAAGCATTAAAAATTGAAGTGCTTAACGGTGGTACTAACAAAACAGCCGAAGCAGTCCATTTTTCTACAGCTACCGCTTCGGGAACAGCAGACCACGGGAAGATGGTCTTTGACGTAGACGGTACGGATGTCCTCACGGTAGACGATGGTGGGGTGAACGTCACTAACGGTAGTTTGGAAACCGCAACTATCGACTACACCGACGGCGATCTATCTATGACGATAGCTGACGGCGGGAAGGTTACATTCGCTGCTGGCTTTGCAGTAGGTTCCGATGCTGCGGGTGACATTCTCTACTCTAACGGCACTAACTATGTCCGATTAGGTAAAGGTTCTGATGGCGAAATATTAACACTTGCATCAGGACTTCCTTCCTGGGCTGCTGGTGCAAGCGGTGACATCGAGGGCGTGACCGCAGGAACAGGTTTGTCAGGCGGTGGAAACAGTGGAACACCGACCCTTGCTGTAGACCTTAACGAAGTTAGTGAAGTCGCTATTGCAAATGGTGACTACATTCCGTTCATGGATGCGACTGATAGTAACGCTACTAAAAAAGAAGCCCTTGCTGACATAGCAACTTTGTTTGCAGGTACAGGTCTAAACGCATCTAGTTCAGTATTGAGTATTGCGACATGGGATGCTGTTGCGGCTGCAAGTGGTGGTGATTACACAACGATCCAAGCTGCGGATGATGCGCTTGATGCGAGTACGACCGGATACTCACTGTTCGTTAAGGGCCAGCAGGAGTACGCAGAGGACGTAACGATCAGTACGGCTGGGGCTTATATAGTTATTGAAGGAACCACGACGCTTGACGGTGACTGGACGATTTCTGGCGATAACTGTCATGTGATAGTTGGCCCTGGAGCAATTATTGAAGGGGCTTGGGTAATTTCAGGTGCAGGTTGCACCGTGGAGTTCGGGGGCGGTTTCTTGTGGACTGGGAATGGCACTCTGTCAGGTGTTGGCTCAACACTGAAACTAGGCGGGGATTCTGACCACGTTGGAATCAACACAATGTCGGCAAACGAAACGTCAATACTGTGCGAGAACGGCGTGGAAACGGATGGGCTTGTAGTTACCGGAGTTAGTTGCACTTTCGATGGCGGTGGCTACAACACGGTCATTGATGGGTCTACAGCGAGACACGCAGTTTCGGCGACCGCAGCGCATGGATTCATGTTGATGAATTGTGGCGTAGAGACACTGTGGCGGCAGGGTAACTCCTATGATGCTATGTATATCTACAACACGGCAGTATGGAAAGTCCACAATGTTCATGTTCATAACAGTGACCGATATGGCCTGAACGCAACGTCGGATAACGGCACGACGCGCGGCTACATTTCCGACTCTTACATGGACGCATGTGACGATGCTTTCATCCATATCAACGAGGATCACGTTACGGTGAGTAATGTCATGGGAGTGACTGCCTACGACGGTGCTTCTGCTGGAACCGGAATCATTATCGGTGCAACTGGTGATAACGCTGTCGTGGCTGGATGCAGTCTGAGAACGGTTGCCCTATCCAATTCCATTACCATAGACACGAACGCTGAAAACTGCGTGGTCATTGGAAACCGTCTTGACGGTGCAGTCTCAGATAGTTCTGGAACCTCCACGGTTGGGGCTGACGGGACATCGAACGACAACACAGCTTACTAAGGAAAAGTAATGGCATTTTCCAGCAACCAACAGGCAGAAATAAACCGACTGAGCAGTGAACGACAAGCTGCGTTTTCAGCCAGCCGGGGAACCAATGCCGACGGCGATGCTAATCCGACACACATGGTGCGCTTGGAGGCGTACTCCGTTGCGGAACTCAAGTGCCGTGTGAACATTCTTTCGGTAGCTGACAGCGTCAACTACGCACCGGAGAATAACTACTCCATCACAGAACAAGCTGTTATCAATGCCGTGATGCCGAGCAAATGGATGAAGGCGATTCCGATATTATTAACTGATGCACAGGTTCTTCGTGATGGAGGCATGACAGAAGCGTCAATCATCGCGATATTGAAACAGCAACAATAGAGGAGGATACATGGCTGAAGTACAAGTCGAGATGGCAGACATCAATGCCGTACTCAACAGTAATCCGACGTTTGCACAGGCAGTACAGGTCGCAGCGATGAATCGTCGGATAGACGAACTAGAGGCAGAGAAGGCAGCAGTCCCTGTATGCGACTGCCAGCAAAATGATTCGTCTGAGGACGAGCAAGAGTAATGAGGATGGTAAAGTGAACGAGAATAAAACACTGGAACCTGTGGAGGAAGAAAAAACAGAAGAAGAAGTAGAAGATGTTAAAGTAAGCGAAGTGGTCGAAGAAGTAGAGGAGGAAGTGGACGCATTGATGTCCCTCAACGACGTGAAGGATCGGTTTGTCGGCATCGTGGATAATGCCAGGGCCGCAGGATTAGCGTCCGTTACAAGTCGTGGTTTTGCAGCACTTGAGGGCTTCTTCGGGGCGCTCGCTGGCGACAAAGACAAGCGGCCACCGAAAGGTTAGCACGTTATGGGATGGCTTCTTGGCCCCCTTTTAGGTGGGGTGTTAGGTGGGATAGTTGTGGTCCGTATTTTAGAGTTCCTTTTGGGCGGCGTATCCAGCGGGGTGATGAATGTTGTTCGCCCTGTTTTCTTTGTCGGAACCGTGTCGGCTGTTACTACGCAGTCAGGCATGAGCAAATTCACCTCAATCGCACGTAAGTTTCAACGAAGATCCGGTGAGATTGAGGATCGGTTAGATTCGTTCACGAACAAGCGTGGACGTAAGTAGAGGAGAGTCGATATGAATGAGTGGATATTAGGAGCGATCGCAGTAGGAGCCATCGTAATTATGCTTGGTGGTGGTGGCTGGTTATGGCGCACCGCCACGAATCGAGCGCGTCGCAATGCCCCGGCTGCGGCAGAAGCTGTTGCAAAGAAGGCTAAAGCAGTCTAAGGATGCAACGGTTTGCCCGTCGAGTCCGCTTTGGACTTCTCGGGACACTACTAGCGTTTGGCATTGGTGCTGGCCTTACGTGGTGGTATCGCGTAACGATCTTTGGGTGGCTGATCGCCCCGGCTGACGGGATG
>Ga0208919_1000203_pt1 | contig 43973 bp, 33 predicted proteins | sample 4_EtaG_FD_184076 | JGI IMG/M metagenome (GOLD analysis project Ga0208919, IMG submission 184076) | Marine viral communities from the Subarctic Pacific Ocean - 4_ETSP_OMZ_AT15127 metaG (SPAdes) (version 3) | ecosystem: Environmental > Aquatic > Marine > Oceanic | place: Pacific Ocean | collected... | reverse complement strand
CGCACGGACACTTTGGAGGTCTTGCTTTTAGCATCGCTACCAGTGGGGATGTGAGCACAATTACATTTTCTGGAGCAAGTGCTGGTTTCTTTGATAGTTTAAGCCGACTTAGATATCCAGTAGGAATGCTGGCTGGCTCTCGATTACGAGTTATCGGAGGAGGAGACTACGAGCAAGATGATTTTGGGTTGGGTCATATTTACACCATTGTCGAGAACAGTGGAACAACCATCAAAGTCACTCCTGCAATGAAAGAAACAGGAGCCTCTGCAAGTGGAGACAGTCTCGTCATAGAAAGCCTTGCGACTCCAACCCTCGATTCTGGAATGGCATACGATGATGGAGCCGATGCGTCTGATGAAACTGTTCTTACAGACCAGTTTGTTGGACTTGCTGCTACTCTTTCTGTTCCAGAGACAACAGTAGAGGTTCTGCGCAGTCATGTAGTCGGTGTTGGCCGAAACGTAGTGGTTCAAGAACCTCAAAAGATGGTGAACTCAGGTGGCTCTCTTGAAACCATGATGCACAGTGCTCGTTGGTTTTATTATGCTCTTGGTGCTGAGGCAGTAGTAGCACCATCTACTGTAAAAGCAACAGTATCACCTACAGCAGCAGCAATTGCAGCAGGAGATACTTATGTATCGTTTGGCTCGGCTATTAGTAACGACCCATTAGTTGGAGAATATATTGTTGTTGAAGATACTGACGAAGTTGTTACTCCCTACGAAGATGAGCCAGCCGCGAGAACAAAATGGACAGGCACTCAAACTCAGTTCCATAGTAGCATACGCACTGAAATGAGGCGAGTAATTGCTATTGACGAAACAGTTTCTGCGGACAGACGTATTTACGTCGACGACCCATTTTGCTTCGACCATACTGCTGGTAAAACAGTGAAAGTAGTGGCTTTTGAAGATGCTGCTACAAATGGTTCGCCTAATTTTGATACTACAGCAGCAACTTTTGGAACTATAACCAATCGACAAAAACGCGCAATGTGGACATCAAGTCAAATCCCATCATTTGCTCTTGAGCAATCTTTACGAACTCATGATGTTAATTCTTATGGCACGGGTGGTCATAGTGGAACGGATACATACACTGGCTCTCAAACAAATAACGCTCCCGGTGATGCTAATGATAGTAAACAATTTACTCGCGTCTTCCGTGGATGCAAAGTAAAATCGTTTGAACTCAAGGCTGATGCTGAGGCAGCAGTTATGATGAAAGTCGATTTTGATGCTTTGAATGCTTACACAGATACTGGTCGTTTAGAAGATGTTGTTCTTGCTACTGCAACAATTACTGTAACTGATGGTGACGCTGCAAACGGTATGACTGCGGCTCAAAAAATTCACATTGTTAGTTCAGATGGCACAAAAAAAGATTATTTCATTTCTGATAACAACGATGGTGGCCCTGCGACTGGTGCTGTTGTTGCAGCAGGAGACACTCTCAAAAGCACTGGTTCAGTGGTAGCAGGTGCTGTTACAGATTCAGATACTACTGGTGTAGCAATCGGACTTAACCTTGCTGCTGATACTCAATCCACTATGCTGGCCGACCTAAAAGCCGCGATTGAACACGCTAATGGTCATAATGGAAAGATTACAGTTAGTGCTGTTTCGGGCACAGGTGATGGTAATCAAACAATTACACTTACTCAAGTTGCTGCTATTCCATCGGGCAATACAACAATAACAGAAAATATAGCCAATACTGCTGCTACCAATTTTACTGGTGGTCAAAAGAAAGGTGACCGATTCACGGCTCATCGTATGTTTGAGAATGTGGGTAATGGGCCTTCTGAGCGAAAGGCTGCTGGTATCGCACCAAATACTGAGAAGCCGTTCTTCTACTACAATGGAACGATTACTGCTTTTGGTATTGCTCTTGCGCAGATTACAAACTTTTCTTTGAGTGGAACCAACGGCATTCAAACACTTTACACTGTGCGTGGTAACCCTCAAGCAGAAAGCCGTAATGCCGGTGGACAATCACTTGAGCAAGTTCCATTTGCTGGCTCTCGCAATGCGAGTCTACAAGTTGAGGGTAAAGTCGAGTATGAGATGAATCTCGGCATTATCGTTACTGACCCACTATTGTTCCATGAGTTCCGCACCAACCGAACTCACGGTTACTCAGAGCCTATTACTCTACACCTTGTGAAAAACGGGGCTGGAGCAAATCGTGAAGAGGTTTACGTGGTTATTGATGACTACATCATCAGTGAAGCCCCTCTACAGATACCCGAGGATAAAGGGCCAATCAAGACTGATTTGAAGATTCTACCAAAGCATGTAAAAGTCATTGCTTACGATACACTACTACATTCTTGAGGTGATATAATGCGACGAAGTTTACATCCGGGTGGTCAACGACGCTCACCAATCGAAACAGAGTTAGAGGAAGAAGTCATCGAGAAGAAACTCGTTGAAGAAGTATTCGACCCAGAGGCTGCGGCTGTAGAAGATAACCCATTTCCAGAAGAGATAGTCTCTGATGAAACAACAGAGGTAGAGGAAGTTCTACCTGATTACAATTCCATGACTGTAGAGGAACTACGTGCGCTTTGTCGTGCTAAGGGCCTCAAGGTCGCAGGAAACAAGGCGGACCTCATAGAACGCCTATATGCGGAAGAAGCCCCCTCGGAAGAGGCTGCTGAACCCGTTGAAGATGCCCCCTCCGAGGAGGTAGCATCAGTTGAGGAGAGCACCGAAGAAGGTGAAGTAAGTGAGTCTGGAGGAAATGCAACAGAAGAAATTAGTAAGTGACGTGAACGCCCTATTGGTCCGCAGTGCAGCGGAACCACACGACATCCCTATCGGGGATGACGAATACCTTAGAGTATGGGTTAAGCCCGTCACGTTTCTCCAGAAACAACGAGCCATCAAGGAAGTAGTTTCCCTCAACGGAACCACTGGTGAGGTCGCAATTGACCTAGAAGGATATTGGAAGCACATGCTAACCACTTGCATCGATAGATGTGAGCCAGAAATAGGTAAGGCTAAGATGCTTTCTTTACGCCCCGATATTCTTGAGAAGATTACAGGTCTTCTACCACAACCACAGGACCTTATTGCAGGCCCTTTGGAAGATGGGGAGAGCGAGTAGAATCGGTCTCCCAGTTTATGAGAGGTAAAAATAGCGACATGGGTTTAATCATGGAATCCATGCAGTATCTTTTGATGAAACACTATGGTTTGAGCATGTCTGATTTGAAACAATTAGACGAAGATGAGTTTGAGCAAATGTTCGCTTGGGCTGCTGCTGCGGAAGAAATCAAGGCAGAAGAAATAGAGAAAGCAACCGCAGACTCCAAGAGCGGTGCCCCTGTAGCGGGAACAAGTGGGCCGATGCCGTATAGTAAGGGGTGGTAATAATGGCAGATGACCCACTAAAAGAAATCCAAAGTCTCACCGAAAAGGTTGAGATTTACAAAGAAAAACTTGAGGATTTAGGGGACGTAGTTAATTTTCTTCAAGCAGATAATAACAAGTTGGCTAACTCTCAAGGGGTTATTGAAACTCAAACAGCAAAACTTAGTCAGTTGTATAAGAGAAAAACACAGACACTCAGGAACGTAGGCCAAAGTATGCAGAGATTGGTTGCACTCACAACTAAAAGATTGTTAGTAAGTAAGAAACAAGAACAACAAATAAAAGATAGCACACCAAAACTGACCAGATACACCTCTGTTCTCCTCAACATGACGCCTGCAATGAAAGTGGCTACAGATGCTACTACTTTCCTTACTGGTGCTTTCCAAAGCAACAACAAGGTAGTCAACATGTTAGGAAGCAGAATGGCTGTTCTAGCAGGAAGTATGCTTGGTTTCATCGGTATAGCATTATCAGTATCAATAATATTAGGAACTCTGAGTTTGGCTATACAAGGCACAGAGTCTCCTCTGTATGAAACAACATCTGCTATGGACGGCACGAGCGCTGCGGGAACAACTCTGCATAGTATAGTGGAGGGTGTGATTATGATATTCCAAGGTGAAGGAGAAGGGGGACTTGTAGGTGCATTGAACGTCGTGGCTGCTACATTTACCATAGCCACAGCAGCAGGAATACTGTTTGGGTCTACTGTTGCTTTTATTGTTGCTCCAATATTACTTGCAGTTGGTGCTTTTCAACTTATTAAACAAGAAACAGATAACTTTGCTTTAGCGATTACTGGAGCAATCTCTACTCTTGCAGTGGCAGCATCCTTTTTCTTAAGTGGATTTGTTGCTACTGCATTGCTTGGTGTTGGACTTATTCTTGGCTCAATTACTGGTTTTGTGGCTGTATTGATGGGTTACGGTTCTACAATAGAGGCAATTATTATGACTGTTTTGAGTGCATTTGCTCTTGCTATTGGTGCCATTGTATTGGGAGTTAGTCTCCCTGTCGCTGCTGTCGCTGCTGCAATAGTCGGCATAATTGTGTTAATAATACGTTTTAGAGAAGAGACATTGGCTATCATCAAAGGTTGGTGGGAGGGCGTAAAAGTATATTTTACATTACTAGGAACACTATTGTTTGGTCTTGTTTCTATCGTTGCTGGAGTTATTGCTGGAATATGGGGCGGTATCGTCAATGTGTGGATAGAAATTAAAAATATATTCATTGAAGGTTTTGGGATTCTTAAAAACAGTCCCGAAGATTTCGTTAATTTTATGTTAGGTATTCCCGGCAGAATCAAAGATGCGTTCGTTGACGGTTTCAAGGGTGTATGGAATGCAGTGATTGGAACATACAATGACTTTGTTAACAATATGGGAGATATTACAATTCCTGATTGGGTTCCAAAGATTGGAGGCGAATCCTTTTCTTTACCTAACATCCCACAACTGGCGAAAGGAGGGGTTGTGAGCACACCAACACTAGCAATGATAGGTGAATCAGGACCCGAGGCAGTTGTTCCGCTCAATAGAGCCTCTCAGTTTGGTAAGAACAACGTAACAGTGAACATTAACGTCTCAGGAGTCACAGACCGTAGTGATAAGAGAGCCCTAGCACGAGAAATTAGTGATATTATTGCTCAAGAAATGCGAAGAAACGGTGGCTCACCAACAAGGGGGCGCTTCTGATGGTTGGAATACGCCTGATTAAGCAAAACTCTGAGATTGTAAACATTGATGCCATCGATTTTACGCTTGATTTTAAGAAAAGCGTAACCCCCTTTCCCCTTCCACACACAGGTGAGCGCACTGGCTTTGATAATAACAGGGTAAGTGCTGTTATTCGTGTAAATGCTATACTCCGAGATGACGATTGTAGTGGTTTAGACCCCACAGGTAACGCAGCAGAAGCAACATTAGACTTTAGTTCAAAGGCTGTGAGTGTAACTACAACAGAAGATACTCCAAGTTATTTGTATTTATCAGCCGATAGTGGAGATGTTCCAATTGCTGATTTGAATGGTAAACAATTCAAACTTCAAAGCACACATCTTGCATCTTTATCGTCTTCAACGACTATATTTGTAAAGTTCGATACAAGCACTGCATCTCATAGTGTTTCAGGAATGACTCTTACAGTAGGAATCAACGGAATAACTACTGGAGCAGAGGTTGCTACTAGAATGAATGCTGCAATGACTGGTCACACTGGGACATTTAGCACAAATGTTACTTCTACAGGAGGAAACACCTTTGGCTCTGCTTTTACTGTGAGTATAATTAACGGTTTCAATGCATCTGTATCTGGAATTAAGTTAGTCCAAAAAGAAGCAGGGGCTGGTGGAAATACACCTATACATCTCAACTTAGGAGAAGGAATGAACTTTAGAACAACTGGTTTTAGTGGTGGTTCTACTCATAGTTGTAAATCTGCTGGAGATAAAGCGCAAGACCTCATTGCAAATGTTGCTAATAGCAATGTAACAGGCGCAATGGGGGCTGTTATCAGAACTGATGCTACCGACCCAGAAAGTGGTTTAGGTCAAGCAATAAACTATACCAGCAACACTGATGATGACTATATCATAGGTATCCAAATACCTTACAATTCGCTGGTGCAGTCAGATTTAGCATCGACAGACCCTGATGGATACGCTGTTAGAAACTTCCTTATTATTACAGGAGCAGTTACAGCAATCCAACAGGGAAGTTCTGCGAACAATCTTCCTGCATCAAGCACTTTTGATTTTAACAATAAAATGACTGGTATCAGTGGGACTGTTGTTGGTGTTACACTCACATATGATGCTGGTGAAACCATCTATGGTGCTACAATTGATTTCCAACCATTAGATTTCATTGCAGGTTTGTGATACTATGACGGTTATTGGGGAAAGAAGTCATGCGTTGTTCTTTAACGGCGTTAGCGACTCAATTATTTGTCCCCAAACATCGTTCTCCTCAACAGGTTTGAACACTGCTGGTGCAAGGTCATCAGCACCAGCGATGGGAGAAGGTGGTAGAAAGACTGATTCTACTCAAGGCATATATTCGTTTCAATCGTTCACTGTTGAAGGATGGGTTACTCCTGATTGTGGTGGTGTAGTTGCTGTAAAAGATGACTTATTTGAGTTAAGAGTAGGAGATGTTCATCAACCCGGCGCTGCATCTTTTTCTGTAAGCATTACAACTAAATCGGGAGAAGCAAGGCAGATAGTCTGTTCTACTTTTGTTGGTGGTTCCGGTGTAAAATATCCTACAAACACAGCCTCTTTCATTACAGCAGATAATGAGATATCAAAGCACACTCGGGAACTTATCCACGTTGTAGGAGCATATGACGGCACTAGAGTAATGCTGTTTGTAAACGGAGATATGGTAGCGTTTCAAAGTGTTCCAGAAGGAAGTCGTGTAGATAACAACGATAATGACCTATTCATAGGAGGTCGAGGCGGACAATACAGAGGTTTCATTGAAGCATTGCATTGGAAGTTAGGGTTTGAGCAGGGCAGTGTTAGAAAAAGAGGAGTATACAAAACATCCAAAACTCTAGGATTGTGGAGGTTTGAAGAGCCAATACAAGTCGACTCTAATCTTTTCTACATCATGTCTAATGCGTCCGAAGCAGCGACTACGTTAACTCTTGATGCTACTCAAGTGCAAACACTTTACCGCATTATTTCTGGTAAGAGTGACTCATTTACTGGAACATACACGCTACCCTCTCTTGGTAATTATCAAGTGTTCAACACTGCTCATAGCGGTGGTGCTCAACTCATTAGTATTGCACACACCACACACAACTTACTCATCAACCCAACATGCACAGATACGCGCACAGGTGAGGCTAACAGCAAGGCTCCTGAAAGAGTTCGTTTGTTATCCTTGAATGACGCAGGAACTATCACAGTAAACAGTATTCATTTGGATTTTGATACCACTCCCGATAGTGGTGCTCGTGGTATTCTTAGCGGTCGCACTGCTTACAATGCAACCAACGGAATTGCTAACGACAGCACGATGGTTTTAGTCAAGTCTGACTTACTTATTGATTCAGGTTCAGGTAAACCACTACAACCAATTGGTCTTGGCTCACAGGCTATCGACAGAACAGGTGGTATGGTAATCGATGAAAGTAACAACAAGAATCACGGATTCATCTTCTCTCGTAGAATTAGTATTGGTAATAGTAACAATCCTTACACGGTTAGTGCAGGTAATTGGTCTCACGGAGAAAGTTTCCAATCAGGACATACAGGTCGTCACTTTTACTCACACCGAACAGGACATAGATATCTTACAGTTCTACCTGAAAGCGAAAACGAACAGATAACACGAACCATGGACGGGCTTGCTGATAGCGCCATGGTAAACTTTGTTGGTCATGGCGAAGGCATTGGTTCTGCTCTTCCTATCAACAGTAAAGTTTCAGTTTACAGAGAAGCGCTCAGAGGAAAACCAATAGATGTCGTAACATCATCTACTGTTGTTCAAGTAATAAGAAACGGACTTGTTGGTATAACTGCATCAGATGATGATATTATTGCAATAGGAGGAAGTGGGTTTGATGTTACTCCTTTTCTTCTCAAAGGTCATGGGACTAAGAATGTCGTAGCGACTGATGATGTATACAATCTTCATCTTACTCCTGAGTCAGAGTCAAGAGTTGCAATATTAGAAACAGGAGACAGTGACTTTCCATACATCGAAATACATTACAACGCTGTTGACCTTCTTGGAACTACAATGGGGACCTCTGGCCCTTGTCTTATCGTAGAAAAGACTGTTCCACACGCTGGTGCTCTCATTAACAGTAAGAGGGTAGGAGCCACTATTGCATCATCTATATCTTCGGGTCGAACTTTGCATGCTCCCGGTGGAGTCATAATCATACCTGAGGGAGACATAGGAAACAATCCACAAGCGTTGGACTCTCATAAGTTAGTGGGAGACAATACAGGTGGTTCTCAAAATGAGATTGAATTAGATTTGAGTAAATTACCTTCAAACTATACACCAAGTGTTGCTACAGACCCTGCTAACAGCGGACCCATAGCAGTAAACATAAACGCAGACACTGTATCACATCCATCTGTCTATCACAAAATGATAATTCATGCGGCATCTGATAGAAAAGAGTCAATCGATTTAGGTGCATCGTCTTATAAGATGACTGCTGTATCAGGAAATCTAGGAACTACGTCTCAATCCACACACGCATATGAAGTGTATGATATAATTGATAATTTCAAACAAGACGCTAACATACATATCATTCTACAACCGTCATCGAGAACTCGTTGTATGCAACTGTCTAAGGTTGTGAGTGTAGTAGATAACAACACAGACCCAACTGTATTTTCGATTGAGTATCTACAAACTAGAGGTAGAGTGTCTTCATTCAAGCATGAGTCAACTGATATCGGCTCAATATCTGTTCTTCAAGTTACAGGTTTGATGGATGATATCGCAGGAGCAGAGGTCAACATTACAGGTGATGGCTCACCTAACTCACATCTAATCAAAGAACTCAGTCCTGATGCTCCTGTTGTAACTGTAACTCTTGGTGGCCCCGGTCAAGGAGCAGTGAATACTAAACCAACTTGGGACCCAAGTGTGTTGTCTCGATTAGGATGGTCAACACGAAAAGATTGCACTGTAAGAGTGACTGATGTCGTTGCAGCATCACCGGGTCAAATTGATGTTGTTCCTTTGAATAACGAATCTGATGCTCTTGCCTCATGGGGAACGTATTGTTTTCCACCTCGCGGACGTGTATATTTTGAATCAGGAGCAAACGGAGAGTATTACAAAACCACTGCTGGCTCCTTCTATTTCTTTGGTTCAGCAGGAAGTTTAGGCACTGGTCGATTCATCAATTCTGATGGTAGTGAATCAGACACGTATGCTGCTTGGACAGGGTTGGCTAGTAACGCTATATCAGATGGTAGTCTCATCATGCTTGACCCGTTGTTTAATGAAGAGAGTGTATGTAATGATGGAACTACAGTAAACGACCGTATGTTCCAATCTATTGGAAGTGTTACTCATGACTATCAGTTAGGAACACAGTATGCCAGCACTCGTGCTCTCGTTGAAATCCCTCTATTCCCTCAACAATTCTTTGAAGACCGTGATGCTGGCATCTTCCCCGGACCAGATAACAGCATGAAGTTGCACTTAGATGCTACGCTCACAGCACATACATGGGCACCCAATCCTGTTGGTCGTCGTTGCACTGACCTTCCTCCTGCTGACCGAGAAGTAATGGCTTCTTATCATCGTCGTTGGGTTGAAGGAGATGATAGACACGGTGTGCGCATAGTTAGAGTCGATAGGGATGCTTCACACATCTATATCGATAACATAGAACGATTACCAGACTCTAACCCAGATAATGGTCTCGTTCGTTTTGGTGAAGATGATATCCGTATACGTCGTCTGTATCGCTCAAACGGTGAGTGGATGATATACACTCAGTTGGATAGAACAAACAAAAGAATCCTTATCACAGGAAGCCCGTTAGAGGTATCCACAGATTTCTTCAAGGACTTGAAAGATGGAGAAGTTTTGTTTCTATCTTCATCTTATCCTGATGATATCTCTCCTCCTATACGAGATGACCCGTTTTCGTCGTCGGCAGGTCGTGAGTTCCGTCGCTCTTACTATCATGATAGGGCTAACGTGCAGACTCAAGGCGGCAATATTGACTATGGTCTACGTCAATATGTGAGTGCAGTTGAATTCAAGGCTGGTCCTCGTCAGAATCCACATCTTGCACGCATTGAATCTGGAGGTGCAGTCATTACACTTTTGGAACATCTTGGTAGCAATGTGTATAGATTTGAAGGAGACAAGATACCACTTGGTGCTCTCTCATCTGGTTTCGTGTATGAAGCAGTGCATGAAAACGGTGAAACATATAGCGTTGAATATGCGTCCTCTACTAATATTGATAGAGTCACAGTAATCCCTTTCAGTCATTTTGGTGGGTCAACATCCATTACTAGCACTCTCGGTAGTCTGACGCTAAGAGGGGTTACGCGCAGTTCTACGGCTGCAACATCAACTATAATTTTCACAGATACTGATTCATCAGCAGACCAAACTATAGTCATCATAGATGGTGCAGGTCTTTCAAGGACATATACTGCGAAAGGGTCTTCTAGCGCTTCTGCGTTGCAATTTGATGTAACTGGTAATAATGCTGATGATAAGGCTCTGGCTTTGAAAAATTGTATTGAGCATGCCAACGGGCACCCTGAAACAATTACAGTCGCACTTAGTTCTGATGGCACAGGAACGGGTAACAACATATTAACACTTACTCAAGTCATTAAAGGAGCATCAGGAAATACATCAATTACTGAAAATGTAGACCACTGCACAGTTACTAATTTTTCTGGGGGCGCAGATGGTGCGTGTGACCGAGTAGAGGATGGAGTTGTAAATCAAACATGGGGTAATGGATATGCTCCGGGTGGTTTACGATATGGTGATACTGTTTGGATGAATATGCATTACACTAATCCCCACGCCATCGATGGTATGTTCTGTAAGAGTCGTGGTGTGCTCAATGAGTTTGAGGTATGGAATGGTTTCAATGGAGGTAGAGGTGCAATGGCTGCAATGCCAAGAGACAGTATCCCAATGGAAAACTTCCTTATTGGAAACACTTGTATTGAAACTGCACGTAATTTTGTTCAACACATAAACAAAACAATTGAAGAAAACTACTCTATGCTTGGATTGAGTAACGCTCCTACTGTCGCTTTCTTAGACCCATATTTGAGCACAGAACAACACGCTCGGGTATTGCTTTACGATGTTCAACACGACCGCGAGTTTATCGCTTTTCATGATTTATTCATGCAGGTTCAAAGTAGTCAGATGACGCCAAAAATAAACGGACTTGATGTTGCATCTGGTTTTCACTCACAAATACGAACCAACGACCCTGTCGGTAACGAAAATAATGATACAGCAAGCAGTTCAATCACAATGGTAGGAACCAATAGTGGTGGTGGAACAGGAACAGTCATTAGTGGCGATGTTAAAATTGCTATGTCGGATTCTGGTCGTTCTAAGTTTGTTGAGGGGGCATATGCGCACAAATCTTGGTTCTTTATTGACCAAGACTCTGTTTTAGGTCATAATACTACATCAACCAGCGGAACAAACATACTGACTCGTGGTAACAACGCTTACCTCGACTACGGGTCTTCTAATGTTCCTCATCGAGGAGGGGCTGATAGGTTAGAAAACAGCGTTTGCTCAGCCAGCAGTGCTGCAACAAGACATGCTAATTTTATTGCAAGCACTGAATCAGGTTATGTTACATCATCTAATGCTGCTCGATACAGATTTTCATCTACGTTTTTCGATACACCAGAAGGAACAAGAGCCATACCAGCATTCCTGTGTCTTAAAGGTAAGAGGGCAAATACACTCACACTAACAGATTCTCGTCTAAGTAATCTCCCACAGTGGACAGATTTAGATTTCATTAGGCGTCTTAGTGTTGACCTCGGTGAAATTGGAGTTAAAGAAGGTGTAACTGATATTGAGGCTGCTGCTCGTGAAGTTGTTCGCTTAGTTAATCAAGCAGGTGCTCTTAACGGTCGCAGTAATCAACGTCGTCCTGCTGACCAATATGTTGGTGAAGGAGAAAGATTTGGTATCACTGCACGTCCTGATAATCGAACAATCGGAGTTGAGTCAAACATACCCACGGACCCAACAGCAACTCATCATCATGCTGACTTTTCTGCTACAGGTAGCACACACGACCCTGCTCCTTTCTGGAATGATACCGCGTTTACTTCGTTCGACCGTGGTAGCCACATGGGATATTTACGCGCACATCTTGGTCGTGTTGTTGTAGATGCGGACGGTAACGAAGGTTTCAGTATTGTTATTCATAGCACAGTGCCCGGAGCATCTGGTCGTAATTTCTGCACATGGTTAGACAATAGTCGCGGACAGAGTCTCTATCGCCCTCAGTTCCTCGTAGGGCATGGTGGTCGATTCCGTAACTTTTGGTGTATGCCGAACGAAATGCTTGGAGAAAATATGCATCCTGCTCCTATGCCTATCAATAAAGATGGAAGGCCATTTGCTCCTATTACTACTCTTAGAGAATTACTTCCTCAAGAAGAAGATGCTGATGACCTCATCAACAATCTACACAAAGGATTTGATTCTGATACCAATATGGATAGTGTTTCTAGTTCTTATTCTGATACAATAGATGAGGTTTCAACTGGTCGCTCTGCAAACACACTCAATGCTGAATCGTTTGAAAAACAGGGTCTTTCAGAAACTGTTGTAGAAGGTTTACGCATTGGAACTCAGGCTCGCTCTCGTATCAATTTTGGAGGTCTAGTGGCATCTGGTATACCGGGTTGGGCTCCTGACGCTGGTAAATGGGGACTTGGAGAAAATAACAACGGCGGACGATTCGATAAGATATATGCTACTACTGGTGGAACGTCATATTCATCACACGTTCCTACATCAGAAGTTAAAACAAATGAGATTGGTGACTCTTCTCTTTACGGATTTAGATTTGTAGACCACAATGGTAAAAGTCATACAATTCGATTTGTATACAGAGAGAGTGGGAAACCCTTCGTAAATGACCGCACAGTTCTTCCTAACACAATAGAGAACGAGACAATTGTTTTCTTTGATGATAGAGACATAGGACAAGGTGGATTTACTATTGGAAAAAACATGAAAGGTGCTACTTACCCAATGGGACCTTACGACCTTCCCGACCCAACATGGAGAGGTAACCTGTGGCGTGGTGTTCGTGCTCCTGAAAACGCCTATGCGTGCACTATTTCAGTATCTGGAACTAGCCTAACTATCAGCACTCTCTGGCACGACCTACCAACAGCCAGTGGTCTAGATGCTTTAGGGTGGCTTGGTTTTCCTGATTCTGGTTTATTGCTTGTAACAAAACCAAGTGGAACAGCATATACAAGTGGTGCGTCTACTGTCTTGTCTTATACTGGTCGCACTCATAATAACGCATCAGGAACGATGACCTTTACAGGTGTAACAGGTCAAACGCTTTCTTCATATTTTAGTTCTGAAACAGGCCCAGCCAATGATACAGCGGGTGACTCACCTATTCTTATTAGCCCTGCTCTAAATCAAACTTCTATCATTACTGATGAATTAATTGCTGCTGCTGTGGAACACGCAATGACTGTAAATCCTAACGGGGACGGGTCTTATTTCGATTGTAGTGATTTGTATACTGCTACAGGTAGAACATATGGAGAACTTATGGGCGATGGCGCTCAAACTGCTATACACATCAAAACATTCAATTCTAAGTCAGAAGTTACTCCACTGAGAGACCTTTTTGATGTGCGCAGAGATGTAGATTGGGGTCTATATGATGGGAGTGTTACTAGCACTGCATCTGATGGTGGAGGCACTAGCCTAAACGGTAACGACCATCTTGGAGGTTTGAGCAGAGCGGAAATAGATGCTGGTATGCGAATCGATGTTGGTTATCTTCCAAAGACAGTTCTCAATATTACAACACGATATAGAGGAACTAATGCCAATACAGCGACACCCATACTCGTAGATAGTGCAAATAATGCAGTAGATGTAAGCAACTGGCGCAGCCATCTTCGTGGAGAACTCTATACAAGGTTCCCCGGCGACCATATTCTTCCTGCTATTGATGGCCCATGTTCAAGAAGTCATACACCAGCATCATTCAACAGTGGAACTCGATACGATTACTCACATGGAACTTACTCTACTTCGCATGCTGTTCATGAAATAGCAATGCAAGCGTCTCATGGAATCTTTACCTTTGGCCCTCTTGGTCGATATGAAGCATGGAGGAAGCATGTTGCAGGAACTAATATGGGAACACAGCCTTTCAGTAATGCAGCCGATTTATCGTTTGTTGAAAAGGTATTGATATGGTCAAGTGATAAAGGATATGCTCTTGCTCAACCTCTCAGTGATTATGGTGAGAGTAACAATACTCACTATTTCGGATACATACTCACAGAACAAAATGAGTTTGCAGCCTCCGCAGTAACTAACGCTTACATCTACAGATGGGGGGATACAACCAACGCTCGTAAGTTCGATGGCATTCGTCTTGCAGGTAACACATATGGGGAGCCTCTTACATATTTTAGAGGAGCCTCTGATAGTCCTGACCACAGTGTGCCTTTGTATTTCGGTGGTGGATTTAGTGGCGTGGTTATGGATGTTAACGACGGAACTCAAAATGACTACACGGAAGTTATGAGTCATCCATATTCCAGTGGACCTACAGGTTGCGCAGGTTTACAAAACGTCGGAGAGAACATGGGCTCTCATGCGATTATAGATACTACAGCAATAATGGCTATGTTCCCCGGAACTCATGCTCTTGACCAACATAGAGGAGAGGATGCACCACCATTTGCTAACGCAGATGCTATTCTTCATACAGATATGGATTCAGGAACAGATAGTCATGACCCATCGGGAAGTGCAAACAAAAATACACTTTATGGTAACACTATTGTCTCTAAGCCAATACCTGTAGTTTTGCGCTTTGCTCATCCTTACGCTCGTTACGATGATGCAGCAAATGAAGTAGCGTATGTAATATTTGGACCGGGGCAATCTGCTCCTAAGCATTTTGAAACAGCAGTAGAGCCAAGTGTTGCATCGAGTATGAATAGCGCTGATTTGAGTGCAGGTTGGGGCAGAATCTACAGTGTAGGTAGACAAGGTAATCCATTTAGCACGGGTGATACATACTTTACAGGCAGTGCTCTTGCTGACGCTAAATTACCTAACGCTATCAAAAATGATGCACTGATGTATCTTCCTGAGGCGTTATCAGTGCAAAGAGTATTTGCTTACCCGTTCAACACTTTAAGAAATTGGGAGCCAGCATACGGCTCACCTAAAGGAACTTTTAGCCAAGACAATGCTCTTCATGGCTCTTTGATTACCAACCACTTTGGAGCATCAAAGAATACTGCTGGATTAGGGACATCTCACCCTTATTCTTTCTATGAAGTTAATGACCAAGGACTTCATGGTGTTATGTCTGGTGCTGTATATCGTGCTCTATATCATATGGATGGGGGTTGTCCAGCAGGTGGTAACTGGTTCGACAATGCTGTGCGCAAGAACCCACCACATCCTGTTTCTGGTGCTACTGTAACTGCAAAGTTCACAACAGTAGTAACAACAGCCACAGGCGGTAATACCATTATTCTAAACGGAAATGCTACCATGTTCAGAGTAGGAGCACTCGCGCTTACAGCCTATGATTATGGTCTTTCAGAGAGTGATACTGCTCGTGACGTTTTCGTTGTAGATGCAACGCGATGCCAAAACAGTGAAGAGATGGCAGCGATTATTGCAGCGGCGATTAACTCATGGCCGGGTGAAGGAAACCTAAAGGCTCTTGGTGGGACCTTCTTGCCGTCTTTCCAAGAAGCATCAAAACAAGATAGATACGCATGGACACACGTTGGTCAAATCGATAACAACACAGGTCGAGATTTATTCTCAGATGATAATAGCAGAGGTTACATTGATGTAAATAGTGTAGGTCAACTCCCACGCAGTCTTCCATCACAGGGTTGGTTGAGGCTTCTGCGCACAAGTGGAAGCACCAATCCAGAATTCATGTATGCATATTACTATGGATATAATCCAACTGATTCTCGATTTTATTTGGGGGCAAATTACAGAACTGGTAACTACTTTCCTGAGGACCCAACAGAAGGGACTAGCCATAGTCACATAACTGGTCTATCTGATACATATCAGATATTTGTCTGGACACAAACAGGTCATCATCGTTGGTCAAACGGCGCTCAAGTTTCTATAGAAGCGCAATCTGCTCCTCTACCAACTTACGCTGCTGCTAACGCAGCAGTCATGAATGTAGGTTCGATATTCGATGGACTTGCTGGAACTCATGTGCATTTCAGTGGGGTTGTTGATGCTATTGACCGCACTCGACCTATTGGTGCAATTGGCTGGCATGGTGAAAGATATTCATATCTCAATAGCCTGCTTGTAGGAAATGGTGTAAGCGCAGGTCTTGGAGCATGGCACCCTGCTCTTGGTTTCAATCCCTATGGTGTGAGCACACAATGCCATTCATTGAACTCTCCTTCATACGTTGTAACGAAAGATGGGACAGACCCTCCCAATTACACTTATACTCCTGTGAGCACATCTTGTCCTACAGGTCTTCATGGTCGTCATTATCTTGTAGTCTCATATGAAGGAGAGTTGCCTATAGTAGCAAAGGCTGACCGAGACGGTATTGTTCTCGCTGGAGATTACATAGGACAAAAGTGGAGAGCCAATGGAGATGCTGGAACTGTAATTACATCTCATAACAATAGGCACAATCTTGACCGTTATGTCGCTTGGTCTAATGGTGGGCCACATATAGATGCTCAAGTTACTTTTACAAATACAGGAATACACTATCCTCCTTTCCAACAAACAGCCACAGACCAAAACGGTGAATGGGCTGGAGCAGCAGGAAATCTAACTAAGAAAATGGATACATGCTTGTTCCCTACAGGAGACCTTTTCTTTGATACAGATATCAATCCCGGCTCTTCTATGCACGCAGATGAGATGCTTGCAAATACAGTTACAGGTATTGCTGAAACTCTTAAGAGAAGTTGCCAATCAGGTAGTGCTCCCTTCTTGACTTACGGTGATGACCCTAACACACATAGTGCGTCAAAGTATTGGGCAAATAGAAGCGCTGCAAGAAACTTCTTCCCTGAGCACGCTGTATGGAAGAGAATGGGTGGTGGTAATCTTTGCCTCCCTGCTCCTAACGCTCGTGGTCTTGGTGCTGTTCCGTGGGTGTGGAGAAAGGTAGGAGGTTCGTATGTTAAGTTTGGTGAGAACATCTACGGCAATGTTCGTTTCTCGTTTGAAACAACTAACGCTTCGATGTTGCCAATTATTCAAGCGCAGGAACTTGCTCATCCTCAATTAGCAGAAAAACACTCTTATGAAGTTAAGAATGCTCTTACTATTCCAAACGAAGAACTACAATTTCTTGAAATGGATGTAGTAGATGATACAGGTCAACTGCATACAATAGAGGGAGGGTCTCCCTTTGGTGTGGTTATTCGAGACTTTGAAGTGGTGGCAGATAGAGACACACAGGGACTTGCACCTGCTCTTGCTGGTTCAGGCAATGAACCTAATCTAAAAATCCGTTTACCTAATCCAGATACCATACCGGGCAATATTCTCGTTCGCTCAGGTTTCGATAGACTACAAGGATATCAACATGAGACAATGGGTAGTGGTGGTATCCAAAGACCTTCATTGCCAGATGCTACGGTTTTGAGCAACTTTAACAGTGAAAATGATGCTCCAAATAATGGACCGTTCTGGGAAAACGAAGGATGGGAAAGAATTGATTCTCGTCCTGATTCCTTCCCTGATAGTAGAAGTGGTAACATCGACAGCACCAATCCGCTATCTACATCCTATGAGCCTCATGATAGGTCTCTTTACTTCCACGTAACGAAAGTTGGTAGCACATACAGCACTCGTGAACCACTTTACATTAGTGGAGCAGGGGCGATTACTCACGACCCGCGCACATTTGTATCACACAGTGGTAGCGTGCTTACAGCAAATGGAACAGTTAGCACAACTGTATGGAGGCAAGAGGCGATACCTGATGGTAGATACTTCCTTGTCGTCAATGGTTTTGTGGTCTCATATACCAATGTGAGCGGCTCTACTTTTACTGGATGTGTATTTCCACCCGGCTTCTCAGCGAGTAACGGAGATACAATCAAACCCGGTTTCTACATACCTGCTGGGACAACTCGTCACTTCGCTGCTCGTCGATTACGTGACCACGCTGAGGTAAGTGGAGAGAGCCCAGATAAGAAGAACATTCAATGGCAGACAGTAGGGTCAACAACAGCACCTACGGCAGTAATTCGTGGCGACCGTCTTACACCAATGCCTCTACCTCGCATGGGACATCACTATGTTACACCAACAATGGCTATGATGCCCGGTCATCTCGCACATCCATTGTATCAACGAGTATACACTAATGCATTTGCATGTTCATCAGCAGCAGTGAAAAGTGTTGAAGATTTGAGTGGTAGCGCAATAATTACAGCAGGTCTCACAGAGGATTCTGACGGAACTGATACAACTATATTCACGAAAGATACAGTAGGCCCTCATGCTCTCATGTGGTTTTCAAGTCTCACATCTGCGCATAAACCATCAGATATACATGGTGATGGTTTCACTTTGATGTTTGAAACTAAATTGAGATTTGATGGGTATGGAATAGCAGATGGAACTGCAACTTGTAATTCTACAGGTGGGCATAGAATCCAATTGGAAAGAGGAACTAATTACAAACATCAATGGAACTTCCCTGACCCATTAGAAGTAGGCGCATATCAGATTATTATCCAACCTAACCTGTTTGCTCAGCAGTTTATGGGTAACAATGCAAATGAAACATTTGGGGCTACAGGAGCACCAACTGGCACTGTGTATCCTACACTCACAGACCAACAAGTAAACACAGTCATCGCTATTCAGTGGAGTGGTGCTAACTACGACCTTATCCTCGCAGAGGCAACAATGGCAGATGTGCGCGGTTGTGAGATTTACCTAAACGAAATGATTCTTGATATCGACCCTGCTCCCGGTCAACAATTTACAAGTGTCCCAGCACTTGGTTTGTTCAATCCGTTGGGTGTAAATGAAAGCACGTCAGGTGCGTTTACTCGTCGGTCTCTACCATATCGTCCGAATATGTTCCGTAAGGCTACACCGGGTTATACTGTGACTGTTCCTTGGTGGTCCCCTGCAATCAAATCAAGCACTATTTACAGCACAAATCCTTGGAGAAAGACAGAGCATTACTTCCCTGACGACTACTATCATTTTTGTCGAAGCACTCTCGGTTCGGTCGGCTCTCAGATTACACTGGCTGGATATCCTACTTACTATCTTGACCCTTACATCCATGAGTATAGCAGTCTTACACCAACGTGCACTTTCCGTAGAACCATTACAGCAGAGACAACAGCGAACACCACAAAAGATGCAGTTATCGCTGTAACAAACAATGACCTGTTTCCTCTTGTTGGAAGAGACTATTGGAATCACAAATTGTCCTATGTTGATTCTACAGGTAGAACTCACACAGCAACTTACTCAAGTAGAGGATATACTAGCGGTGAAGCAACAACAACCACCAATCGATTCATCGGAGTATCTGCTGATGCTGACTTCTGGTCAAACATCTCAGATGGAACAGTCTTACGACTTACTGGTGCTTATGGTAATCTTGCGCACAGTGAAGTTTTTACTAAGTCTGACCGAAGTATTGCCTCAAGAAACTTACCTCAGTTGCTTTCTGGCACTCGTGATACAAACAGCCTTCACGTCCCTGATGCTTTCTTATGTTTCTGGCACTACAATTTGGGTAGACCTATGACTTACTATTCTGATTCAAGAACAGACATAGATGATGCTGCTGTAGATAAGAGTCCTTACAATCATTTACCAGAGCACTTTGAAGTTGTTCATTATCATGAGTTTGTTTATGCAGCAAGTGATGGGCCATTTGATTTCAGAGCAAAACACTGGGACCAAGCAGGCGGTGTAATTACAGACCCTAACAGTTTCAATGCTGCATACCCACCACAAGCCCACACTGACTCTTTTCCGGGTAGCAACATGAAGTATCACTTTGGTTCATTCTGGCCGGGTGGCTCTAGGTTTGGCGCACATATGAGCACACTAACATTATGGGGCACAGCAGCGCCCGGTTGGGGTAAATACTGGGACGACCTCACTATCTACAAAGACAGTGGTTCAGATGGCTCATCTGTTACTACAGTCAACGCATCTACTTTGACGTTACAGAACCAAGGGTTCGGATATCGTTTTGGAGTCCGTCAGCCTTTCAATCGACCTCGATGGGCTGTCTGGTCAACAGCCGCTTTAACAGACCCGTATGCGAATACTCATTCTGGTTATCACCCCGGTCCATTTGTTCAAAGTGATAGTCGAACAACCACGACTTATACAGAAGGTAGTAGTTCTGCGTCTACTTCAACTGCTACAACAGCGACAACTTACACAGGTGTTCTTGAGAGAACAACTAACGCCGCAGCCATGACTGGGTCAGACCTCAAGATACAACAAGTTCGATACAGTCATGGTCGAAGAATGACCAAACCATATGGGTGCGCAGTGCGAAACATCATCAATCCAGATACCGTTATTCCTACCCACCAAGGAGATACAAACGCTGGCTCACTCACATCAACCACAGTGGTAAATCAACGTAGAAATCTCGCAATTGCTGTAACACACTACATTATTGATTGGTGGGGTAATACCACCGGAGAGGAAGTGCGCAAGTTCCCTGTGCGTGGCTTTGCTATTCGACCATCGTGGGACCCAGAAGATGCTTATCGTGCGACAGACAGAACGAAAACTGCTCAAGTGTTTGCGGCACCGGGTGTTGATTCAAGAGCAACTAGAGATTTGTTTGACCCCGCTACAGCAAAACGTGTAGGAGACCGTGGTGATGGCCGTGGTGTTCGATGGCCTACAGTGTTCAACGAGGATGTCCTTCAATCGATGGATACAGTGCGTGTTCCTACTGGTCACGTTCTATCTCATCATACATCAGAAACTCCTGTAGGAGCAGGTTACATTCGACCAAAGAACACAGCATTAGCCTCAGACGAACTCAAACGAGGAATCAGTAGCACACTCGATGTAGCAGCAGATGATGGTTTGCTCAAACCAGAAGCAATGGCTGGCTCTAATGTTGAGAAAGCGAAAGAAGCGCTTGCACCAGCAGACGAGTTCTTACAAGACCCTATCTCTCGTTCATCTCCACGTATTGGTCTTGATGCAATGACTGTTACAGAGTTTGATGGTGGTATTGGTGAAGAGTTTGTAGCGGTATCATCAGAGGCTCACAGCCTGCACACTGACCGTGCAATTGGACGAAGATACATAGTAGCGGCTGGAATCAAAACAGATACTAGAGCAGTTGCTGACTACGATTTGACGCAACTAAACTTCTCATCATTTAAGCAAGTGATGCGATTGAATATGACTCATGGTCTATGGTCTCAGGGAGGAACTCTTATTCTTGACCTAATGAATTACATGGAGCCCATCAGTGATTCTGGCTGGGGCTCTCAAACAGGCGACAGTAGTAATCCTTACCAAACCAATAATCACGACCCAGTTGCGTCTCCTGCGACTGGGACAATCACTGTTGCCGATGGTGATGCAGCGCATGGTTTGACTGCTGGGACTAAACTTACTCTTACTAGCACCGATGGCACGATTAAGGATTATTTCATATCAGATACCAATGATGGAGGAGTGGCCCATTTAAGTGCTGTAACAGCAGGTGCTACTCTCAAATCCACAGGTTCTGTTACAGCCTCCCTTACATCTGGAGCCACTGGTATATCTGTAGGATTCAATGTAAGTTCTTCAATAACACAAAACGCATTCCTTGTATTACTCAAAGCAGCAATAGAACATGCTAACGGACACAATGGGAAAATTACTGTCTCGGCAGTTCCTACTCAAGCAAACGGTAATCAAGCGATTACAGTCACTCAGGCTACTGTTGGGTCAGCAGGTAATGTTACAATTACAGAAAATGTAGCAAACACAACTGTAAGTGGTTTTAGTAGTGGAGATGATGATGCTAGAACGAATACCCAAGACCGTCTTCTTCGTTTATTGCTACGTCCTGTGCGCGTTCTTGACCATCGTCATATCGAAATATTCCGTGACCAAACAAATGCTTTGGCAGGAACTGCTGGTGGAAAATACGGGGTATACATGTATGATGCTCCTAACGCTCGCGCCTCTTCTGGACGATATGTAAGGTCAAGTAATCCATCACCGACAAACCCTCCATATGCTCCCACCTATCTTTTCGCTACCACAGATTATGCTGCTCCAACAAGCAGCGGTCCTGTAATACCGGGCTCTGAGGTTACTGGTTTCAGTAATAGTCTGCGTCAAACAGTAGCGCGTATAATTACAACCAGTAACACACTGCAACACTTCCGAGGTGATGCTTCACGAAGACAATCTGTAAAGACTGATAGGGGTGAAGTATTCCGTGAAGATTTCTCAGTTCAACCGAGATACACACAGAGTGTTTATCCGGGTGATAAACAGAACACCAGTAGTCACTCTGGTGAATCTGACCATACTGATAATGAGGTGATTCCGTGACCGCTGCTACTGCTTCTATTACAATCGCTGCGGGGAAACCATCAGCAGGTCAGCAAATAACGCTCATATCAGGAGATGCTGTATCTAGGACATACACAGCAGTAGCAGGGAGTGCTACCCTTGCATCCAATCAATTCAGTATTGATAATACCAACAACGATGTTGCAACTTCACTTGAACTAGCAATAGAGCACGCATCAGGACACAATGGTAAGATACTCGTTTCTCGTGCAGACAATGTTCTAACACTAACTCAAAAGACACCCGGCTCATCTGGTAACACTACGATAACATCTAATCTTGCAAACACAACTGTTGTTAGTTTTAGCGGTGCGCATGCACCATCACCTCACTCAGCCTCTTCTGCATCGTCTTCAACAGGTAGAGACGACAACATAAGAAGCAGTGTCGGGTCTACTGTTGAAGCGACTGTCTTAGTCGACAACGGAATTCATCATGCTATCTACATAAGAGACAGCGCCACTACAGGTCAAAACCTTGCATTGAAACGATTTGCCCAAAGTGATTTCCAAGTAACTGCCGAAAGAAGATACAGGTTGATTGAGGAGGAAAGTGCGGTTAGACTCACATATGCTGACGTTCCCGGCATCAATGATTCTACAACAGTCTTCTTTGAAACATCATCACTCAGTGGCACTGCAACACCTCCAATGTTGTTACATGGTGAATCAGATAAACTCAGACCTAAAGCAGTAGAGACTGCAACGAGAGGGTCAAGACTAACACTACAAAATATGTATGGGCGCTCTCTTGATGATTTATCGTTTACAGATACACATGTCCATGCTGGTCAATTAGCGTCTGTTGGTTTGAGAACAACTGACCTTGTTCAAAGAATCTTCAAAGATGTTCAACACTCTCTCAATAGCATCAGCGTTGGTCTACCATATACTGGAAGTAGAACAGGCTCGTCTACCACCAATAAGGGGGAATCTCATCGTCACTCAACAAACTTCCTTGCGCAGGATTTTAGAGGTGTAACTATACCTAGCGCTGTTCGATTCGTTGGAAGATACGACCACTACGCTATTCTTTATGACCGCTTTGGAAACTTCATTTACGGTCCTGATGTAATGATGATTACAGATAGAAAAATAGGAACCAAGCACGGAGAAACAAATACTCAGATTGACCCTGTCGCTAAGGTTGCAAACAGGATAATCGTTAGAGGAGATGCCATTGCATTAAACGATGTTATCGAAGCAGTTGTTGATGATGCAGAGTTGCAAAAGAAACATGGGTCTGTTAAGTCAATTACTAATGATGACCCGACTGCCACTACAGTATCAGCCGCAAGAAGAAACGCCGCTCAGTTGTTGAGGTTGAATCGAAAGGGGCAAGGTGCTCTTAGCAGCGAGGGTAACTTGTATGCATGGGACCTTGAACCGGGTATGGTTGTGTTATATGAAAACCCAGAGATGGGAGAAGTTCTCAAGCAAGCCATTGTTGAAGTTGAGCACAATCTAAAAACAGGTTTGAGTGATTTAACTATGCTATCTTACGATAGAGGTATTGAAGGTATTATGATGGCATTCCAAGATGCGAGTGCGATAGGCTCATCATCTAACGATAGAACATCTCAGAGGCTGAGTTTAGAAAAGTCAGGTGTAGGTAGAGGTGACTTACGAGTCAGAGGATTCTACATGCGACGACTCATTCTTGGTAAACTAGCAAGAACTAATACTGTTGTTAGTAACAGCACCACATATAGTGGTGCTAGTGACGGTGCTATCACTTTAGTCAACACAATCCCTGATTTACACTCTGGCTTCCTTATTGGTCATCGTGGACCTAACCATGGTTCAGATGCTGGTAGAAGTGCTGTAGGAACAGGACTAACTCCTAGAACTGCGCACACTGGACTTACCTCTACTACACTGGCTGTGACTTCTACAACAGGCTTCCCTTCGTCGGGGCATCTAATCATCGAAGAATCGATACATGCCACATATACAGGCAAGACAGCCACAACATTCACAGGCATAAGCGTGCGTGCACCAAACGGTGGTAGCATAGGCTCAAGCGGTTCTGTTCGCATGTTGCGTTCAAGAAGTCACGAAATGCGCACTGTAAAGAGTAAACCAACAAGGAGGGCAATCTGATGCCGATGCTTAATTCTATCAAGCGTCGTCTTGTTGAGCACCTCGCTACACTCGTCAATGAATTACACATTGGCTCTGACGGAACTGCTGCTTCTGCTGATGATGGTGGAGCACGCACTCTTGCGTCAATTACTCCTACTGTGCGCATAATTGATGATACGAGTATTCTCGTTGAAGGGTCGTTTACAGTCAATCATGTATTTTCAGATAGTGTGCAGGAAGTGTATCTACAATACAAGGACCCAAGCACAGGTGAGTTTATTCCTGTTTACAGAGCAGACATTCAACCGTTCACTAAGAACGCTCAGAATGAGGTTCTCTTCTCGTTTATACTGGAGTTGGACTGATGACCTCGTTAGAATTATTCATCATATGTCTTATCGGCGGGTTCTTCATGGGAGTCCCCATCGGCCTACACATAGGCATGAACCGTGAAGATGCTAAGAAATGGGAGGCGGAACTATGAGTGACCCACTAAGCGGACACACAGCAGCGCAGAATACACTTGGAGCCGACGGGCTTCGTGATGGAGATGCACTGTCTTCTCCAACAATGACCAACATGCTACAAGGTCTACACGGCAACGGTATTCTCCGAATGCAAGACAGTGCGATAGGAGCAACTCGAAACGCTACAAACAGCGGAAGTCAGCCCGGCTCAATGACTCGTGCTAGTGCATTTACACTCACAGTTCAAGGAGGCTATGTTGTTCTCGATGGTCAGTTGTATGAGTTTGGTGGTGGGCCCGGTGCATCTGTTACTGTAACTATTGGTAACTCATCTCATGGAACTGGAACTGCTATGGCTGCTGCGAATGAGCAAGCGCTGTATGTTCTATATGTTGCATCTGATGGTGGTGCTTCAAGGGTTCATTTTGCTGGTGGTTCTCCTGTTCAAACTGGAGATGGTCTCTATCCTACTCTACCTAATCAATATCTCATCGATTACAATACAGGCTCTTCACAAGTCAATGAACAAGTGACTGTGCTTGCAACTGTAAGATGTGAATACAAGAGTAGTGGTGGTGGCAATCACAACGTCGATATTTTAGAAATAAACGATAAGCGAGCATTCTTGCGCACGAATCCTATGTATATGGTTCCACTAACAACTGCTTCTCTCGATAACGATAGCGATAGCAAAGCAAGTCAGATATCGCGAGAGGCTGGTGAGGGTGTGCAGACAGCCGCAGACCTCATTGGATTAATGGCCTCTGGAGAGGCTGGTGACTTTGGAACTACAGTTGGTAGTGCGACACAACTTAACGATGTAACAGCCCTATGGGTTTCTACTACAAAGAGTGGAGGGAGTCTTGGTTATGGACCCGATGAGGGCATCGATAGAGACAGCCATAGAGGTCAAGACCAATTGTTCTTTGCAGGACAAGAGAACAGTGAAACTGCTATAGTCAGCAAACGATTGTTTGCTCGTGGAGTATCTGCACCATCCGCTGCGCAGAATACTGCGACATATACCATTACTTCCTATGGAGATAGTGTGTTTATCCTCAATGTAAACTCAGGACAGACAGTCACACTAAATCCTGAGAAAAGTGGAGGAGGAAAGTATCTCTTCCCAGAGGGACATATTATTGATGTAAAAGTAACAGGTTCAGGAAACGCTAGGTTTGACGCTACTGCTCTTAATGAGGCAATCTCATCTACCACTAAGACATTCGTTTACGAAGGAAGTGAGTGGTTACTACTAAGGTGATGATATGGGAGAACTGCTGGATAGACTCAGTCAGCATTGTCCCCAGTGTAGAGATAAGGTTCTTGCACGTAGAATCGAAGGTAAATATGTGAATGAAAAAAGAGGACGAATACTCATCTGGGAGTGTCCTAGTTGCGGTGCACTTTGGCAAAAGCCTCGTCGTAACATTGAACAATTAACTATCGGTGCGGTAAGCGGGGTGTGAGCGTATGCCAAAAGGTAAGTCCAAGAAAACGGGCGTTGTTATGGTTATCGCTATTGGTGGTAAACCTCCAAAGAAACCCGAGAAAACTTCTGATGTGAAGAAACAAATAGACCCCGATGAATATTATGATTTAGTTGAATCAGGTGAGATAACTCCTGAAATGGCATCGCAAATGTATAGAGATGCTGCTCATGGACCATCAACGAATATGTGCACATTATGCGACATGAAACTGCTTCCCAGTGGTGAATGTGCTGGATGTAGAGCCAAAGCGCGAACTCGTGGCCCAATCGCTCAAGGAGCAATTGATAGACGAGAAGGTAAAACTCAAGCCGCTCCTCAAACTACGGCAAGCACTCCTACTCCTCAACAAGAAGATGCTGAGCGTGAGCGCATGAAAGGTAATCTACGAACAGGTGCTCCTATGGATTTATCGTGGCGTTTGTTAAAAAATAAGCAGCGATGTGTTCGGTGCAGTCGACTCATTGACGATAAAGGTTCTAATGCAGAGTTACTGGCGAGTATGCGAGGATTGTGTTTAGATTGCTATGGCGACGAAAGAGGTTTTTAGTATGGAAGTTACACCTATGGAACCTTTTGACGAAGCGTGGTCTTTGCTGAAAGCAAAGAAGAAGTCCAAACCTTTCCACGGATACAACCCAAAGAAACACAGTAAGAAGGGTGGATTGAACGCTAAAGGTCGTGCTGCTGCAAAGCGTAAGACTGGCGCAAACCTCAAACCACCTGTGACTACGAAGCCGAGTAAGTTGAAGACTGGCTCTAAGAAAGCAAAGCGTCGTAAATCCTTCTGCGCACGAATGACTGGAGTCAAAGGACCTACCAGTAAGAAAGGTAAGTTAACTCCAAAAGGTGCTGCACTAAAGAGGTGGAACTGTTAATGAGTGATTTTTGTAACTGTGGACATTGTGTTGGTATGGGTGTAGCATGGGACACTTTAGAAAAGAAACTATGCCCAGAAGGAAAAGCAGCAGCAAAAAGAAAGTTCAAAGTTTACCCTTCGGCTTATGCTAACGGATGGGCAGTGCAATACTGTCGTGGTAAGTTCCGTAAGAAAGGCAAGAAGGGAGGTAAAAAGAAATGATTTCCCTTGATATGGCTTGGGAGTTGATTAAAGAAAAACAAACTTGCCCTATGGCCACCAGAGATTTGAAACTCAATACTGTAAACAGAAACAAAGCAATCCACTCAGAACATATTCAATACGGTCCACTTAATCTATCTGATGAAGATTACTGGGTCAGAGCAGCAGAGCATTGGAACACAACAGTTGATGTTGCTAAGAACTCTAATTGTAGTAATTGTATTGCTTTTGATATTAGTCCAAGAATGGAAAAGTGCATGCCATTAGAAGGAGATTTAGGTTACTGCTGGATGCATCATTTCAAGTGCCATAAAGATAGAACATGTTATACTTGGGCAGCAGGCGGTCCTATTACAGATGATAAGACATCGAAGGAAAATCAAAAGAAAAGTGGTTGATTAGATGAGTAACGAAAATAGTGTTCTTGTAGTAAAGAACCTAAATCGTTGGTTCAAAGAAAAGTGGGTCGATGTATCTCGTAAAGACAAAGATGGCAAACATCCACCCTGTGGTCGAGGTAAAGCAAAGAAGGGGAGCAAAGGCTATCCTAAGTGTCGTCCATCTGTGCGCGTAAGTTCTAAGACACCGAAGACATCAGGTGAGATGACCGGTGGGCAGAAACAAGCAGCCACTAAACGCAAACGTGCTAAGAAGCAAGGGGTTGGTGGTAAGCCTACTATTGTAAAAGGCAACCCACTAGACCTCGCTTGGCGTTTGCTTAAAGAAGATACCTTTGTTCCTATAGGAGAACACGCTGGAAGAAAAATTGCTATGTTTAACGATAAACCGTATTACATATCTAAAGAAGGGACTTCCGGTAAAGCAAAGGGACAGTGGTATGGTTTCGGTGGTGTTGACCCTGACGGAAGTAAATGGCATCCATCGATACAAGAAGGGCCGTGGTTCATCAAAGGCGAAGAAGGTGCACACGAAGACATCCCACCCCATGCTCGCTACAAAAGAAACGATGAGGGAGAAGTAGTGCATAGTGATATTCGCTCACAAGCAGGACGTGTAGGTGCACATGCAGAAAGATACGACGGTGAATATCCTTTTTTGAGGAGTGCTCGTGAAGTAAATCAATTACTATCACAGCATGGTTTTACTCCACCAATCAAGGGTGATTATCCAACAGAGGTGCTCAAAGGAGATTGCCCCACACCCTCCAAAGGTAAGTATTCAAACCAAGCCGCCGCTCAACGAGCAGCAGATTATCAGAGTCAACAATCAGGTCAACCTATCTCTGTGTATCGTTGCCAACAAGTTGGCGGCGGCGGTTGTGGCTTCTGGCATTTAACAAGCGGTTGAGTTACTCCTCTTCGTTAGATGGTAAGTTTAACGCTCCTCTTAGTAATTTATCAATAACTAGCATGCATATTTCCAGTAGGATAAATAGGAATAGTATTTCCCAGAATATCCCGCTTATGCTCATGCACGCGGCCTCTTTGCGATAATATCATCAATCCGTAGAATAGATGTTGATACCTCAGTGGCAGAGGTGATGATTTGGCGCACAAGTGAAATGGGCTCGTAGATTCCTTTATCTGCTGTTGCCATGATTTCACCAATACCATCTTCGTCGATGTATAGACCCCAATCGTCAGGACATGAGCGTAGTTCCATTACCACGTCAAGTGGGTCCATGCCAGCATTCGCTGCGATAGCAGCAGGAATAATTTCTAACGAGTCAGCGTATGCCTCCAGACACATTCTTTCACGCGCACTAATACCACTGATAGATGTAGCCTTTTCACGGACAACACCTGCCACCTTAGATAGCACAGCACCTCCACCCGGATATGCACCACCATCTTTCATGTAGAGGCATGTAACACCAAGTGCGTCGTCGAAAGCACGCTCGTATTCATCTAGTGTCTGACGGGTAGCACCACGTATAATTAGGGTAACAACATCAGCCTCCTTAGCCTTCACAGTGACGTAGTCGAGGTCGCCTATGCGTTTCTGTTCTACGGTTGTTTCTCTTTCTTGGTGAAGGTTACCTTGAACATCTTCTAACCTGTGGTAAACAGGAGTTAGTGTTATTTTATTCAAGGCAATCATATCGGATTCTTGTAAGCGAGATACAACTCCAATGTTATTCGCACCCAAAGCCTTTACGATAGCCTCATGAACTCCGTCTCTAACGAATAGTATACCCACACCTAAGTCGATTATTGTCTGCACCATCCCGCTGAGCATTGCTATCTCTTGTTGCTGAATAGCCTGCAACTGTGCAGGGTCAGTAAATTGCATTTGTATATCTTGTAGGTTGAAACCTTCAAGGCCACCGTTAAGCATGAGTATTGCTCCGTTAGGGTCAGCAGTTACATTAGGGTCGGCAAACGCTTTGCTAAGAACAAGTCCTTTGTGCACGTATGAGTCAGACATCGAGCCACCATTTTGTGTGATAACACGAACTTGGTCCATGTCTCCTTTCACTGATTTGGCTACATCAACAACAAGGTCTGCTGCTAATTGTAAATGACTCTCAGCGGCTTTACCTCTGAGAGCGGTAGAGGCTACAAGATTAACATCTACTTCATTCGCTTTAGGCAAACTATCCAAAGTAGTTTCACTTGCCATATTGAAAGAGCGTATGATTGTGCGCGGATGTATTCCTCTCCTTAGCAATCCTTCACTCAAAGCCAACATCTGCCCTGCTAGAACAACGACACTCGTTGTTCCATCTCGGCATGCTGCCTCTTGTGTCTTGCTTGCTTCAACCATCATTGTTGCCCCCGGATGGGCCGTATCTAATTCTCTCAATATCGTTACACCATCGTTTGTAATGATGGTCTCTCCTTGTTCATCAATGAGACATTTATCCATCCCGGCTGGGCCAAGCGTTGACCTCACCGTTTCTGCTACGTTCACCGCCGCAGTTATGTTACTCATCTGTGCTTCTCTTCCCGTGCTTCTTTCATCAGTCATTACCAAATCACCTCTATTTCGTCAATCAATCCCGTGCTTATGTTACGAGATTTGACCATTCCATTCTCAACCCCGTGTTTGAACAGGGTGAGATTTAACTTGCAGTCTTCAAGGCAATACTTTGCTACTTCATCGTAGCGGCCTTCACGCCATGCAATAGGCGCATCTATAGATTTCATAGAGACCTTTCCTTCTCCGAAGGTGGCTTTACATACTTCATCTAAGGGTATGCGGTTACCTGATATCTTGCGCAGACTCCACGCAGTATCAAGAACAATTGGTTCTTTCATACCAAGTAAAACACCAGCATAGTGGCAGTCAAGAGCATTCTTGAGTATAGGTAAATCAAACCCACGAATGTTGTGGCCTACTATTCGACCGCCACTTTCTATGTGTTTTTCTAGATGTGAGCCTAATTCTTTAGGATGAAGTGGATGAGTAATAACCCCATCCATATTCACTTCTTGTTTGCTAAATACATGTGCTTCCTCACCATCCCATGTTGCAACTACAACAGGGTCAAACAGATGAGTTTTATCCCACCCTCCTATTTCATACGAGAAATTGGATGTTTCAATATCAATAGCCATGTCTTTCATTCGTTATCCCTCCGTGGATTACAAAACGCACATTCTATGCGGTAACCAAGCATCTTAGATGCCCAAGAACAAGAGTCACATATCTTAGTTTTCATTCTTCTTCCTCCTTACCTCGTAGACAAGATAGACAATAACGAAAACCGCGCAGAGCAGGATTCAAACAATTTCCTTTGTGGCATATGTTCATTCCGCCTCACCGCTCCACTTTACGTGGGGTCTACCGTTGACTTTAGTTTCCTTAAACATAGGCTTAGCCTTACGATAGTGATTGTAAACTACAGGGTCACTGCGCTCTTGTTGACGACCATATACTTTGAGTAGTTCTTTCTTAGTAACCCAACCATCGCCTTTCTTCTCACCGAGGTCAATAGTCTTACAGGAATCAATAGCCTTCTTCCAAGCAGAAGCCATGGCTACCTTCTCAGCCTTTGCAGCACCAAGTTCAAGGTCACTTTCCAACCAGATGATGAGACGTTCAAAAACATCATAGAGAATCTCCATTGCCATATCAATGTGCTCACCTGTAATGTCCCACCTATCAGCAGGGTTGTATTCTTCCCCTGATTGTTTTTGTTGTAATTTTTCAATGATAAGAAGATGTGTAGCGAAGATGTTTAGGTAGTTCTCTAGATTAGGCATGAAGGATAAAACAACATCACCCAACTTGTTATCCATACCGTGAACTAGATGATAGAACTCTTCTACCGCAGCATCCATACTCAGGTCAAAGTCAGGCGTCTTGTTGAATAGTTCCAAGGCAGAGGCTCGCACTAATCGCTCTCGCTCTTCTCTTTCCTCTTTGATGGTTTCATCAAATTGAGCCCACATCTTAGCATCTATAACACTACTACAAGCGAATAGGTGTTCGCGCACAAGAGACTCTACTTCTTTGAAGTGCACAGATAGTTCTTCTGTGCTCATAATTCCTTTCTTCTTATCCTGCCATACTCCACGCATTCTACGTTTAGATACTTCCATACGCATGTCGTTATTCCATGGACAGTATAGAAGAAGCACTCTTTGGAAAAGTCCTTTTGTGAGCACGTATTCTTTTACTCCAGCAGGAGGAAAAGTTGTAATCCAGAAAGATACACGAGACTCTGTCTCTATAGTTCCATCCTTCATGTGTTTTGTTAGTGTATTACTATGACTGCCAACAGGGTTCATCGCTTGTTGTAAATACAGGATAACCTCTTGGAAGAACTGCTTAGGATTCGGTTGGAGAAGAACACTCCCCTCATCGAAGTTCAGCAACTTCTTTCCGTTGAGCAAACCGGGTTGCTCCTCAGTCGTGTATGACCCGTCTTCGTTCTTATATGACTTGAACGAGCCAATCATTCCTGCATCGGTTCCAGAAGTAAAGATATCAGACCTGATGTCTGCATGTCTTGCTACTTCACCGATGAATTCCCAAGCGATGGACTTACCTGTCCTCGTTGGTTGTATCCAGAAAAATTGCACTCTGGGGTCTAATGCGCTCGCCCACACTGGTATGCGGACATAGTCCACCACCGTGTGTCCCTGCAAGAAGAAGAACGACATCAGTCCAGCCATTTCGTTGAAAAACGAAGTCTGCCTAAAGCGCTCTACATATTCCCGCATTATGGGGTATCGTTCTACTGCCGTGTATTGGTTCCATTCTCTCATTATTCTCACCTTTCTTGGTTTCTCACTACCTTATCACACAATAAATACAACTCCTCCGAGAGGGGTGCACTATATGAAGATTCACAGTTCGGTAGTGGGGGAACTGGTGGTTCAGCGCTCAACCCTCACTGGGGCTTCGCTAGTTAGTGCTTCTACAACACGGGCTCGGAGAACCTTACCCATGCGTGGCACTTGACGCAGACAATCTGCGCACGCCGCTTCTTCGATGCTACCACATTCATCGAGGATGGCGTCTACCATCTCCGGTCCGATACCGGGTATGGTTCTGAGCATATCAAAACGAACATCGTTCGTGCTGACTCTCTTGATGGCTTGAGCACCGTGGCGACTCGCAGCCTTGTAGGTCTTCTGATGAAGTGCACCTAAGAAATAAGATGCCTCCAGAATATTGGGTGCTCGATATACGAGACATCCAAAGTCCGCAGCGATGCGTGCTAACCCACCAGAGACCTGCTTGGTGGCTTTGCTAACCGTCATTCCTTCTCCGCCTCTGGCTCTTACACCAGCGACATAATCTCCAATGCTACCCCAGACAACAACGCCGAACAACGATGCATTCGCATCTAGGTTATCCAACTGTCTCATCAAGTGACCATTTCTTAAAGATTGTAGAAAGTCTCCCACTGTCTTTGCTTCGATATACCACTCACCGCATTTGTAATCTCCAACGATTAGTTTCTCTCGTATCAAAGGAACAGGGGGTTTCATTTTCTGCGCGTGTCTCTCTACAGCATCTGGTAGAGGACCTCGTTCGTTGCTATCAATGATGAGGGGTTTCATAGGTCACCCGTCCCATCCCATAGTTGGCAACGACCGAGGCACAACCCATCAGCCTCTAACGAAGCACAGTGTTGTTGATATCCTCTGTTGACGATAGATGCTACATGATATCGTGTTAGGCTTTCATCATAATCTGCCCATTGTAGAGTAGTAATGTAATTTGTAATACGCTCTATATGCTCGTCTCGCATCTCTTGAGTTGTTCTCTCTACAGGTAGGAAGTTTCGCAGACGGCTCGCTAAATAGATAGCGAGAGATTTACGTGCATTGTGAGGAGGGTTGCTTCCCACTTGGCATGCTGCTTCCATTAGACACGGCAAAATCTTGATACCATCCATGCTGATTGTATCAAAGTGCACAGTCTCTCCAACCCGCTTCTCAAATCGGGCGCGACGGACTTGTTCGATTGGTATGTCTATGCCGTTATCGCCATACTCGAATACGCCATCTCTCGATGTCTCAGCACGCTCACAAACATTGTCCCAAGACCACGCAAGCAACTCCTCACTGCGCAAGGGAACACTCCATCGAAGAACGTGTTGTTTAGCGTTGAAGGAGTTCGGAATGCGAATCATCCTTGCCATGTCGAATGGGACAGTGGGGTCCATACAAGTGAGGTCGAGGTCCTTCTTCCAACCGTTAACAACCTTCTTCCCAGCAGCCTTGATGAGCGAAACTTCACTCCCTGTCGCTGGGCGATGCACGGTGCTGAGACGAACCCAAACGTGAAATCCATTACCACTAAACCAAACAGCGTGATGAACATTCTTCGACATCAACATCTGATGGAGTCGTCGGACTTGCTCAAGGACACGGTCACCACTAACGTCAACGACTTGTGAGCCGACTCTTTCTTTACGGTCAAAGTCAATAACAAAATGACGGACAATAGCAGTGTTGTATTCACCACGTCGTCCGTTGGGCTTGACTGCTCTAAATCCATATACAGACATGTAAGAACATTGGCAGTTTCTTTGCGCAGACCAATATGATTCCATCTCGTTGCCACTGTGAACTACCTTTCTGAATAGACCTACTTCTCTTGGAAAATCAAATGTGAGTAAACTCATTATGTCTCCTCCTCGTGAAAGTATTCTCTAAGAGTAGTTTGACGATATTCTGTTTGGTCGTCTCGTAACGAAAGTGGATTAGGCATACCTGTATCAATCCATAACGATAACTTCTGCCAAACCTCAACGATTTCTATTTCCTCATCGAAGTAGTCAGGGTCAAGTCTGATGAATATCTCAGCGCCCGGTAATCTTTCAATAACGTATCCTTTCTTCATATTACGTCCTCCCCACTCAACTCTAATCTTGATATTAGTTTTCTCTTGTAGTGCTGCTTCCAATAGGAATGTAACTGCATTTCTTTTATTCATGTGCTCGCCTCCGCTTGAAACTGTGGGCAGTGTTGCATATAATCACATCGCGCACATTTCCATCCTTCTCTGCTTCCAGAGTTAACCATATCGAACTGCTCATCAAGATACATTTTGACCAACTTACCAAGGCGAACCTTCATGGCTCTCTCGCTAACTCTTTTGCATTCCTCGTAAGTCATATGGTCTGCTGCACTGTAACGCCATCCCCAATGAGTAACGTCTCCAGTAAGCCCTTTCTCAGCGAGCAAAGCAGGGTCAGTCATTTCAATGAGCATCTTGTAGTAGGACATCTCCATTCGCATATCAGATAACTTGTAAGTTGGATTCCATTTACCTGTCTTCAACTCCATGAGGCCAAGACCACCGTCTTCATCTCTGAACACTCGGTCAATGATACCTACCAGTCGAACAGGCACTCCTTCAACTTCGGTCTCTACATCCAATCTAACTTCATTCGCAACAGGCATAAACTTCTCAGGGTCTGATATCATAAGACGAGCAACTTCATTCTTCATCATCCAATCGATATTGAGATTGTAGTCACGCTCATAGAAGGGCTCATCACGATTTTCCTCTCGTCGTCCCTCAACCAGTTCTTCTTTGTTAGGAAGAAAGCCGCGCAGTGTTGTTTCCACAGAACGGTTGTTGCCTGAGAGAGCACTCTTGCGCAAGTCTGAAAGTATATCTGTATCAATACGGTCGTAGTATTCTTCTATGGCTCTATGAACATCATCTCCTATAATGAGATAATCATGCATCTCTTGCTCAACGTCATGAATTTTACTGAGAAACATTTGCTGTGCGCACCACTTAGTAGATGTTAGTGTGGACTTACTAACACGGATGATGATTCCATCTTCTCCCATCTCAGGAGTCCATGCGTATGAAGACCCATCAGGATAAATGCGATTCATTCTTCTTCCTCCAAAAGCATATGGTGTTGTAGAAAATAATTTTCTTCCCACTTGGTTGTGTAATTACCTCGGATATTTTTGACCACAAAAACAGTTACATTTTCTTTGTATTGCATAGGCTCTTTTTCTGTTATGACCTCTACAATCTCAACAATAGTTTTCACATGTCTGTTCTTCCATTTTGTTCCTAGCATCATTCTTCCCCCAACATCTTAGTTAGTTTCTCGATAACGACATAACGAGAGATGTGTGGTCCTTGACCCTTCTTGTAGAAGGAGATAACTTCCCTCAGTTGATTTTTCAAACCATCACATCGGCCTCTGTAATAAGCCTCCTTTGCTAAGAGTTCAGTCAAATCATCCTTGGTTATTTTTACTGTATCATAATCGCTCATTCTTCTTCCTCCTCCATCATCATACGAAGTAGTATCAAGTATCCAATAAGGTCGTCAACGATGTCGATATCACTCTCGATGCTGTCGTTACCACGAGCAAGACGAGATAACTTATCATCGATGCGAACACGAATGCCTGCTTGTGAATCTAACTTTGAGAATACGCGCAGGGGTTGTTGGACACTATCCCCATACTGTTCGTTTTTTATTTTGAGCAGATTTACTACACGAGCAGCAGTTTTAGCGACGTGGTTTGCGAAGTCAGACATTAGCCCCACCTCTTGTTACACTCACGACAGAGTTGAGATATTGGATGTAGCAAAGATGGTTTGCCACATACAACACATCTTTTCATACCGGGCATTTACCATCACTCCATTCGTCTATCGTCGTCTGTCTTGTCGTTCCTGTTTTCATTCCCCATTGGGTTAATTTCTTCTGCAATTTACCACCATCCGTAGTTCTTTGGTCGTGGAGCACCAAGCGCCCCATCAAGGTCCCATCCGAGCACTTTGTAAATACCCTTCAACTTAGCCCCAATCATCTTATCGATGATGGTGCTTGTATCTAACGTGAACCCTGAAACCTCACTTGGTTCACGAAACGCGATTGTTTCTGTCGGCTCCATACCTCCCGGCACTTTATCGACATAAGTCCACTGCACTGAGTCTCCTTCGTCGAAGGGGTCGTATGCTATGTTTCTGTTATAGTAATCAGCAGCCTTGCTTGCACCACTTAACGTCTTATACTGTTTGATGGGCATACCAAGCCTTGTGCTCATGGTTACCTCTTTCCAATCTATGTCGCCACTCTTGATTTTGCGCACAATAGGAAGAACATGTTCTCTGATGTCTTGTTCAGATGCACCATCGAATATCATATTCAGAACATCTTTCTGAATGCCCTTTGTTATTGGAGCCAGAGCAGACCCTTTGAGGAAGTTGGCACTCTTAACTTTTCCAGCATCCTCTACAGGATAAGCGACACGTCCAGCGTAGGCGTTTGCTCCAACTAGAATCCAACGTGGCATCCATGCCTCTAATTCAGCCACCAATTCCTTGTTGCCTGTAGTTTCTTGAACCACCTTTGTGATGGCCTCAGCAAGGTCCTCGGCTTCTTCTTGAGGCACCTTGATGAAGGCGGAGTCTGTGAAACCGTAGAGGGTCTCGTATCCCATATCTGTTGCTACCTTATCGAGTAGACGAATACATCTACGTCCCTCGCTAGTAATAGTGTGAGCGATATCAGCATCAGCCCATCCATATCCTACATGAGCCGTCATACCATACAATGATGCCATAACACGCTTGACCGCAGATTGTGTGGTATTCCATGCAGCACGTTCTGAATCTGTATTTGCATCTCTCATTCGTCGTTTACATTCAGCACGATAATCGAATAGGTAATCAACTACTTGGGGAAGTATGCCCTTTTGAGTTTGGTCCCAGTAAGACCCGTTATCTAATTTGATAATGCCGGGTCCGGGCTCGCTTCTCTTTGTTGTATAGCATAGATTGTATCCTGTGATGAACGATGGATACATCCCTTTGTAATCTATGATACCTACATTTTCGTAAAGACCGGGGTCCTTGAGAATAAACTCAGCACCCTTCAACTCCTCCTTTTCTACATGAGTTCTTGACGGAGACTTGAGTTCTGTTCTGCGCGAAAGTAATCCACGAGCGAACTTTGTAACATTCGTTGTTGATTGCATGCTTACTCCACAGAGTCGAACCATCTCCACATAGAAGTCTGTAACATTGCGAGCCTCATCGATACCTCTGAGTAACTCTGTATCAAGAAGACAATAGTCAACGAAGTCTCCCCAGTATTCATACCATCCATTGTGGACACTCATTCCCTCTATCTCCTCAGTCAACTTAGAGCCAAGTTTGAGTTCCTCTGCAATAGTGTTCAGTTTTAGATTCCTTAATTGTCCTCCTCCACTGTCTTTCCATACTCGCTCAAAGCCAGTTCCTGTCTTCTCACGAGCAGCAGTATCAAACTGCCAACGTCCAGCAATAGGTTGGTCGGTAGGGTAGTAGGAGTCCTCTCCTCTCTTGGGTCTGCGCACGAATCCTAATGGACTCAAGCGATTGGATTTATTGATTCGATTGATGAGGTGTGGGATATCAAAGAAACATCCTGCGTGAGCAATCATCATGTCTGGGTCTCTTTCGTGAAGAAAGTCGATGAAGTTCTCATGCAACTGCTTCTCACTGAAACACAGATGTAGTTCATACTCTACATCGCGAACCTTTCTACGATGTAGTTCTCTGCTTCTCCCTGTTAGAGGATAAGGGCAGTTGGTTCTCTCATCAGCCCATGCAAATACAACAGGCATATCGAGGTCGCTATCAATGACTGCAATGACCGTCGTGAAGTTATCATCACCTGTATTGCATTCGATATCATACCACCACTTACGAGGCTTCCAGTCAGGCATCTCAGGAACATTCTCCATGAGCCACTGGTCAACGAAAGGTATGTCTGCTTCGTATGTCTTGTCGAAGAACTTACTCATGCGCGTAATGTCGAATGGGTTGTCTGTCTCAATCTTGATGAGTGGTGTCTTATCCAACCCTGTTGCTGTTATGTCCTTGCGCACGGCTGTTCCGGGGAACGACCGCTTGAGTCGCTCTAGTCGGAAGTCAGGTGTGTCCGCAGGCACCCAGAAGTAAGGGTGGAACTCCTCTCTCCTCTCAATGAGGTTACGGTCTTCATCCCTGTATCGGGAATAAATAATCGGGCATTCTCCATCTCTAAATATTGTATCTACTATCATCAGTAATCATCCCAGTCGTGTATCAGTGGGTCGGTCTCAGATATCCTAAGTATTGCATCACAGTCTAAACAGATGCAAGCCCAACCGTTAATCGGGTCAGCATCAGGGTTGTTGTATTGACTATAGTAGCACTCGTGCATCTTCTCCCATGTGATGTTTCTACAATTACATTCTTCATCTTCTATCTCATTCTCTTCTTCACTCATTTTATTCCACCTTCTCTTCAATTTCAAATGTAATGTGTTGTTTAGGTCGTCTATTTATCCATTGAACAGTAATACGGTTGTAACTGTTCTCAAACTTTTCACTCAACCCGTATGGGCCAAGTAGAATCTCTCCTATGTATTCTATGAATTCGTTATAACGTGAATCTTCATCAGGATATGAGTCACTCATAAGAGGTAGACGAATAATAACTCCTGTTTTACCTAATTGAATATTATGCGATATGTATCTATCGGACCCATTGGGCTCTCTTAACTGATGTTTTATCACGCTCATCAATAACTTCCAATCAGGGTCGGTGAATGGACTTCGTGATAAGAAAAACCATTCTCTATGTGACTCGTTACTTATGCGTGTTATGTCTGAGGTTGTAATTGTCCATTTCATTTAATCACCATCTTGGTCTAATGCAATCAACAGGAAGTCCTTGTCCACATGGCGTAGAACCATGATGAAACCATCACTCGTGAACACATCTACAGCACCAGTAGGAACTGTCGCCATAAGTTCAGGAAGCCACTGTCCAAACACCGAAGAGGAGTCCTCCCCATCATGTGTATGAAGGTCAGTGGCTACACTCATGCGCACCCCTCCTTTCTTACCTGCTTCTACAATGAACTGTCCTTCTGACGAATCATACTGTGTCGTGTAAATCATGTCTTTACCGACAACCTTCTGCATACCTGCAATCTCTCCTAACCACTTGGAAGTGGTGGAGAAGTATGTCTTGAGCGCCTTTCCTTTGAAGGACTTCCACTGTGTGTTCTCTCCGTCTTCAACTAGAACATTCATGTCCTCTATGTTGAGACCTGAGCGTATGTATTTAGAACTAGGCACATCGATGCTACTCATCCCACAAGAGACCTGTAATCTGTCCGGTCTCTGCCATAGTCGAACAAAGGATTCCTTAGGTTGCACCTTTAGGAACGATAGCACAGTGTCGATATCAGAGAAGAGAATCTCTCCCTTCTCCTCTACGTCACATGCCTCAGACCTATACAGTAGGTGTGTGGGTGTCCCCACTCCTCCTCTGAGAGTCGACTGTTGGGCAACAGCCCGGAGGTCACCGACCCCCGGACCGAAGCCACTGAGAAAGGACTTGAGTAGTCCTCCGCTGATGTTGACTCTTGCTCCCATCAGATTTCACCGCGCAGTTCGGGTAGTCCGTGCCACTGCGCAGGTTTTCCTGTCTGAGTGACCATGACTGTGCGTCTCTGGTCTACAAGGTCAGAGTTAGTTCTCCACTTGTGGAACTCAGCCTCGTAGCGAACCTCTCCAGTCTTAGCACCTGTATCATCACGAACAGGAGTTTTGTGCATGCACACAATCTGATGAAGATAGTTGCCCATCTGCTTCTCCCAGTCTGGTTTGTATTCACCAGATGGTTTGTGACCATCGTATTCTTCTTTGAGGTGAGTCTCCACGAAAACGCGAACACCTTGACTCATTAGTTGACGACAAAGAGCCGTGAGCATATGGAATCTGGTAGAACGTATCTGCCAGTTGAATCGCATACCCACTTTCTCATGAGGTTTGACTTTCGCTCCGATACCATCAGGAGCAGTGCCAAGGTCTTCGATGAACATGCAGTTCTTTGCTACTGTATCCCAAAGGTCAAGCGCTGTAACCAGCACAGTCCCTAGTTTGGGTCCAGTGTAATCAGGCTGCTTCTGTCGCTCTGCCCAGTCAACTGCTTCGTTCATGATATCGATAACTCTCTGGTGAGTGTTAGGATAGTGAACCGCATCTCGTGTTCCCTTTTGAAAGACCCATGGGTTTAGCGCACGGATGTTGTGCATCTTGTCTCTGTAGTAAGAAGAGCGTAGAGTCTTCCCGCCATTATCGAAGTCGACGATGAGTATGTTCTCATCATCTTTGATGCTATCAAGAACGATGCCTGTCTTGCAAGTGCCTTCGTGACCAATGATACCACAGAAGACAGCAGACTCCGTTACTTCATTCGCGGCGCTCTGAATCTCTCCCCAGATTGAGCCTCCCGATGTAGGAGAGGGAGGGGTGACCGAAGCCACCTCCTCCACTGCTTCCTCCTCTACAGGAGGGTTCTCCTTGAGGTTTTTGAAACCAGCCATTACTGACCGCCTCCGAACTGTCCGAGGCTTGTGTTGCCACCTTCTCCGCCAGCGATTGATAGGCGAGGAACAGCATAGACACCAATTGCCTTCACTGTAGGTGTATCACCCTCATCGTTTCTCCTAAGGCCCAAGCGACCAAAGATGAGCACAGTAGATTTGACTGCGTATGGTTTCCATCCGTCGTCGCTCAAGAAGTCGAATGCGTGGTTGTTCTGAACAAGATGTCCATGAACTCTCACACTAACTTCACGTCGATACATGTTGTTAGCAAACTCGCGCTGTAGAGCAAAGGAGGATACGCGCATGGTGTAATCCTTACCTGTTGGGTCGTAGTCACTGTCCCATCCTGTGGCGTTGATATCTGTGACTCTTCCCTTGATGACTACCAAAGGTCCAACCTTGTTATCAATACCCGCAATGTGCTCAGACTTATCTTCGTAGACATCCATCAAGTCAACCATGTTTTCAACATAGCAGTCAAGTGCAGTCATGAAAGTTTCAGGCTTGAGTAGGCCACGGTCTTCCTCGTCAACGAAGTCGTTTGTGTAGACAATGTTGTCGAAGAACTTGTTAGCCCCACTGTAGGAATCTTCCCAGCCGGGGTTTACGCTCTTACGCTCACGCACCTTAATTCGGCATGGTTCACCGATGCGAACAGTCTTGCTTACAGATTCAACATCGCTACCTGTTACAGTAATGCGCAACACTTGCACATCATCCATTAGGTCCTCTTGGGTGTTACCCGCAAACCTGTATACTCGTGACCATAGAACAGGTCCGATAGGTTCACCGTGTCGCGCCCAATCTGGGTTGTCTTGTAGCAGAGCAAGGGTCATCCCGTTATCCCGAACAAGGAACCACGGGTCAACGCCTTCCTCAAATCGGTCTTGTGTTGAGGCGACCACTCCGTTTGCCTTCTCTAGCATCCACACGCCATTCTCTACGAATGCTCGTGCTACCTTTCCACTTTGGATTGCTGCGTTGAGGTCCTGCCTCGCAGCAATCAATGCAGTCAATCTTTGCACTTCACGCTTGTCTCTTACCTTTGGCTCAGGGCCAAGGAACATTCCTACAAGTTCAGATGTGTTTGCTCCACTTGAAGTCATCACACGCTTCTCTACTACGAATGTCTCCGCAGCGTCGAGGATGAAGTCCTCGTCTTCGTCATTCACACTGGTAATGCCGAGTGCATCTGCGCAATAGGAGAGGAAGTCGGCCTTCGCCTCATCCTCCGTCTTGCCGTGCAGTTCGGCCCACCAGTGCAGGCGTTCCAGCACATCTGCGCTGAGTCCACCTTCGTCGTTCTTATTTCCATTCAATCCGGTCATTTCATTCACCTTTTCCTTTGTTTTTTTCGTTCACCCCACGGTGGAGGGAAGCCATCGTGCCCACTAACCAATCTATGAACCCTTCGTCACCGAGGGGCCATTGGTGTGCGGCCAAGACTGCGTCTCCCCAGACGCGGGAATATGTGTGGAACTCTTCCACAGTCATCAAGTCCCCGACCATGTCGCGGACCTTATCGTGTAATTGTTTCAGCATGTATACTCTGTTTGAGCCTCGTGCTGAAAGATGTAGTAGTTCTGAGCGAAGGTCTTCCCAGAGACCTCCAGCAAGAGAGAGTGCTGCGTTTGTTGCAGCATCATCTCTTACAAGTCCAACCCATTCTGATGGGTCGCTATAGTGAAGTAGTTTTGTGAGAACACGCATGTCTCCTTGAGCGATAGCAAACGCAGCGCGTCTTTGCTCGTTGGTTGCATCATCTCTCACTCTTGTGATGAGTTGCCCCATCTGAATATCAGTGTAGGCAGGGAAACCAAGATGGTAACACCTACTCTTTAGAGCAGGAATAATCGCATTCTCATTATTTGCTGTAAGGATGAAGAGAGCGTTTCCTGTCTCCATCATTCGACGTAGGGCTTCTTGAGCCTGCTTCGTGAGACCATCAGCCTCGTCGAGAAGAATCACTCGCTGTGAGAGAGAGCGAGTGGTTGTGAGTGTTTTGAGATGAGTGCGCACCATGTCGATACCTCTATCGTCACTAGCGTTCAACTCGTGAATCTCGGCGTTCAGAGCACGAGCCAAAGCAAGTGCAAGTTCAGTCTTACCCCGACCGGGAGGTCCAGTGAATAGGAGGTCGGGCACCTCGCCCTTCTCCAACATCTTTCTGACCTTCCCAATCGGGTGGTGTTCATTGTTATATCCAATCATTTGTTCTATGTTCATTCAATCACCTCTCTGCGACAAGCAGGAGTATAATGCGGATGGCCCCATTTATATAGAGATATAAAATTATCAATATTATTTTATTATTATTACACAATAATAATTATTATTCTTTTATGATAATAAGTCAATAAAATC
>Ga0208919_1000202_pt1 | contig 44062 bp, 55 predicted proteins | sample 4_EtaG_FD_184076 | JGI IMG/M metagenome (GOLD analysis project Ga0208919, IMG submission 184076) | Marine viral communities from the Subarctic Pacific Ocean - 4_ETSP_OMZ_AT15127 metaG (SPAdes) (version 3) | ecosystem: Environmental > Aquatic > Marine > Oceanic | place: Pacific Ocean | collected... | reverse complement strand
AATGGTGGGCTCTCTCGGGCTTGAACCGAGGACCATCCCGTTATGAGCGGGGTGCTCTGACCAACTGAGCTAAGAGCCCCTTATAAATGGTGGGTGATCTGGGACTCGAACCCAGGGCCTGCGGATTAAAAGTCCGATGCTCTAACCAACTGAGCTAATCACCCGTTATCCTACTGTGTTACTTGATCAAGTTCGCTAGCGGCGAGGTCGCGGCCTTTTTCAAATTGCTTCACTACCTTGTTTCTGAGTGCCTTGGTTTTGATAGGGTGATCTGCTGCCCAATCAAGCGCACCAAAGACTATTGCCGGTATCATAATAAATTTAAATAATGTTTTCATGCTGCTCTCCTTAATGGTACCAGAAGCGGGAATCGAACCCGCACGCCTAAAGCGGCGTCAGATTTTAAGTCTGATGTGTCTACCAATTCCACCATTCTGGCTTGTTGTTACTCTAATAATATAACAAATGGATGACGCCATGTCAAGTCTTTTGTTTGTGTTTGTTGTCAGGAAAATGTCAGTGTTTTTATAGTTTAACCAACTCATCACTGAGGAAAAACCTCCGAGTTCCATCAACGCAAAGAACTGTGTACACGAGGCCATCAAAATAATACTGCTCTTCGGTGATTGCGATAACAACCCCAAGATGCTCAGGGGCCGGCACAGGCTCGTCCGCGTAATATGCGCCATAATAAAGGTATTCTATAAAGTCGTAAATACCCAGAACTAAATCGCCGATTTGAAATTTTGAATTAACTGGTGTGGTCACACCGTAAGTAGTGACAGCGTACTACTTTCTTTTTATTTTAATGTACCTCTCCTCAACAATAAACGGCATTGTTGCCCCTATAGGAAGAATTTTATAACGCTTTGAATTTTTAGCGGCCGAGTGAATTTCTTCACGGACCTCAAGGATAAAGCCACCCTTCTTATCAAACTTCTGTACCACGTCATGTGTGGCTGACCATGGGTGAGGTGAGCCGGCACCAAAATCTGCACATGTTGAGCTAAAATTAGCGCGTGGCACGATGTATGCACCCACATCATACTTTGCAGGGCGGTCACATTCCTCTAGGACTTTTTGGGCATACTTGTTTTCGTACATTCTCATGAACTGGCGACGTTCGGGTATGACGCCCCTAAGGATGTCCTTCGCCATCTCCCGATGATAAGGTTGCCTTACATAATAGGTAGCAAGGATCCTGGCGTGTGCGCCGTATTCAGCAGCAAAGGTGCTTTCCCAGGCTTCATGAAGACTCTGGGCTTCACAATTGTTGCGAGACAACACCTGCTCAAGAATTTCGTGTTGGCGAGGGGAGAGCTTGCGACCCTTTTCGATCTGGCCAAGGACAGATTCAAGGTACCCCCTATCCCAGCCGGTGCAAACAGGGAGCATCAGTGCTTCTTTAATCTTTTCTGGTTCAATGGACATTCTCTTTCCTTCTCTATTAAATATAGCACACCAAGTCAGACAATGCAAACTTATTCTGTCAGGCGAATGTCAATAACATTTTAGCCACTCTGCCGGAATCCAGCCGGATGTCGCATGAAAGCCGTCAGCAGCAAACGTAGATGGCTTCTTAAACCATTGGACAAACGCAAACTTTGTCTTCAGTCGGCCCTTAAAAGCAATGTTATAAATGAAAAAATCAAAAGCCAAGTCCTGGTTGGTGGAGTTTTGACAAACCTCTTTTCTAAACTTGTCGCGCCGCTGCCATTCTTTGCTTATAAAAGACTCGTATGTAGAAAAAACACTCTCTGCATCTGTTCCCAAACAGCCACTAACGTCATCAATATATTCTGTTACCAACCCAAGACCCTTGCTTCGCCGGCGGTACATAAAAACCAAATCACCTGACGCAATGCGTGTTCTTTTAAGCTCCCTAGTCATCATCTCTTTTGTTATAGATTGTAGCGAGGTACCCTACAGGTACTTTTAGTATCACAGTACGCCAGCCGTGCCATTTGGGTATAATCTCCATAAGAGGAAAATCTGGTCGCTGATCGAGGATGCCCTTCCAGGGGTCCACTACCTCAACCATTACCTGAAGTACGTGGCCACCGTCATCCGAGACAACACCTGCCTCAAACACACATTCTGAATAGTCTTTGATGAAATCAGATACAGACTTGATCGCCTGATCTTTCGATTCTTTCTCTCCTGTAAAAAATATACTAGCCACTTATTTATCCCTCGCTTAATACCACAAAGTCATCTACTTGAGTATCTAAAACATGCCACCTATTATCTTCAGAGCAAATTACTATGAAGTAGGATGGATCTTTGTCTGATACCTTGAGGACAACTCCTTGTTTATAAATAGGTTCCAGTCCCACCAAAATATCGCCATTTGAAACATAACTCTCGTGAGCCGCTACCCACTTAATTAAGGAACCTCGTTTTATCATTATATAATATATATGATTCAGAAACCGTTTCTTACCGGAAGAGACTCATATGATATACTCTTACCAACAAAGTGGCTTAAAATATCTTATTTATTCTTTCAGTCCCGTCTTCAGGATCGTGACCGTGCAAATATCCGATACGTACTGAGTCTTCACGTCCATCTCACCCTTGAATATATTTCGGAGTAACGTGATGCTGGGCTTTTGGACGCCTTCTGCGTTCTTCATATACACCGCAGAAACCCCCTTGTTGCAGAGTTTAATTGCATCCCTGTGGGCCGCCTTGATAGAAGAGTAGACACCATATAATTCGTTGGAGCCATCAAAGAGGCAATATATATTAATGTTTGTCATAGGTAGTACTACTGAATACTTGTGTTTCTTTCAGTTAAAAGTGAGAACTCATATGCAGTTTCGATCAATCCAAGATCCATTTCGCATTGCTTGATCATTTCGTCGTCTTCTTGCTCTATCGCTAGTTTTAGTTCTGCCTCGATTCTAAGCTGATTCTCCACGGTTTCTGTAAGCAGATACAGGGAGTAGAAACTGAGCGCCAAATCCTCTATCATGTGCGAAGCACTCAGGAATGGGCCGGTAGTAAACCGTGGCGTCATTCTCATCCCTTACACCCGCTACATCTCTTACGCTCATGCATCTTTTTCCTTTCTTTTGCCTCTAACACAATTTTTCTAAAGTTAAGGATCTCATCCTCTACATACTTGCCATCACCAAAGGCTCTAATATAATTCTCTTCTCTGTTAAATGCGCCACAGACAACAATCTTATTGTGGGGCGAATAAAGTAGGTACTCACCGGGATATACTACAGACTCTTGTTTAATTTCCGCGAAATTCATCCGACTCCTCTCTTACTGTCATCATATCATCATATGCTCTCTTCTTTAAGTCATTTAGGTGTTGTAGGGTGTCGTTTCTTCTTAGTATTTTGAAAGCGATGTTCTCTACGGAGAACTCCTGCTCTGTGCTTTCCAGTCCGGCGCGGCGCAGGTTCTTTATTTTTCTCTTGAGCCGCTCAATGTTCTTTAAGGCCACTTTGTATTTGCGAGCCGTAATTAAGTTTGCTATGATATTCGTCTGGAACTCTATGTCTTGCGCCTTCTGACGTGCAGCCATAAAGTCAACGCTGCTGCGGTATTGAACAGGCTTTATGATCCACTCATCGTTCATTATAGAATAAAGGCCCGAAGATTTGTGTGACTCTCTTGAATCTTCAACATAGATTTCCACATCGTATCCCTTCATTCGTATTTGGTGGTCATTGTTCCACTTCATACGGGCGTTATCAAAAAATGATTTAACTAGCCTCAGATTTTCATCCACTTTCAAGAAATCAACGATAATATGCAAGTCAACATCTGAATAGTTTGACCAGTTATAGTTTGCCAGAGAGCCGGTCAGTGTAATGTCTTTAATCTCTACATCTACTGGCAGCCCTTTGATAAAGTCTTCTGCTATCTTCAAAAGTTTTGACCGAATCTTTGGTTTTAGCTCATCCCCATCCCAGATATTTGGCTCAAGCCTATCGTGAGTATCGAAAGATTCAGGTTCCACCTCTTCTTCAAGGCCCACGTTACCCTGGGCGGGCGCGGCAGACTTATTGATAGGACGAGGCTCTTTATCAAACGGGGCGCCTCCTTTGCGTTGTGGGCCTCGTTTGGTGAGCTTATCACGGGGTGCCTTCTTCACAGTGGTCTGGTAGTCTCCAGCCTCTCTGATAGAATCCACAAAATCTTTCCAGTTCATTCCGTTCATAATAATAAATAGTTTACCAAGAAGATAAAGCCACCCTCTTCCAAGTGTCCATACTCACACAAACATAAATATAGTTTGCATCCCATCTAATCTCACCGGGTACTCCAAAGTCGCCGGGGCTTGATGGCGTGCTGCTGTTTCTAATTCGGATGGCATTGTCGTTAATATCTAACGCCAACTCAGGCTGATTAGTTTTTATGCCTATCTTGTCGGCCGAACCATCGACAAACAACATGTGAGTTTGATTGTCCGATTCAACTCGAAAGTCCACAAGCGAGTCAGAAGTCTGATTCACAACAACTTCGGGGACAGCGCCATCCAGACGGAAACCTTCTTTGACTACTCCTTGATCGTTAACTTTGAAAACAATGTGTTTGTTAATTGTCTTATTTTCGATCAAGATGTTGTCCGAAGAGTTTACCCCAATGGCAGCCTTACTTGTCCCACCTTCACTGAAAAGAATTGTTGGGTCTGTCGCATTTAGCGTCAAGACTTCTGTGGGAGACACTGTGCCGATACCGACCGCAGTAGCTGTGGCATGTAGTGCCTGTGACCCACTTGGTCGCAAGGTTATAGTATCTTGGCCAAAATCAATATATGTGGGTTCCCCATCGCGATCGTCTTCAAAAAATATATCTCCCTTTTTAACGCTTCCAGTTGTAAATTTGTATCCCATTATTCAAGCTCCTGTATTTTGTTTTCCACGGTGCCGTCTTGGCGGTAAAGTCTCTGTTCGCCATCTTCAAACGTGATGATAGTATTGTTTGTCGGGTGGCTTGTCACATGGATTTTAATAAAGTCATCGAAAGCATCAAAAAATGCGATGCTACCGCGTGGTGCCGGTGTGAGCCAGTGAATGACTGTGTGACCTGTGGCAAATGTGGCCCCTTCGATGACGACTCCTTCACCTGAGATGCCTGTTTCATCGTTTTGCCGGCATGCCGTGAAGGTGCGAATACCTTCGGGCGCCCGATTGCTCGGCTTCTTCGGCTTTAAGTCTTCTGGTTCCGTGGGAGTCGTAGCATCTACAAACTCTGTAATTTCTTTTTGTTCAATCATTGTGATTCCTTGCTATTCTTCTTATCAAGTTCGATGGCCGCTTCGACTTGTGATTCCCTCATCTTGTCAAAACTGTCTATTGCGCTGTCTGGGTGCGTTTCTTCGCCCTGTAGCGGATCATCCTTCTTGGATTTTAATGTGATGATCTCTCTCACCTTGCGAATGTTTGTTTGCATTTGAAAGATTTGTTCATCCAATATTTTAAGTCTGTTTAGGACTTTTGTGTAGGGACAATTCTTGTTTTTTGACATCTTTATAATCCTATTTATTAAATAATTTTGACCAGTCTATTTGATAATGAGGGGATACCAAAATAACATTCTCCAGAACGTCGAACCCGTATTCAGTACGCCCCACGTCAATGGCTACGATATAGCCAACCAGTCTTCCATTAAAATCAAAGACCCCAGAACCACTTGAACCAGACCAAGCATAAGAATTTAAATAAATAAATTCATCGGCTGACACTCCCATCACTTTTCCCTCCAGGGTCACAGGCCCAATTGTATTTGGATAGCCTGTGTATATAAGACCATGGAGAGCACTAGTCACCTGAATCCAGGCGCGCTTAGTGCGAACAAAGTCTTTTGGAAAGTTCAATGGTATTCTATTGGGGATTTTCTCAGAGGCAAGAATTGCGTAGTCGGCACGACCATCGACGGCGATAATCTCCAAGCAAGATTTCAATACGCCATCGGCCTCGATCTGTATTGCGTTACAGTCACGAGAAATCAGGCCATGCTCCACTGTGAGGATGTAGTACTCTCCCCTGTAAGCAAAGTAGGTCCCGGTGGACACCGATACGCTAGCGGAGTCTACGCCCCAAGACAGTATCCTCACGGCGCTTTGTCGTGATTTTTTCACCGCTCTTTGATATGAGACCGGTTGGCTTTTTGTTATGCTTGTTATTTTTCTCATCTCTGCTGCCGGCGGGATTGAGTGTATATCTGCATATGTGTTGTATGCCACGTAGGACATCACCAAGCCTATTAAGAATAGGGATAGAGATCTTATAACTATACTGGCATACTTTTTTTTCATCACTTAAACTTGTCTTTGGTAACTAAAAAAGACTGGCACCTCTTCCAAGCCAGACTGTTTAGCAAACCAGAGGATGTCCTCCCCTCCTGTGACTTTTACTCTTCCGTTCTTTCCGATGGCTACATACACTGGCCCCTGTGGACCATTTTTAATAAAGTGTTGGTAGTCAGAATCATACTGAGGCTTCGGGCTGCGGTGTACTCTTGACATAAGTGGTGGCTCAAAGTTCAGGAACTCCTCAACAGGCACCATTACATGATATTGCATTTCAGTACTATTCATTGGGCGATCGTAATCCATTACTCCATTCTCTGTCCAATCATTCGCGATCTGAGTTAACGATGAGCGAGGAGTTCTAATAGGCCCACTGCCAGTCCTCATTGCGCCTAGGTTAGCGACCATGCCGCCAAAGCCATATTCTTGCAGTGTTTCCCGCACAGTACGAATGGTGCCTTGCATATTGGTACGCTGCATTGTGCCAATGCGCAATATCTTGAGGCCCCTAATTTTCATTAGACCAGGAATAAGTACCCTATCTCTATATCTTACCCGGCCAATGTTTCCTAAAAGTTCAAACTTAATGTCGTATGTCGCAACTTGCGCGGTACCCACGTCCTTTGTGTCTCCAAGGGGGCGCACAGTTGTAACGCCCTCAATGCCGCGAATCTCGGTCTGCGTCTCTTGCGACTCACCGCCGACATTGTTCTGAATTGATATGTCAACTTTAATGCTATATAGCCTCAGATCATACGAATCGTCCTTCTCTTTCAACAGCGCATCGATCCTATCAATCTGGTCCTCCACGCTTTCGTTCTGAACGCCATCATAGCCCCGTACAACAGACGCCGGCGCCCTCATTCGTTTCAACTGCTCCTGCACATATGTGTCCCATGTATATGGCTTGCCGGCATCATCTCCCTCGGGTTCAATGTCTCCATTGCGAGCCATATTAAATCGCTGGTTTCTTATCGGCGAGATATATTGATACCAAGCTACATGCTTCTCTGCTTCGCTCATCTGCTCAAAGTTTTGATTGATCCATGTAGCGATCATTATGGCGCGCCGAGCCAAGTCATTGCCCTCCGCACGGCCGGTGTACATACTATCAATGTTTCTGATGGCTGCAAACACCGCCTTTCCTGACATCACATCGGCCTTGGTTGCTTCTGCCAGAGAGACAGAGCCTTCAAGTGCTGTGTTGATAGTCTCTTTGGCGGCATCCATAACCAACTGAGGGTTCGCGTTAAAGTATCTTACGATGTCTTTGACTGTCTGGACCTCTTCTGGTGATGCGCTGCTGTCTACACCGATGGTATAGCGCCAGCCAATGGGCATCTGCGGATATGCGCCAGAGCCTCGCCCACTGGTGTTGTATGCGGCGGCGCCTTGGATAATAAAGCGCGAGTCTTTCGCCAAGACAATCGGTACATGCTTGGGGGCATACTCATCACCGAAGGGCAACTGTTCTTGTCCTGCTGGGCCAGCCGCACTGCTTTTCTTGTACAATCTCTCCAGTGTTCTCGCCATATTGCGGTCTAGATCGGGGTTTCCGTAGCGGTCTGCGGACCGGTATCCAGTTGGATTGGCGCGGTTTCCGAAGGCGCGAGAGTATAAGTGATCTATGTCGCCAGAGTCCGGGTTTTGCCCCCACGTCTTCAATATCATCGGCATATCGCCGTAACCAACAAGGGTGTCGGACATGCGCTCCGGACGGAACCAAAACTCTAGTCCTGACTTGTCGGAGTAGATGTTCCAGTGATCTAGTTCATACTCGGTCATCTCGCCGCGATCACGATCATAGGCTGTCTTAACTGAGTAACCTTCTTGTGCAAGTTTAGTTCTTATCTCTTCTTTGATCTCGCTGTACTTGTCTTCAAACACCGAGTCGACTCCTGAGGCAAAGTTCTCTGCTATGCGTCCGGCATCATCTTCGTCCTCTACTGCCTCGTATTCGTAACAGCGGAAGCTAACTACAAGGTGTGCGGTTGCCGGGTAATCTGGATCAATCTCTTCATCGTCTGGCTGCGCGCCTGTGAGCATTTTGACTTCCCACTCGATCTCGGTTTCTCCGGGGAGATCCCAGCCAATGTTATCTAGTTCTAGTTCGCTCGTAAAGTCTCTCGCTTCGCTTCCCCAAGTGTTCTCGGGTATCGTTTCGTATCTGTCGTCCTGCGTGGTGTCATCGGCTGCTATCGTGGGCGTGTACTCATTGTTTCTAAGCTCAAATCCGGGCCAACCCAAGTTAATCTCCAAACTACCATCACCACCCATTTGTACAGACCAGTAGTCGCCACCGTGATCATCCGGACCCGATAGATCTCCATAAATACTTGAGTTCTCCGCATTATCGTTATAGGTTCGTACTGCCTCGTCTATCGCTTCTTCCATTGCAGCTTCGTCAACTGTGCCTGTGAAATTAACATTGCGGTTGCGGCTTTGGAGATACTCGTTCATCTCTTGGAAGCCTTCTTCATCGTTAGAGTGTTCACCTGTTTCTTGAACACTGCTGATGTCCATATTTCTAATGAACCACTCAATATGATCCCACGTTTCCATCGGGGGCGCGTCGTTAGAGCGTCCCTTGATCTGATAAAGCGTGTCGCGATCCCAAGTCATTGTAACAAAAGAATCTGATGTACCAAGCCTGCGTCGATCCGATACAGACATGGCTTCTTCATCTTCTTTGCTCATGGCTTTACGAAGCGATATAAGTGTACCACGGGCATCAGTACCGCAGTGTCCCATTCGCTCGCCTTCTACGGAGCAGTTAGACACCTGCAAGTCATACCAGTACGAGCCGTCTTCAAAGGTGTGGATGATATTATCTGGATCTTCTCGGCTCCCCAAGTCGTCTATTGCAGTTTGGTAGGCAGTCTCAATATTGTCGCCCTTGATCAACTCATAGTTCGTTGGCTCGTCGTTGAGCCAAGAGAACAACTCGTTATATCTGCCCCAGTATGTTCTCCACTCGCCAAGCATCTGTTCATTGAGCCATTCTTTTACAACCTCAACCTTCTCGGAAGGCACACCTGCTTTGCTCAGTGCCTTCACTGCTTTCATAAATGTCTTGCGCCAAGTGCCGGCGGGCTTCGCCCACGCTTGCTTTATATTGTCTGCGACGAATGCGATCTTCTTGTTTTGCTCGATGGTTTCGTCGTCATATGGTGTGCGCTGGGTTGTTGCCGCGGCTGCTAGATTTAAGGCTGGGAGTGTGCGAGCTTGGACTGGGTTGTGTGTTGCGCGTGGAAGCTGTATCTGATCTGGGAACATCCGCTCCATCTGGTCCAACCAGGTGTTTTGAACGCTATCAATGTAGCCGGGGTTGCCCAGCTTGTGTTCTTTCCAGTTATTGCCTGCGTACGTCTTTGACTTCTCAGGAGCATTCGGCATGCCTTCCTCAATAAAATCAACGATGATCTCGGGCAAGCCGATGTCTCGTAGCCCCTCTGTTAAAACTTCTTCTCGAAGATACTCAAACCAATTGCCTGTAGAAATGCTCATTATTTTACCTCACCACTATAAATAGTTGCTATCTTTCATAATCATCATCCAATCTTACAACGTCACCCAAGTGTGGAGTGCTGACCTCCACTATCTCCACCGAGGCTTCGTTGGCACCGAAGCGATGTATCTGATGAGGGACGACATGAAACGACTGGCCCGGCATTATTTTTTGGATGTTGTCATCCTTATCGTAATTATACAAAACGCCCTTTATTACATAAACAGTTTCTTCTTTGACTTCATGATACTGCTTCGATAAACGATGGCCTGCATTGATGTGGAGTACTTTACCCACATAATCTTCAGTCTCAGCCCAGATGATTTCGTGTCCCCACGGTTTTTCTACTCGTCTCATATTACCTCCATAAAATTTGAATTAAAACGATGCACAGTGAAAGAAAAATACACAATAAAGTTTTGGGTGTAAACATGCTTTCATTCAGGAGTGCCCATGTAAGAATCGGAAAAATAAAGTAAGAGGAAGCAAAGCCAGCAAATCGAGAAGACCAAACCGCTCCAGTCTCAGCGACGATTAGATTGGTTCCATACCAGAAACAAAGCCCAACTGGAATAGAGTATATGGCAACCGCCAATAGCGGCTTGTCGTGCCACCACTCCCACACGAACTGTGAATTTAATTGGAACCAGGCGAATGCATGTCCCACCGCAAACAGCGTTATTCCCAATGCCCATTTAGAAGTTAGCAATTAATACCTCGCGTGAGCTTTTTGGGTTGTCGGTCCCTCTCCCCCACTTATCGATAAAATGCATATTGCCCTCCTCATATAGCTTTATTACTGCCGGCTCTGATCGGTAGAGCAATATCATTTTTCTATCCACTGTGTCGAAGAGTTCTTTCACCTTTTTATGGTAAACCTTGGTCTCCTCAGAGCCAGCGGGCTTGCCTTCCTCTAGGAGATTGAGCGAGTATCTGCCAATAGGTAGAAAGACATAATCACACGGGCCAGTGATGGCACCGATCCCACTCATAAAATCTTCCTGTTGATCGAAGTTTATATAAAAATTATGAAGCGGCAGTCGCTTAAGATTAACAGTGGCTACCGGATTGTAATTTTCGGGAGTGAATTCTCCGTGAGAAATATAACCAGAGTCAGAATATTTATTCAAAAGAAAATAGTACGCCGACCTTACATAGGGGTCCGAATATGTGTGCCACGACTGTTGCAAGATATAAAAGATATTCTTATCTTCTATTTTATCAAAGTGATTTGCAATCTCAGCTACGCGGGCCGGGTTCTCTTTCAAACACGCCCAGAACTCATAATTTACGTACTTGTTTGTGTGGGCGACCACAGTGCGACCATCATTAGATAAAGGAACCTCAATACACCCATCAAACATTAAGAAAGAATGAACAATGGAATCAACAGGTATGAGCTTTTTTACCGTGGATAGCGACTTAGACTGTCTTGTCGGTATTTTCAGTGGTGTTTTCATTTTTTAGCACTTCGGAAATCTTTTTTAGTCTTGCCTGTATATCGGTGGAGTCGTCACCCTCCATTGAATCCGTTACTGTTTTTACTGTCTTCTGTAGTTGTTCAAGGGAAAAGGGGGGCGGAGAGTTCCCGCGGCCATTGCCGGCAAATGGGTTACCCGCGGGCAGACTTGGGGCGCCAACAGGCCGATTTGACATCATCGGGGCCCTCTTAGCGCTGGGGTTATAGGGAGGTGGGGGCACTTCCCGGTGGGTTGCTACTTGCGGCGTCTCCGGGGCGGCTGTGTGGGCCTCTATGGGTGCCGGCGAACGCATGTCAAGATACCCACTGATGATGCTGTTGACATCCTCCAGTGCCGCGTCTGCCTTTGTTAGTGAAATGCGCAACTCTTGAAGATGTTGCAGTGATTTTTCATTCAAAACATTTGTGTAATTAAAACTTTCGTATGTGTTCAGGGCTTGCTTTGCGTCTCGGTTTGATCTTTTGATTAACCTCATCACCTCTTCTGGCAATGTCTCTAGATCAATAGAATACTTAATACTCACTCTCTTGTTTGATTCGCTCATGTTATCCTTTTAATAGTTGTTGTTGTTTGTTGAGGCTGTCCTCGATAATACTTGGTGCACCAACGACAATGATTTCAGTGCCGGTGTGGCCTCTATTGATTGTCAGCTTTGTAAAGCGGTGAGACTTGTCAATCCCCTCAACAAGGGCGCCCTGTTCGTTTAGGCTGCGCATGCGTGCCTCTTCTCTGATCATAACCACATGTTCAGGATTTACAAACACTTCTCGCAGCGTGTAGTCCTGCTTTGTAGTAAGGGTGCTGTTGTGACACACCTCTGTTAGTTTAACTAGTCCCATTATTTTCTCCCATTGGGTATACGTCCCTTCTTTTAAGTTGCCACTCGTGACCATTAGCGTAAACTTGGTAAACAGCATTGGTGCCACTCAAATAAACGCCGACAGTGGGTCTTTCTGTCATCCGCAACCTCATTCCTCTTTCTGTTTCACACCATAGCTCAACGCCTTGTGGGATGTGAATCAAATCTCCTTGGTTCATCATTCTGGCTCCGTTTGTATAATGCCGTAGTTGGTGGTGATTAAAGTACCGGCGCAACTTGCAGCATTCTGCAAAGCAGATCTCGTCACCTTAACAGGATCTATAATACCTGTGTTTAATAGGTTTGTCAATAGATTATTTCTAAAGTCCCATCCAAATCCGGAGTTGGCGTCTAAGACATTCTTAGTAATTAGATCGGGAGAATGGCCGGCGTTCAAGGCCATCTGGCGAATGGGTTCGTAGCAAGCCTCTTTTACCACCATGGCTCCGTTAATCTGATCTGCGTGACCATCGGTTGTAACCACAAGGGATTGACAGGCACGCAACAGTGCGGTACCGCCACCTGCAACAATGCCTTCTTCTTGTGCTGCCCTAACAGCTTCTAGCGCATCTTCAATGCGATGCTTTCTCTCCGTCATCTCGACCTCAGTAGCGCCGCCGACTCTGATAATTGCAACACCGGAGGCTAGTCTCACTATTCTTTGTTGAATAGAGTCACACATCTCTAGAGATTCTGTGTCTTCGATGTCGGCCTTTAAGGAGGAGATCTTGGTGTCGATGGCCTCGATGTCTGCATTACCGCCCACAAAAATAGTGTTGCCTTTGGTGCTTTCAACAAACTTTGAGGTTCCGAAATCAACCATCTTGATCTCGGGAAGTTTCAACCCCGATTCGCGAGAAACAAACGTGGCTCCGACTGATATCGCTAAATCATGTAGTGTATTTCGTCTCTCTTCCCCGTAGTACGGCGCTTTGATTGCTGCTACCTTTAGAGTTCCCCGCATTGCATTCATAATTAGTGCGGCGAGTGCCTGGCCTTCAATGTCGTCGGCAACGATCACCAGAGGTCGACCCTCCCGGGCGCACATCTCTAGTACTGGCAGAATCTGATCAACGCTACTAATGCGGTAATCTGTCACTAGTATCAGAGGCTCCTCATGATGCATTATGGAGCGGCGTTCGTCAGTGACAAAGGCGCCGGCGCAGTAGCCAGATGAAAAACTGAATCCCTCAGTTACATCCAAGGAAGTTTCGATGGAGCGAGACTCTTCAATCGTGATGGAGCCATCCTGACCCACGCGATCATATGCCATGCAGATTAGTTTTCCAATAGCCGGGTCGTTGTTGGCAGAGATGGTGGCAATATGTTCAATGTCCTCGATGCTTGTAACTGGACTGGCCATCTCTTTTAAGTTTTTAACAATCTCACGAACCGTCAGATCTATGCCGCGCTGCAATTCAATCGGGGAGACGCCGCTTGCAATAAAGCGTTGGGACTCTCTCAAGATGGCGCGAGCTAGCACGGTAGAGGTTGTAGTGCCATCGCCGGCGCTGTTATTGGTTTCGACTGCGGCCTGTCTAATAATTTGGGCGCCGGCATTCTCAAACGGATCATCCAAGGAAACAAAGTGAGCGACAGTGACTCCATCCTTTGTGATAAACGGTGCTGCTCCCGCCTCCTGTAATAAAACATTGCGGCCCCGGGGGCCAAGTGTGGATGCAACATTATCAGCGAGCTTATTTGCTCCATTGATTATCTTTTGTTGTAGTGATTGATTATCGTCGTATTCTCGACCCATTGATACCTCTAAGTTATGTTAGTATTATAATCGTTTATGGAGGAAATGTCAAATGTTATTTGCTTAATTATCGGCGCCTGTTTTCTGGGTGGGTGTTATCTTGAGCAACTCTACCACTTCTTCACCTTCTGCTTGGGCTTGCTTGTTAGCATTCATTGCGGTCGAGCGCCTATCAGCACTAAAATATTTTCCTACATTTTCAGTGAAGCTCTTGGTTGTTTGCAGAAGGGTCATCATGTCGCCCTTCAGTTTTTCAATATAGATTTCTGCCACAGCCTTAATGTTTTCGTCAGAGAGATCCAGTATACCATAGTATTCGACGTCGGCGACCTTTCTTAGATCTGCCATGCCGGTTCTGGTGATTGTCCACTGCTTACCACTATCTTTTTTGCCTGAAGACTCCATCAATGCAGTCTCTTCTCTCATAAGTCTTTTTTCTCTCTCATGAAAAGAGCCGAAATAAGACTCAGCAACTTGTTGCATCGCTGCGGCCTCATCAGCATAGTGTTTGTCATAGATAGCTTGGAGCTTCTTTAACTGTTTCTCGTCTTGATCTTGCAACTTCCACTTAGCTAGCCAGCCCGAGAAGTTTGGCTCCTTTCCTGCGGCGGCGTCTCTTTCTGCGGTGTTCTCTAAATCTGTCTTTAAATTTTGGTTGGTCATTAATTTAAATTGCTTTTGTTTTTTCTCTGGGCCGGCGGGGGCGCTGCCAGTATCATCAAAGGCACCTTCGGTGTCAAGGTTCTTATAAAACATTCCCTTACCCGGAGTATAGCCCGGGCATTGCTTAAGAATTTCAAACATTTGGAGCCTCCACTCTGGTGAGTCCTGCCATACTTTAACATGCTGCTCAAATGCGCTGGCAGCTTTACCGAGCAGGCCTTCATTCTTAGGAGTTGCGGTCATTATGCTGACAACATTCTCGCGATTGATAATAAAGTCAGATATGGCTAACTGAGAAACATTTTCTCCATCGTCTGAGTTCTTGCGAGCAATCAGATATTTAATGGATGGAACACCCGAGCCACCACGAATAAACAGATAATCTATAAGATTTGTGAAGCTGCCATGAATACCTGTATTGGGACTCAGCAACTTAAGGCTAACCGCCTCTTCATCACCTGTTACAAAATCTTCAATGGGAAGAGTGCCTCCCACGCGGCCGGCAATCTGCTTACCACCGGTGACTGCTGCCATAAACCCTTCAAAAACAAACCCGGCGGAGGATTCGCTATAATCGTTCAGGCATGCTTGCAGTGCTTCGATGATCATCATCATGTTAAGGATGGCGTTAAATCTATCGCCAGTCCCTTTTCTTTGCGCGCGCGAAGGATCAACGAAACTATTAACGTGATCGATGCGTGCCTGAATGCTTGGCTGTCGAGTAATAGATGCGAATATTCTGTCGATGTCTTGTCTTGATTGACTATTGGGATCTCCCCACGCTTCGTTGGGATTGAGTTTCGGAATGTCGATGTGCATGCTAAAGCGTTCAGCTTCTGCTATCGGCTCCAAGCCGGGTAGCTGGATGTCCATAATCTCTTCGACCATCTCTCTCAATAGTTCTAGTTGGGTCAGAGGCTCCTCTTGTTCCCTCACTTCAATAAACATATCTTTCATAAAATTTGACATTCTCTTTCCTCTAAATTATGATGTCTGCGATGCCATACTCTACAGCTTCTTCTGCAGATAAATAGACATTAACTTTGCGTTCTAACAGATCTTTTAACTGTTTCTTGCTTAAGTTGGTCTCGGCGACAAGGCACTCAATGTACATCTTCTGGATCTGCTCTACTGCTTCCATCTCATTTAAGAGATTATGCAGGGGGCCATGGTTGCCGCCAATTACAGAATGGATCATGACGCGGCAGTTCTTGCCTATTTCACGTTTGCCTTTAGTGCCAGCGGCCAATAGAATAACGCCGGCTGACATAACCTTTCCTAAGCCAACCGTGTGTAGCTCTGTTGTTTCTCTGACGTTTCGCATTACATCGTACATTCCGAACATGTCGTCAGCAGAACCACCGTATGTAGAGATATAAAACTTAATAGGTTTTTTGTCTTTCTTGTTTAGTTTGTTAACCTCATCGAGATACAGCATAGCGTGAATAAGTTCAGCCACTCTCTCCTCAGAGACATCTGAGAATAAGCCAATCGTGCGCAGATCGGGCTCAGACGGCCTTTCTTGGCCCTGCTGTCCCATTAACATCTCTGCCAGTTCTTCCTCTAGTTCAGCCATATCAACTACCTGAACTTTTTGTTTGGGGGCGCCTTGGTTTTTATCCCCCACTTTTGTTATAATATCTAAAATTTTACCGATCATCCGCCCATCCTCCAAAAATTAAAAGCGTCTTCTTTATTGTGTTGTAAGAATCTCATTGCCGAGCGCCAATCATCAAACTCTAAGTTTTCTCGAAAAGTTGGTGGAGTATTGTTGATAATATCATGTATCGTGCTATTTTTAAAATCTTCCAAATCTTGTTCAAACTTTATCTTGAACTCTTTTATAACTTCTTCGTCTTGTTGTGACTCTTTTAGGTAGCGCTTCATGCTATACTCCGAGACTGCGTACTGTTCAACTATCTTGGCTGCCATCAATAAGTAGGCAACTCGACTTGATTTCAGTAATTTTAATGACACGCGCGTAGCGTTTAAAAAATAAAATGTCTTACACGTAATATAACCAAATATAAATACCAAAGCATGTAGCCACCAAATATCCATGATACTCCTAAAAAATAACCACTGGGGGACCAGTGGTTATTATAATCGCTCGCAAAGCAATTGTCAAATGATTATTTGGTTAATCGCGTCATGATGCGCTCAGCAAGAGCTTCCACCATGTCTTCTTGGCTGCCTTTTGCTTGCAGTCGTGCTGCAACACGCTTGGCAACTTCGCTGACAAGGTCTTCTTGGTTTTCGTACACATCGCGCATGCCGGGAAGCTCTTCTTCCTCATCATCCATGGCCATATCGGTGTCCATCTCGGCGTCCATGTCCAGCGCGTCAGCGTCTTCCATGTCATCGTCAGCGGCCATCTCATCGTCCATCTCTGTAGATACCGGCTCGCCAAGGACGTCCTCTAGGGCAGCCTCAAGGGCGCCCATAAAATCATCAACAGATACCATGCCACCTGCACCAGCGTCGGCGCCCATGTCCATTTCAGCATCCATGTCATCCATGCCTGCATCCATGTCCATTTCTGCATCGTCCATGTCCATTTCTGCATCGCCCATGTCCATTTCTGCATCGCCCATGTCCATGGCAGCATCGTCCATGTCTTCGTCTTCATCGCGAGCACCGGGTGCCTCGCCGTACATCTCTTCCATCTTGTCTGCACCGAGTGGTCGGAGTTCCGCCAACTTCATAAAGTTGCGAATCTCGGATTCGGTTAAAAGGTTTTTGCGAGCCATCTTGTTTTTCTCCTTGAAATGAGTCAGTAATAAATAGTTGTGTATTTTGTAAAAACTAGTATTTTTACCAATACTTTGCGCGTTGTTTCATCTTAAGTAGTGCCTTTTGTTCAATTTGCTTTACGCGCGCAAAAGATATATCGAGCCTTTCACCGATTTGCCTTAGGGTCATTGGCCCGTTTTCATATATTGAAATTAGGGAACAATTGTACTCTTCGGCATGGTCTATCCATAGGCGGCACTCTGTGTGTGGACACTCTTGATCCAAATCTTTGCATTTTCGCGAGCAGGGTCGGAGTCCGTCTTTATTCATAACTCGGGATGCTCCTCTGCTATGAGGTCGAAGATATTATCTATCTGGTCTTCCGAAAAGCCTGTATCGCTCAGAAGTTCGGTGCCTTTCTGCTTCAGTTTCTTTGATTTGGTTTTCTTTTTTATAGACTGGGCTTTAATGTCCTCTATAAAGCTTAGGATTCTTTCGTCCTGTTCAAGATAGCCTGAAATAATTGCCCGAAAGAACTGGGATTGCCTTAAATCATCGTGCCTTAACCGAATTACTAATTTAGCATGCCGGTGATCATTTTCTGTAAAGACTACTTTCTTGTTCATCTTTCCGTAGTCAACTGGTTCTTGATCTACCATTTTCTTCCTTTGATGTGGGTGCCGCTTTCTGAAATTCCAGAATTTGTCTGACGAATAAATTTCGCCGTGGCCGCCAATTCGCCTATCGTTCGTGCCCCACTATAGGAGAGGCCTGAGCGAATACCTCGTTCTAAATCTGCCAGGATATCCCCCACAGAACCTCGGTATGGAACGTTGGCGGAGACCCCCTCATGCGATGAGTAGCGGCCGCGCCAGTTGACTTGTGCTTCCTTGGAGGCCATGCCGCGGTAGGTCTTCCATCTTGTTCCGTCTGGCTTCTCAAAAACCTTGCCTGGTGTCTCATCGGTACCGGAAAACAAAGACCCACACATAACTGCGTCGGCGCCGGCTGCAAGGGCCTTGACAATATCTCCGGAGTTTCTGATTCCCCCGTCTGCTATAATAGCGACGTCGCGGTCTGTCTTTGCGCACTCAAAGATCGTATGCAATCCTGGTACGCCATGGCCAGTCTGTATACGGGTAGAGCAGATAGAGCCGCCGCCGATGTTACAGCGTACAGAATCAGCACCCCAGTCAGCAAGATCATTGACCCCTTGCAAGGTGGCTACATTGCCGGCCATCAGGTGGATATCCGAGCCGAATTCTGCCCTCAGGTTTTGAAGGGCCTCCTTCATCATTATGTGATGGCCGTGAGCGACATCTAAACACAAGAATGATACCTGTGCGCTAGCCAAAGATAGGGCCCGGGACATATAATCGTCGGTAATCCCAATCGCGGCGCCGACAAGGCCGGCCGAGCCCTTAAGCTCAGTCGCCATATCTTGCGCCATGGACACAAATCTAGATTGCATTTCAATCGAGTTGTAGCGATGAATCACAGAGGTGCCTCCGCTAATACCAATGGCGATCGCCATGGCAGCCTCGGTGATGGTGTCCATCGGAGAGGCGATTACTGGCAGCTTGAGTGCGACGTTATTCCCCAGGTCAGTCGAAATAGACACTTCGGAGCGGCTTTTAATGTCAGAATACTGGGGCGCCAGCAACACATCGTCGTAGGAAAAAGTTTCTTGCATTATTTTTCTCCATCCGTCTTCTTATTTTCCATTGACTTTCTGTATGCCGCAGATCTCTTGAAGAGTTCAGCCTCTGTTATTGCTCGGCCTGGCGTGCTATCTTCTGGTGGAGGGGCCTGCGGGGGCGGCTTCGCCTTGGGCGGAGGACTAATCACGGCACCCCACCTGCTCTTCAGTGTGGTGAAGGAACTCTCTAGGATAGCGTACTCCCCCAAAGCTTGGCGGATTTCCTCAAGCGTGGCGTTGCTGTCTCCTAATAAATTGTCAATCTTGTTGTATAACTCAAGGTGATGTGCGTTAAGATATAGTAACACTGCTTCATATTTTCTTTTCTTGTTTAAACTCATGCTATTTTTCCTCTTCAATAAATTGTTTAATTTCATTAACTGTGTACCAAGTCTTCTCGTTGGGCTTTGTCGGATCCCCCAAGATTCTCACCTTCGGCTTGCGAGGCGTACTGTAAGTCTTGATAAGTGATATCGTTGGCACACCGTTAAAGTTTAACTGCTTCTCAATGCTCGGATGGCTATCCACATTGAAAGCGAAGAAGTGAATATCTTCGTAACTTTCGGCATTGGAAATATCATGATAGTATTCTTTAAGGTTGTGGCAAAGGTGGCAATCGTTTGAGTAAAACTTTATAACGCAAGTTGCGTCTTCCTTAACCTTGCCGGCAATAATTTTCTTTAAACCATCAATGGTTATTCTAGACACGCTCATTTTCTAATACTCCTTTTGCTTTCTCGATACAATGCGGACAGAACAGCCTGACCACCTCTTGCTTCACAACGACGCTCCACGAGTTGACCATCTCTCTGTCCTGTTTATCAAATGGTTCTGCGCATGCGTCACATTTCTGTGGCAACTTGCCAAAGTGGGAAATTTTTTCGGCGAGGTTTTCGCTGACATCCTTCCCCATCTGTTTTGCTAAGGCTCGGCGCTGCTGTCGGCTCATCGGTTAATCCCCTCGACGCGCCAAAGTTCATCGCCGCCGTCGAATACAACCACTGCTGATGGGAATGGTGCCGGGTTCTTGGAATCACCAAACTTTAGGCGTCCCTTCACAAAATGAATCTCTGAGGCCTTCATAACATAGTCATGCCAATACCTTGTATCGGTTCTTGCTGGGATAAGCATCACGACTTTGGTTCCTGTGTCCATTGCTTCATTATAACCCTTTGCAATCCACTTGTCAATACCCCTTCCGTACGGCGGGTTCACGAAGGCGGTGAAGCCTTCCCAACTCTTACCCAGGCCGTCTTCAGCTTCGGTAAAAAAGTTAGCACACTTTGTATTGTGGGTGCTCGCACAAGGATCCAGGTCAAAGGGCCCGAAGCGCCAGTTTAACTTATCAAAAAAGTCTTGTGGGGTTGCCCAGTTGCCAGTGGCAGAGCTAAACATTGTTTTTTGTGTATCTTTATTCATTGTTTTCCTTTAAAAGTTGTTTAAGATGTTCTTCTGGGTTTTTGTTGTTTAGTTTGATTCCCCATTCTTTCACGTCAGAGACACTGATGCCGGGGTCGTTTATGCGGGAGCCAAACAGGTTCTGCTTAGTGAGCCTCTCAAGCTCCTCTTCGTCCCAGCCCTGGTCTAACAGGTGTTGCCTGGCTCGATTCCAAGAGTCCATGCCGGCGCGACCAGCGTGGCCTTGGTTTTGTTTGGTGATGACTTTGTCATAGAACGGCTCCAAGTCTTTCTGGAAACATACATAGTGCTCCACAAACTCGCCGTCCTCGGTAACCGTACTGAACAATGAAAAGTCAAAACCTTTTTTCCAAGCTTGTACCTTCATGGCCCCCATCCTACTAGAGGTAGAGAAGCTACCACGAGACACGCTAGTGCTCTTCAGTTCGCACCTGAACTCTTTGCCCTCAACAATGAGGGAGCCATCAGGTACATACTTGTTTGAACGACCAGGGCCCGGTGTCATGCCGAAGCGTTGAAGTTGCTTGTTTTCGATCTTGTCGTCTTGACGAGTTCTATTCACCTGTACTCCCTAGGGCACCGTCGCCCCTATTACTTATTGTCATCGGATAGGTGTATAAAATGTCCTCTGTAGTTTCCATCGGCCTGAAGTGGACTACGGGGGTCATGACTAACTGAGCGACCTTGTCGCCAGGGGACAGGACCTGTATTGTGTTACCAATATTGTGTAGATTGATGAACACCTCTCCATCATATCCGGAGTCTACCACACACGCCCCCACAATAAGGGAGCGCTTGGCAGCCACGCTGCTGCGGTTTTTTACCTCCAGCATGTAACCGTGGGGTACCCCAAACTTCAATCCCGTTGGCAAGATCTTACTATCACCTGGGTTTAAAAGCACAGTCATCGGGGCCTCCGGAGAGAAAAATACGTCAAGGCCTGCATCCGATGGGTTAGCCCTCTCGGGGCTAATCGCATTGGGACGCACTTTTGCGTACTCAAGAATCATCAGAGTTTCCGCTAAACATTTCGAAGTTTTCTACTACCTCATCGATGTCGTACTTTTGCTTGAAAAGGCGGTATGCCTTTACTGCTGATCGAATTTCATCCGTGTTGAGCCATCCGTTCTCTCGGAACTCTGTGCGTAGTTCACGCTTTTGTTCCTGAAAGGGTTCGATACACTCTTCAATTGCTGCCAGTGAGCGGATGTACTCCTTGACATAGCGCTTGCGCTCTTCATTTGTTGTAGCCATTGTGGCCTCCTTTGTTACTCTAATAGTATAACAAGTGTGGGAGGCGCCGTCAAGTTCTTTTCAGAAGTTTATTCCAAATAACTGAGTCATGAATTTTTTAATCAACTCATCCTTTTCGTGCTCAGACTCACAGTCAGCAAACAAGTAATTGTATGTCGTCTTGCTGTGGGCGATGGCATGTTTTAGAGCCTCTATCTCTTTCTTCATCCACCTTATTTGTTGTTTATAGTTCTTTGGGGTTTTGATCCCCAGTTCTGCAGCTATCTCAAGGACGACAAAATACTTTCTATCATCAAGAGCGGCCTTCGCTGCGTTAAACTTTGCTATTTTCTTTCCCTTCTCCTCGGTCGACAGCGCCGCAGACAACCTATCTGGATGCAACTCCATGGCTACCTTTTTGAAGAGGGCTCTGAAGCATTCGTGCAGTTCTGCTTCGTCCTTTGTCATCTCGTATTCGTTTGATGGCTCTGGGTCGGGCTCCGAATTCAGAACCTTTGGTTCACTATACTTTACCAACTGCTGCTGCATCTCCGTGAGAGCCTCCTTGACTTGCTCTACCTCTTCCACTTCCTCATCGACGCCGTACATCTTCCTGATTTTTTCACTGTTCTTTTTGTTAAGTCGTTCGATATCATAGCTTAAGCGCTCACAAAAGTTATTATAATACTTTTGGAACTCGGGATATGCATCGTGAATGATCGATTTTACAAACTCGTTCTCTTCATTTAAGTAAATCAATTCATTTAAGATGCGCTTCCACCTTAAGCTGTCAGTTACGCCCATGTTCGACCCTCCCGGTAATTAGGCAGACGCGGCGTTACTCGAAATCAATTTCAACTTTTGTTCTAATTTTCATTTCAGGAACGTGGAGGTGATTCGCAAGGTTATGCTTCACACACTCATCAGCCTCAAGGAACCAATCCGAGTGTCCCTTATCGTGCACGATATCAAGAAAATAATCTTTATGCTTGCCGCAGTTCTCTGCCATCATGCTATAAATCTTCTGATTTAGGCGGTCGGTCTCTTCGGCAGATGCCTTAATCTCTTCAACTTTCCCCCAGCCCATCGAACTTACGTCGTGGATCATGAGGGTCGCATCAGGGTCCATGTATCGATACCCTTCAGTACCAAAGCTAAACAAAATAGCTCCGCATGACATTGCTTTTCCCTGCACAATGGTCGCCACAGGTATCTTTGAGTTCTTAATGTCGGAAATCATGGACATAAGACTGTAGACTTGGCCGCCATAGCTATCGATGATGATCGGCACAACAGGCTGTCCTGTGTTTTGCGCTTTCATCATCGCGCCCGAGAACGCCTTGGCGTTCGACTCATCGAATTTCGATAACCTAATGATGACCGGTAGGTTATCGATCAGGCTTGGCTCTTTCAGCAGGGGACTAAAGTATTTTATAACATTCATAAGAGGGGTTCCTTGTATAAAGTATGTAGTGGTCACCCCAGCAAGCGGAACGTTTTCCAAAGAGCGTAAGTCGAAAATCCCCAGTTCTCGTTGTAGTCCAGTTTTGCCATGTAGGGTCGATTTAATTGGATGCGATCCTTGTGCGGCTTAACTCCCCAGCACCGGATTCTGGTGACTTCGTTATTAGAATCAATAACTTCCACGATCCAGTAAAGCTTGCCATTCTTAGTTTTCCTCTCCGTCACCTTTCTAGGAATAAACCAACAAACCTCAAGTTCTGGATCAAACTCTGAGATTGGTGGGATAAACTTTTCTTGTAACTTCTGGATCGTCTCCAGGCTGATGACCAAGTTAATTGGGAAGACTCCCGTTAGATCTGTCTTGAACTGGATGATCTCCTCCTCCGAGAAGTCTCCTTCGGGTCTATAGAGTTCTACATTTTCTGCGAATCTCTTCAAATTCTTAGGTCGTTCAACTACACAAGCAGACCAGAAGTGCTTGCGGCCAGAGAATCTATCGTCAACAATAAGATCTAGGGCTCCGCCGCGGCAAAGCGCATCTAGAGCTTTCTTGTTCAGCTTGCTGTAAGATATGCCCTCCCGGAACAAGAGATCCTCTGCGTTCAAGAACGGTCGGTGGTCTAACACCTGCTCAATGGCTGTGGCACCTAGACCCTTGATGGAGGTAAGCGGCTGGATTAGAGTGCTTCCGTCAGCGCTGATCTCCCAAACCTTGCCGGACTTGTTTATGTCGAGTGGTGCGATATCAAAACCATACTGCTTTGCAATGTTGATCGCCTTCTCCTTGCGAGACTCAGGCTCCTTGTCCAAGAAGGCGGCCATCCACTCTGCTGGATAGTAGTTCCAGAGCCATGCGCACTGAAAGGAAATGATGCTGTAAGATACTGCGTGTGACTTGTTGAAGCCATAACCTGAGAAGAATTCAAACTTATCCCAAAGCGACTGCGCAGCGGCGCGGTCGATCTTGTTCTTAACACAGCCGGCAATGAACTTAGTATGAAGTTTTTCTTTAACGGATCCCTTTCCGGTTCCCTTCTTAGTTAACACCTTGCGAAGCATGTTGCCCTCATCCAGCGTCAAGCCGCCAAGCTTGTGAGCCAGGAGGGCAATCTGCTCTTGGAAGATCAAGAAGCCAAACGTCTCCTGTGTGATCTCATGCGCATCATCATTTAGATATTTGATGTGATGTGGACTCTCCTTGGCATCCACGTATTCGTCGTGAACGCCAGCAGACAAGGGCCCGGGGCGATAGATAGACGTGATGGCGGATACATCGATTATATTCCGGGGCTTTGCCCGAACGCAGAACTGCTGAGCACCCTGCTCTGTGAACTGAAATACTCCTGCCCACTTTCCAGTGTGGAAGATGTTTTCATAAACCTCTTGATCATTTAAATCAATCACTTCGGGGTGTAGATTCTTCTCATAGTACTCGCGAACTTGCGCGAATGTTGGGCTTTCAACACCATGGTGACGTTGCAGAATGTGTTCGATACAACCTTCCATCATCTTCAGTGTGGAGAGCCCCAGCAAATCGAACTTAATGAAGCCCATGGGCTCAAGATGGCGGACATTCTGACCCTCTGACCATGGCGCCTGACGTACACCGCCGGAGTTAATTAGCGGCATGTTCTCATCAAGGTTTTCAGCAATCACAACTCCGCCGGCGTGACGTGAACAAGAGCGGACCTGACCAACAAGACCCTCAACATGTGTCTTGACCGCAGGGTGCGCAGCAAGATACTTCTGCAGCGATGGGGAAAACTCAATGACCTCCTCCCAAGTTGGGACGTATACACCAGCCTTGATTCCATGCTTTTGCTTTGCTGGCATAGTGGCTTCGCGCATCATGATAGACGTAACGGTATTAACTTCTGTGAATGGGATATCGTATAGTTTAGAAATATCCTTAATAAGGGACTTCAACTGCAGCGTGTTCCAGTTAGAGATCGGAGCAACACAATCTGTTCCCCACATTTCTACCAGCTTCTCCTTCAGGGCCATACTATCAGATACATCGTAATCGATATCAGGGTAGTCCTTGGCGTCGGAACGAAGGAAACGCGAGAAGAGCAGGCCATGCTTAATCGGATCGACTTGCGTGATGTTCAAAGCATACGCAACCAACGAGCCGGCAGCAGAGCCGCGGCCCGGGCCGGGGAGCATCATACCAACAGCCACGTCAACGATGGACTTCATAGTTAGGAAATACTTAGAGAAGCCACGATCATCAATAACGTTAAGCTCATGCTTTAAGCGCTCAGTGTACTCTTTGTTTTTATGTAACCCCTTGTCTTTTAGACCCTCAAGCGCATAATTGACCAGCGCCTGAGTAGCAGTGAAGCCGGCCGGTACAACAAACTCGGGCAATCTTACCGTGTTGTCTGGTAGGAACGACTCAATACGTTCGAACGCGATTCTATGCGTCTCCTCAATGCTCTGCATAACCAGTTCATCATCGTACTCAAAGCCCTGCTCCTTAGAGTATTGCTTGTAACTTTCCCACATCTGATCGCCGTTCTTAGGGTACAACTCGTACCCGATTTCCTCAACACCTTCAGGTAGTTGTGACTCTTCGTCTGCCCACGATGGGCGGCCCTTGCCAAGCCAACCGAGACGCTTATAAAGTTCCCTGTCCTTCCATGCATCAGGGCTGGGGTAGTGACTGTCGGCCGTTGTCACCAGTTCGACACCAAACTCTTTAGCAACCTGAATAACATATTGATTTAGCTCATGCTGCTCTTTAATGTTGTTCCACTGAATCTCAGCGTACCAACGATCTCCGAAGATGTCAACCATTTGTCGTGTAGACTCTCTCATAGCCTCTAAGACAGCCTCGGCGCCTTCCTCTCGGTGTTCCCAGTAGTTGCCGGCATAAACGCCGCCTAGGCACGCTGACGAGGCTATAATGCCCTCACTGTACTTCTTCAGGAGCGCATAGTCAATGCGCGGATACCGGTAGAAATTCTCTGGCTGGTACGACTCAGAGACAAGCTTGAATAGATTGTTAAGTCCCGTTTGATTTTGAGCCAACAGAACAAGGTGGCGCCGGTTCTTCAAGATTCCTTGAGTCTTCTTGCTGTCGCCTTCGTCCTCAACTGTTGCGCCTGACTGTGCGTCCTTCTTAATGGCCCGGGCCTTCTTCTTATCTTCCATCGCCTGATTATAGGCGTCGTGCCATTCTGCAATCGACGGAGTGAAATATGCTTCGCAACCAAAGATGGGCTTAAACTCTTTACCCTCTTCTTGCATTTTCTTTGCATGCAGAACTTGGCCTGCAAGGCCGTTCATGTTGCCGTGGTCTGTGAGAGCCAGGGCGTCGGCGCCATTACTATAAGCGAAATCCATGTGCGCGCTTGGATACCCGATGGCATCAAAAATAGAACCTGCGACGCTGTGCGCATGCAGTCCTACAAATTTAATCTTCGATTGTGTTCTCTGTGTCATTTACCCTCCCAGATAATTTAATGTATACTGTCCATATAACCGGTACTGCGATAGGATGCAAGCATAAAATCCAACTAATTGGAGCGCCCGTCAAAAACCAAGGATGTACCTCGGCCCCAAGCCACAGAAACAGCAGGGGAAATAGAATATCCTCTATGATCTCCCACACTATAAATATTATAACAAATGCGGTGCCATAACGCAAGAGATCTTTTTTAATATTCTTAATTTTATAGTGCCCAAGCTTATGCTTGATTCGATGTATTAGCCATTTCATAATTACTATTCCTCATGCGAGAACTTCTCATGCTTGTGAGGCCTAACTAGTTCTTTGTAGGGCTTTTCTATAATGTTATCTGATGCTAAATAGTCTATATATTGGCCCCAGGTGGAGCCATCGTAAAACCAATCAACCTCTACCTTTGTCGCTCTTTCTTGTTCTGTCGCCAGAGGTTGGAAGATCTCGCTCAGAGGGAAGCGACGGGCTGACCATCGCTGACTCAAGGGGATCTTCTGCGTGGGGTATTGCTGGCCTGGTAAAGGGGGTAAATACTCCCGTGATGTTTTTTTGTTGATGTGTCGTCGGCATAACTTAAAATCTTCTCCTGTCATCGTGAAAGAAAGAGGTAAGTCACCTTTCACTGTTTTATTTTTATGCGTAAAGAAAAAATTCTTTTCTTTATCTTTTATATCTTTCCTGTGTTCTCTTACTTGCTCAACATCGAAAAGGCCCATGGGGAAAGAAATATAATATTTCTGTGGTACAATCCATTGTGAAATTTTGTAGGATGTTCGCCATGCGCTATGAATCCCGTGGATAATAGACCAGCCGTAAGAATCACGACGATCGCGATCTTTCGGATGTATGGGAACGTAGTAAATAGGTACTTCTTTCCGTTGTTCCTTGTAAAATTTACTAAATTTTCGGGCGTAATAAACGGGATCATAGATCCACTCACCAATTGTTTTTCGGACAAGGGGGATCAAATCATCATTGGCAACTATCCAGATCGTACTACAGCCGGCCATGGCACACTCGTACACTGATTTCTGAATTGCCGAGAAGCCGTTGTCAACGGGTAGAAGAATCTCTGGTAGGGGATTCTCATGGTCGGTCTTAATGTTTGCTACTGGCACTATGCCGGCAAGGTGTAATCGCATTTTAAACTACCATATTTATTTAGGTCTCTCTGTTGGAGAATATCTATCAGTTCTTTTTCCGAGGTACTTATCTTTTTTACGTTATCGGAAGCCTCCCATTCAGGATGGGTGATTTTAGTCTTGACACGATGCATGTGTGAGGTTTTTAGGGTGTAATATTTTGGGCGGCCAGTCGGGCTTAGGCCGTTGTATGGCCCTTTGACACCCATTTCTTTCAGAATTGCTTCCATCTTAAATCGAGCCATTGTTTCAATGTAGTCAGCGCTGGCTAGCTGCTCTTCTGTCAGCCTTGAGACAATGCAAGCATCTTTAACGCCAGTATTCCCATCAATTCTGTCAGATGAATAGAACCATATCTCGCTGACAAAATCATCATTTGTTGATAAGTAATCAAGTTCAAGTTTTCCTCCTCGGTTGAACGCTATGTAATCATAGCATAGATATCTGTTTTCTTTAACTGGCTGCTGGTTTACTAGGTTAGAAAGATTATCGTCTCTAAAATAATAACAAGTATTAAAGCTAAATTCATATATTTTGGAATATTCATTTGTGCAAACAATTCTTTCTCCGCTATATCTCATCTTATCACAAAGATCGGACAAAGGCAAGAGCCCCTCTAAAGAAAGTAAAAAAACCAACCTCTCCCAAAGTAAATACTTCGGTATACCAATTTTTTTAAGACCAGATGGCGTTTTTAGCTCCTGTGCTGTGGCCGGAATACCAACACACTGAAGATCAAGTGCCGGCTCGAAGTAATCAAACCGAAAGGGCCTCTCTGGTTTTGCAAAAAATACAGGATACTGATTTAAATAGGCAAAGAGCAGGGCCGGTAGAGTGCCACCTATTACAATCTTATCATATTCAGGTATCAATCTTCTTTTCGTCTAAAGCCAGCGACTAGCGCAGCCATAAAGATAACATACAAGCTGCCTCGGCTGTTCAATACGCTGTTGCAACCTGCAGGATCCTTGGGGCTCGGCCCTCTCGCATTTTCAGCAAACTCAAATGAGCCTCCAGTGTCTGAATCCTCTTCGTGTTCTGCGCCGGTGTCTTCTATCATGGGTGGCTCACCGGTGTCGTTATCTGTGACAACTGGCTCTTCTTCATCATCAGGTTCATCAGCAGGAATAAAGAATGGCTGTGAGATTACCAAATCGCTCAAGGTCACGCCAAGCTCGTGGTGGAAGGGGTCATACCAACCGGTATCAAAGTTACCCACAAAGTTTAACTCATCGATCCTGAAGGGCATACCTTCCTCAACCTGAACACTCAAAAAGTATTCATGATAAGCTGACTGTGTTTCTCGGGCTCCAAGGTTCAGGTACATGTCCCACGCCATTAGATCGGCACGGCCATCAACAAATACATCCCACTCATACAGTGTTACTTCGTATTGTGTTTGGACTGAGTACTCTGAAGAGTGAAAGCCTTTCACTTGAACGTTGCCGGCGGCTTGCATTTCAGTACCCTCTTCATCCACCTTATACTCTCCGTGTGCCATCACGGCACCCTCAGAGTCAGAGCCGATACCATATGCGTTCTGGAATGTTACTTGCCCATAGGCATCCATGCCATATGACTCAAATGGAACCGACCAGTCCCAACGAAAAGCACCCTGTTCGCGCGCTACATCTGTCATAGCCTCAACGCTCAGAACTGGATGTTCACCCCAATCACTCCACTCGTCTGCCCAGAGCTTGCACTGTGCTCCTCTCGCCCAATCCCAGGGTGCGTAGTAGCAGTCGTGACCCGGCGTAACCCGTGTTTTGATGACGGCAACATAAAAATCTGTACCCCTATCAATCGACGATTGAAACCAGAAAAATTCCACAATGGCATCAATGGTGTTATCATAAACGTCCGAGTTGCCCACGTAAAGCGTATTCCCCTCAAAAAAGGCGTACGGAAATCGGCCCTCACTGCCAGCGATGTCGGTAGCGGTTTCAAACGATACGTCCCAGTCTCCTTCTAAAATAGATGCGCCTGAATAAGACGTCTCGCTGGCGCTTAAGTCGCTAGCGTTTGCTGTGCCCATAAGGCATAGCGATAATAATAAATTTGTAAACATGTTTCTCCTAGTTTATGTTTGATGTATTATAACCCAGTTGGCATAAAGTGTCAACTATCTTTTGCGTATCCCATAGGAATCATAGCCGCCGCCGGCCCACGTTGGATGCATTATGTGATAGCGTTGCCGATAATGCGACCACCCTAGGGCATGACCCATCTCGTGCTCCAAAACACGCTCTTTACGTGCATGTTTAGGGAGTATGTGAATCTTTGCTTTTAAAATTTCGCCTGTTTTGTTGCTGACATAAAGCCGCGTCGACGCCAGGTGTGCGTCTGAAAACCCACCCTCGGGTAAAGTGACTATGATTTCGCCGAAACGAGGTTCTGCGCAAGCGGGCGAAGAGTCGGGAACCACTCCATCAAAAATGTATCCATTCTTTTCCCAATATCTCATTGCACGCTGGACTCTAAAGAATGGAACCTCAGCGGAAGTGCAGACCCTTATTGTCGGCTTTATGATCCATTCCGCTTTTTGTTGGGGTGTCCCAATCGCAAACATCTCCACAACGTGAGGAGAGTTTATCTTAAGTGGCGGAGGCGCTTCATAGGCCGGCTCAACGATCATATTGCAATATATTAATATTGATACTATAAAACCCATACGGTAAATAGGCGTATGCTAAAATACTATTCTTTCTGTTTTTTTGGCCAGTCTATAATGTCGATATCGTGCTCAACTTCTTCAAGAAGTGTCTTAATATCCAAACCAGCACAGTCAATCTTTCCCTTGTTTATATGATAGTGGCTAACGAAACCTTTAAAGTTTCCGTATGCAACCTTTTGAACATATTTGCTTGAGGTTTTTCCAAACTGATTTAGTGGCGTCTCAAAAGGAATTCCAGTTGCGCCATTGATGGCGCGCCAAAGAGCCTTAAGTGCGTCTATTTGTGCGGGATAGAATCCCATGAAAGGCGCTAGGTTGTTCCCGTGAACCCACACGTCTTCAAGTACGGGTCTTTCACCGAAGCCATTCTTTTTATACCAATCTTGATACTTGGGATAGTAAGCATTACTGATTTCTACACCAATGGACGGCCGATTTGTTCGCGATGAGCCCGCATGCCATGCTGCATGCTGGATATCTAAGGTTTGGTAAATCGTTCCGTCGTTATCAATAAGGAAGTGTACTGAAATGCCACGCCTGTCAAGGACACGCTGGCAAGAAGTGGCACTGAGGCAAACATCCCAGTGATTTACAAAGTATCTCACACTTCGCTTGGGGCGTCCAGAGTAATCATAGTAATGACCAGGCTTGGCGGCCAAGCCACCTTTCTCGGACCAAAGAACAAACTTATCCCACTCAATAGGAAAAAACTCACTATTGTATATAATGTAGTTAGAGTAATGACAGTCGCGAGGCTTGTATTCATCAATGGCGGCCTGTCTTGTCGTCCACAATCTTCGGAAAGTACTTGGACCGCACAACCCATCGGCTGCTATTAACTGTGCCTTTTGCCATTTTTTGATAGCACGGACAAGCTTGTCATCGAAATACTTTTCTCCGAACCACGAAGGCTCCCAACCAAGCTTCTTTGACGAAGCTTCGTTGTAGAAATTCTTGTCCATATTTTATTGACCCCCCCGGGTCGTCACCTAGTCGACTATACCAACTACGTAATTGTCTTGAATAATGTTGTAATTAGTTTGATCGATCTTAATTTGCTCGATCATAGAGCGATCAACTATAATTTTAGACTCTTGACGCAGATCAAACCTCACGTCATCAGCAGAATCAAGAACGTTAGCAACAGCAAAGTTTTCCTTTTCTGGTTCATAGTCCTCGGGCAGCACAATTAACGATTGCGTATCTATCTCTCTTTCTGGGGGCACTTCAATCAAGATGTACCGGTTTACTGGCTTAAACATTTACTTCTCCTTTGTTTAAATTTCGCACTGGTCTCCATCACAATATTTTGTACCGGAGCCTGCAGTTTCTGTTTTGATTCTATGGATGGGTGTCACTTTGTTGGACATTTCTTCATATTGTTCTTTGGTAATCGGTTCGTAGGGCGCCTGTTTATAACCAGTTTCACTGAGCTTTAAGAAGGAGACTGCTTTAAGCCTAGTCTCGTACATCTCTAGTGCGCTTTGGATGTGCTGTGACTCACTTTCACTGAACGTAATCGTAACAGAGACCGCATTGTCTGCCCAATAGTGTTGGTATTGTGCTGCAATCTCAAGCTGTTCCCACATACTGACATCCTTTTTGCCTTTGGTAAAGTGCTCCTCTTTGACCGGGAACTCGACAACTGATGTATTGGGCGAATATGCGTCATCTTCAATATGATAGCCTGCTTTCTCTAGATCTGTCAGCATGGAGGACGTCTTTGAAAATCTTATACGCCTGATGTAATATTCGTCCTCAGGGAAATGAATCCCCGGGGTTGAGCCATTTAGCAACGACACGGTACCCGAGGGCTTGATAGACGTCACTTTAATAGATCGGGGAACGCATAACCAATTAGAATACTCGGTATCCAGTTTCCTAACATGATCATAGGCTTGGTCGCTCCACTCTAATAAGTTTCTGCGGCCATGCTTCTTAAACGCTTGAATGATTCCTGACTGGGAAAGTCCGATTCGGCGGTTCTTAAGCATTTTTGCATTTGTTTCTGGCCAGTGTGTGTTGACAAGGGTAACCGTCTTGCCATATAAATAAGCACACTTGAGCGTCTTTACATAGTCTTCGTAGTCAGCATGCTTCGCCGGGAAAGTTTCCACCAAGCAGCACATTTCAGCATTATGGAGACTTTGCTCAACGCAAGGATTGAATCCCACGACTTCTGCATCGTCATAGTTAACGCCATCCTTGAACCTACCGTATGCACGTGCATTCTCCAGCCAAATAGTTCCTGGCTCTCCATTCTCTTGGGTTTGATTTGCATGCCACCCATACTCCATGCCTACATGCGCAGCGTACGAGTTGTTGGAGCCCCATCGGTGATGATACAGCTTCTCCTGATCATTCTTCATCTCCAGGTAGCGGAAGTCATCGTGCTCACCAAGCGCAAGGGCCGCCGATCGGCGAACATTGCCAGATACGACACAGCGACCAATTAGATTTTCTATGTCCACAATGTCAACCGATGTGATTAGCTCCCCCACCTTAGAGGAAAACAACTCTTTTAGGTTGTCATGCAACTCTATGAGTGGGCCGGCACCTGACGAAGTACCGCCAAAACCATGGATGATGGCGCCCTCTGGGCGCAGTGCGCTATAGTCAAACTTTGGGATGTTGCTTCCGAATAAAAAACCATCTAAAAGAATGTGAACGGAGTTGACCCATCCCTCGCGCGAGTCATCAATAACAAGCGTATCATTGGTGAACTGAGGTTCTTTAATTGTTAGCGTGCCGGCGCCCTTCGTGTCAAACCCTACGCCAACGCCTACCATCAGGGCATCCATAATCCAGGCGAAAATGTAGCCACCCTTCTTGTCTATATCCTTGGTAGAACGGAAAGCACAGTTAAACAGGGCGGCTCCAGTTCTCTCCTCGACAAACTTAGTGCCCATCATCCAAAGGCCGCGGCCTGGTGGGGTCCATTTTAGATTGAACAGGCGATCATACGCGTCTTTTGCAGTCTTTTGAGCCTTATTATCGTTCCACTCTAGACCCAGTCTTACAACGTGCTCTTTCTGAATATCGAACATACCTTCGATTACGCGGCGGCATGTCTGAAACCACTCTTCGGTGCCTGTTGCGCCGGGTTCTGTTTCACTTAGTCGACGGGCATATGTTCTTTTGAAAGTAATGTAACCCAAGGGACCCCAAGGCACCTCGGCGTTAACATATGGTTCGATGAACGAATCTGATAATCTAAATCTGCGAATGTTTTCTACTGTTCTTCTCATTATTATTTCCTTTTTTTGTTATGTTTTCTGAACTTGTCGTATTTGTTTTGTAGCAATTCCTTCTGCTCTCTGGTGCCCAGAGGGAGGGGGTTGGCCGGGATCATGTTTTGTGGGCCTGAGGGGTTTATGGTATTAGCTTTCGGCATTGTTCTTATTTTAACACAAGAGGTGTCCATAAATATATCATATATGATCCCATCGGGTCCGTTTCTATTTTTTGCAATAAATATTTTGCCCGTATTATTTTGTTTGTCTTCAATCGTTCTGGAGACTGACATAATGAAGTCAGCCACGAAGCACTTATTGAAGGCCTCTGATATCTGTTCCATCGTAATTACCTCTGCGTTTAGACCTGACCGATTTGTTTGCGATGCTGTCCAGATTGGGCACGAAAATTCTGTGGACATGCCGCGCAAGTCTTCATAAATAGATTCTAGTTCGGCGCGTTTCTCTTTTCGGACAACAATTGGCTTAAGCAGATCAGCGTAATCAACGATGATTAATCCGGGATCAATTCCGCGCTTCTTTAACTTGTTCAAGTGAGCCTTGATAGTGGCTACTGACGCAGACTTAGTGGGGTATTCCTTGACGATGAGAGAACCTTCCAGATCCTTAATATCGTCATAAATCTCGCTTTTGAAGCTCATCAGATCGCTCAAAGGATATCCCGTGATACAACTATCGTAACGATTTGCAATGACGGTGTCCTGAAGCTCCAGGGTATAGTGCACAACCGTTTTACCCTCAAGGATGGCTTGGGAGCCGAGGTGAACAAGCACCATTGACTTTCCGGCGCCCGTAGGGGCGATAACCACACCGAGTTCACTCTTGCCTAGGCCGCCACCCACAATAGCATCAATGTCCTTCCAGCCGGTCGTAACGGGCTGTCTGTGTCTGGGCTGGTAGCGCGCTTCAAAGTCAGCAAGATAGTCATGACCAAAATTGGTTTCAGATCCAAGTTTTAGCGAATCATTAATTATCTTAGAAATTTCATCAAAGGAACATGACTGCAGTAGATCAACCGACTGCAACATTGCTTCCTTGAGGTTCTGTTTGCGACAAAAATCAAGGGATTGTTCTTTTATATACTCGACTTCGTCAAGTTCAGTCGTAGAGATTTTAGTGAAGTACTCTTTTACTTGTTGTTGAGTTACTTGCTCTTCGCCGTCTAGTTCTGTTCTAAGTATGGTTGCTATTGCGTCCGCTGAGGGGTGTTTCGCATACTTATCCCTGTAAGATGTGATCTTATCTGTGAAGACGCGCAAGTATTCTAACTCAAGAAAGTTTAAGTCTAGCACTTCCGTTATCTGATCTGCAAATGGCCTATCTTGGTATATTAATTGTACTAATCCTTCTTGGAATGTCTTACCATACTTTCCAAAGTTAGTCGCGGTTACTGCCGACAAATAACACCTCCTTCCATGTTCATAATTATAACACTTCTGCTGTAGAAGTCAAGTTATTTAACATTCCGAATTGATCTTATTCAAGTGCAGTTCCAAATCTTTCCAGTTTAATTCTCCGAAGCCATCGTCTCGCATTTTCTTTATAATTTGTATCTTATTGAAATTGCACTCAAAGTTCTCAATAGCATTCCTGACAAAGTCTTTCGACTGGGGAGAAAGCATGGGCGAATATAATTGCATCATTTTATAGTTGTGCTCGATCACCCCTTTACCCTCAATGATGTTATTGTGAAATTTAAGCTTCTTCTCGGTCTTCTCGCAGAACGAAAGAACATCATCAATAGTGTAGTCTTTGTCTGCTGCAAGGAAGCCTAGACGATTCGCGACTGTCTTAAATCCAACAGATGGGATACCCGGAAGGTTATCAGATGAATCGCCGATGAGGGCCCTCGCAAGGGCCATATTTCTGGGATGTACACCAAGCTCTTCTACGATCCGTGTCTTATTATACACTGTCTTGCTGACGGGCCGGAAAACGACTGTCTCGTCATCACACAATTGATAAAAGTCCTTGTCGTTAGAGACGATAACCTTTTGCCATCCCTTGTAATAAGACAGCCTTGTGATATGAGAGATTACGTCGTCTGCTTCAACTTCCGGAATCATAATCTGTACAATAGGCATCTCATTGAAGTATTCCATAAGACGCATTTGCTGCCAGACCTTGTTATGCATTTCCTCTTCGTCGGTGAGATTCATTACGCTTCGGTTTAGTCGGATAGGCTTGCGGCCCTCTTTATAATTCTTATTGAGTGCCTTGCGCTTTTGTGAGCCGTTGGGGCCATCCCACACGAAGATGATTTCGTTGGGCTTGGAATCTCGCACCAGCTTCTGGAGGATCTTTAGGGAACCTTTAATGCCGCCGCAGGGCGCGCCGCCCATCGTAAGACTTGGATCCATAATGTACGCACGCAAATAAAGGTTTAGGGAATCTATAATTAGTACTCGTTTCTTGTCAGACATAACTTACTCTCTTATTGGGGGTCCGCGTAGAATTGCTCTGCTGAGCCTTCTCGCCGATCAAACTTCTGAACAACCTCTTCGTCCATCAGCTTAATGATATTGTTTTTAAACTCTTCATCACCTTGGATGATATCGGTCCACTTGGAAGGTTGGAATTTCTTTTCATATCCGTCCGGCATCTTAAGCGTATACCATGCACCCGCAGAGGTTAGACACTCTGAACTCTTTACGGCATCAAACCAACTTTCTTCGTCGCGGATGCCGATGTCTTCTGTGCCCCAAAGGATACGGAAGGCACAGTTTCTGCCTTGTGTACCGAATCTTGACTTCTCTAGCTTTACTTTAACCTCTGAACCAATTCGGAAACCCTTTTCGTCTTCAATGAATGCAGACTTTGCTTTGCGGCCAGTCAGCCAAATACGCAGCGAATATGAATAATGCATTGCTTTGCCGCCTGGCGTCATGTAGGGTGTTGTCATTGCCACAATGCGTGCGTTTGGGCCGCTCGGGATGTTAGTCTTAAGTTGGTTCAACACCAAGAATGTGGCCTGTTTATCTGCGATAGGTATAATCAGCTTTGACATTCCCTTGGCCAAGATGCGTGCCTTCACTGCCATCGATGACTGGGGATTGAAGTCTCCCTCAACATCAGAGATAGATGGTGTCAGCGCTAGTGAGTCCCATATAAACAATATTTGCTCATCGGTTGCTCCTAATAGTTCTTCCACTGTCTCCAACACAAACTCCACAGAGGACGCCTGAACATACATTAGTCGCTCTAGGTCGCACCCTGCGCGCACCAAGAAACTTGGGTCGATGGCAGACTCCGAATCGAAGTAAACGACCATCTTGCCTGTCCTCTGGGCGTTTGCAGCTACTTGCGCTGCCATATAAGACTTACCAGTGCTTTCAAGGCCGGCAAGTTCTGTTATCTTGCCAACCGGAATACCGGCGACCTGCCCCTTGCAGATAATGGAATCAAGCCATCGGGATCCTGTGGAAATCCACTCTTTCACTTCGGTTGGGTTTTCACCCGTAAGATCATGGGCGACATTTCTGCCGGCCTTTTTGTTAACAAGGCCCATTAAGTCTTGCAACGATACTCTTCCTGCTTTCGCTTCTTTTGTTTTTCTAGCCATTCTTTCCTCCTATCATTAGAATTTCTCTAGCCTTTTTGGCGCTATGTGTTCCATCGGCATTTTTCTTTCTACGACCTGCCGTGTACGTAACATCAAAATAGATGATTTTATTATTGCCCTGTCGAGACTCAAAGAAGTTATCTCCAATGTCTCTATTAGACATCATAGCGTATGCTCCTATACTTGTCAAGTCGTTTAAAAACTTAATTACTGACTCTTGTAAATCGTCATCAAAATCAACACCATACTGCGTGAACGATCCTCGATACGGAGGATCCAGAAACACATATGAGTTAGGCGTTGCAGCGCTTAAGGTCTCGCGAAAATCTCCAGTCATGAGAGTACAGCGCTGGAGAGCCTTCTTCCACTCTAAGACATTGTCTTTGTCGTATACCTTGTCTTTCTGATTTAGCAGACCAGACGGCGTGCCAAAGCGACCGTCAGTGTTTTTGTTAATCTGCCAGATTCCATTAAACCCCGTCTTCATGAGGAAATAGAGAGTTGCGGCCTCTTCGGTCCTTGACCACTTTTTGTAATCAAAAGCATGTTCTCTCCTCAAGTTATAGTAAAAGACCTTGCGTGCTTCTTTATCCAGAGGCAGATACTCCGTAGAGAGAATGTCCAATCGCGTCATAAAATCTTTACAATCATCCTTAATGGCCGCATAAATGGCCATGATGGACTCGTTGGAGTCGTTGAGAACAAACGTCGCACTGGGGTTCTGGTCATATGCCCATATAAACATTGCGCCGGCGCCCAAGAATGGTTCCATGTAGTGATCGAATGAGTCTGGGAGGATTTCTTTTTGTTTATACTTCTTCAAGAGGCGAGTCTTCCCTCCGGCCCACATAAATAACGGCTTCATACAATCTCCATAATTTGCTTAGCGACGGCTCCGATATTGCGGAAGCCGGGATCCATTATAGCATGGTTCTCTCCTTCAAGCAACAAAGACAGTTCATCTTTATATTTTTGACCTTGAAAGGTTTTTCCGGAAAAGACCATAAAGAAGGGCTCTTCCACGGTATTATATTTTTCGCGTACGATGCGTTTTAAGGCGGGCGAAAGAAACTTATAAGCGCGCTCGTGCGCGTTGCCACCATTGTTACCTGTCTTTTTTTCCACATACAGGCGCTCTTCGGTGAGGGTGTTAATAATAAGTGTGTCGAGCACAATGCCACGGCCAGCACTGTATACTTGCAGTTTGGGGGGCTTGTGGATAACCGTATAGTGGGAAGGTAGTGCAGCCGCTATAAGGGTTGCAAAATCTTCTTCCCCCGCATCTCCGACGATGCGTGCCCCCATTTGCCAATTGTCTCTTTGTGATAGTGCTGTCGCACCCATCTTGCCTCCTCATTAAAATAGCGGCAGACTTTTAACCGGTCTGCCAGCGGCTGTTTTTACTACTCTGTTGTAGTTGTGGTGGTGTCAGTTGTTCCACCGTCGGTGGTAGTTTCGGTGGTTGTTCCACCATCCGTACCAGTTGTTGTGCCACTCGTTGTGGCAGAGACTTCTACGGTCTCACTAGCGGTTGTTTCAGTTGTTTCAGTGTTGGTGTTTGTCGACACCGCTCCCGGATCAACCGAACATGTCCCGTATGCTGTTGCGACCAGAAGGACGCCTCCGGCCACGCTTACTTGGACCTTCCATTTGGCCCATAGGGACTTTAGTGATTCTAACATTATTTTCTCCTTTATGTTAAAAAATAGGGCAGAGTATTTGCGGCACCCGCTCTGCCAGCGGTGTTTCTCAAACTATATGGTTCACTTTCCGTTCATCAGTTCGTTAAAGGCTTTATCTACATCACTCGTTGGCTTGCTATACGAAGTAGTCTCACTAGAGCGGGATTCCGCGGACTTATTGCCGCACAATTGCTCATCAAGAATACTATCAATCTGCTCTGAGGTGTGACGCTCAAAGAGAGAAGCAAAGTCTGGCATGCGATCGAGGAGGGCAGGGATCGCTTCTGTATCTGCCAGAAGAGGGGAAGTATTACGCCTCATCTTCATATTAGTTTGAGGATATGCGCCCGGGGTGGTGGGCTTGGTATATGTTAGCGTGATATCCGTGCCTTCGTTGGCATCCGTGACATCACCGTATTCTGGATCAAGAATGTAACCAAGAAGAAGTTCATACGCCTTCTTTCCATATCCATACACCTTGATTCCTTCATCTTCTCGGCCGCGGAGGACCACTGGTGAGAAGTAACGAGCACGTACGAACAGAGACTTAGCGAGCTTCTTGCTCTCTTCATCGTTGTTGTCCACACCTTCTCGCCATACAGAGGAGGCAAATTCACAAATTGGGCATGACTCTCCGTAGTTACGCTTAGGGCAAAGAATACCGCCCCGATGTTCTCCAACATTGTAGTGGAAATACATCTCCTTTAGGGGATCACCATCTGATGTCGGTACAATCCGAATATCTTGGTCACCTTCGTCGGGCTTAAACCAGACTGAGTCCCTGTTATCGCCACCTTCACCGCGTAGTGAAGCCAACTTCTTTCTCATTAGTTCCATATTAATAGACATTACTTTTTCTCCTTGTTGTTTTGTTAAAGTATACTGAGCTTTCCTCAGCATCTAATGTATTACTCTTGATCGAACTTGTCAAGAGTTTTTTGTTGTTGTATTGCGTTAGTGTGGGCAACGCAGAACCCAAAATCTGGTAAATTTGTTTCGTAAATCGCGTAAGAAATTTTACGATAGGCATTCCTGGGTTTTGTTTTTAGGATGTCTACCAAACGCTTATGCAACCCTGTTTCACTCTCCAACCGCTTTTCGTTTATACACATATAATAACATAATTCGCGCTCGGTGTCAAGGTCAAATAGCCACTTTTCTTCAAGTCTTTTCATATCTAAAAGGGACACTGCTCTTATCTTATTGATATCGCTTGGCTTTGACACATTTCCAATGTGTGGCTCGGTATGTGCAAAATAATTTAAGTAATGCACACAAGAATAGACCGTCTCATTAAGAATACTGTAGTACTCTTTTAGATTGATCTCACTGTGGACTCTCTCAATATTCTCGTTGGAAAAAATAGTTAGGTTTTTAAAAAGGCCTGATCGTGCATATTCCTGTAGCACTCCGAAAGTCGTGTTCTCCACTAATCTTGGCACGCCTGTGAGCAGTTCGATATCCGGCTTGATGTAGAAAACATCCAGTTGTTTCTCTCTGATCTGCTCTAATACCCCAAGTGTATAAATTGAACTCAGTGAGGAGCCCACTACAAAAACCTGCACGTGGTCTTTTAGATTCTTTAAAAACTTTTTAACTCGGGGGGCGTTCTTTTCGTATTCTTCGGGGGTATCGTACGTATTTAACTTAAACTGCGTCTTTGAGTTCTTCTCGACCTTGCTGTTCATGGTATATACCTCGTATTGCGGCAGATCTGCAAACTTACTTGCGATTGCAGACGCAGCATTGCCAATTCCGATCACAGAAATCATAGGTTTAGGTCTCCCAAATCAAAATAGTTTTGGCCGGCCTTAAGATTGACCATGAATGAGTCCAATTTGTTATTTGAAAAGACTTCTTTAATTGCCGGCAAAAGAGGGCGGTCCTCATCAGCCAAGTCAATTACCAATTCATCATGTACAATATGTGAAATGTGGCTTTTCGTGTTTTCTAGCATTTTGTTAATCTCAATTGCCCGGTCGATAACCAGATCCGAAGTTGTGCTTTGGATAAGGTAATTGAATGCTTTTCTTTGTTCCACTTTAATGCGCCTTCCGAAGATGGTCTTAATATAGCCATCTTTGTAATGTTTGTCAAGAATCAAATTGCGATCATATAGATCGCTCTTGATAATCGTAGAATCAGGATTGTACAACCACCCAAAAAACAAAGTCTTTGCTTCGTCGCGCGTAGGATTGCGTATATCATTTGATTTGTTGAACACGTTTTCAATGTTCCATTGGTGAATGTCTTCCTGCGGTTGCGGTTCGCCGAGAAGAGACAGCACCGTCCTTACCTCTGCTCCGTTATAGTCCAATGAAATAAACCAATCGTTTTTAGGCTTTACAACCTTTCTGAAATCCTTTTTCATCGTTAAGATGGGGAAAGACCCGGGAGAGGTTGTTAAGCGGCCTGTGACGGTACCAAAGAGGTTGTAATCAATATAGTTAGCGCCGGAGATAATCTTCTTGATGCCGAGCCTGGAGTTAGTGGCAGTGAACATGCTCTTACAGTCTGAGGCATCGATGTTTAGTGGTCGATATCTGATGTCATGGATGAGTTTCGAAGCCTCGCACAGAAAATCGTAGTTATTTGGCTTTGTGGTGTTTTCAAATACATGTTGAGTTATCTTATTCTTTATCTCGCAGAACTGTAGCAGGGCGTCCTTGGGAATGAGATCGAAGATGCAGTGGTCGTTGAAATCAATCTTTGCTATTGTAAAAGATTTATAAAAAGCGTTCATTTTACGCACAGTTGCCTCGTACTCTTCAAGTAAATCCGAGGGTGCAGCTTCCTTGAGAGACGACCCGCCAGAATAAAGCCATGCGTATTGTACATCGGAATCTCTTACCGAGCCAGTGTACTTCCAAGTTCTGAGTAGATCGGCCGGCATATGTTCAAAGTGAAGTTCTCCATCTTTATAAACACCAACACACTCTGTTTTATCATCAAGTGTTTGAAAGTACATTTTCCGCCTCTTCTTTACTTATCTTATCACGGTAAAGAAGATCTGTCAAGGAGCCACTGTAATCATATGTTTTTCCAATGATGGACTCAAACAGGCCGACCGCTTCTGCGTGGCCCTTTAAGGTCGCGAGTTTTAATGAGTCCCTGATAAGATGCTGCTTTTCATTTTCTGTCAGCGGCGCGCTCTTTTCTTCCATCAGTCGGATTTTCATGTAGTTCTCAAGGCAAAATCTCTCTGTATAGAGCGTGTTGAACTGACTGAGGCTATACTGCTTGGGTCGTACAATATTGTTTCTAAGTGTGCCGTCACCGCAAAGCTCAACATGTATATAATCTGTTTTAATGCGATCATATAACTCTAGAAGTATTGTTTTAAAATTTTCATAGTACGTAATGTGGGCTGGTGTGTAGGCGCTAGCCAACACTGCGGAAGTGCTGCGGTAATTTGAATTTGGGGCGGTCTGCGCATATTGGATCATCTCTGGGGTACCAATGTCCGCCACAAGTCTCCAAGGGTTGTTTGAGTCCACAGAGAATCCGTAAGAACGGCAAGCGTTCAGATAGAACTGCCAGTTTTTGCTTTCTTTAAAATTCTTGATCTTCATTTCGTCGCTCGCGGCTGACTCGGTAGAGACCTCAATTACAAGACCAGTCGCAGTCATCGGACAGTACCGACTCTTTATAAACCCGGGATACGTAAAAGGTAGCTCCTTCGTAGACGTTTCTAAAATTCCCATGAGATGAAGCATAAATCCATCAAAATCTTTAAATCTCAAGTTCCTACCAGAGAAGGTCTTCTCTATTGACTGTTTGTTTTCTGCTGAAAAGCTTCTGTATAGTGTTCTCGGGCTTTCGTATGCCCTTTGCACCTCTAGCACAGATAAAAATGGGTCGGTAGTTTTGATTTGTCCGGACATGGCTTTCTTTTTAAATTGTTGTGAGAGTTCTCGGAAAGCATGAGCAACGAACCCCACTGCCTGGAAGCCAGTCCCCAACTTGTTGGTTTGATCAAGAGAGCCCATGGAGGTCGACGGCAGATCTAATTCAATCGGCACGTAGCTGTAGCTCACTCGGCCATACAAATACTTTTCTGCTAATTGAAAATCTTTTAGATTCTCGTATTCCGGTTCCAGAATATCATTTCGGTATATGAGTGATTTTTGATAGAGCGCTTTCGTGCTCTCATTGTTACCTTTTTTATAAAATATAGACATTTAAATTGATTCCTTGTTGTGCATTATCTATCCGCCCCCGACCGAACCTTGGGCAGTGTCGCTTGGGTCACTTGTCTCGTAAGACTCGGTGATGCTGCTGCCATCCTCAAAAACGGTGCTCTCACCGAGTTCTTCGTTCGACTGATAACCCACTTCGTCTTCGGGTACCGGTTCCTTGTTGTCGCTTGTAGAAGCTTGATATTCTGTTCTTTTTAGTGCACACTTTTTCACAACCGATACATCAGGGTTTGAATCAACAGAAGCGTTATTGCCATTGTTTGACTTGGAGTTCTTGTCCACCTCGGCAACCCAGTGCGCAATAATTTGACTTGAGCGTACACCTTCTGCAATCGTGTGTGTGGTTTTAATAATCATGTAGTACCCACCTATACCATACCTGCTTAGTTCGTATTGGTCAAGGGGCATTTTCTTTTTATTCTGATTGTAGTGATAGCCCGTAGTGTTTGGCGCAAAGCCGCGAGGATCAACGTACATGTACGTACCCGGGAAGGTGTTTGGCAACAGAAACGCGTCTACTGTGACATTGTACACTTCTCGGAGTTGCATGAGCCCATCATAGCCTTCTTGCTCAAAGCGTAGCTCTTTCAAGCCAGTCGCACTCGTCCTGTCTAATTTGATTGTTTTAACAATGCCCTTATCGCTCCCCAAGACATAATGAAAAATTCCATGGCTGTGATCGACACTGTAGTCTCCGCGCATCAGTTCTTGGGGGCGTGAGCGGCCTGCATAAAAGATCATCCAATTTCTTTGGGACTCTTGCCCCTTGTTTCTCGGACCCTGGTTGGTCCGGGAACCCATTGTGTTTAAGAGAGCCCCTCCGGTAAATTTGGGCACATAAACGTCTACCCTTTTGTTGGCGACCTTCTCTCTTCTCCAACTCTTTAACAGAAGTTCGCTTATCTCATCAGTAGGGCCGTCATAGTAGGAGGTCACCGAGGCATTGTATAAGGATACTCTTTGGCGCGATTTATCACCGCCGCACCTATTA
>Ga0208919_1000201_pt1 | contig 44140 bp, 48 predicted proteins | sample 4_EtaG_FD_184076 | JGI IMG/M metagenome (GOLD analysis project Ga0208919, IMG submission 184076) | Marine viral communities from the Subarctic Pacific Ocean - 4_ETSP_OMZ_AT15127 metaG (SPAdes) (version 3) | ecosystem: Environmental > Aquatic > Marine > Oceanic | place: Pacific Ocean | collected... | reverse complement strand
GCGATACAGTGTATTTAAAATTAACTTGTGGGGCAAGTGGGGGTAAAGGTGTTGATGTTACAACTGGGTTTGGTGCTGCCACACACTTTCAAGGAGCATTGTTAGCATAATGGAATTAACTGAAAGGCAATTAGCTGTATTAAATCATGTGGTAATCGATGGAGCAAGCTGGGCTGAAAATGCAAAAAAAGAATCTCACGTTCTTGAGAAAATTGCTAAGTACGAATCGGCTTACGATGAAGCTGTTGCCAAAGGTAACTACAAAACTCGCAAGCAAATTGATGATGCAAATGAAAAGGCAAGACAGGATGCGTATGATAACGCATCTTGGGATGTCAAGAGACAGCGGGAGTATCCTTCTGTCAAAGAGTTGGTAATCGCGCTATACGATACGGACGATAAGGCAGCTATTGATAAACGTAGGTCGGATGTGAAGAAAAAATATCCTAAGCCGTAAGGAGTAATGAAATGGCATTAACAAAAATTACAAGTAATGTTGTTGCTGATGATGCAGTTGCAGTAGCACAACTAAGTGCAACCGGTACTGCTTCCTCATCAACTTTCCTGCGTGGAGATAATGCGTGGGCTGCTGCTGGTGGTGGAGCATGGACATTCATATCTGAAACAGTTGCCAGTAACTCTGCAACAATTTCAATCACATCTGGAATTACCAGTGCCTACGATCTATTTATGGTAGTGATCACAAATCTTGACCCTGCAACTACTGACACGGAGTTGGATATGTTGGTGTCTACGGACGGTGGTAGTTCATATCGCACATCAGGATACAGAGAGTCATCGTCAAGACACGGTGTCGGTAGTGCTAGAGATGACTATGTTAATAGTAGTGCTACTTCTTTGCAGATATTAGGCGGATCAGGAACAAATGAATCTCTCAACGCTGGCAATCGAGGAGGTAATGCGATTGTGTATATACCCAATCCTAGTGATACAGGAGAGAAAACACAAATATGGTGGCAAGGGGGTTATCATAGTAACGGGAACGAACAGCAAAGTGTTATTGGTACAGGGTGCTATGACTCAGCGGCAGAGGATGTAGATGCAGTTCGATTCCAAATGGAAAGTGGAAATATCTCAACTGGAAACTTTGCTCTGTATGGGCTGAAAAATTCATAAGGAAAATACAATGGCAAATCATCATCATATGACAGACAAAGGCCCAATCCCTTTTACTGCGGAAGAAGAAGTGGCGTGGGCAGAGAAAGAAGCGATTGCGGATCAAAAGCGTAAAGAGGAGTTAGAGCAATACGAAAAGTTGAAATATCAACGTGACCGCAAAGCAGAATACGATCAGATGGGCAACCAGTTTGAAATGATCGGAGAAGATTCGATTAACGGCACAACTAATCACAAAGATGCAATCTTAGCAATAAAGGCTAAACACCCCAAGCCATCATAAGGAGTTAGGTAGTGCCAGACGAAATCAAGGAGGTGTTAGAAAAATTAACGGATATGCACGTTGATATACGGCTGATGAAATCTGACCTGGAAGCAACTCGGCAGATTGTCCAGGAACACCATACAACGCTCTATGGAAATGGATCTGATGGGCTTCGGATTCGCGTGGATAGAATTGAAACGGCACATAAAACTCTTAGTAGAGTTTGGTTATTTGTAACAGCAGGAATAGCAACATTAGCTGCATGGCTAGGTGTTAACAAATGAGGATATCTTATGAAATTTTGGAAGTGTTTACTCCTTATCGTTTTATTTATTCCTTCCCTAGTGTTCGCAGCTGATACCAATACCACGGTATCCTCGACCGTCACTTCTTCCAATAACACCGTATCGAGCAACACCATCGATCGCAACGCCGCCACGGCTTCAACCCCCAACATAGTGATTAACAACCAGGACGTATGTGTTACGGCTTTGGGTAGCGCCGCCCAAACCAGAATCCTTGGGATTTCCCTGGGTACTACTCTCCGGGATAAGAATTGTGAAAGATTAAAATTAGCCAGGTCACTCTATGGGATGGGGATGAAGGTCGCTTCTGTAAGTCTCCTATGCCAGGATAAGCGGGTTTTTGATGCTATGAATATGGCCGGTACCCCTTGTCCTATTGATGGGAAAATTGGCGAAGAAGCTAAAAAGTTATGGGAAAAGAAATTCGCGGAAGCAGAAAAGAAACCAGTTCCACGGCAGAGTTTTAAATCTAATTCGGACCCCGACAATCTATGGCCGGAAGATGAGGAAGACTATTAATGAAGTATTTGGTGTTTATATTGTTTTTGTTGCAAGGATGTTCAGCTATGGGGACGTTAGCTGTAAGCACCGTAGCCAATGCCCTGGGTAATGCGTTAGGTGAAAAATTAGAAGAGGCCTATGATAAAACCGGCAAGGAAAAGGAGGAATAATGCGGTTATTGCTACTACTTCTTTTTCTGTCCTTTGCTACTCCCTGCCTGGCAATAAACCATGAGGATGAAGATGGGAATATTACCACTCCCAATATCTTGGATAATTCGGGAAAAATTTCTAGTGATGATTGGACAGGTGATGATATTCAAGGACGATCGAGTGGAAGAGGTCAAATTAATAATAACACCAACGAATACAGAACTGGATGGTTAGGTGGAACTATTACTTCTGATAAAGCCTATTTTGCAGATGAAATGACCATAGATGAGTGGCAAGACGGATTTACCCTGGGCTATGGGGTGAAGGTTTGGAGCCACTCTTCTAACCTGTCTGTACCTTTATGCGAAAATACTAGCTACGATTGCAAAGATTCTTTTACGGTTAAATTAACATTAGGTGATGGGAGTGAAACTGTCCAGACTTTTACACATAATGAATTACAAACCTATTCCGGGTGGAAGGACTACTCCTATACTCAAACTATCGCAGCCAATGATTTCCAAAACTTATGGGCCGAACTTTCTCTCTATGGGATCGATGCTGGTTATGTTGCCGGAATGTATGGCCCCCGATTTGATGATCCATTTATAACGGCTACCTATTCAGATCAAACGCCTGTTGAGATCCAGGTCTTAGAACAATATTTAACCCAGCAATTAATAAACAATTCACCCAGCACCAACCAGATGGATGATGATTTTTTTAACCAGGTGGTGACCGATGTAATGGAATCAGAGGAAGTATATCAAATGGAAGCCGCCGGGGATTTTCAAGACATTGATATATCCGTCAATATAACTGATGCGGCAGGTGCGGAAATAGTGAACCTGGATATGAATATTGATTCTATAGATTCGGAAGGAACAATGTATGTGACTTCGGTTGATAGTGCCGGTGATATGGAAACTATCGAAATTAATATTGCAGAAGAAATGCAAGCCATGGAAATGGAAATGGAAAGTGGACCAGCGGATATAACTTCATTGGCTCCAGAACCGGAACAAATGGAAGCAACTGCAGAAACAACAATGGAAACTACTGAAGATATGGAAGTGGAAGTTCAAACCCAGGAAGCTGAACCCGAACCAGAAACTGAAATGGAAGTTGCTTCAGCAGATCCCGAACCAGAACCGGAACCAGAAATGGAACAAGAAGAAGAACAAGAACCAGAATCCGAGTCAGCAGAACAAGAAGAGGAAACGCAAGAAGCCTCTCCTAAAGAATCTATCAAGGCCAAGATAGTCGCAGCCGTTGTTCAGCAGGTTATAACAAGGGTTACCAATCAAGGTGGTGATGTTGAAGGAACCAGGGTTCTAATGATGAATTTAATGGGCGGGGATTTAAAATTTAAATCATATCAACAAGCCCAATTACCCGATACTGTTTTTTACGAAAGTGAAACCCCCTATGTAACAGCGTTAATAGATCCGTTGAGTTCTGTTTATTCATTGGGCAGCGATATGATGATGGACCAAATGATCGACTCACAATATAACTTCGAGAAATAATTATGGAAGTCGAATACGGTGGGATAAAAGCTACAGGTGGAAAATTATTTATTGTTATGTCTTTGCTGGGTACTATTGGCGGAGGACTATGGGGGTTCTTTGAGTTGGTAAAACGCTATGAAGACATGGAAGCAAAGATAAGCGAGTATGTAGCCCCGGATCTATCGACATTTGATAAACGGTTGGAAGTCATAACGACATCAGTAGATGGTGTAAAGGGTGCTTTGCAACTTGAACGGGAAGTAGTTAACACTGAAGTTACCGCATTAAAAGAAACAATAAAGGCGGAAGTTACGGCTCTACAAACAGTAGTTACTGACGCGCAGGAAACTGCCAGGGATATCCGGACTGATATTAAGAATACGGTCAATCAGCAGCTAGACCAAATCGATGCAATAGATAAACGATCCAGGGCAGATGGCCTGGAGACTAGGCAAGCGATGAGAAACGCCGAGAAAGAAGTCAGGGATTTAATAGCAGATACGTCCAAACGATGGGACGATAAATTAACCAAAGTGGACAGCCAGATCGAGACATTGGAAACTAATTTAGACAAGAAGATAACTAAAGCTCTGGAAAATCCACTTGCAGCCATGAGCAAAACTAAATAATAAAATGTGGCTTTTACTTCTAATTCAGCTTACGACAACCCCGCAACCGCATGTCGTTCATGTAGAAATCGTAGAGACTTTTGATAGCGAAAAAAAATGTGTTTCAAAAATAAATGGGTTATCAAAACAATTGCCGGTAAACGTGAATATGGGATGCGTTGCACTCAATGGCCGGAAGACCTAAAATGATAATGGTAGCCCTGGCTTTAATGTTGTTGGGATGCGAAGGGACTGACCCCAAGATCATAAAGGCGGAAGCCCCCCTGGGACTCCCAGAGTTTACTTATTGCAGCTGCGATTCAGCTACGTTTTGCCTAACCGACAGCGATGTAATTAAGCTGCATATGTGGGCTTCCAGTAAAACTAACTAATTATGCTACCCGCCGAGTAGTTCCTTTTATTTTTGATAAACTCATAAATTCATAGTCACCTGGGTGAAATTCTTTAATGAATTCTTCTTGAATTTGATTACCATTTTTTAGCGTGACAATAGGACTTATTGAGCTGTATTCTTTTTTGGTGACAGATTCCAAAAAAGCAGCAACAAACTTTAGTTCTATTTTACTAATTACAATGCTCATTGTGATTTCTTCTTTTTCAAAACCCCAGATCAATTGTTCTTGTATATCGGGAAAGGCGATTCCTTTTTCCGCGTCATATGTGAATGTACCGGTAAAGCCGTTAGGTAAAGGTAGTATTTTACCCCCCGCTGATTTTATCGCCTGGAATTCGTTTCTATGTAGGGTCTGTTTTGCACCCTTACCAATTACCCTAATTTCTTTTTGGTAAGGGGACGCCGTTCCGCCGATGCAAGTTTCTCCCTCAAAGCAGCATTTTCTTCCAACACCGCAGCGTGTTTGTCGAAAAGAATCTGATGCTTTTTCATCTGCGCTATAAGCTCATCTTTGAGCATTTCAACCTCCTCTATTTTGGAATTTGTAATTGGGTTTTGACTAGGATTTCCTTGGCCGGTTAGCAGCCAGTTCTGATCTATTCCTTCGCACTTGAGAAGTATTTTCCCAATATCCAGGGTCCCTCTTTTTTTCCAGGTAGAAACAGAGTTCTCCTTAACGCCTAACAACCGGGCGAGATCCTTGTTGGTAGTTACCCCTAAAAAGGACTTCGCCCTTGCGAGTATTTCTTCGCAGTTATGATGTTTTTTGCTTGACATAATTCGCAAATGCGAGTATTTTCGCTTTAGTGGTTAATGCTACTTGGGATATTCAATGATTACACTAAAACACATAAAGAAGTCAAGGCCTGTTTATAGGAGATCCCCTATAACTTTTTTAAGCCTTGTTCTGAGGCTCTCTGTCACCTCTCCCATCCCAAGTGGCAACTGGCGGGGAGCCTCTTTTTTTTAGGAGGAAATGAAAATTGTTAACCAACAACATCGAGATCAAAGACCATCCCTTTAAAAAGGCGCAGCTGCTAATTGATCTTTTTCACAAGCACAACATCAGGCCCCAGGGTCACAAGTTCACCCTGGCGGTAACAAGAGATCAGCTTGCAGACGCAATGGATTTTGATGACCAGGACTTGCGATCTCGGTTTGTTATCAAAGGCGAGTATGAAGGGGATTGGGAGGAAGATGAGTTTTTTGAGGATTGGGATTCCGGTATTCACAACCTCTTTTATAGCGCAAAAACAGATCAGTATGTTTTAGATGTTCATATGCAGGGCGATCTCCAGCAACTCATTGTCGAACTTAAACCCGATGAAGTTTTAAACGGCGTAGCGGTTTGTGGCCGACCGGTTAACCGGCACCTGGACGATGGCAGGACGCTAGAGATCACTCGGATTTGCTTTGTTGGCGAGGAAGATGGAGATGGATTTGACTTTGAACTGTTTAAGAAAAATCCGGATCACGCTTCCCCGATTCCTTCCATGCTGGTAGGCGCCGTCTGTAAGCGAGCTAAGGAAATGGGCTACAAGCGGATAATCACTTATACCCGCTCCGATGAAAATGGAAGCTATTACAAGGCGGCTAATTTCAAGATCATTCACCGGCAAACACGCGCTAGAGTTTGGAAGTCCAAGAATGGTGCAGCAGTAAATAGCAAGTCCAAGCCTTCACCCAAGATCAGATGGGAGCGAGAGCTATGAGTTGGGAAGATTTTTTCTGGATGATATTCATAGGGTGCGGAGTCTGGTCGGTGATGATCGGGGCCATGCTTGTCTGGTGCTGGAACGATGAGAAGTCGGTTTTTATTACCGACCTTACTGATGAAGAAGCGGAAGCAATCGAAAACGAAATGTGGCAGTACGAGCAAGATCAGCTTGAACTACAAGAACACGGTCACTAAAAGGAGACATATGACTAAGGACGGTTTAGCAAGAGCGGTGGCAAAAAGCCTGGATACAAGCGTGGCCGATGGCCATAGGGCTACAGATGCAGTATTTGGTTCGATAAAAGCAACCTTGCGAAAGGGGGAGTCGATTTTTATTCGCAAGTTTGGAGCGTTGGAGATAAGGAATCGAGCCGAGCGACCCGGAAGGAACCCAAAAACAGGGGAGCCAGCTACGATTAAGGCAGGGAAAAAACTCCGGTTTAGGGCATCAAAATCACTAAAAATTGAGGTGGACAGGTGATCAACGAGGTGAGGGTTTATGACGGTCAAGGGCAGTTAAAGAAAACCGTCAAGCCCCAATTGGATTTCGACAACATAAAAAAGTTTAAGCCGCATGGTTGTCGTAGGCCCAGCTGTTTGTCTCTCACAACAAACCGGCATTATTGCAGCGATAAATGTAGATCAACCCATCGCGAATTGCGAGAAAACCGAAAGCGAGAAGAGAAGCGAGAAAAGAGGGCCAGGCTAAAAGATAGGTATTGCAGCGTTCCTGGGTGTAACGCGGTTCTAAGCACCAGGAGAACCAAATATTGTTCTAAAAAATGTACCCGCTTTGCATATGTGGAAGCAAGGATAAGGCGGGATGAGGCGCATAAAATTAAGCTGAAAAAACTTAAAGCAAAAATAAAAAAAGGAAAGGAGGTGAAGTGATGGAATCCAGAGAAACTGCATTGAGAACAATAAGGACCAAGGCTGGTGAGTTGGAAGATTTTCTCCAGGGCGATGAAGGAGATCAGACGGCCAGCATTGCTGATCCTACAAATGCAAACAAGGAGCTTAAAGAGTGCATCAATGGTTTGCAGGGTTTAATCGAATGGTGTTCGGTAGAAATTGCCGAAGAAGAAAATGAAAAAATGGCGGATGAAGTATTTGAGGAGGAGGAAATATCTACCCTGGACGATGCTTTTAGGGACAGGGGTTTAGATAAAGCGATGTATTAATTTTAAAAAAACGGAGGGCAAAAAAATGCCAAAGAAAAAAGAAGACTTGATCCCAACCCCAGAGGTTGGTGATCCAAATAAAAACATCCATCAGCGAATCAATGCGGTAATGCATGAGGTGAACTTTATTCTCAAAGGCAAAGAAATAAAGAACGCCAAAGGTGTAGTTATGTATACAGTCGCCGGGCATGATGATGTGACGAAAATAATTCATCCGAAGTTGGTCAAGCATGGAATCAACATACTTCCCGAATGCGTTGGCATGGTGCAGGAAGGGCAAAACCGGGTGCGTGTTGATATGGAATTTACCTGGGTAAACATTGATGATCCGACTGACTGTTTTGTGAAAAAGTGGTCGGCATTCGGAATGGACGCGCAGCATGATAAGGCGATCGGAAAGGCTTATTCGTATGCTCAAAGGCTGATGACCTTAAAGACCCTGCATATCCAGTCTGGGGATCAAGACGATGTTCCTATTGAAGACTGCGAAGAGGGGCAGGAAGAATTTAAACCGGCGATTGCTCCTGTAGCGATCAAAGCCGCAAAAGATGGAATCTCGGATTTCGCCAAAGCAGGTATTAAAAATGCTTTTGTCGCGCATTGCAGACAAGAGGGGCTGGATGAAACCGCTGCGATCGATGTTTTAAAAGAAATGGGATACGCAAGCTATGGAGAGGTTCCTATAGAGAGAGTGCCTCACTTGAAAGCCAAGATCACGGAAGTAGCTAAAGCAGGAGCCGCCTCATGAACGAACTTAAAACAAAACCGGAAACGCTGGAAGACCAGCTTAAAAGAAGGTCCGATATGGTCAAGGCGGATTGCCAGGTGATCATCCAAAACGATGACGACTTTGACGCAGCTGCAAAAAAGGCGGAACAAGTCAAGTCCCTGGAAAAAGCCATAAAGGAATACTGGCTCCCGCTTACGCAAATGTCCTACCAGAATTGGAAAATGCTTTTAGGTAAACAAGAAACGATGTTGAAATCAGTCCAGGAGGGATTGAAGGACCTGGGCGATTCGATGGTCGCCTACCGCGCCGATCGGGAGCGAAAGGAGCGTGAACGCCAGGAGGCAGATTTCCAAAAGCAGAAAGAATTGGCTGACCTGGTTGCCTTTGAATTGGCGGAAGAGGGCGTTCCCCAGGAGGCGATTGATAAGGTCAAGGAAATGCAGGTTGAAACTCCATTCCAGGCAAAACCAATGCAGGAACTTCGCTCGCGTCATTCCTTTGTTCCGGAGTACATCGTAACCATTAAAAAGAAAGACGGCGTGGAAGCCTGGGAGGATGTGGGTAAAGAGTTTTTGATGCCGTCTACCAAGGCGCATAAAACAGCCATTTTAAATAACGCAAGAGACAAAGCCAAGAAAACAGGTGGCAAGCCCATGGATGGGTTCGATGTTGTTGTTACAGAAAAAGCTACGATAAAGGGGGCAAAATGAATTTCAATAGAGTTTTTTTAGTAGGGAAAGTAACGCGAGAAATTGAGGTTAGAAAAACTAAATATGGTTTAAGCGTGGGCGAGTTTAGGCTGATGACTACCCATACAAAAAAGAATGGTGATCAAGAAGAGTGCGGCATTGATGTTACGGTTTGGGGTGACGATGCTGATAAATGGAGTGAAAAATTATTTGAAGGTTTGACGGCAGTAGTTGAAGGCCGCTTGTCTTTCCAATCCTGGGACAGCGGCGGTGAGACTAAAACCAAGCATGGCGTAGTAGCCAGTAAAGTCGAAAAAATTGAGTCTTTAAATCCGCAGCAAGCAATAGACGAAGAAGACATTCCTTTCTAAAACTCCTAATCAGGAGCGAATAATGAGTAACTACAGGAACGTACAAACTAAATTTTGGAATGACAAGGACGTTTTAAAATCAAGTAAGGATTGTAGATACCTTTTATTATATTTATTTACCAATAAGCATATTAATAATTCCGGAGTGTACGAATTGCCGCTTTCAACCATCAGCTATGAAACGGCAATCCCTTCGGCAACCGTTAAGAAACTGTTTGCAAACGGTTCTCTCAAGAATGTTGTTTACGACTTCGAGAATGAGATGGTGTTTGTCAAAAATGCCAGGGTCTATCACCCAGGGGGGAACCCGGTCAAGGTGCAGAAGGGAGTTTTAAACGAATTTACCCAGACCAATAAAACCCCATTATGGAATCTATTTCTGGAGACATACCCTTGTTTTAAAGAGATGTTCCTAACTGTTTCCGAACCGTTACCAAACGGTTCATTACCCTTACCATTACCAATAGCTAACGATACTAAAAAGAAAGAATTTGAAAAAGAAATTCTGGAGATTTTGGCGTATCTGAATGAACAAACAGGAAAGGATCACCGTCCGACTGAAGCCAATTGCACGATCATTCGTGCCAGGTTGCGGGAAGGATCTTCGGTAGAGGAGTGCAAATTAGTAATCGACAACAAGGTAGACCAATGGAAGGGCGACCCTAAAATGGATATGTATCTTCGGCCTATCACTCTTTTCAATAAATCAAAATTTGATGGATACCGGAATGCGAAGCCCCAGGGGAATGGGGTTAAAACGGTTGGGTCCGCGAAACGTAGACAATTAGAAACTCTTTTAGCGCAAGAGCATGCCCAGGAAGAACCCCAGAATCTTATAGAGAATGGCGCATGATGACCTTTCAAGAATTTTTAGAAGAAATAGCTGCGCTGTACGCGCATGGGTTGCCACAAAAAGATGAATGGGAACTCAAGTATTGGTTCCGATCCCTGGAAGCTAAAGGGCTGACAGCTGTCCAGGTTGGGGCCGCAGGGTTGAGGCTCACCCAGGAGAAGGAAAAATTTTGGGACAACGATAACATCCCGGCAATGATCATTAAAATGGTGGATCAGATTAGAAGAGAAAACAGGACCCAGGCTCATAAAAACAGGCTGGCCCTGGAAAGCAAGAAGCGGAAAAAAGAGGAGTTGGCATGCGGAGCGATGACCGAGGAGGAGCGGGAAGAAAATCGGGCAAAGCTACAGAAACTTGTCCAGGCAATCGGCAGGGGGTGAAATGCTATTTGAACTGACAAAAGTTGAACAATTTTTGGCTAAGTATGTGGCAAGAACCAGGTACGAAAATGCGAGACAAAGCGGGATTGTGGACCAGAAAAAAGGCGATCAGTCCTGCGAAGAAACCGACCTCGATGGGTTCGCTGCCGAGTTGCTATTTGCCAGGATATTTAATTTATATCCAGACCTAAGTGAAAGTTCTGAAATTGCCGATGGAATCACGAAAAAAGGGCATACCTACGATGTCAAAGTTACAAAATATAAAAAAGGGCATCTGCTTGCGGGGATACATAAAAAGAACAAGCCCTGCGATTTTTACGTTTTATTTATCGGCAGCTTTCCCAGGTATCAGATCGCTGGGTTTGGGGATCGGGATTCTCTTTTAAGCGAGGCAATGGTGAAGGATTTTGGCAAGGGGCCGGTATATGCAATGAGCCAGGACGATCCAAAGTTCAAACAATTTAAAAAAACGGGTGCTGTATGAGTGTGCTAAAATCAAAATCGAAGCTAAACCTTCCAAGTCCACTTGGGGGGGAAATTATGCTCGAAGGCATTCGTTTGAAAAAAGGCCGCTATTACATGGCCAAGAGAATCAAGGGTAAGTTTCGGGGTCCCAGCTTAAAAGCAGCAAAAGGGGAGCCGATCAAAGCCCTGGAAAATTTCCTGGTCAAACTTAAAGAAATAGAAAGGGGGGAAACAACAAGGGAGGACAAGGTAACATTCGCGTCTATCGAGGTATCAAAGTTGAAGTTCAACGACCGAGAGCAAGGGATATACGATGCGAACCTGATCCCGTTTTTTAAAGACAAGGCCCTGGGCGAGATCGATGACAAACTTGTCCTGGAATATGTCGCTGCCAGGGAAGAACTTGGCAGAACCAAATCGACCCTCGACAAAGAGTTGAGGGTTTTGAAAAACGTGGTTCGTTTGGTGAGGGATTCCTTTAAGCCGCCGGAAAAGATAGCTTACAAAAATAAAGGGAATAAGACTGCCAGGGCGATCCGATTGCCCAAGGTCAAAGAGGTGCTTCCCTGGGTGAGAAAGCAATCTAAAAAATACGGCGCCGATTATGCCAGGGTCTATGAAATTATGGCTTTGACCGGAATGGATATTAAGGATGTGGTTTATCTCGAATGGAAAAATATCGAGCGGGTTGAGGAAGGTTACTGGATCAGGGCATCCAGGTTCAAGACCGGAATCGAGTTCGATATTCCTGCGGGTCCCAGGCTGGTGCAGATTTTAAATGAAATGGGAAAAGTCCGAAGGTTGGACGGTTTCGTATTTAAAACCGGCAAAGGCAAAAGCGGGGGCATCAACAATAAGGCCGTAAGCAAGGCTTTGGGCCGTGCTTTTAAAGACGCTGGGGTCAAAGGTTCGGCCAAGAGTTTGCGCCACTTTTTTGCTTCCTGGTTAAGTGCCAGGGGGGATTTGACTGACTCCAACGTAGCCAAATTGTTGGGTCACGCAAAAGGATCGAGATGCACCGCTGGTTATATTCATACCTGGGAAGAGGACCTCGAAGCGGGGGTAGAAAAGGCATTTGCCAAAGTAGGGGAATTATGATAAAAGTTCCAATCCATGTTGCCTCTTTGTTGCCTTTTTGGTTTTTCCTAATTCTCAAAAAGCCTGTAAGTTACGCAATCATTAGTCCCCATCGTCTAGCCTGGCCCAGGACACCGGCCTTTCACGCCGGTGGACAAGAGGGGAAAAAAGATAATAAAGAAGGTTTAGCTTCATACATAACAAGTGTTTGGGTAATGCCGAGCATTTTGAGAATAACTGAAAAAGGGTTGCCTTCGGGTTGCCCTTTTTTTTATGCCTAACGCCGGAGCCGAAAATGGGAAAAGATGAGGACATTCTAGAAGAGCGTGGTGAAAAGTATGGACCGATGGCACCGATGTGGGAAACGATCGGAGCTATACAGTATGCGACTTTTAAATTCCTAAACCAAAAATTAAAAGATCGGGAACCTACTCCAGCTGAACTTGGTCACCTGGCTGCGTTGAATATGAATGCGGTGAAGATCGTCCGAGCCATTCATGACCCGAAGGACCTGGACCATGGGATCGATGGTCGAAACTACTGGACGATAGCAGAGCGGGTATTAAATGGAGAAAGTGAATGAACATCATCAAACTGACTTTGCCCTGGCCGCCAAGTATTAATCACGCCAAGGGTATCAGTAATAATAAGCCGTATCCAAAAGACGCTCTAAAGAAATTTAAAGAGGATGTTTGGGTTTTGGTGAGAGATCAGTATAAAGGACCAGTTTTAGGAAAGTCGAGATTAGAGATGCATATCCAGGCGTTTGCTCCGGATCGGCGGCGCAGAGATCTGGACAACATCCAAAAGGTTTTAATCGATGCTATGCAAGCGACAGGGCTATTCGATGATGACGAACAAATAGATTATCTAAGTATCCTGCGATGCCCCAGGACTAAAGGCGGCGAGGTTGTTGTTCTAATAAAGGAGAAAAATTAATGGAAGAGTTAGAAAAAGATTTTAAGGTAGAAGACATTCCTCAATTTTTAAAGACAGGTGAATCTAACCCCTGGCGTGAGATCGCTGAAAAGTTTTCTGATGGGAAAGAAATTGTTTTGCTTTTGTCCAAAAAGTTTAGTTGCGAAAGACTATATGTTCCTGATTACGATACTTTGATGAGGCCGGTCAGGCACCGCCGGATTCCGTAGCTTTTTTTCTAGCCTCGGAAACCGTGGGCCTTGAAACCGGTTTATCCCAATAGGGTGAGTGGCACCCAGGGCATTGCTTGGGTAGCCTGGTAATTCGCGGAATCCACTCATGCTCGCACCGAAGGCATTGCAATGTTGTTAGTTTAATTTTCATTTATTTATTAGCTTCAAAAAATGCTTGTGCAAATCCTTCCGGTGTTTTGCTTCTAATGTTTTGTCGCTCTGGCCCTGGGGGGATGTTGTGCATCTTTGATCCCAGGGTTGGCTCAACGGGATTTGGTTTTAGGTTGTTATTGAAATCGCCCCACAATCCTGTTTTCTTTGTATAAGGATCGCCGTAGTCACAAGGCTGGAAATACCAGGGACCGAAATTTTTCATGACAGGGACAAGTCTATTCATACGCCCGACCGGATTTTCGATAGCCCAAAACTTTAATGCAAATTCTTCAGTTTCCTCATCTCCGCTATCTCCAGAATAATATTCAACGGTCGCTAAAGTTTTTTCAACCAGGTCGATCGCCTTTTCGGTACGACCATCTTGATCCTTCTCGCTAAACCATCTCGCCCCGCTGCAAGCAATTTCTGTACAGGGAACGCTTGCAATTATTCCATGAACGAATGGGGGCAGGTCCAGTTCTTCGGCGAGATATTCAACGCAAAAATCAGAAACATCGATTCCTTCCCATTGCTTATCGATACGGATCACGTTGTATCCAGCGTCCTCATAGGGCTGCGACCATGTTCCGGAGTAATCAAACAGAGAAAGAATTGTTTTGTCTTCGTTCATTTTTTTATCTCGAATATCCATATTCTTAATATATGATCATAATCATATAATGTTAAGGGGTTTTTAAAAAAAACAAAAAAGCAAGGGACATATATTCTGCAGAATAAAAGTCAGGATGTTTTGGATCAATGGAATGTACCAATGGCGTGTACCAATGAAACCGGTCGGTTCCATTGTCTGTTGCGAAACAAAAAATTCGTATAACTTGTAATTGTGGAAAAAGAAAAATGGGGATTAATAGAAATTAAGCGAGTGGCGACTTCGGATCGCGGAACATTTGGAGTTGCCCTGGAAAGCGGCGAACCTTTTTGCGTGACCTGCGAATTGCCCTGGAAAGAAAACCAGGCCAATGTCAGCTGCATACCGCCTGGAAGTTATGGAGCGGTTCGGGTGCAGAGTCCCAGGTTCGGCAATACCTTCGAGGTTAAGAATGTAGAAGGCAGGACCCATATCCTTTTTCATAAAGGAAATTCAATAAAAGACTCACGCGGGTGCATTCTCCTGGGCGAGTCCTTCAACCCTGGTGAAACCGTAGGATCGAGCCGGAGTGCGTTTGGCGAATTTCTAGATCGCACCCAGGAATACGATCATTTTATTCTTCATATAACGGAGGTGTAAAGATGGAATTCATAGCTGGTTTTATGGCCAAGGCGCCGCAATGGCTCCAGGCGATCGCGGGAGTAGTGACTGCGCTTACTGCAATCACAATGCTAACGCCCACGAAACTCGATGATAAAGCGCTAGGCCATGCGACCAAGTACATCAACATGCTGATCAAACTTTGCAACATGGGTGCGGGAAATATCCTGGCCAACAAAAATAAAGATGATAAAGGAAAATTCTAAATGATGACGGTCATTATTCTCCTGGGCATTTTAGGCGCCGGAGGGTTTTGGATGTACCGGCAGGGTTTAGCCAGCGCGGAAAAAGATAACCTGGAATCCGATTTAGAAAAGTTAAAAAAAATAAATGAAATGGACAAAGGCCATGACCAGGCTACTGATGATTTGCTCAATAAGCTGTCTAACGCTCCTAGCGTCCTGCACAACAAAGACGACCGCAATTGGTAAGCTCTACTCGGCCCCAAAAACACCGGAATGCGTTGTCATGATAGAGGGCTATGGCCTTTACGATTATCGAAATTGTAACCAGCAGGAAATAGGGCAAGCCTGGGTAATGGAAAAAAGAACAAGAGAAAAGTACGAAAAGCAAATCGCAATCATCAATGAATAATGTCTTATGTCAGCCCAGATAACCGCGATGAATACCCGGTTCATTTATTCAATAAAAAAAGATCGCCAGGAAAAAATAAAGAATCAAAGAGACTTTTTTTTGAATGCAGGGTGTACGACAAATTCGGAAAATTATTAAGAATTGAAATGAGGCCCCCCATAGATTTTATAAGTGAAACGATAGATTTGAGTAGTTTTGATCACTTGTTTACCGGCTACATAGGGCCTGGCAACGTAAAAAACTTTATAAAAGGAAAGGAGAAATAACATGCCAAAAGGTGGAAAGCTGCCTTATCCGGGTGGGGTAGGAAGTCCTAAACCCAAAAAAAAGAAAGTTAAAAAACCTAAAAAAAGAAAATGAACTATCAAACAGAAGGCGCCATTGTCCTGGATGGATTGGAAGACGCGATCATTGGGCAAACAACCAGGAACGGAGAAGAGGTCCTGGCTTATAGCGCTGACAAGATAATAGATATCCTGGTTAAAAGAGATGAAATGGAATACCAGGAGGCTCTTGAGTTCTACGAGTTTAATATTGGGTGCTTATGCGCGGGTGAAAGAACACCTGTTTTAATTTGGGATTTAGAAATAAATGAAAATGAAAAAATTAACTAGTAAGCAAAAGCAGTTTGCTAATGAATATTTAATAGATAGGAACTGTACACAAGCAGCAATTAGAGCGGGTTACAGCGAGAAGACAGCACATTCTCAAGGCAGTAGGTTGTTAAAGAATGTTGAAGTCAACGCAATTATCAACAAAAAGTTAACAAAATTAGAAGAAAAGGTAGGTCTTTCAGCTGAAAGAGCCATGGAAGAGGTTAAAGCGATCGCAACCAGCAATATCATGGATGGTATGGAATACGATGAAAATACCAGGGAGTTTTCTTTTAAGACTCCCGACCAGGTTCCTGCTGAATTTTGGAAAGCAGCCCAGGAAGTGACTGTTTTCCAGTTGCCTAATGGCGGGGGCATGGCCACTAAAGTAAAGATGCACCCAAAGCTCCAGGCTTTAAAAATGGAATACGATCGCCATAAGTTAAGCACTCCAGAAACCACAACCAATAACATTGCCAATATGCATGTAAATATCCTGGAGATAAATGAAGCCAGAAGAAGGGCTGGAAAGGATGAAATTAAAGACCATTGATTTTAAAGAAGGTTCCTAACGGTTAGGAAACCCTTTGCAAAGGGTTCTACTACCTACTACCTACTACCTACTACCTATTTATATTAAATGAACGTAATTGAAACAGAAAAAACCGCAGCGGATCATCTTGTAGAAGACATTGCTTCCTTTCGTGATGATCCTTTAGGTTTTGTTAAATACGTTTTTCCCTGGGGAAAAGGTGACCTGGCAGACCATACCGGACCGGATAAATGGCAAGCTGAATTGCTGGAAGATGTCGGGAAACATATTCGGGAAGGGGATGGTGCTGCCTACCAATCTTGTACGGCTTCGGGGCATGGTTGTGGGAAAGGCGCCGTAACGGCATGGCTTATCCTCCATCAGATGGCGTGTCGTAAGAATTTAAACGGAATAGTAACGGCCAACACCCAGATGCAGCTTCAAACGAAGACATGGAGAGAGTTGGCACTCTGGCACTCTCGATCCATCATTAAGCCCTGGTTTGAATGGACAGCAACCAAGTTCTATCACGTTTCGTCACCAGAAACCTGGTATGTCTCCGCGATCCCCTGGTCAGAAAGAAACTCCGAAGCCTTTGCAGGGCAGCATGGGGAAGTTCTGGTGATCTACGATGAAGCCTCCTCTATTCCTGATTGTATCTGGGATGTATCGGAAGGAGCCATGACCACGGCAGGGGCGATGTGGTTTGTCTTCGGTAACCCGACCAGGAACACCGGACGTTTCAGAGAATGCTTTGGCAAGTTCAAGCATCGATGGAAGAACAAACAGATAGACTCTCGCACCTGCAAGATGACCGACAAGCGCAAGCTGGAGCAATGGGTCCAGGATTTCGGGGAACAATCTGACTTTATCAAGGTCAGGGTTAAAGGAGAATTTCCTTCAGCTTCTAGCATGCAGTTTATCTCCGGTGACCTGGTAGATGATGCGATCGCCAGGGAGGCTAAATGCTACCTGGAAGAGCCGCTCATTATCGGTGTTGACGTTGCCCGATTTGGTGACGACCAATCTTGTGTTTGCTTTCGGCGAGGCCGCGATGCCAGAACCATCGAATGGACCAAGTATAGAAATATGGACACGATGCAACTGGCCGCAAGAGTTTCTGAACTGGTGAGATTACACCAGGCAGATGCTGTTTTCGTGGATGGTGGTGGAGTTGGAGGGGGTGTTGTAGATAGACTCCGGCAGCTGCATGTGGATTGCATCGAGGTCAACTTCGGCAGTAAGGCAGAGGATGCCAGGTACAACAATAAAAGGGCAGAGATATGGGGCAATATGCGCGATTGGCTGCAAGGTGGCGCCATTCCAGAGGATCGCGAGTTAATGGATGACCTTATTGGTGTTGAATATGGGTTTACTCCAACGAACAAGATTCAATTGGAAAAGAAAGAAGACATGAAAAAAAGAGGGCTGGCTTCCCCTGACATGGCAGATGCCCTGGCATTAACATTTAGCTATCCGGTAGCACCAAAGGGTATGGCAGCCCATCGAGGAGAGGCGGCTAAGAAACGCAGAAATTATGATCCATTTAAAAGGCGAAAATGACGTCTAAAACAAATAGCGCGGAGAATAAGAAATGCTTGAACTATTAACAGTTTTAATGTGCGGTGGTGGGGGAGGATCTCCTGCCCCTGCTTTTACTCCAACACCAACAGTTAAAACAAGAGGGACAAGATACCCCACATCTGATGTGAGAAGGCAACAAGCACAAAACAGATCATCAAGTGGCTCTGGTGGGGGCGGTTTCGGTTCCTCAACCAGGGGGGATTTGTTTACCGGCACCCAGGGGATAGGGGACATGTCTTTATCAACCGGGAAAACATTATTAGGAGGATAAAGCTATGGCAATAGGAACAACGACAGCATTAATTTTAGGAGGTTCAATGATAGCGACCGCTGCGGTATCTTCATCCCTGGCTCCTAAACCTATAAAGCCGCCTGATAATACCGAATTTTTAAAACAGCAAACGATAAATGCGAAGAAGGCTGCGGATACTTCATCTACTCCTATGATAAAGGCAGCCAAAAAGGCATCGGGTCCGGCCACTTCAAACACCTTATTGAGCGGTGGCGTGGGGGATGATGATTTAAATACTGGTAACCCATTACTCGGATAAAAAGAAATGGCGGATTTAAACGAAAAATACATGCGGCGGTTAGGCTCTTTGAAGCTAGAGCGAGAATCCTATTACGCCCATTGGAAAAAGATTACCGATACGCTACTGCCCAGATCCGGCAGATACTTCCTGGAAGATAGAAATGATGGGGAGCGGAGAAACAACGACATTTATGATTCTACCGGTACCAGGGCATTGAATATCCTGGCCGCTGGCATGATGGCAGGAATGTCTTCTCCGGCTCGCAAGTGGTTTAACCTGGCATTATCCAATAGGGATTTAATGCAGTACCAGCCTGTTAAGGAATGGCTAGACGATGCGGCTGAAATCCTACGAGACATCTTTTCTAGATCGAATGTGTATCGAGTTCTGCATGGACTCTATGAAGAAATGGGAGCCTTTGGCACCGGATGTGCTTACATCTTCCGAGATCATAAAGACCTGATTCGTTTATATCCACAAACGATAGGGGAGTTTTACCTGGGACAAAGCAATCGCTACGAAGTCGATACAGTTTACAGAGAATTCCAAATGCAGATCTCTCCCCTGGTGCAGGAATTTGGTTATGACAATGTAAGCAAGACAGCGCAGATGCACTATGACAAGAACCAGATGGATGAATGGATAACGGTCTTGCATGCAATCCAGCCCAGGAAGGAACGCGACCTTAATAAATCCGATAATGTCAATATGCCCTGGGAATCGGTTTTCATTGAGCCAGGGCAAGATAATAACCAAACATTAAGAGAATCTGGTTTCCTTCAGTTTCCCGCGTTAACGCCTCGATGGATTGTAAGAGGCGGGGATGTTTATGGATCAGACTGTCCAGGCATGACTGCTCTGGGGGATATTCTGCAGCTGCAGGACGACCAGCTTAAAAAAGCAAAAGGCATAGATTACCAGGCCGATCCGCCTTTACAGGTTCCAACCGCGTTGAGGGGTAGCGAAGATGTGTTGCCAGGCGGGATCAGTTACTATGATCCTGCCGCTCCTTCAGGGGGGATTCGATCTTCTTTTGAGGTAAACCTCAACCTCCAGCATTTACTGGAAGACATCATGGATGTAAGAGGCCGGATCAATTCCGCTTTCTTTGTAGATATGTTCCAGATGATTTCCTCGCAGCAACGTATGCAACCCGAAACCGCAAGAGAAGTGCAGGAGAAACATGAAGAAAAACTCCTTATCCTGGGTCCTGTTTTGGAAAGAAACCAGAATGAATTGCTCGATCCCTTGATCGATAACGCGTTTATGATCGCCCTGCAAGAGAATCAGTTTCCTCCTCCCCCGGAAGAGTTACAAGGCCAGGACATAAGCATCGAATACATATCAATGTTAGCCCAGGCACAAAAGGCGGTAGGAATAGGTTCCCTAGATCGGATTGTCGGAACGGTCGGTCAGATGGCAGCGGTTCAGCCGGAAGCCCTGGACAAACTCAATACCGATGAAATCATCGATGAATACAGCAATATGCTTGGGATCGCGCCGGATCTCATTGTTGCTAATGATCAAGTGGCGATGATTCGCCAGCAACGCCAAGCGGCACAAGCCCAGGCAGAGCAAATGGCAGCAATTCCAGAAATGGCTAAAACGGCTAAGACATTAAGCGAGACTCCGGTCGGTGAAAACACCGCCTTAGAAAACGTGGCCAGCCAGTTTACCCAACTATGAGCCAAACTAAATTTAATGAAAGGCGAGAAAAGCAGCTTGCTGCCAAATCAAAGAAAGATCAAAGGCTGGATGATTTAAGAATCATTTTAGGATCTGCCGCCGGAAGGAGATACATCAAAGGCTTGCTTGAATTTCATGGGGTATTTCAATCGATCCCTGGCACCAACAACGTAGAGATATACAAAGCCATGGGAAAGCGGGACGCAGGTCTAAGAATCTATGGAGAGATAGCAGAAGCAGATGGGGAGTTAGCACAAAAAATGTTTATTGAATTTTTAAGGAGAGATTCATGAGTGAAGAAAACGAAGTAGCCGCAACGACCGAGGTCACGGCGGACCAGGCAGAAACCCAAGAGAGCCAAGCAAATAGCGAGGCAGGTGAAAGCCAAGAAGCACCGAAACAGGATGCACAAGGATTCACCCTGGAAGTACCGGAAGGTTTTGACATGGATGAATCTGCCACTAAAGAGTTTTCCGATTTTGCCAAGGAATTAGGAGTCGATCAAGAGAAAGCACAAAAGATGCTGAATCGTCATATCGAATCCTTAAACGATTCCCTGGGAAGATCAGAGAAAGCCCAAAAGGAAATGCACGAGTCGTGGGCAGCAGAATCGAGGAATGACAAAGAGTTTGGCGGAACCAACCTAGCGGAAAATATTACGAATGCCAGGAAGGTGATGAATTCCTTTTCTAATCCTGCAACCGACTCGGATGGCAAGCCGATCCTGTATCAAGAGGGTGCTATGAAAGGTCAGCAAATGACCAGTATAGAAGTTCTTTTAGGACAAACAGGTATGGGGAACCATCCGGAAATGATTCGGCTGTTTCACCGTATTGGTAAATCAATGAGTGAGGATACTTTTGTCAAGGGTGATATGAGGCCCATGGAAAAAAAGAAATCTCACGCGGACGTTATGTATGGAGATTCACATCCTGCATAAATAAACCAATTCAGTAAAGGAAATTGAATTATGGCTACTTTAGCTGTTACTAATCCGACCCTCGCGGACGTTGCCAAGGCGACCGATCCCGATGGGAAAATTGCAACAATAGTAGAAATTTTAAATGAAACAAACGAAATGCTCGATGACATGGTCTGGGTTGAAGGTAACCTGCCGACCGGTCACCGAACAACGGTTAGAGCCGGGTTACCGACTCCAACCTGGCGTAAATTGTACGGCGGTGTTCAGCCCAACAAGGCAACCAATGTGCAAGTCACCGATACAACCGGCATGCTCGAAGCGTATGCGGAAATCGATAAAGCGTTGGCAGATTTGAATGGCAATACCTCTGCATTCCGAATGACCGAAGACAAAGCCCATATCGAAGGCATGTCCCAGGAATTTATGAATACGGTTATGTATGGCAACGAAGGTACGGCTCCGGAAGAGTTTACCGGGTTCGCGCCTCGATTCAACGACAACTCAGGTCCTGCCAATGCGGATAACATCCTCTTGGGCGGTGGATCTGGTTCAGACAATAGCTCAATCTGGTTGATCTCCTGGGGAACCGATACCGTTCACGGTATTTATCCTAAAGGATCAAAAGCGGGTCTTCAGTTTGCAGACAAGGGTCAGGTTACCCTGGAAGATGCTTCTGATGGTTCCAACTCTGGACGTATGGAAGCCTATCGATCTCACTATAAGTGGGATTGTGGTCTTTCGGTTCGGGATTGGAGATATGTAGTTCGTATCTGCAACATCGATAATTCTGCCTTGCAAGCGGATAAAGGCGGATCATCGGCGGATATTACCGACCTTATGTCACAAGCTGTTGAATTGCTGCCGAATGCGAGCAAGGGGCGACCTGCGTTCTACATGAATAGAGTGCTACGTTCTACGCTTAAACGACAGATTGCCAATACAACCAATGTGAACCTCACGCAGGATCAGGTTGGTGGTAAGAGCGTTGTGAGCTTTGACGGTATTCCGGTCAGACGTTGTGACGCATTAACCAGTACGGAAGCTACCATCTCCTAACGGTGGATGGTTTTTAATTAGAACATTAACTTCTCTTTAGGAGATAAATCATGAGTTATGTAGATTCACGTTTAGAGTTTTCATCTGCCCAGGCTTTGACAGCAACGGCAGATAGCACAAACGTGGTTGACCTTACCCAAACTGCAAGGCAGATTGGCGCAGGTAAACCGCTGTGGGTGCATTTCAATGTTACGGTCGCCGCAGATGTAGCTAATGGTGATGAAACCTATGAGTTCACCGTAGCTACAGGAGCGGCTGCAAGTCTCGGAACGCAGATCGCTTCCATGGCAATCCCTCGCGGTACGTTAGTCGCGGGTTATACATTCTCTTTGGCCGTCCCTGTTGAGAGAATGCTGCGGTATGTTGGGGTTGAGTATGTCCTCGGTGGGACTTCTCCAACGATCACGGTAGATGCTTACATGTCTGATCAAGAAGCTTACACCTGGACAAGCACCGCGGACGCTATTTAATTTAGCGTTTGCTCCTCCGGAGATAGCGAGGGTAGTCCTCCTCCCTCGCTATCTTTCCTTTTAAGGTTGGGTAATAAATGGGTATGCCGTTTGAAGGGAATTGTATTCATCCAAGAACTAAGAAAAAAAAGAATGGATCGGTGTTCTGCTTGGCTTGCCATCAGATAATTAAGGAAGGGAAATCAAATGAAAAAGAAAACAGCAGGGCAAACCAACTTCCTGCGAGGTGACTTGTGGGTATAAAGGTTAAAGCAAAAGAATTGGGGTATTTCGGATCGCAACGCAGACGGCCTGGGGATATTTTTGAAATTAAGGATGAATCCGAAAGAGGCTCCTGGATGATCGGCGTTGACGATGATCTGCCTCCTGAAAAAGATAAGATGCCGTTTACATCACCCATTAAAGGAACTAAAGCGGGTGGAAATATCTATAAGAAAGAAAATAATCCCTGGGAAGAACCGGTCGGAGAATCTAAGACCGCTACTCCAGAAGCAGAAGAAAAACCTAAGAAATCAAAACGGAGAAAGTAAATGGCTTCAGCTGTCGATATTTGTAATTTAGCCCTGGCGCATATCGGGAATAAGGCCGAGGTCACGGCTATCGTTCCTCCGGATGGAAGTGCAGAAGCGGCTCAATGCGGGAAGTTTTACCCGATTGCCAGGGACGAATGTTTGTCTGAGTTTGATTGGGGTTTCGCTAAACGCCGCCAAACCTTGGCGCAAATATCAGGAACCGCACCCTCCGGCTGGGAATACTGGTATACCGTTCCCAATCCTTACCTGGTTGCCAGGCAAGTGGTTGTTGAGGAATATAACACCCCGGTGCAGTTTACCACGGAGAGTCATTCAACCCATGGGACGATCATCCTAACCAACACCGATAATGCGGAACTTTGGTACACCGCTATTATTGAGGATACGACTAAATATCCTCCTCTTTTTATCCATGCTTTGTCCTGGTTGCTTGCCTCTTATCTTGCGTTGCCGATCACCAGGGAGCCAAAAATTAAGGAAATTGCAGCGCAGCAATACAATTTAAACATGGGAAAAGCAAAAGCAATTGACGCATCCCAGGGTAAGCAGCTAAGTAAATCAGACTTGAATCTTGGAACCTACCAGCCTAGCGGTATTAAGGCTAGGACTTAGAGGAATATATGGCAAGGATACACCAGCGTTCTTTTGGGGGCGGGGTTATCGCTCCGGAATTACTCGGAAGGATCGACCTAAACCATTACCAAACAGGGCTTGCAACCTGTCTTAATTTTTATCCTGTCCCGCATGGGCCACTTGTGAACCGGCCAGGATTCCAGTTTATTAAAGAGGTGAAAGACGGCGGGACAACCTCTACCAGGGTGGTGCCTTTTATCTTCAATACCGAGCAAGCGTATTGCATTGAATTCGGAAATTTGTATCTGCGGATTCATACCGAAGGCTCTACGGTTTTGGAAGCGAACAAGACGATATCCGCCGCGACCCAGGCGAATCCTTGTGTTATTACCGCAACGAGCCATGGGTTTTTGAATGGGGAAGAGGTTTATGTTTCCTCTGTCGTTGGGATGACGCAATTAAATGGCCGGTATTTTAAGGTCGCGAATAAGACCACGAACACCTTTGAGATCACCGATCTCCAGGGCAATAACATCAATTCATCTGCCTACACCGCATATGGTTCAGCGGGAACGGCTGCCAGGGTATATACTGTAACCACGCCTTATGCGACCGCTGATTTATTCGAAATTAACTACACCCAATCCGCCGATGTGATGACTTTAGTTCATCCTTCGCATGCACCCAGGGAGTTAAAACGCCTGGGGGCTACGAACTGGACTTTAACGACAATCACCTTTGCGCCTAGCGTTGCGGCCCCTGGGGGAGTTTCCGTAAGCGCTTCTCCGACTTCAGGCTCCCTTACTTATAAATATGTGGTCACCGCATTATCCGATATCCTGGAAGAATCCCTGGCATCGGGTGAAGTGACGGCAACAAATGATCTGTCAGTCGCTGCAAATAAAAATACCATTACCTGGTCAGCTGTAACAGGTGCGACTCGATACAATATATATAAAGACGATAATGGGGTCCATGGCTATATAGGGCAGACTCCAGACCTATCCTTTGTGGATGACAACATCGAAGCGGATGTGTTGATCTCACCGCCGGAGAACCAGACGCCTTTTGGAAGCACCGATAATTATCCTTCTACCGTTTCCTACCATGATCAAAGGCGGGTATTTTCAGCAACCAACAATCACCCGCAATCGACCTGGATGACTCGACCTGGAACCGAGGCTAACTTATCAAAGTCGATTCCTTCCCAGGATGACGACTCCCTTCTATTCACCTTATCCGCCAGGCAATACAATAAAGTCCGGCATATCGTCCCTTTGGACGACTTGCTTATTTTTACATCCGCGACCGAGTGGAAGCTGACGACCGAGAACTCGGATGCTCTTACCCCTACCACGATCGCATTAAGACCCCAAAGCTATATCGGATCGGGGAACCGGGAACCGATTGTATCGGGAGATGCGGTCATGTTCATCGCTGACCTGGGCGGTCATGTCTATGATCTAAACTACGCCTTTGAAACGGACAAGTATAAACCCAGGGATATCTCAATTATCGCGCCTCATCTTTTTGATGGCTATACGATCAGCGATTGGGGTTATTCCAGTGTTCCGGTATCCATCATATGGGCCGTCAGATCCGATGGAAAGCTGATTGGATTGACCTATTTATCAGGACAAAAGCCTGATGTTCTTGGATGGCATCTCCATGAAACCGATGGCGATTTTGAATCGGTGGCTATCATCCCAGAAAGCAGTGGAGAGAAAATGTTATACGCGGTTATTAAACGCCGGATCAATGGAGTGGATAGACGATTTATTGAGCGTCTGCATACCCGGATGTTTACTGAAGTAAGAGATGCGTTTCATGTGGATTCCGGTCTTTCCTATAACGATCCTAAAACCATTACTGGCGCAACCCAGGCAAACCCGGTGGTGGTCACTTCTGCCAGCCATGGGTTTTCTAATGGGGATGTAATTCGTATTACTGATGTTAGCGGGATCGGGATCGATACTGGAATGACCGAACTCAACGGCAACCGTTACACCGTAGCGAGTGCCACAACGAATACCTTTGAACTCCAAAATACAGCAGCTACCCCGGTAAATGTAAATGGCAGTTCGTATGGGGCTTATGTGACAGGCGGAAAAGCCAGAAAAGAAATTACAAAAATTACCGGCCTGTACCACTTGATAGGCGAAACGGTTTCAATCTACGCCGATGGATCGGTTGCTCCTCCGCAAGCAGTAGCAGCGGATGGGTCGGTGACTTTAACCCAGGGGGCGAGTATCGCCCATATTGGGCTGCCCTATACTTCGGATCTGCAAACTTTACCGGTTGTCGCAGCTAAAGCGGATGGTCTTGGCCAGGGGCAGACCAAGTCTGTATCCAAAGTAAATTTAAGAGTAGACAATACCAGGGGGCCTTCTTTAGTGGGTCCTGACCTGGATAACTTAATACCCTATGCCCAAAGAACAAGCGAGGGTTACGGCGAGCCGACCGCCTTAAAGTCTGATGAAATCGAGATCACCCTGGAGGCTTCTTGGACCAGGGGCGGCCAGATTAATATTCGGCAGACCGATCCATCCCCCTTAACCATATTATCTTTAACCCTGGAGGTGGATTTTGGAACCGCTTAGTGAAGTGAAGTCAAATCTGGTCATTAGAAAGGCTGATACGGACGATATCCCTGCATTGATTCGCCTGGGCAGAGAAATGGCTGCGGAGGCGCCTACTTTCAAAATGCTTGATTTTGATGACCAGAGAGTAATTGATCTTTTCAATTCCCCGGTAATGGTGGACATGGGGGCGTGTTTTCTAGCAGAGGAGAAAGGTGAAGCAGTAGGAATGTTCTGCGGCGTTGTTGTTCCACATTACTTCGGACATATGCTCATGGCGAATGATCTTTGTTTGTTTGTTTCTAAATCGAAGCGTGGTGGCACCGCAGCTTATCGGTTGATTAAAACATTCGAGACTTGGGCTTTGGCTAAAGGGGCTGTTTCTCTCCGGTTCGGGGTTTCCACTAATGTTGAACCGATCAGGACCTTGAAGCTCTATCAAAAGCTGGGCTACGAACTCGAAGGCTACCAGGTCAATAAATATTACAACAAGGAGGGATAGATGGATATTACTTTTGGAGAAATGTTTGCTGGATCAAGTTTGTTTAAAGCGGGACTTTCGGGTTATGGGGCAGCTGCCAATGCCGGTATCGAGAATTCTTACTGGAATCATATAGCTCAAAACGCATTTAATAACGAGGTGTTGACCCTGGCTGAAATTCGCCATGCTAAAAAACGAGGTCGCGGACAAGAGAACGCCAACCGCCTGAAGTTCAAACATATGAAGGCAAGCCAAAAAGCGGGTTTTGCTAGTAGGAATATGCTGATGACCGGCGGCTCTCCTTTGGACATTCTTTTAAGCACCAATGTTATTGAGGCGGTGGAACGCGAAACGATTGGCGCCAATACAGAAAGCGAAGTGTTTGGTTTAAACATTAAAAAATATAATTACCAAAGCCAGGGGGCTATGGCCAAGGCAAAAGCATCGAGCATCAGCCCAGGCAGAGCCGCTGCGATGGCGTTTACTTCCAGCTTGCTGGGATCAGCTGGAGATTACGCAACATTTAAATCTTCAAGAATAAACAGGAATCTACTTCCCGCAGTTCCTAATACTTCAGTACCAAGTTAGAGGTTTAAAAAATGGCAACAATTCCATATATCAACGAACCACAACAAAAACTAAAAGCCCTACAGGCTCCAGGTTTTAAAAATACCGCTACGGTTGAAAGCCTCTCAAGGGGGGAAGTTGAGTTAGCTAAAACTTTTGGCGTGGCCGCAGACAAGATACAAAAATATGTTGTCGCCAAGCAAAACCAGTTGGACATGACGAAGGTTCAAAATGCCTCTGCCTCCTGGAAAGATTACGAGTTGGCTCGCAGGAGATACATGTTAAGCCAACAAGGAACCAATGCAGAAGGCGCGTTATTAAAAGAAACAGATGCTTGGAAAGATTATAGAAATCGATCGGGGCCACAAGAAGATTGGAGTGGGCCTGATGTCCATATACAAAGGTATGGGCCTGAAGGACTTCTCCCGTATGACCAACGAGAACTTGTCAGAACACCCCCTGGAATGCGGTGGGTAGAGACAAAGCAAAGATCTCCAGGGGAAGGAAGGGATCGCACACTGCATCCAGAGAAATACCCTGATGTTCCTGGGAAGCCATGGGAAAATGAAAGCGAATGGAATATTCCGGGTCATTTCGAGGCTATTCCTGGCATGACTCCCGCCGACATAAAGGCGCAAGGCAATTTACAAACATTGAAGGGCAACTTTGACACGATGTACGAGGGTTTGGATCAGCGGCAAAGGATTGCGGTTGATGAAATCATTGCCAACCGCCGTCCTGCCTACCTACATGCGATCGGCGTCCATGAAGATAATGAGCGGGTCAAGGCTTTGGCCGCGTCCAATGAAATAAATATAAAACATTCGGCGATTGAAGCGATCGGCGCGGTAACCGATGTGGAGCGTGAAAAGAAAATCCTGGAAGGTGAAAACACGATCATCGCGGACATGAAAGCTCGCGGAATCTATAAAAAAGAAGATGCGGATATCCAGCTGCAAGCATTTCGCTCCGGTATTCACAATGGGGTCATCACAAACTTACTCAACCAACCGGACAACCAAACGCGTCACCTTGAAGAAGCAAAAAAATATTTCAAGGAGCATGAAGGCGAAGTCACCGTAGCAACCAGGAAGCTGATCAACAATGAACTCTATAAGCATAATATTGTCGTTAAATCCAATGAGCTTGGGCTGCAGATAGCGCAGCTGCCGGCGGAGGAGCAATTACCTGCAATTGATGCGATCAAAGACCCGGATATTAAGACAGCAACGATAACTAGAGTATATCAACTCCAGAACATGGCCAAGCGAGCCAAGACGAAACTAGATAGTGACAATACAAACCTTGTTTATAACTGGCTTCAGAAAAAAGGGGGAATGATAGATGGCATGCCGATTGACCTTAACGCAATAAAAAGTACAGTAACAGCAGATGTAGGGATACAAACGATCTTTCAAAAACTTCCCGCCGCAAACCAGGAAAAACTTAAACTTATTCTCAAGGGATTGATTGAAGGTGACAAGCCGGTGCCGGAACAACAGAACCTTGAAAGCATGGATGAGGTTACGCGGATGGTAACAAAGGACAAGGAGAAGTTTTTAGCTGCCAACCTGGCCTTGGATTACTACGGCAAGATGAAGCCAGAAAAGATCACCGGTTTTATAAACTTGCAGCGTACCATGCGCGAAGCCGATGCCAAGGGAGAAAACAGCGATGTCAGTTGGACGCAGCAACTTGATGCGCGAATGAATCAGCTGGGCTGGGTCGGCGCCGATTACGCGCAACATCGAGGCCGGACCCAAGATCGGCTCATGACCAAGATCATTGAGTACCGGGAAAACAGCAACCCGGACCCAAGCAAGCAAAAAAACCCAACCGATTTAGAGGTGCAGCAATTCATAAAAGAAATTGTCACCCCCACTTATGCCCTACAAACAGTAAAGGATTTCCCGATTGCGGTGACCAGGATAGATGAATTTAAAAATGAGGCGCAAATAAGCGCTTATATTCAAACGCAGGGTTGGGTCAACACAGAAGATGAAGATAAAGTTACAATCGGCTTTTTTAGAACCGGGGTACAAGAGGCGTCCAGGCTTTATGAGCAAAGGACAGGCACCCAGCCGGATGAATTTGCCATGGCCAAGATTATCAAAACGACCGGTGAAGATAGAGTCTTTGTTGATATTGATTGGAAAAAAGATCCAGAGGTTCTTCACAGTCAAGCCAAGAGTGACAAGAGTAAATATCCTCCTGATAAATTGTATGTCACCCTCGACAATGGCGACAAGGTTTACCTTCAAAGACATCTAGGGACCATGGACCCAAAAGAAGCGAAAGAAATAGGGAAATACCTGAACGATAACGGTTTTATAGTAACCCATAAAAATGTGGCCATGGTATGGCGAAATAATCATAAAAATGTCCAGCTAGGAAAGGCACTCCCTAAAACCGGCCCGATTCCCAATCCAGACGGTAAACAAACAACCAGCGTCATAAATCTGGAGTCAGCTGTTGCAGAAGCCGAGGGCGACTATGAGGCAATGGTGCAAGCGCGGAACAATATAAAAGAGACATATGGATCAGAAGCATTAGCTGTATATGACCAATTAATAGCAGAGCATAGGCCAAATTATGAATGATTTTCTATATGATTCTTTCGGGAGTTCCGATCTTGTTGATCCTTTTTTAGAAGAAGAGGAGAAAAACAAGAAGCGCGAAGATTCCGGGTTACTCGAACCGCCAGAACAACAAACGGTCAACCTGGAACCCCCTGCCCCAAAGACCTCTGCCTTTTCTGCCCCTGGGATTGATTTGATGGACATCGTCCAGGAAGGAGCGGACGAAGCCAAAAAAGCCCAGGAAGAGGAGCAACTCAATTCAGCCATGGACATGGGACTCCAGGAGAATGTTGAGGATCTGTCTAAAAATGACCACGCAGCCAAGGAGTTGGAGCTTCCTATGGAGGTGGTCGAAGGCGATCCGGAAGGCGCCGCCAGGCAGCTGCAAATCAAGCACTCTAAAGAACTCCTGGAAATGAGTCCCAAGACCAAAAAAATCCTTATGAGCCTTGAAAAAGGGCGGGGTCTAACGCAGTCGGTAGAAGAGTTATCGCTTTGGGAGATTATGTCCCAGGACGCAGAGCATGGCTGGACCCAGGGCGAGCGTATCCTAGAGATAGGCCGTCTAGGATTCGAGGCCAAGCATACTCAAGATCCGGTCAAGCGAAAAGAGTATTTCGAGAAAATCAGGGAAGTCCAGGCCGCGATGGCAACCGCTCCAGAAACACATAGCTATTTCGGCGGGGCGGGATTTATCGGAAGTACCGCAGAGCAACTGGCTATCATGCGGGAATTTTTAATAGAAGGTGCTAAACCAGCATATATAGGCGGCGTGGCCAATCTTGCCGGGTTTGTTGCTGCGGGGGCGAATCCGGCTATGGCGCTGTATGGGCTTGGTTATGGGGTATTGGGAGGGTTCCTCGCAGGAACGGCGAAGTTTTCCTCTGAGTTTGAAGAAGGCGGGAGCTATATAGAAATGCTCAATGAAGGGGTTGATCCGGAAGCGGCTTTTCATATCAGTACCGGGGTCGGAGTGATCAACGGCCTTTTAGAGATAGGGGCTTTTGGAGTCCTGGCCAAACCCGTCAAAGATGCCCTGGTTAAAACTTTTATAAATAAGGCCAAGCAGTCTTTGACAGACAAGACGATGCGCGATGCCTTTAAAAAAGGCGGCAAGGTTTACCTACAAACCATAGCAGCAGAGTTAGGGATCGAGTTAGCCCAGGAAACCACGAATATCGCGGGTAGCCAGATCGGTCAGGAAATGTCCGGCAAGAAAGCGCAGATATTTTCTGAGAAAGGCCGAGGGGAAATCTTTGACCAGTACCTGGAGATAGCAGATAAGACCCTTAAAAGTTTGCTTTTAATAGCCGCGCCAACCGGAGCCATAACAATATATTCTGAAAGCAGAGATGTAAAAAACGCTAACCAGGCGGAATGGTTTATGAAGGCGATAGGGGATTCTGCCCAATCCTCCGAAGCTGCGGAGAAACTACCAAAACGGTTGCAGGATGCGGTGGAAGAAATTGTTAAAGATGGGCCAATGGAAAATGTGTATATCAACGCCAACGAATTCCAAGAGGTTTTCCAGGAAAACACGGAAGCGGTTGCGGAAGAATTGGGCATAGCCGATCAGCTGGAAGCCAACCTGGGAGAAACCAACGGATCACTTGAGGTTCCGATCGGCGTGTACGCAACGAAAGTGGCTCGCGATAAGGAAGCCCATGCGGCCCTAATTGAGCATTCCAAGTTCGATCCCCTGGGACAAACTCCGGCAGAGGCCAAGGCGAACAACAATAAAATTTTAGAGGATGCGGATAAAATCATAGAAGCGACCGAAAGGCGCGAGGAAATGGAGCAATCCGCCGATTTGGTTTCTTCTTTTATGAAGAAAAAGCTGGAGGAAACTGGCAGACATACACCGGAGCAAGTTGAGCAAGAGGCCACGCTACACCGTGCCTTTGCCATTGTTATGGGGGATAAGATCGGCAAGATGCCCCATGAGGTTTACGAAGAGGTCGGGTTAACGGATGTTGAGTCGGTAACTAACCCGCTGGTCATAACCAGGGCAGATTATGAAGCCCAGGGGGTTCCTTCTACAGAATCCCTGGAAGCGGAAGGATATGACGCGGTCAGGATCGAGGGAACCGATACCCAGGCCGAGCAAACTATTCCAGTAGGAACGATCAAGGCAGCTGAAGGAAAGTTGCGGCCCGAAACGCAAACCTTAGACCAGGCTGCCGAAGCAACTAAGCAAGAAACTGGCTTCGAAGAATTTATTAAAGACTCCAAAGTAGTGGATGAAAAGGGCGAGCCAAAAGTTGTTTACCATGGGACTGCGGCTAAAGATTTTAAGGAGTTTGATACGGACCCCGATATATCGGAGTTTGGATCACATTTCGGGACGGTTGATCAAGCTAATGATGTGGCTCATAGCAGGGTTATTCCTGTTTATCTTAATATTAAGAATCCACTAAGGATAAAGGATGCTGCAAGTTTTAACAACGCTCAAATAATAGCTGACACTATAAACGATACAGCAAATTTATCCCTAGAGCAAAGGCAAGAAATACTGCGAATCAGCCAGGAGTTTCCAGATGGAGAAGATCTTACAGAAGGCGCAATAAGCGCAAAAACCATAATAAGGAAAAAACTAGAAGAGTGGGGGTACGATGGGATTGTGTATAAAAACGAGCATGAGGGGTTGACCGAAGCCGAAATTGAACAGGGGTTGACTTCTGGCGACTCCTACATCGCCTTCCATCCAGAACAAATAAAATCCATTCATGCTAAGAAGTTCGATCCGACCAGCCCTGATATTTTAGAGCAACAGGCTGCCGAAGCAACTAAGCAAGAAACTGGCTTCGAAGAATTTATTAAAGACACCAAGGTAGTGGATGAAAAGGGCGAGCCGTTGGTTGTTTATCATGGGACTGCTGGGGACTTCAGTACCTTTGATAAAAGTAAGCAAACTGGTGGGAATTTAGGGGATGGACTGTATTTTTCTCCACAACCCGGCACAGCTAATAGGTTTGCAAGGCTAAAGAGCGGCCTATACACAGGTATGATAGGTGCAAACGTAATGCCTGTATATTTGTCCCTTAAAAACCCCAAGGTGTTTGAGAACCCTGGCGAACTTTTAAAACATATTTCCTATGAGCAAGAAAGGGATACTGTCCTTGACGCCGAGTTGTTGAAAAGCCAAGGGTATGATGGGGTCATTTTAAAAAGGAATGGTTCAATACTAGAAGGTGAGATTACCGTATTTGAACCTAACCAGATTAAATCTATCCATGCCAAAAAGTTCGATCCTGGAAGCCCTGATATTTTAGAGCAAAGCGCGGTTCCGATCCAAAAGAAACCGCTCAAGATCAAGGGAACTGGGAAGAAAGGTCAGATCACTAATTGGGACATAGGCGAGGCGTTTACCCAAAGGCATGAGGAAAAGTATGGAAGAAAGCTGGACCCGCAAAACAACGAAGAAGATTACAAGATTGTATTGCGTGAGTTAAACAAGGAATACAAAGACCAGGCAAAGCAAAAAGATGCTGGTGCAGATTGGTATATCCAGGACATTAATGATGCGGTAGAGATAACCAAGCTGATCATTCCGGAATTATCCGATCCTGTAAAAAAAGATATATTCCTGGGAATAGTCGCATTCACCTCACCTAACAACGATCCAAAGAATAATTGGGAAGTGGCCGTCCAGGTTATGAAGGGGTATGTGAAAACAGGGAAAATCCCGACCCAAAGAGAAAACGGAAAGGAACTTGGCGTAGGCGCGTTAAAGCTAAACATGCAGCTATTCCAGCAATTGATTTCCAATTTTGGGGAAGAAGGTGCTTTAGAGTGGATTTCAGAGCCAAAGACAGGCCGAGAAATGGCTCAACTCCGAATGGACTCTGGGCTTTACGCAAAGAAGAAAACATTAGCTGGATATGTTGCCGGGGAAACAAACCTGTCCACTACCTACCCATTTGGGGCCGCGGCCATGGGTCCGAAGGTAAGTGAGTTTTTTGCCAATGTTATCGGGTTGGATCAAAACTCGGTTACGGTTGATTTATGGGCATCGAGAACTTATAATAGAATGATTGGAAGGTTGCTGGATGTATCTCCGGCAAAACTAAAAAGTAAAAAGATTGTTCAAGATGTAAGAGGGAAAGCGGAGCGAGATTTAATCAAGCGGCTCTTCCGCGACCTTGCTAAGAAAAACAATGTTGACCCAAGTGCCATGCAAGCCGCGTTATGGTACTTCGAGCAAAGGTTATTTAGAAATCATGGCGCAACCGCAAGCAGCGAAAACTTTACAGGTGGGGCAACAAGAGCCGCTCGGACTAGGGAAATCGATATCCCCAGAACAAGCGAAGATGCTCAAGGAACTCTACAAGATGAAAGTGGCAACTTACAAGAACTCTACCAAGAAGAAGTCGCCGAAGAAGTAAATCCAACCTGGTATTACTCTACCCTCCTAGACGCAGTAACCAACCTCAAGCCTAGCAAAGCCCAGGACAAGACCGCCGAAGAATGGATGAACATTATCCGCAAACTCCCTGGCGTGAAACAAGAAGAGATCGCGGCAACCGGCCTGGAAGACTACCTCGGCCTAAACAACAAAAAATATCTACTGGCGAATGCCGAAAAAATGCTGGAGCGGTTCGAGGCTCAACTGAAATTAATTGATACCCATTCCCCTTCGCAATATGAATGGGCGAGAGAAAAGCAATCGGAAGTACAAAAAAGAATCGCTGAAGTAGAAGCCGATTTAAAAAGAATCCGCAAAGAGAGACAGGTCAAGTTCACCCACGATCAGATCAAGCAATACCTCAACGATAACGGCCCCAGGTTGGTGGATATCACCAACGGCATTCCCCAGGATGAAAGCCAGTTTGCCTGGTACCAGGAAAAAATGGAAGAGATCGATGAAAAGGTCCAGGAAAGTTTTAATAATTTATTTATTCAGAAAATGCAAGAGTTGGCCTACGATTTTCAATACGACAGGGCAAAGGCGAAGCTGGATAAGATTTTGCAGGGAGAGGACCCTAACACTTTTTATTTTCTCGGATCGCTGGCGGTTGGTACTCATGAAGAGGTTGCTAACTATGTTCATTTGCAGATCACAAATTTAAAAGCAGATCCTAGTTTTTATGATGAGGTCTTGGATTATTTAGTAGGCTTAGAATATCGTCAAGTAAATAGAGAACTAAGTGATGCTTTTTATTACGAGGACCCAGGTCGGATTGATGTTTTGGAAAAGGCGGGTTCGCTTGAAACTAGAAATAAAATAGCTGAGATAAGGGCAAACGCCATGCGAATGGCGGAAGAAGAATTTTTAGAAGTACGCAACCAGGTTAAGGAAAAAGGAGAAACGAAGTTTAAAAATTGGAGCCACAAGGGAGGAAAGAATTATACCGAATGGCTGATCACGCTGCCGGTAAATAAGATGGCAGCGAAAGAACCTCCGCCTCAAGCCCACGAAATACGCAAAAAGATTGTGAAATGGGCAGAGATGAAGGTGGAGGAATTTGATGCCAGAGACCTAAGACTTTCTATTTCCCTGGATCAGACGCTTCCTATCTATCAGAAAAAAACTGTCAAAGATTTTATGAACTTATTTGAAGCAGCTGTTTCTGATGCGAGCTTCCTTACTCTTAAATCCAATAGCGATATTTTCACTAAAGAAGATATAGATTACTATTTGAAAAGCTATGCAAGAAACGAAGAATATTTTAAGCCATCACGCGATCGGACTAAATATTGGTTTTATCGTGCCAAAGAGTTCAAGCATGATTCGCATTTCCCCAACCCCAATATCCTGGTGCATGTCCGGTTTGATGAAAGGAAAGGCGTACTATACATCCAGGAAATCCAATCGGATTGGGCGGATGCCAGGCGCGAGAAATTTCGTGATACTCCGGCGGCGCCTTTTGTTGATGATACCCAGGCTTATACCGCCCTGGCACTCAAGCGGATGATTCACCACGCGATCAGCCAAGGCTTTGACCGCATCGAGTGGACAACCGGCATACAGCAAGATCAACGATACGAAATGTCGCAATTCATTGACGGCATCCTATGGAACCCCGATACCAAGATACTGCAAGCCAGGCCGAAAGACGGTGCCGAGTGGACCGAGGTTGCAACGAATGTCGAGGAAACCGATTTGCCTAAGTATGTCGGGGGCGAGGTCGCAGCGAAACTGGTTAAGTCAGAACGGAGCGAAGTAACCGCGGAGGACATTAAAAAACTTGAAGCGCAAAGACAAGACCTACTAGAAGTGCAATCGAAACTAGGGCGTGAATTGCTATGGTCTTTAAAGGTTGGGGATAAGTTTTTTGGTGATCTTACAAATGAAACCCAGGAAAACCTTTTAGAAATAGGAGGCAGGATAAATATTGCAGTTGATGTGGGGCAGACGCTGACCGTATATGAGATCGCCGCACGATCTAAAACATTGTTTGAAACAGGAATCTCCGCAGCCGCCCTGGGTGAGCTTGGTGGACCGATTGACCCTGACATCTTTCTCGACTTAGTAAAAACGATCAGGCGAGCCTCTGACTTAAAAGAACAAATAGACCTCAATAATATCGATGTTGACGCGATCGATATACAGATTAGCGAGGCGAGGTATGCCGAAGATAAGCCTGATATGCAAGTAAACGATAAGATACTGACAGGGGTTGAGGTTCGCGTTGCTACCGATGGCATGCGTCAGTATTACGATACGATCCTTCCAAGCGTGACCAAGAAAGTTTTGAAAAAGCTGGGAGTCAAAAATCCCCAGATCGAAGCGGCCAGCGATCCAGACAGTAAGACTTACGATGCTGGTAAACAACCAGGTTTCGATCTTGCCCAGGTTAGGCAGACGCTCAAAGATCGGGAAGGCAAAACCAAGAAGATTGCCTTGTTCCAGAAAGATAAAAAGATAAGACGCGGTTCCTTCCGCGCCGATTGGGCGGACATTACAAAAGACAGGCGGGTTATGACTCTCCTGGAAGATGCCAACCTATCGACCTTTTTACATGAAACCGGACATTTCTTTTTCGAAGCGACCCGACATTTTGCCAGCCAGGCGGAAGCTCCCCAGGAACTCAAGGACGATATGAATGCGCTGCTTAATTTTGTCGGCGTGAGCGATCTTGCTACCTGGAACAATATGAGTTTTGAAGAGCGGCGGTCAGGACATGAGCAAGTGGCCAGGGCCTTCGAGGCATATCTTTATGAAGGCAAGGCGCCGACTCCAGAACTTCAAGGCATGTTCCAGACTTTTAGGGAATGGCTGATCCAGGTCTATAAATCCATACAGAAGCTGAACGTCACTCTTAACGATGATGTCCGGAATGTGTTCGACCGCATGCTGGCGACCAAGGAAGAGATCGAGGCGAACCGACAGTTTAGGGAATCTAATCCGCTGTTTGATAAGCAGCCAGAGGAAATGGATAACGCAACCTGGAAGGCTTACCAGGCAACCGTTACCCAAGCAGAAAACGAATCGGAAGAAGAACTGGCCGCCAGGGTGCTTAGAAATATGCGCTGGGAATCAGGCGCCAGGGGAAGAATCGCCAGGCAAATGCAGCGCGAGGAAAGATCCAAACGCGAAGGGGTCAAGCTGGAAGCGACCAGGACGATATCCGAGCAAGATGTTTATCAAGCCAAGGCATTTTTAAGGCAGCCGGTAGAAAAGAAAAAGAAAGTCAAATCCGATGCGTCTGTTGTCGATCCTTACAATGATAACTTGTTTACCGCGATCGCCAAACTAGGGGGTCTGGATAAAGACGAAGTGATTAGAGTCTGGGGGCTTGATCCTAAAGACAAGTTTAAATCCGGTCTTGGGGCAACCCGCCCGGTCTGGAAAAAGGACGATCCTAACAAGCCTAACGATAAAAGACCTAAAAGCATTGATGAGATGGGCATCCTTCTATCCCAGGAGGGCATGGCGTATCTTCCGGTAGGTGAAGACGGTAAATACGATCCTGCTGATTTTGAAGAAAGGTTCATAAATCATCATAGTGGCAATGAGCAAGTTTCTTTAAAGAACGATGAATGGGACATTGCGGAAGCCTATGAAAACTTTGTAGTCGGCGAAGAGGGGTTGCAGCCTTTGGACCCATCGATCATCAACGGCAAGTTGTCGATCCCGCTCATGGAAGAGTTGTACGGCGCCGAAGAAGATGCGGCCTGGAGGCAACTGCCAAAAGGACGCTATGGAATGGTGGCCGAAGAGAATGGTTTGCATCCCGATAAGGTGGCCGAAAGATTTAACTTTTCTTCCGGGGATGAAATGATTAAGGCTCTACTGGATGCGAAGCCGCTGCGGGAAGCGGTTGATGCAGAAACCGATCGCAGGATGCTGGAATTGTACGGTGACATGAATACGCCGGAGCAACGCGAGCAAGCCATCAACAAGGCGTTATATAACGAGACTACGACCAGGAGAATCCATGCGGAACTGGCCGCTCTGTCAAAAGGAATAGGCGGGAATGTTCTGGCTAAAGAAGCTAGAGCCTGGGCGGAAGAAAAGATTTCCAGAATGACTCCGCGTTCCATTCGGCCTTCTGTTTATTTTGCCCAGGAAAGAAGGGAGAACCGGAAGGCTGAAAGGGCATTAGCCAAGGGAGATCGCAAGGCGGCCCAGGAACATAAAAGATCCGCTGTCCTTAATTTCCACTTTGCCAAGGCAGCTGTCAAAGCCCTGGAAGAAGTCGATAAGGCGGTACGGTACTTCAATTCCTTTGACCGCAAAGGCACCCAGAAAACCGTTGCCATCGAGCAACTGGACCAGATTTACGCAATCCTGGAAAAATACGACCTTAGAAAAAGCGTTACCAAAAAAGATGCAGAAAGAAGGGTGGCCTTGAGGGAATGGATCGCCCAGCAAGAAAAACTAGGTCTAGCACCGAATATCGATCCCAGGTTGATTGACCAGGTAGAAAGGCAGCCTTACAAGGATACCCCCATGGAAGAGTTGCGAGGTCTTAGGGAGTCGATCCGCAGTATCGAACATTTGGGGCGGCTCAAGAATAAACTCCTGGTCGCTAAAGGAGAACGCGATCTCGATACTGCCGTTGGCAAGGTAGTTAAAGAGATCATTGAAAACAGCAGTAAGAAAAAGCGTTACATAGAGAAAGAAACTGAAACGCGTAAAGAAAAAAGAAAAGCCGCTATGAGGGGTGTTTTCGCGGCGCATCGGAAATTTGGCGATATTCTCCGGCAGTTTGCTGGCTGGAAGTTTGGCGGCGCATCTTTTGAATTTCTTATGCGACCCATCGAGGAGCGGACGCAATGGAAAAATGAACAAAAGGTCCAAGCAGATATACGGCTCGCCAAGATTTTCAATAAGTACACCGGTCGCGAATCAAGGCGCAATGCAAAAACAAAAATCTATATAGAAGGGCTGGGAGAAAGTTTGACCAAAAACGGAATGCTGGCCATTGCACTAAATTGGGGGAACCCAGCCAACCAGCAAAGACTCATAGGTGATCCTTTAAAGGGAGGCCATGGCTGGAACCATATGCAGATACAAGCAGTTCTCGACCAACTGGATAAGCGGGATTGGGATTTTGTCCAGGAGGTTTGGGATTTTATTGATGAATATTGGGAATTGATCGAGGCGAAGGAAAAAAGAGTTTCCGGAGTGGCTCCAGAGAAAGTCGAGGCCATGCCGATCAATACCCGGTTTGGACAGTATCGAGGCGGATATTACCCGATTAAATATAACCGGAAACTAAGCCGGGAAGCGCATAAGCATTATATTGATGACTTCGCGGAAGACATGAAGAGGGGTGCTTTTAGTAGGGCCATGACCAAGCATGGATTTGCCAAGGAAAGGGTAAACGAAGTTTACTCTCCGGTACGTCTGGACCTTGGGGTGATAATGGAGCATCTCACCGAGGTGATTAACGACCTGGCATACCATGAAGTTTTGGTGGATACAGGCCGGTTCTTAAACCATCCCAGCTTTAGAGATACGGTAGAAGCATATTATAGTTTTGAGATTTGGGAACAACTAGGGAAGGCGATCACGGACATGGCCTTGGGAGATGTCCCAGCAGCCCATCAACTAGAGAAAATACTAAATCATCTAAAGTCTGGATCAACCATTGCTGGCCTAATGCACAACCTGGGAACCGTTGTTTTACAGCCTTTGGGGCTGACCCAATCCATGGCATTGATCGGGTCTAAATGGGTATTCAAGGGAATGGCGCGGTTTTTTGTGGGTGGCCAGGGAATGGAATCCGGACTCGAATGGATTCAAAGCGTCAGCCCTTTTATGAGAAATAGGGCAATTAATATCAACCGGGAAATCTCCGAGTATCAAAACAAAATAACAGGTGAGAGAGGCAATGTCATAAAAGAAACCGGATTTTACCTGATGCTGAAAGCGCAGCTGGTTGCAGATGTTCCGACCTGGCTGGGGATGTATGAGAAGGTTATGGCCGAAGGAGTGGACGGCAAAAGGGTTGATGAGGCGACAGCGATTATCCTTGCGGATCGGGCTGTCAAGGATTCCCAGGGATCGGGCGATTCAATCGACCTGGCTGCGGTTCAAAGGGGTGGTCCAGGCTGGAAAATATTGACACAGTTTTACAGCTTTTTTTCTGTCTTGTATCAGCGCATGCACGAAAGTGTTCATAAAACAAAATTCACGAACCCGCTTTCCATTGGCCGCCTGGCGGTCGATATGTTCCTTTTGGTTTCTTTGCCGGTTACCCTGGAAATCCTTATGCGGGATATTGCGCTTAAAGGCGGATGCGATAACGGCGATGATTTGGAATGCGTGGCTGAGAAAATGCAGGTGGGTCATCTTACCTATTTTATGGGGGCATTTATTGGGTTGCGGGAAATATCCGGAGGATTCGAGGGGTATGGGTATTCGGGACCATCAGGGTCGAGGATTTTTTCCGAGATGGTCAAGCTAATCAAACAGGTGGAGCAACAAGAATGGGATCGCGCTTTATACCGAAGTTTGAACCAGGTTGGAGGCATAATATTTCATTACCCGGCAGCCCAGCTGCAAAGAGCCATAGATACTTATTTTGATTATGAAGAAGGCAAGGATATCCGCCCGACCGCACCGCTGTTTGGGCAATCGAAAGAATAGGTTGAAAATTGACAGGTTAGGAAATATACTTTAAACTGAGGTTAGTATTCTGGCTAAAATCCAGTCTTATAGCATGGAGATAAAATCGTGACAATTTCTTCGGAGTCCATCAAAGCAGGGCCTTTTGCAGGAAACGCTTCCACAACCACATTTGCGTTCTCCTTTAAGGTTTTTAGTACAAACGGTTCTGATCTATCGGTGGTGTTTACGAATTCCAGCGGTGTAGAATCGACCAAAACGATAACTACCGACTATAGCGTCAGCCTCAACTCTGACCAGGACAACAATCCTGGGGGTTCGATTTCGACTACCGGCTCCTGGAGTCCAATCGCGGTTGGTGAAAAAATAACCATAGTCAACGAACCTACCTACACGCAAGGGACAGACCTTGTATCCGGCGGTGGGTTTTTCCCCAATGTCATTGAAGATGCGCTAGACAGGTCAACTGTCCTGGGGCGTAGGGCAAAAGAGCAAGTCGGGCGATCCATACAGATCCCGGTATCAGATAGCGCAGGAACTACCGTACTCCTTCCGGCCAACACGCTTCGCGCCAACAAGGCAATCGTATTCGATGCGGATGGCGATGTTGGGGTATCGGTTGACAATTATGTCGATCAAACGACAGCAAGTGCTGCGAGTGCTGCGAGTGCTAGTGCATCGGCCACGGCAGCACAATCAGCGGCTAGCGCGGTAGCAATTCCCTTCCTGATGGATACATCTACCACTATGGGAGATCCGGCGGGAACTAATTTTCGACTCAATAACGCCACGGTTAGCAGCGTAAGTTTGATTGCATTCGGAGATACCAGCAAGGATGGGGTGGATGTTTCAGATTACTTGATGACCTGGGACGATTCTACTTCTACGATCAACGGTCATTTGATTTTAGTCCAAGAAGGAACTCCCGCGAACTGGGCTGTTTTCACGGTTGGCGCGATGTCGGATAATTCTGATTGGGTTCAATGTGCCGTCACTCATGTCGATTCGGGGGGTTCGCTTTTTACGAATGACTCAACGGTTCGCTGCCAATTTATTCGTGCTGGCGACAAGGGAACGACCGGAGATACTGGTCCAGTTGGCGCTACAGGTAGCGGTGAAGGGCTGGAAATGACTTTCGAGTCCACAACGACTGATACAGACCAGGGGGCTGGCAAGGTCTGGCTAAACCACGGTACAGCTTCCAGCGCGACCATTGTCTACATGGATGATGTGGATGCGAATGCCGCGAACATCAATTCATTGATCGACTCCTGGGATGATAGTACTAGCACATCCATAAAGGGACGGATTACGATCAAGAAGCAAGTCGCCCCGGAAAACTACATAATTTATACTTTCGCTGGGGCGGTGACTAGCGCGTCAACTTACAGCAAACTAACCTCATGCACTCACGTTGCATCAGCTGGAACCATCGCGGATACGGATGCGGTGTTTGTTACCTTTTCTCGCGTGGGCGACAAGGGCGATGTCGGAACTGCAGCAACGATAGCGGTCGGGTCCGTGACTCCTAGCACGGTTAGTGTTGGAGGGGCGGCAACTGCGGCTGTCACCAATGCTGGTTCATCCAGCGCGGCCACTTTTAATTTCGCTTTTGGGATTCCGGTTGGAGCCACAGGAGCAACCGGGGCTACCGGTTCGCAAGGCCCAGCCGGAGTAAGCCCTGGCTTACCCTTTCGTTTCAATTCTGCCACTAGCGATAGCGACAAAGATGCCGGAGATTTTTGGTATAACGCTGTTGTTGGATCGGCAACTATTCTATACCTTGATGATGTCGATAGTGATGGCAACGCCGTATCCGCAATCACCGATACCTGGGATGATGGTGGATCAGCAACGCATCGTGGTTTTCTATATGTCAAACAAAATGCTGATTCTAGTAACATGGCAAGTTTTAAAGTTACTGGATCAATTGTTGATGCGAGTGGCTATTCAAAAGTTACGGTAGCTTTACTTGTAGCCAATGGAACGATTTCTGATAATGATTTGTGTCACATTGAATTTTCTGCCACGGGAACGGGAGGCATAGCAAATCGCACCGTTGATACAATGACCGGCGATAATTCCGACACAACGCTTTCACTTTCGCAATCGCCAGGTTCAGAGAACAATGTTTCGATTACCTTTGACGGGGTGATGCAACATCACGATACTTATTCGTTGTCTGGATCTACGATTACATTTTCAACTGCACCCCCGACAGGAGTTAAGGTTGAAGCGGTTTCTGGTGGTCTGGAGTCAATCGGAACTCCTTCAGATTCTACCGTAACGAGTGCGAAAATTGTAGATGGAGCTATTGTCGATGCTGACGTTAATGCAAGCGCGGCTATAGCAACTTCTAAATTATCAGGTGCAGTAACTTCAATCCCATCTCATGGTCTAGGTGCGTTGGCTACTTTGGCGAGTGTAGACACAGGCCAAATAGCCGCAAACGCAGTCGGGTTGGCACAAATGAGTGGAAATACAGATGGGGTGATAATTACATTTGATGCTTCTGGTGATCCCGTTGTAGTTGGGCCAGGCTCGGATGGTCAGGTATTGACTAGCACAGGAGCCGGATCACCTCCCGCGTTTGAAGCTGTTTCTGCGGTAGCCGATGTGAAGTTTTCCGCACGATGGACAACCACCGCCAATAACGTAACTGGTGATGGAACTGCTTATAGTTTGACAGGGACGAGTACATGGACGGAGATTTACGATACAGGATCAGATTTTGTGGATGGAACATTTACTGCTCCTAGTACAGGGAAGTACATTATTTCGTGTGAAGTAACGATGGCGGGTTTTGGTAGTGATAATACACTCAACGATCTAGATATGGTTTCCAGTAATCGCACTTACAGAATGGAATGGGGGCGGATGGATGAGATACACAGTGCAAATTCACTG
>Ga0208919_1000200_pt1 | contig 44507 bp, 46 predicted proteins | sample 4_EtaG_FD_184076 | JGI IMG/M metagenome (GOLD analysis project Ga0208919, IMG submission 184076) | Marine viral communities from the Subarctic Pacific Ocean - 4_ETSP_OMZ_AT15127 metaG (SPAdes) (version 3) | ecosystem: Environmental > Aquatic > Marine > Oceanic | place: Pacific Ocean | collected... | reverse complement strand
CATCGACAAAGAGCGCAGCCAATTTATCGCCACCGCGTCCGCCTAAGCGACCCGCGTCTGACAAGAGGAGAGCAGTGACATGAGCATTAGCTATCACGATATCCAAGCCTTTCTGTACCGCGAAGGGCGACTGCTAGACGACCGGGAGTGGGACGAGTGGCTCGCGCTGTACCGCAAAGACGCCGAGTTCTGGATGCCGGCCTGGGACGATGACGACCAGCTCACCCGCGATCCGCACAGCGAGATCTCGCTGATCTACTACCCCAACCGTGAAGGGTTGGAAGATCGAATGTATCGCATCAAGACCGAGCGCAGCGGGGCCAGTACGCCGGAGCCGCGCACCACCCACCAGGTTAACAACCTGGAGATCCTGTCCCAAGACGGCGATACGGTGGAGCTGCGCTTTAACTGGCACACGCTCAACCACCGCTACAAGAAGACCGACAGCTTCTTCGGCACGTCGTTTTACACCCTGGACGTATCGGGTGAGAGCCCGCTGATCACAAGAAAAGTCGTGCAGCTGAATAACGACTATATCCATCAGGTTATCGACGTATATCACGTGTAATCGGTAGAGATGAGACAGGGACGTCACTTACTGCGCTATTAACGAGTTAACAACAACTCAATAACAACTCAACCCTGGTGAAAATATAATGAAAACATTTAAAAAGACCTCCCTAGCCACTCTGCTAAGCGCCACTGCCATGCTGTCCGCAGGGGGTGTTGCCGCCAATGAAGACCCAGTGAAGCTCGGCTTGATGCTCCCTTACTCAGGTACCTATACGGCGCTTGGAGAAGCCATCACTAACGGCCTGAAACTTGCCATTGAGCAAGAGGGCGGGCAGTTAGGCGGTCGTGATGTGGAGTACGTTGAGCTTGATTCAGAGGCTGACCCCTCCAAAGCACCTCAGAATATGAGCCGTCTGGTTAACGGAGACGAAGTTGACTTCGTGATTGGCCCTGTTCATTCCGGTGTTGCCATGGGCATGCTGCGCGTAGCTAAGCAAACGGGCGCGATTACGATCATTCCCAACGCGGGGCTAGGTGCCGCCACTAATGAGTTGTGCATGCCTAACGTATTCCGCACCTCGTTCAGTATGTGGCAAGACAGCTATCCCATGGGCAAAGTGGCCTACGATCAAGGGCATCGCAAAATTGTGACGATCACCTGGGACTATGCCGGTGGTAAAGAGGATTTGGCAGGTTTCGAGGAAGCTTTTACTGCTGAGGGTGGCGAGATCGTTGAGCAAATTTTAGTGCCATTCCCCAGCACGGAATTTCAGAGTTATTTGACGCAAATTGCCAGCCTTGAGCCTGACGCTGTCTATACCTTCTTTGCGGGCGGTGGCGGTGTCAGCTTTGTTCGGGATTATGCCTCGGCAGGTCTTAAAGAGAGCATCCCACTGCTGGGGTCAGGCTTCCTTACCGAGGGTAATTTAGCGGCACTGGGCGATGCCGGAGAAGGTGTGATGACTACGCTGCACTACGCCGAAACCCTCGCAAACGACGCGAATCAATCCTTCGTTTCGGCCTACGAAAATGCCTACGGTGAGCTGCCCGATACTTACGCGGTACAGGGTTACGACACGGGCATGATGTTGGTTCAAGCCCTCTCAGTACTGGGTGGCGATACCTCAAATCAGGAGCGCTTGATTGATGTATTGGCCAATGTTCAGTTGGCGAGCCCGCGTGGGCCCTTGAGCTTCTCCGACTCCCACCACCCCATTCAAAATGTTTATCTGCGCGAGATCCGTGACGGCAAGCACGAAGTCGTGCGTATCGCTCATGAGAATCTAGAAGTACCCGATGAAGCCTGCCAGATGTAACAACATCTGTATGCACTCTGGGGCGGGCATGACCTGCCCCTCACTCTGATTCTCGGAGGGATCTTATGGATCTCGCATTTTTCAGCGTACAGCTACTTAACGGTCTGCAGTACGGCCTGCTGCTTTTTTTGATTGCCAGCGGTTTGACGTTGATTTTCGGCATTATGGGAATCATCAACCTGGCCCACGGCGCTATGTATATGATTGGCGCCTATTTGGCTTACGACCTGACCCTGCGCTTGGGCAATTTTTGGCTGGCGATTCTGGCGGCTATTCCTATCGCTATTGCACTGGGGCTCATCATTGAGCGGCTGTTTCTGGATACGCTCTACAAGCGCGATCACCTCTATCAAGTGCTGCTGACATTTGGGCTGATTTTAGTGCTCAACGAAGCGCAGCGGATTATTTGGGGAGGGGATGTGCATCGTGTTGCGGTGCCCGCGCCGTTTGATGCCAGTATCCAGTTGACTGACAACCTCCAGTACTCGGTCTACCGCCTCTTTGTGATGGGCGTCTGCTTGGCATTGGCTGGGGTGATCTATTGGGTGATGCGCCATACGCGGCTGGGCATCATCATTCGAGCCGGCGCGGTTAATCGCGACATGGTTGAAGGGTTGGGAATCAATGTGCGTACCCTCTTTACGCTGATTTTCAGCATCGGTGTTGCGCTCACCGCCTTCGCAGGGATGATCGCCGCACCGCTCACCTCTATTGCGCCAGGCATGGGCGATAGCATTCTTATTACCTGCTTTGTGGTCGTCGTCATCGGCGGTATTGGTTCCATCAAGGGAGCCTTTTGGGGCGCCATCATTATTGGCATGGCCACCACCTTTGGGGCGGTGCTCATCCCCAGCCTTGCCAGCATGGTGATCTACCTGATCATGGCCGCGGTACTGCTGGTGAAACCGCGCGGCCTTTTCGCGTGAGGAGAGTAAGCAATGTTACATAGATATCCCAAGCGCGTTGCGTTGATTATGTTGATGTTAACGGCATTGGTAGCCGCTTTTCCTCTCTGGGGAGAAGCCGTATTCGGTAATCAGGCCAACTTCATGTTAGAGAAACTGACCCTGATGCTGATTCTGGCGCTGTTTGCCATGAGCCTGGACCTGTTGGTTGGCATTGTGGGCTTGGTCAGCCTGGGGCATGCGCTCTTCTTCGGTTTGGGGGCTTACACCCTGGCATTAGCCAGCCCTGACTTTAGTCCAGCGTCAATGTGGTGGATGCTGCCTCTCGTTATGGGCGTCTCTGCCTGTGTGGGGTTAGTGATAGGCATCTTAGTGATCCGCACTAAAGGCATCTTCTTCATCATGACCACCCTGGCATTTGGTCAGATGCTTTACTACTTCATCAGTACGTCTCAGTTCGCGGGAGGAACCGATGGTGTTTTTATTATGTTTCGACCGAGCTTGGCGTTAGGGGAGCGTACGCTGGTAGATCTTGATAACCCTTACAGCTTCTTTTACTTCTGTTTAGGGATGCTGCTTCTCGGCTACTTCTTTCTACGCTGGCTCACTCGCTCCTACTTTGGTCAAGTGCTCGACGGTATTCATGACAACGAGCACCGAATGCAGGCCTTAGGCTATGCCACCAGCGGCTATAAACTGGTGGCCTTTGTTATCGCTGGGGTTATGGCAGCGATTGCTGGCATGTTAGCGGCGATGCAGTACGGCTTCGCTAATCCGGCTCAGCTTGGCTGGCATACCTCTGGTGAAGTGCTAATGATGCTTATTTTAGGTGGCATGGGCACCATCTTTGGCCCCATTTTAGGCGCCTTCGCTTATGAGATTCTGCTCTATATCTACGAGCATGCCACTACTCACTGGCCGATACTCATGGGGCTGACCATTATCGTTGCCGTACTGGTGCTTCCTCGCGGGATTGCGGGCTTGATTATCGCGCCGCCCTGGCATCGTAAGCGCCAAGCAGCCCCTGAAGCCGCGTCGGAACATGAGAAGGCGCCGGTCGCTCTCTCCGCTCAACCCGCTACCCCGCGTAAGGAGAACTAAGCCATGAGCGACGACACTGTCTTAGCCACCCACGGTTTGACCCGGCGCTTTGGTGGTTTAGTGGCGGTTAACGAGGTGGAATTTGATGTTAAGGCCCATGAGATACACGCCATTTTGGGCCCCAATGGCGCGGGAAAAAGTACCCTGATTAATCTGCTCTCTGGCGAGATCCCTCCTTCTGAAGGCCAGGTGCTCTATCGCGGTCAGCCGATCCAGGGTAAAAGCGCGCGCCAGATCGCACGCCTGGGCATTGGCCGCAGCCACCAGAAGACGAATATATTCCCACGCCTAAGCTGCCTGCAGAATTGCGAACTGGCGGCGCGTATTCATATGGGCGGTGTGTTTGGTAGCTGGCGTTCGCGCCAAACCGCGCGGCAGGTAAGCGAACGCGCTCAGGAGGTGCTGGATACCTGCCAATTGAACCACCGCGCTAATACAACCGCATCAGATATGAGCTATGGCGAACAGCGCCAGTTGCAGATCGCGATGGTATTGGCGACGGCGCCGACGTTGATGCTACTTGATGAGCCAATGGCGGGAATGGGGCGTGAAGAGACTGCTCAAGTCACCGAACTGCTCGCCAGCCTAACGGATAGCTACACGCTGGTGTTGATTGAGCATGATATGGACTCGGTCTTCCGCTTGGCTGATCGCATTACCGTCATGGTCGATGGCTGTGTGTTGGAGAGTGGCCCGACAGAGCAGATACGCACCAGCGAAAAGGTACGCGATGTCTACCTGGGGCGTCATGAAGAGGGGGCAACCGCATGAGCGCAGAGCAAACCAATACGCCATTAATAGATGCCCGGGGGCTGCACACTTACTACGGTGAGAGCCATATTTTGCATGGGGTGGATTTGACCCTGATGCCTGGTGAGACGCTGAGTCTGCTGGGCCGCAATGGTATGGGCAAGACAACTACGCTGAAGTCGATACTGGGGTTTGTCCCACCGCGGCGCGGCGAGGTGTTTATTAAGGGTGTCTCGGCTACCAAGCGGCGCCCCTGGCAACTGATTCGCCAAGGGATCGGCTACGTGCCGGAGGGGCGCGGTATTTTTCCAGGCGTCAGTGTGCGTGAGCATTTGATTATGGCTGCACGTCCTAATGAGCGGGGGGAGTCTCCGTGGACGCTAGAGCGCGTTCTGGATACGTTCCCGCGGTTGGGCCAACGTATCAATCATGATGGCTCCTTTCTCTCAGGCGGCGAACAGCAGATGCTTTCTATTGGACGCGCGCTGACGACCAACCCCGATCTGATGATCCTTGATGAAGCGACCGAAGGTCTTGCACCGCTGATTCGCGATGAGATTTGGAAGATTATAGGTGAGATCAAAGCGACCGGCATTTCTACCATTATCGTCGATAAAAATATCGATAACCTTCTGAAGATAGCAGAAAAACACCTGCTACTCGTCAAGGGGGAAGTGGTTTATAGCGGTGATTTTCAGGGGCTAAAAGATAACCCTTCAATTCTTGAAACCCACCTTGGCGTTGCTTGAAACGGCTCCGGCAAGCAGACGCTTGCCGGAGCCGTTGGCTACTCGTTAAATACTGACACGGGGAAGTGTGTTGCATGCAATTTCACAAGCAATTGCAAAAGCTATCTCAAAAAGACCTATTGATGTCGATTCCGGCGATCGCAGCTGGATTTGTGGCAGTGCTGGTCTCTTATTCCGGTCCTCTCGCCATCTTTTTCCAGGCGGCCCAAAGTGCCGAAATATCGAATGCGATGATGACATCGTGGGTCTGGGCCATTTCTATCGGTGCAGCAGTCTCGGGTATTTTGTTAAGTCTATGGCTGAAGGTGCCGGTAGTGACCGCTTGGTCAGCGCCTGGCACGGCACTATTAGTGACCCTGTTCCCAGGGCTGTCACTCAATGAAGCGGTGGGGGCCTATTTGACTGCAGCTGTGATCATTTTTGTGATCGGTGTTACGGGCTCCTTTGACCGAATTATTCAGATGATTCCACCAGGCATTGCTAGCGCGATGATGGCGGGCATTCTCTTCCAGTTTGGTGTGGGCGTCTTCGTCTCATTGGAGAGCGTGCCAGCACTGGCGATTGGTATGATTATCGCTTATCTCGTCTTTAAGCGGTTCACTCCTCGCTACAGTCTGGTGCTGCTATTAGTGGTTGGCGTCATGTTGGCTGTCTTTTTAGAAGGTGCAAGTTTAGAAGGCGTTTCAGTCCAGCTTGCCGAACCACAGTTTATCCGCCCAGAGTGGACCTGGAATGCTACCTTGAGCCTTGCCATCCCGCTGGTACTCGTCAGTCTCACCGGTCAGTTTCTGCCGGGCATGGCGATCATGCGAAGTTCCGGATATAACACGGCGGCCAAGCCAATTGTAACCGTGGCGAGTTTAACTTCTTTTTTTACTGCCTTTTTTGGGGGTATTACCACGGTGATCGCAGCGATTACCGCGGCAATCTGTACCAGTAAGGAAGCTCACGAAGATCCTGACAAGCGCTATGTAGCGGGGGTAGCGAACGGGGCTTTCTACCTGATTGGTGGCATCTTTGCGGGCACTATTGTGTCTCTATTCACCTCGTTGCCGGGGGAGTTTGTGGCGGTACTTGCGGGCCTAGCTTTGATTGGTGCTATTTCCAGCAACATCAGTGCGTTTGCTGCCGAAAAGAACCACCTGGAAGCCTCCGTCATTACGTTCATTGCCACAGCGTCGGGAATCAGTTTTTTAGGACTGGGTTCTGCCTTTTGGGGGGTAATCGTTGGGGCACTTGCCTACAACCTACTGCATCGACGCTTTCGCTCGCTTGACCAGAAAACTCAAAAACAACAGTAGCTACTGTAGTGGTAGCTGGAGTGTAACCATGCAAAAGATCTTTGTGGCGATGGATGATAGTGAAGACTCCTTACGTGCTTTGGCATTTGGCCAGATATTTGCGGCGCAATTGGGAGCGGATGTAAACGTTATCTCAGTGGTGCCGATGCAGGGCGATATAGCAGCGCGGCGCTCTACGTTACAGGCGCGAATTGCGGCTCATCATCTGGAGGCGATAGCACTCGATGTGGTTGCCCATGACAGTGCCAAGGAGTATCTCGGTGATCTTGCCAGCCAAGAAAGTAGCGGTCTATGCATGATGGCGCACGGTCGGCGGCCCGTGTCAGAAATGCTAATAGGTAGCGTAACGGCGGGAGTTGTGCGCCGAGCCCACCGCCCGGTTTATTTGTGTGGCCCACGTTATGACAGTCGTGCTCACCAGCGGGTCGATGTGTTAGCCGTTTGTGTCGATGGGTCTAAGCTATCCGAGCAAATTTTGCCCCATGTAGCAGCTTTATCGAAGCGTTTGGGGGCTCGTTTGCAACTGCTGCAAGTGATGGATACCTCCGTCGCCAGAAAATCAACAGCGTTAGGCCATACTGATGTGATGGAGTCAGCCTATCTAAACGCGCTGGCGCGCCGTGTCGAGAGTGAGCAAGCACTAGAAGTTGACTGGGAGGTGCTTCATGGCGACCCCGCGGACTCTATCGTCAGTTATCTGGCTGATAGCCATAATATAATGCTCGCAATGACAACCCATGGCCGCAGTGGCCTTTCGCAGGTGGTGGCAGGCAGTGTCAGCCATGAGGTGCTGCATGAAGCTTCTTGCCCTGTGGTTGTTCTGCGACCTTGAGTCACTGGCTTGCTGCAACTATGGGTAGCGCCCAGAGCGGCGATTTTCAACGAGTACTTCTAAAATAGCATTGGCTTCCTGCATTAGCGGGTAGGGTTTTTCGCCCCGCCGACGGCTGCAGATAACGGGTGATGTAATTGACTTATCGGCCAGTGGCACATAGCAAATGCCATCCCGTCGAACGCGCTTAACCTGTTCAGGAACCAGCGTAATGCCAATACCTGAGGCGACAAGGCTGAGCGCCGTCTGAACCTCGTTTGCTTCCTGTACTACCTCTACCTTCAAGCCTTGGCGGCGGAAAATACCCAGCACCATATCTGCTAGGCTAGGGCGTGGCTTAGCGGGAAAAAGAATGAGTGGATAGCGGGCAAGCTCCTCGCAGGAAGGGGTAGTGCCCTCTAGTGGATGACCGCTCGAAAGGGCAGCAATCAATGGTTCATCGAAGAGAATCTCCTGCTCTACGTCGGGATCATCAATACGTAAACGCCCGAAACCCATGTCTATGCGACCCGCTTTGAGCGCCTGAATTTGTTGTACCGTCGTAAGCTCTGCCAGGGAAAGCTCAACATTATCCATGCGGCGCAAATCACGCACGAGCATTGGGAGCTGCCCGTAAAAAACGGACGGTACAAAGCCAATGCCGAACAGCGCACGCTTGCTACGCGCCATGTGTCTAGTGGCGTCGATGGTGACTTCTACTTTCTCTAATATCTGCAGAGCGTGCTGCTGAAAAAACACACCTGAAGGCGTTAGACGCAAGCCTCTAGAGCTTCGTTCAAACAGTTCAGCCCCCACCTCTTGTTCTAATTGTTTGATTTGGCGGGAAAGAGGCGGTTGAGACATATGCAATCGTTCAGCCGCACAGGTAAAGTTAAGCTCTTCAGCGACAACGCAGAAGTACCTCAGGTGGCGTAGTTCCATGATACCTCCAAGGTATGAGCGGCTACTTAAACAATATTGGCTTTGCCATTCGGTTGCTACCAAGCTGGCGATGCTCTTCACGAATTCAGACAACGTTTAAACCAGCTTAACCAAGCGCTACAACGCTACCAGCATTTAAACGTTTAAAAGCGAAATATCGACTACGACTTTAGTAATGAGCGGCAGAATAAAAGAGGGATAAACCAGTCATGTATGCGCGGATTTTAGTTCCTGTCGACGGCTCTGAGAGCGCTAAACAAGCTTTGAAGGTGGCTTGTAAGCTGCTGGATAGAGAAGACTCAACGCTCTACTTATTACATGTACCTGAAACGCTTGCCTATACGACCACACTGGTGTGGGGCATTGGTGCTATTGATGCAGGCACTACGCTTGCTGAACGCGAGAAGGTGGGTGAACAGCTACTGGCCCAGGCGGTGAGTTCCGCGCAGGCAGAGGGCGCTAAGCACATTGAAGAGTTGCTGACGCAAGGTGACCCAGCCCGCGCCATTATAGAGGCTGCCAACGCCAATAATATCGATACCATTGTGATGGGAAGCCGAGGGTTAAGCGACTTGGCGGGGGTGGTGATTGGCAGCATATCGCACAAAGTGGGCCATTCAGCCAAGTGTCCTGTGATTACGGTGAGTCAATAAAAAGCAACGTCGATATCTGCCCGTACCTCTCCCGAAATGGTTTTCAACCTGAATAAATTTACTTGCCGTCTAACACACCCTAGCCCATGCTTTTAGCAAGACGCTATAACCTAGGGTATTGGCTAAAACGAAACGTTAGGACGTTTGAACATGGCAAAATTCTTCCAGGAATTCCGAGAGTTTGCGGTAAAAGGCAACGTCGTCGATATGGCGGTGGGGATCATTATCGGTGGGGCGTTTACGCTGATTGTGCAGAGCCTGGTGGCGGATGTGATGAACCCGCTGATTGGCTTGTTGGTGGGCGGTGTGGATTTTTCCAATCTGTTTGTAGTGTTACGCCAAGGGGCGGTGGGCGGCCCTTATGCGACGCTGGCGGATGCCCAGGAGGCAGGGGCGGTAACGCTAAACCTCGGGCTTTTTATCAATGCGGTGGTCAGCTTTATGATTGTCGCCTTCGTGGTCTTCTTATTGGTACGCACCATTAACCGATTAAAGCGCGAAGAGGCGGTAGCGCCTGCGAACCCTACGGAGCAGCCGTGCCCTTACTGTTTGATGGTGGTGCCGATCAAAGCCACGCGCTGTGGCCACTGCACAGCAATGTTGGATCAGCCAGCGGAGGCTGAAACGCCGGTTGAAGTTACCTCTGCGCCACCGCAAATGCCACCCGCAAAACCTTGAGCCACTAAAAAGGGCGCCACTGCTGAAGAGGCGCCCTTTCACGTTATACCAGCAGCTAGCCCTAGGCGCTTTTCTTAATGGTTTTGCTGTCTTTTTGCTTACTGCCGGGCTTTTTGCTGTCGTTAGCATCGCTGGGTTGCGGTAGCGACGGCAGCGATTTAGCCAGCATTTCGACACTGTGACGGTAGTAGAGCTGACTCTTATTATGCTCGCCCAGGCTGGCATAGAGGCGTGCAAGCTCCGCACACACTTCGCCATTGGGGCGCTGACGCTGGCTGGTTTCAAAATACTCTAGTGCCTTTTGCCACTGGCCGATGCGCAGCGAGAGGCGGCCGCAAGCGAGCAGCAGCTCTGGGTCGTTAGGGCGCTCCTGCAGCCATTTTTCGGCTTTAACGAGTTGGCGAGCAGCGTCCACGTTCAGCAGGCCGTAGCGTTTCACCAAACGCGCATCCCAATGGTGATCGAGCGAATGGTTGAGCAAGCGTTCGGCAATCGGCTCTTCGTTGGCTTGTATCAGCGCTTCGCTGTAAAGCACGATCAGCTCGGTATTGCCACGCAGGTAGTCCGGCATATCCGCCCACAGGCCGCGCACACGCTCAATATTGGTGGGGTTTTGGGCTTCAAACACGATCAGCTCGCGGTAGGCCTTAAATTCCAACTGCTCACGCTCTTGCTGAGTAATCAGCTTCTGCGCCGCCAGGCGTGGAATCAAACGCCGTAACCCTTCCCAATCGTTGACGCTTAAATGCACTTGCTTGAGTAGCTTGAGCACCTGCGGGTGGTTGGAGAGCTTCTTATCCAGGCGATTAAGAATCGCCAGCGCTTCTTCCGGCTGTTGGCGCTCAATCATCATTTGCGCCTGCATCAGGCCAACGGCGGTATCGGCACCGTCGGTGGTGAGCTGCGCCTGATTCAGGTGCTCCTGGGATTTCACGTGGTGGCCCTGGTAATGGGCCGCCAGCGCGGCAGATAGGTAGTTGACCAGCGGTGTGCTGGAATCATCGGCGGCGTTAACCAGGGTTTTTTCGGCTTTTTTCCAGCGCCCTTCGGTTAGCGCTACCAGGCCACGCACGGTGCGCTGCATGGCCCGGCGGTTACGGGCGCGACTGTTCCAACTGCGAAAACGCCCCATGGGCCGAATAATGCCGCTGAGCAGGCGCAGCACGAAGTGTAGGACGATAAAGGCGGCAAACAGCAGCACCAGTCCAAACCAGAAGGAGGTTTGGATGGAGGAGTCACCTACGCGGATCAGCCAATAGCCGGGCACCGACATCATCAGGTGCCCAAACAGCGCCCCGACGGCGAGGCCTGCGACAATGAGGAGAACAAGCTTTCTCATGAATCACCTCCGCTTTGGCCACGCGTCTTATAGCGGTTGTCGATAAAGCGTGCGAGCTCCTGCTGTGAAGCGCTGATATCGGGCAGCTCGGGTTTTACCTCTGCTTCCTTGAGCTCTTGAAGGCGCGTAATAACGCTTTGGGTCTCTTCGCGAGTGGTGTCGTAGTAGTCGTTCAGCAGTTGTAGCGCTTTGTCGATACTTGCGTCATAAAGCTCTTTCTCTTCGTTGAGCAGAGCCAACTGCGTCTGCTCCAGCACTAAGCGCAGGCTTTGGCGTAGGTAAGACTCTTGCTCTGGGGTAATCAGCGCTTCCAGCGCTTCATCGTGATGGCGAACCACCACCAGGTCTTTGAGCTCTTCACCGAAGCGCGCCAGCTGGCGCTGGAAAGTGCCGGTCGGCGGCTGCTCGATGCTGGAGGTTACCGCTTGCTCCTCAATTTCTTGAGAGAGTCGCAGAGAGGAGATGCGTTCCTGCTGGGCATTGAGCGCTAAGTAGAGGCCGGTGCGGTCAACCTGGGGCACGGCGTCCAGCGCGGCTAGCTCATTGGCAATTGCTGCGCGTACGGGCGTCAACGCCGGGTTGTCAGCATCTACTAGGCGCGCATCGGCGGTACGCAGCAGCGCAGCTGCGCCATCAACGTCGCCTTCCAGCTGTAAACGCTGATTGGCCAGACGCAGCAGGTAGGCGGCTTCGGCATGCAACCACTCGCGCTCGTCGGTGTCCTGCTCTTGAGAGAGCTGGTCCAGCACTTGGCCCAGGGTCTCATCGACGTCGCTGCGGTAGCTGTCAAATTCATCACGCAGGTCACCCAGTGTGCTTTGCAGCGCTTCATCGCGCTCGGCTTCGCCGCTATCAAGGCGTGACTCGAGGTCGCTAACCGTTTGCTGTGAGGCGCTCCCCTCAGCCTGCTGTGCGACTTCGTCGAGGCGCTGCTGCTGGCTCTCCAGGCGCTGCCAGCCCTGCCAGGCGACAAATGCCAAGGCAAGCGCCAGGATAATCACCAGGGCAATTGCGAGGCCGCCGCTTTTACTGCCTCCGCTTTTGCCCCCACCGCTTTGGCCGTTACCGCTGCCTTTGTGGCCGGTGGGCGGCGTAGTGCCCGCCGATGACTTGCCGCTGGTCGGCTTTGACGAGGCGGCGCTTGACGATGGCGAACTAGAAGCCGACCCGCTTGAGGAAGATGGGCTGGGTTGAGCGGCACTCTGGGAAGGTGAGGCTGCGTTGCTGGATGTGGTATCTGCCGATTTAGCCGTGCTGGTAGCAGCGGTTGAACTCGCAGTGGGCGAGCCCTTTCCACGCCGCCGCGACCGGCTACTTTTAGCGCCACTCTGAGCAGGTGTTGTTGAGCTCGGCGGCGTGTTCGGCTTGCTGGGCTCAGTCGCGTCGGTCGTGGAAGCTGCTTTGTCGGTCGTTTTAGGGACGCCTTGATAGGCATCGGAGGACGTCGGTTGTACATCGTCCTGATCGTTTACTTGTTTGCTCATGTGTCGCTAGCCCTTAGTAAGTTCCTTGATCGACATCGGCACCCTGTGGGTCGCAGGTCTCCAACGCCGCTATCAACGCAGCTGGCGTAGCTCCGGACGCCACCTTGAGGTCACAAAAACCCAGTATGCCAGCCAGTGTAGCCAAACGGCGACTGGAAACGATTAGCGGTTGGTTCAAGGCCGCCTGATTGCACCATTTTGCCAGATGTTCCAGCAGTTCGCTGCTGGTGACGATCAACGCCCGGTAATTACCTGAACAAAGGCGCGTTTGCAGAGCGGGTTCAAGGGGGTGAAACGTGCGTCGATACACCGCTACGCGAGTCACCTGCGCGCCCCGCTCAGCAAGCGTTTCAGCGAGCAGCGGGCGGCCACCTTCTCCCGCCACCAGTAGAATACGCTGGTGCCCTAACTGTTGAAGCGAGGCAAGCGCAAGCAGTGCTTCGCTGGTATCTTCACCTGCACTGGGCGCAGGCACATGCACACGTACGCCCAACTGATCATAAAGCGTTGCCGCGGTGGCGCTGCCAACGCTGTAGTAGTCAATGCCAATGGGCAGCTGTGGCCAGAAGCGATCCAGCGCTTCACTTAAGCAAGTGGCCGCAAAGGGGCTGATGACTATTATCTTATGGTACTGATCAATATCCAGCCAGATACGCCGCATTTCAGGGGTTTCTGGTAAGGCTTCGAGTTGCATCACGTTGAGTGATTCAACGCTCTCGCCTCGCTCGCGCAGAGCAGCAGCCAGTGCTTCACCGCGCTCGCCAGGGCGGCAGATCAGTACCGGTTGGCTCATATGGCGCGGCCGTAAACCTCAGCCAAAATATCGCCAGCGCCTTGGTCGAGCAGCTCTTCGGCAATGCGAATGCCCAGCGCTTCGGGCTCATGCATCGAACCACGGCCTTCGGCGCGCAGCACTTCGGTGCCCTCTGGGTTGCCCACTAAGCCGCGTAGCCAAAGGGTTTCATTTTCAATATCCAGCACCGCGTGGCCCGCAATAGGCACTTGGCAGCCGCCCTCTAAGCGCGTGTTCATGGCCCGTTCGGCGCGCACACGCGTCGCGGTATCCGCGTCATCCAGCGGGGCTAGCAAGGCAATCAGCTCGGGGTCATGCAGGCGGCACTCAATGCCTAGGGCTCCTTGGCCGCAGGCGGGCAGGCACACTTCCGGCGGCAGTGCCTGGGCAATCCGCTCATCCAAGCCCAACCGCTTAAGGCCTGAGGTCGCCAGGATGATGGCGTCAAATTCTCCCGCGTCTAATTTACCTAGCCGCGTTTGTACGTTGCCGCGCAAGTTGAGAATTTGCAGGTCGGGGCGGGCTTCACGCATCTGCAGGCCACGGCGTAAGCTGGCGGTGCCAATTCGTGCCCCTTCGGGAAGCTCATCAATGCTAGAGTAGTGGTTGGATACAAACGCATCGGTAGGGTCGGCCCCTTCTAGGATGACCGACAGGCCCAGCCCTTCGGGGAAGAGCATGGGTACATCTTTCATCGAGTGGACGGCAATATCGGCACGGCCATCGAGCATGGCGTCTTCCAGCTCTTTAACGAACAGCCCTTTACCGCCAATTTTTGAAAGCGGTGTATCGAGAATTTTGTCGCCCTTGGTAGACAGAGCTACAAGCTCGACCTCAAGGCCGCTGTGAGCCGCCATTAAGCGGTCACGAACGTACTCAGCCTGCCACATGGCCAGTTGGCTTTTACGCGTGGCAATGCGCAGTTTGGTGATTGATAGCACGTTATTCTCCCTATACCGCAGACACGGCGAGTCAAGCTATGATAAGTGTCATCATAAAGCACCGAGCGCCACAGTAAAAATAACGGAACTGATTAGGCGCCCGTAACGTGCTTTATCCGTCCCCCTAGGAAATTGTATGTCCTCAGTGTTACCCCGCGGCCAGCTTGACCAGTTTTTCCTGCTTTCACGGGATCTGTTCTGCTGTATCGACTTTAAAGGCACGCTGCTGCAAGTCAATCCAGCCTTCGAGACGCTGCTGGGATATACCTCTGAACAGTTAATCGGGCGTTCCTGTGGTGTCGTCATTAACCCCCTTGACCACCCGGTGATCGAACGGGCGTTACAGCGAGTGCATCAAGGCGAAAAGGTCATTCCTTTTGAGGTGCGCGCTGTTTCCGCAACCGGCAAGCAGCACTGGTTAGAAATTTCGCCGTCGTTGGGGGAGGACGTGATTTACGTAATCGCCCGGGTGATTACGCGGCGTAAAGCTAGCGAACAACAGCTAAAATTATTGGAGCGTAGCGTTGAATCAAGCACCAATGGTGTTCTTATTGTCGATGCTCAGAGCAGCGATCTGCCTCTGGTTTACGTCAACGCTGCCTTTGAACGCATTACCGGCTATTCGCGCAACCAGGCACTGGGGCGTAACTGCCGTTTCCTACAGGGGGAAGAGACCGATCCCGCCACCGTCAAGCAGCTACAGGTAGGGATTACCGAGCAGCGTGAAGTACACGTGGTCATCCGTAACTATCGGCATGACGGCACGGTTTTTTGGAACGACTTGCACATTTCACCTGTACGCGATGAGAACGGCCAAGTGACCCACTTTGTCGGCGTACAGAATGATATCTCTGAACAGCGCGAATATCAGGCTCAACTCGACCATAACGCCCATCACGACGCCTTGACCGGGCTGCCCAACCGCTTGTTACTTGGTCAGCGCTTGGAAGAGGGGGGCGTGATGGCGCGCCGCTACCATCGCTATATAGCCGTGCTGTTTATTGACCTGGACGATTTTAAGCCGATCAACGATACCTTGGGCCATGAAGTGGGCGACTTTATTCTGGTTGAAGTGGCCAGGCGGTTGGAGAATGAACTGCGCCCCTGGGACACCGTCGCGCGTTTTGGCAGCGATGAGTTTGTGGTGTTGTTGCCGGATCTAGCCCATCAGGACGATGTGATACAGGTGGTCGAGCGGGTTCTCCAGGGGCTTTCGCCGCCCTACTGGTACCGCGACAGCGAGCTGCGCATCACCGCCAGTATCGGGATTGCCATCAATGACGGCAGCATGGACAACCCCCGCCAGCTTATTCAGCAGGCGGATTTGGCAATGTATAAAGCCAAACGGCGCGGGCGCAATACCTACTACTGGTATACCGAAGACTTGAACCGCAAGGTGAGCGAACGGGTTAGCTTACGCAGCGCGCTACAGCAAGCCATTGAGCAGCAGCAGTTCGAACTGCATTATCAGCCACAAATTCACGCGCCAAGTGGTCGCGTGGTGGGGGTTGAAGCGCTGATCCGCTGGCAGCACCCTGAGCGAGGCAATATCCCGCCGTCTGATTTTATTAGCCTTGCCGAGGATACTGGTCAGATCATTCCCATTAGCGAGTGGGTGTTAGCTACCGCCTGTCGCGATGCCCAGCAGCTCAATGGCCTGGGGCTGGGCGAGATCACCATGGCGGTTAATATTTCGCCCATGCAGTTTCAACGCCCTGGCTTCCTCGCCTCTATTGATCAGGTGCTGGCGAGCAGCAGACTAACGCCTGCGCTGTTAGAGTTGGAGCTTACCGAGGGGGTGCTGATGGACAGCGCCGAGCAAGCGATACAGGCATTAAGAAATCTACGAGCGCTGGGAGTCCAGATTGCACTAGACGATTTTGGCACCGGCTTCTCTAGCTTAAGCTACTTAAAGCGGCTGCCGATTAATCGCATCAAGATTGACCGCTCCTTTGTGCGCGATGTGATTACGGATCGCTACGATGCCGCGATTATCGACGGCGTGGTCGCCATGGCGGGGAAAATGGGGCTCGAAGTGTTGATAGAAGGCGTAGAAACGGCAGAGCAGTTTGGCTACCTGCAGCAGCGTCACTGTGACTACTATCAGGGCTACTACTTTGCCCGCCCCATGTCCCTAAGTGCCCTGCACGCGTTTCTCCACAAACCACCTGCCGTCGTAACGTCACGCTCTTAGCCGCCACAGAAATAAAAACGGCGTGCCGCTGACCGGGGCGACTCTGGTACACTTTCTGCTAACGACTCCATTGTTTTGTCAGCAGGATATATCTTCGATGAGCCAAGCCACGAATCAGTCTTGGGGCGGTCGCTTTAGCGAGCCCACCGATGCCTTTGTTGCACGCTTCACCGCGTCTGTTAATTTCGACCAGCGCCTGGCCCCCCAGGACATCCAGGGCTCCATCGCCCACGCCACTATGCTGGCTCGGGTAGGCGTGCTCACCGATGACGAGCGTGATGCGATTATTAATGGCCTGAACGAGATTCAGGGCGAGATCGAGCGCGGCGAGTTTAACTGGTCGGTGCCGCTGGAAGATGTGCATATGAACATCGAAGCGCGGCTGACTGAAAAGATCGGTATTACCGGCAAAAAACTCCACACCGGGCGCTCGCGTAACGATCAGGTCGCCACCGATATTCGCCTGTTTATGCGCGATGAGATCGACGTTATCGAAGTGGAGCTCAAGCGTCTGCGTGAAGGCATGATCGAGCTGGCGGATCGTGAAGCCGAGACCATTATGCCCGGTTTTACCCACCTGCAAACCGCCCAGCCGGTCACCTTTGGCCACCATATTCTGGCTTGGCAAGAGATGCTGGCCCGGGATCACGAGCGCCTGCTGGACTGCCGCAAGCGCGTCAACGTCATGCCATTGGGCGCCGCTGCGCTGGCAGGGACGACGTACCCGATTGACCGCCACGTTACGGCAGAGCTTCTAGGCTTTGACCGTCCAACGGAGAACTCTCTGGACGCGGTCTCGGATCGTGACTTCGCTATCGAATTCACCAGCTTTGCCAGCCTCCTACTGATGCATCTTTCGCGCATGAGCGAAGAACTGGTGCTATGGACCAGCGCCCAGTTCAACTTTATCGACTTGCCCGACCGCTTCTGCACCGGCTCTTCGATCATGCCGCAGAAGAAAAACCCCGACGTGCCTGAGCTGGTACGTGGCAAAACCGGCCGCGTGTACGGCCACCTGATGTCGTTGCTAACGCTGATGAAATCGCAGCCGTTGGCTTACAACAAAGACAATCAGGAAGATAAAGAGCCGCTATTCGATGCAGTGGATACCGTGCGCGACTGCTTAAAAGCGTTTGCCGATATGGTGCCCGCCATTGAGCCCAAGAAAGCCAGCATGTATGAAGCGGCGCGGCGTGGTTTCTCTACCGCGACGGACTTGGCCGACTACTTGGTGCGCAAAGGCGTGGCCTTCCGCGACGCCCACGAAATCGTCGGACAGTCGGTGGCCTATGGCCTTAAAAGCGAAAAAGACCTGTCTGAGATGAGCCTGGATGAGCTCAAACAGTTCTCCGATACCATCGAACAGGATGTGTTCGAGGTGTTGACCCTGGAAGGCTCGGTAGCCGCCCGGAACCATATTGGTGGCACAGCACCCAACCAGGTGCGGGCAGCTGCACAGCGAGCGCGTGAGGCGCTGAGTGCGCTCAAGGCGGGCGCATGAAAACGCTGGCAATCATGGCCCTTTCGGCGCTGCTGTTAACCGCGGTTGTCGGCTGTGGGCAAAAAGGGCCGCTTTATCTGCCGGAAGATGCACCCGCTGACGAGCAATCTGCCCAGGCGTCTGAATAGATAGCTGCAGGCCCAGGAGAAGGGGAGAGCACCATGGACTATTTTAATTACCGTGATGGCGTGCTGTACGCCGAAGATGTACCGCTGTCACGCATTGCCGACGAGTTCGGCACGCCCTGCTACGTCTACTCAAAAGCGACGTTTGAACGTCACTTTCGCGCCTATACCGAAGCACTGGGTGGTCACCCGCACCTGATTTGTTACGCGGTGAAAGCCAACTCTAACCTGGCGGTGCTGGGCTTGTTGGCCAAGCTGGGCGCGGGGTTCGATATTGTCTCTATCGGTGAGCTTGAGCGGGTGCTAAAAGCCGGTGGCGACCCGGCGAAAGTAGTGTTTTCGGGCGTTGCCAAGCAACCCCATGAAATGGTTCGTGCGCTGGACGTGGGCATTAAGTGCTTTAACGTTGAGTCACGCCCCGAACTTGAGCGCTTGAATCGTGTCGCCGGTGAGTTGGGGAAAATTGCCCCGGTCTCATTGCGGGTCAACCCAGACGTGGATGCGGGTACTCATCCGTATATCTCCACTGGTTTGAAGGATAATAAGTTCGGCATCCCGGTGGATGAAGCGTTGGCGGTTTACGAACTAGCCGCAAGCCTGCCCAATTTGCAGGTGAAGGGGCTCGACTGCCACATCGGTTCACAGCTAACTGAAACCGCACCCTTCCTGGATGCCCTTGATCGCTTACTGGTGCTTATGGAGCGGCTGCGTGAGCGGGGCATCGAAATCGAGCACCTTGATTTAGGTGGCGGTTCAGGCGTGCCTTACCGCGATGAAAAACCGCCCCAGCCGTTTGATTACGCTAGCCAACTGTTGGCGCGGCTTTCGCGTTGGGAAGGTGGCGAAGCGCTTACGTTGCTGTTTGAACCCGGTCGCTCCATCGCCGCCAATGCGGGTGTCATGCTCACTCGGGTAGAGTTTCTCAAGCCTGGAGAGACCAAGAACTTCGCCATTGTCGATGCGGCCATGAATGACCTGATTCGCCCGGCGCTGTACCAGGCCTGGCAGGCGATTGTGCCGGTGGATACTCGTCAAACACGCGAAAGCGCCCTTTACGACGTAGTGGGCCCAGTGTGTGAAACGGGTGACTTCCTGGGTAAGGAACGCGAGCTGGCGATTACCGAAGGCGATCTTTTGGCGGTGCGCTCGGCGGGGGCCTACGGTTTTGTTATGGCGTCGAACTATAACAGTCGCCCTCGCGCCGCCGAGTTAATGGTTGATGGCGACAGCTGCCATGTGGTGCGCGCGCGGGAAACCGTTGCCAGTCTGTGGGCGGGTGAAGCGCTGCTGCCCGAAGGGGGGCGTTGATGCTGTTACACTTCACCAAAATGCATGGCCTGGGTAATGACTTTGTCATGGTGGATCTAGTCACTCAGCGCGCCCGGTTGGACGAAGCTCAGATTCGTGCACTGGCAGACCGGCGTTTCGGCATTGGCTTTGATCAGTTGTTGCTCGTCGAACCGCCCCGGGATCCAGAGATGGATTTTCGCTACCGCATTTACAATGCTGACGGCAGTGAAGTGGAAAATTGTGGCAACGGTGCACGCTGCTTTGCCCGCTTCGTGCGCGATCAGCGATTGACCCACAAGCATGAAATCCACGTAGAAACCGCCGGGGGCCCGTTGGTGCTGACCGTGCAGCACGACGGTATGGTGCGAGTGGATATGGGCCGCCCGCGGTTTAGCCCTTTGGCGCTGCCGTTCGATGCCCCTGGGGATCAACCCCTGCATCAGTTACAAGTGGGTGATGAAACGCTGCAGATCGGCGTGGTCTCTATGGGAAACCCACATGCTGTGATGCAGGTTGAGAACGTTGATAGCGCCCCGGTGGAGCGCCTCGGGCCGTTGGTAGAGGCGCATCCGCGTTTTCCCAAGCGTGTTAACGTGGGCTTTATGCAGGTACTCTCGCCCAGTGAAATTCGTTTGCGTGTGTATGAGCGCGGCAGTGGCGAAACGCTGGCCTGCGGTACCGGTGCCTGCGCTGCAGTGGCCAGCGGTATTCGCCAGGGGCTGCTAAAAAGCCCCGTAAAAGTCCATTTACCCGGTGGAGAGCTCAGCATTGAGTGGCCTGACCCTGAAGGGGCGCTAACGATGGTGGGGCCAGCTACACGCGTCTTCGATGGCCGCGTAGCACTTAATTAATTCGAGGAGAACGGCGATGTCACAAGCCCCCGAACCCCGCAAAACGCTCGAGCCTGATCAAGTGGCGTTCTGGCTGGCGCGCCATCCCGATTTTTTCGTCGGCCGGGAAGGGCTTCTGCAGCAACTGCAGGTTCCCCATCCGCATATCGACGGGTCGGTGTCACTGCTCGAGCGCCTGGTGTTAGATCTGCGTAAGCGCGCGGAAACCGCCGAGGGCCGCCTGGAGCACCTGCTGGAAACCGCTCGCCATAACGAGTCCCAGTACCGCCGGCTGCGGGAAACGTTGATAGCCCTGGTGGAAGCGCCGGATCGCGATGCGCTGGCGCAAGCATTGGCCACTCAGCTTAGCGAGCGCTTTGAAACCCCGGCCATGGCGCTGTGGTGTCCGGCCACGTTAAGCGATAGTGAACCGACGCCGCCTCAACCGCCACGGCACGTGCTTGATCAACATGCCAGCACACGGCTGTCGGCGCTGCTGGATGGCCGCACTAGCCGCTGTGTGAAGCTTAGCGTCAGCGACTGGAAGTGCTTGCTGCCCCATGTCAAAGCGCCGCGCAAAGCCGGTTCCTGTGCGATTTCACGGCTCTCGGCGGGTGACCCTTTGGGCTATTTGCTGCTGGCCAGCCCCAGCCCTGACGCCTATCGGGCCAGCATGGATACGCTGTTCACTGAGTACTTGGGTGATATCGTCGCGCGCCTGCTGGTGCGCCTGGGCGACTATGGCTGAAGCTCTTCCAACGGAAATAACGATAGCCAAGCGCGTTGAGGCTTTTTTAGCGGCGCTGGCATACCATGCTAGCCCTGCCACGGTGGCGGCTTATCAGCATGATTTGGCCGCACTGTGTAACTTCACCGAGCGACGCGATGTGACAAATCCTGCAGCGTTAGATACCGCTCTGCTGAGGGCTTTTCTGGGGTCGGAGCGTAGCCGGGGGCTGGCGCCTAGAAGCCTTGCCCGGCGGCGGGCGGCACTTTCCCGCTTCGCCGATTACCTGGTCAAGCAGGGTGTGCTGGTCGATAACCCGGTGGGACTACTGCGTACGCCCAAACAGCCCAGCCACCTGCCGCGCCCGGTGGATGTCGATGCCCTGGCGCGCTTTCTCGATACCCCCCACGATGGCTCGCCGCTGGGCGTGCGAGATCAGGCTATTCTTGAACTGTTTTACTCCAGTGGCCTGCGCTTAGCGGAGCTGGCGGCGCTTGATTTGGGCGATTTGCAGAATAGCCGGGTAAGGGTGATCGGCAAAGGCGGCAAGCCGCGTCAGGTGCCGGTAGGGCGCCGCGCCCAGCAGGCGCTGGCTGAGTGGCTGGGGTGTCGCTCAGTGCTGGCACCCATTGATGAGCAGGCGCTATTTGTGGGCCAACGCGGGCAGCGCTTGGGGCATCGTGCCATTCAAAAGCGCTTAGCTCAGCTGTCGCTTGCCCGTGGCTTGCCCGAACACCTGCACCCGCACCGTTTGCGGCACTCCTTTGCCAGTCACCTGTTGGAGTCGAGCCAGGATCTGCGCGCCGTGCAAGAGCTGTTGGGGCACGCCAATCTATCGACCACGCAAATCTACACCCGGCTTGATTGGCAGCATCTGGCGACCAGCTACGACGCAGCGCACCCTCGTGCTAAACGAGGCTCCAACGACAGTAAGAATAGCCCCAGGAGCAAACCATGACGATGCTGCAGGCCATTACCTTCGATTTGGACGACACCCTATGGGACAACCACGGAGTCATGGCGCGTACCGAAGAGGGCCACTACCGCTGGCTACTGGAGGCACTTGAGGCATGGCGAGCGGCACGCCAGGAAACAGCGCTGGCGTTATCCCACGAAAGCGGCGGGCTGGATTATCTGCAGCGCCGTCAACAGTTGGCCAAAGAGGTGCCCGAACGGCGCGGCGACTTCACTTGGCTACGTTTGCGCTCACTGGAGGCCCAGTTAGAACACGCAGGTCTGCACCGCAGTGCTGCGTTGATGTGGGCAGCAGCAGCGATGAATGAGTTTCACCGCCTGCGCGTGCAGGTCACGCCCCATCCAGAAGCGGCCGGACTGCTGGCTGCCCTGGCAGAGCGCTATCAGTTGGCGGCGATCACCAACGGTAATATTCATCTTAAACGTCAGCCGCTGGCTGGCTACTTTCCGGTGGCCATTGCCGCGGGTGAGTTACTGGCGCCCAAGCCTGATCCGACGCCATTCCTCACCGCGCTGTCGCGCTTAAACGTTTCCCCCGAGTGTGCTATGCACGTGGGCGATTCGTGGCAGGAGGACGTGTTACCTGCCCAGCAGTTGGGCATGCACGCGGTATGGATTTCTGAAACAGAGGATCAACCGCTCCCCACGCGCGTGCATCGTATTGCCCATATTAAAGAGCTGCCCAGCATTCTCGAGAAGTTAGAGGCGCCTCATTCTGGCGGTGTATACAGCCACTGATTGAGCTTCTGGGACAGCGTATCGACGCCGTCGCGCTTGAGTGAAGAGAACAGCTGAACAGAGACGAGGTCTTCCCACTCTTTCAAGCGTGAGCGCACTTTTTGCAACGCAGCGCTGGCAGGGCCTTTTTTCAGTTTGTCGGCTTTGGTGAGCAAAATATGCACCGGCATTCCGCGCTGGTCAGCATAATCGAGCATCATTTGGTCGAACTCGGTGAGCGGGTGGCGCACGTCCATTAGCAGTACTAAGCCGCGTAGACTGAAACGGTTGCGCAGGTACTCGGCTAGGTGCTTTTGCCACTCTAGCTTGACCGCTTCCGGCACCTTGGCGTAGCCGTAGCCGGGTAGGTCGACCAAACGCCGCGACTCGTCGTTCATAACGCTGAAAAAGTTGATCAGCTGGGTGCGCCCCGGTGTGCGCGAGGTGCGCGCTAACGCATTTTGTTGCGTTAATGCGTTGATAGCACTGGATTTGCCCGCGTTTGAACGCCCGGCAAAGGCTACTTCTGCGCCGGTATCGTCCGGGCACAGGGCCAGGGTGGGGGCGCTGATAAGAAAACTTGCCGTCGGGTAGTTCAGCCGAGGGACTGGGCTATCATGGGGGGTAGTCATTGGGTTGATCCTGAAAAACGAACATAAAAGCGGCCTACTCTGCGCACTATCACCTCTCTATCGCTTCGATAAAGTAGAACGCATGATAGCGACTCATGATAGAGAATTGAGAGCAGTACCGCGACGAATTACCCCTAAAGCAGTCCAGCACTTGCATTCCCGCCGCTGGGGTGATTCGTTATAATGCAAGCGGTTTATATCTGCGACCTGGGGCGCTAGTGTACCATCGCGATACGTTGTTGGTATTAGCGAAGGTTGGTATTGGCGGAGCTAACCCTGGTAACTTGTGAAACCTGGGAAGCGCCCAGGGTGCGTACCAGTCAAACATAAAACGGCATAGTGGAATAGCAATGAGAAAGTTACTGGCAAGCCTAGCAATTACCATGGGCGCCGTTGGCATCGCCCACGCTCAAACGGACTATCAAGCTGATGCTGACGCATCCGCTGGCCAGGAAATGGCCCAGACCTGTGCCGCCTGTCATGGGCAACAGGGCATTAGCCCATCGGGCGCTTTCCCTAATCTAGCGGGTCAGCAGATGTCCTATCTGGCGAAACAGATTATGGATATCCGCGACGGCAACCGCATGGTTCCCCAAATGGCCGGCCAAGTGGATGACTTCTCCGACCAGGATGCCTGGGATGTGGCAGCACACTTTGCACGCCAGGATGCCAACTTGGGCCAGACCAGCGACGAAGACGCTGAGTTGCTGGCTCGCGGTGAAGAGCTTTACCGCGCTGGTGATATGTCCAAGGGCATTCCTGCCTGTTCAGCCTGCCATACGCCAACGGGTGTCGGTATCGGCAGCGCCGTTTACCCCGGTCTATCTGGGCAGCACGCTCAGTACACGGTCTCAACGTTGCAGGCATTCGCCTCAGGTGATCGTAACAATAGCCCCAATAACATCATGGGCGACATCGCTTCAAAAATGAGCGACAACGATATGGAAGCAGTGGCTAACTATGTATTGGGTTTGAACTAACGTTTTAACCCTGGGCGTTTAAAACCACACATAGACAGCCTACATACTTCCTTATGCCGTTTGCGGGTTCTCACTAGGCAACGTTCTTGGCAACGTTTGCTAACTGAGGGAACCCGCTAATGTATCCACGGTCTCACCCTTCGCTTACCCATGGAGAAACTTTTACAATGTCTAAAACGCGAGCGATGTTTAAAACGTTAATGGTCGCACTGGCCGGTTTGGGGCTTTCTGCGGCAGTGAGTGCCCAGGAAGTGGTTGAAGGCCAACATTATGAGCTGCTTGAAACGCCGGTAGAAACCCAGGTTGATGACGGGCAAATTGAAGTCACCGAAGTATTTTGGTTTGGCTGCCCGCACTGCTACCGCCTGCAAACGCCGATTAATGAGTGGTACGAGACCCTGGACGATGACGTTAGTGTCGTCAAAATGCCCGCCACCATGGGTGGGGATTGGAATACCCACGCTACAGCATTCTATGCAGCTGAGTCGCTGGGTATCGAAGAGGAGCTACACGCCGACTTCTTTAACGCCATTCATCAGGAAAATCAGTCGCTCACAGAGCCCGATGAGATTGCTGCTTTCTTTGCCAACTATGGCGTCAGCGAAGAAGAGGCCAAGCAAGCGCTGACTGACTTTAGTGTGCGTAGCGAAGTGAATGATGCCAATAACCGTATGCGCAAAATGAAGTTAATGGGTGTGCCTGCCCTGGTGATTGATGGCCGTTTTCTGGTGACGCCGAGCTCAGCCGGTAGCCTGGAAAACATGCCGAAAGTCGCTGAAGCGTTGGTTGAGCAGGTGCGTGAAGAGCGCGCAGAGTAACCGTGTTGCGTGAAGCGAGGGAGCGTGACACAACAGCCATCAATGGCTCACGCTCGACGCTGTTTGAAGATGGGCACTTGCGTTTGCTGACCTTTAATTTGCAGGTGGGCATCCAGACCTCGGCGTACCATCACTATCTTACGCGCAGTTGGCAGCACCTACTGCCCAACCCGCGTCGCCAGAAGCGGCTGGACGTGATGGGCGAAGTGCTGAGCAAGTTTGACGTGGTGGGGCTGCAAGAGGTCGATGGCGGTAGTTTTCGCTCAAGCCGCGTCAATCAGGTGGAGTATCTCGCTGCCCAAGCAGGGTTTCCCCATCATGTTCAGCAGCTCAATCGCAATCTGGGGCACATTGCCCAGCACAGTAACGGTTTACTCTCGCGCTTGGTACCCAGCCAAATAGAAGAGCACCGTTTGCCGGGGGCAATGCCAGGGCGCGGTGCGATTCACGCCCGCTTTGGCGAAGGGCCTGATGCGCTGCATATCTTTGTTGCCCACCTGGCGCTAAGCCACCGCGGCCGGGTGCGTCAGCTCAACTACTTAAGCGATATCATTCAACCACTGCGCCACGTGGTGGTCATGGGGGATCTCAACTGCACCCCTGACCAACTGCACGCTCACGAGCGTTTTAGTGCGTCGCTACCGCTGCACCCGGTTAAACCCCTGTTCAGTTACCCCTCCTGGCAGCCGCGCCATGCGTTGGATCATATTCTGCTTTCGCAATCGTTAGAGGCCGCCGAAGTGCGGGTGCTGGATCATCTCTTCTCTGACCACCTGCCGATTGCTGTCGATTTACCCTTGCCCGAGGCCTGTTTAGCGGCAATTCGTTCAAGCGTTTAATAATAAGCACGCTGTGCACTCCGTGAGCGCTGCATTGTCCGCGTATATGCGCTATTGTCTGGGACGCTGATCCCCTTAGCCGTTTTACGCGAGACACTCCCATGTCGGACACAACACAACTACCTGCTTTTATTGGTGCGCTGGACCGCGCTTCCGAATGGTTCGGGCGTACCCTTGCGTGGCTGATCATCCTTATGATGTTGATTCAGTTCGCGATTGTACTGCTTCGCTATGCCTTCAGTGTGAATAGCATCTTCATGCAAGAACTAGTGATGTATATGCACGCCAGCGTGTTTATGCTCGCTGCCGCCTATACGTTTCGCCACGACGGCCACGTGCGGGTGGATATCTTCTATCGAGGCATGACCCCGCGTCGCCAGGCGTTAATCAATGTGGTGGGCATTATCACGCTATTGATTCCAGTGATGGTCTTTATCATCGCTTCCAGTCTGGGCTACGTGGCCAACTCCTGGCGTATTCTGGAGACCTCCTCCGATTACGGCGGTATTCCGGCAGTCTACGCTCTGAAAACCTTGATACCGTTGTTTGCCGTGCTGATGATCGTGCAAGGCGTGATTGAAATTGTGCGCAATGGCTACGTGATGACCGGGCGGATAACGCCGGGAGCTGCTGGTGGCAATCACCTTGAGGAGCGTGTTTGATGCTGGAATTTATGCCAGTTATTTTATTTGCCGTTATCTGTATTGTGTTGATGTTCGGCTTTCCCGTGGCGCTTTCGCTGGCGGGCACGGCGCTGCTGTTTGCCGGAATGGGACTCGGGTTGGAAGCCATCGGTATCGACGCTAACTTTGATAGTGGCTATCTTGCCGCCTTGCCCAACCGGCTCTACGGCATAATGACCAACCAAACGCTGTTGGCGGTGCCGCTATTTGTCTTGATGGGCGTGTTGCTGGAAAAATCCAAAGTGGCTGAGACGCTGCTGGATGCCATGGCTCTGCTGTTTGGTGCCATGCGCGGTGGCCTGGGTATTTCGGTGACCCTGGTGGGTATGCTGATGGCTGCCTCTACCGGTATTGTGGGGGCCACGGTGGTCACCATGGGGCTGATGTCGCTTCCCACCATGCTAAAGCGTGGCTACAGCACCTCGTTGGCAACCGGCACCATCTGCGCCACCGGCACTCTGGGGCAGATTATTCCGCCTTCCATTGCCTTGGTACTGCTTGGTGATGTGCTGTCATCGGCGTATCAGCAGGCGCAGTTGGATATGGGTATCTTCAGCCCTAAAACGGTCTCCGTGGGCGACCTGTTTATGGGCGCGCTGGTGCCTGGGCTACTTCTGGTCGTGATGTACATGGTCTATGTGGCCCTGGTGGCCTGGTTGCGTCCGCATATGGCGCCTGCTGCCGACCGTGAAGAGTTGATGGCCGAGCTTGGTCATACCTCAGGGATTGGCATGCTACTGCTCAAAGGGCTGGTGCCACCGGTGGTGCTGATTGTGGCGGTACTGGGCTCGATTCTTAGTGGTTTTGCCACGCCGACCGAGGCTTCAGCGGTAGGCGCCTTCGGCGCTTTAGTACTGGCGCTGGCTTATCGTCAGCTCGATTGGGCGACGTTGAAGGACGTGCTGCGTTCGACCACTCACGTGACTACCATGGTGTTTTTGATCCTGATCGGTGCAGCGCTGTTTTCGCTGGTGTTTCGCGCTTACGGCGGCGAACACATGGTGACCGAACTGTTCGAGGGTATGCCTGGTGGGGTGGTCGGCGCGACGATCATCGTTATGCTGGTGATCTTTTTGCTCGGCTTTATTCTCGACTTTATCGAAATCACCTTTGTGGTGGTGCCCATTGTCGGGCCGATCTTGCTTGCCATGGGCCTTGACCCGATTTGGCTGGGCATCATGATCGCGATTAACCTACAAACGTCGTTCTTAACGCCGCCGTTCGGCTTTGCGCTGTTCTATCTGCGTGGCGTAGCGCCGCCATCTGTATCTACCTCGGCTATTTACCGTGGCGTTATCCCGTTTATCCTAATGCAACTGGGTATGTTGCTGATGCTAACGTTCTTCCCGCAGTTGGCAACGTGGCTGCCAGCGCAGTTTGGCTAATAAAGGGTTAGTTGAAAAACATCGCTGCTATCAACGTTAAGAAGTGGCAACCTAATTAATAAGCAGTAAATAGCCATTAATGGCCTGAAGTAAACCGCCTAGTGTTCTACGCTAGGCGGAGTATTCCCTACTCATAATAGTAATAATAGAAAGTAAGAGGGTTATTGTATGAAAGCCAAGACACTCCCTACCGCCATCGCCATGACGACTGCACTTTCCGCCAGTTTGTTGGCAGTCTCTAGCGTTGATAATCACGCCCAGGCGCAAGAGGAAGAATTCCGTTGGAAAATGGTCACCTCCTGGCCGAAAAATTTCCCAGGTGTTGGTCAGGGACCCGAGCGGTTATCCCAGCTGGTCGATGAAATGTCGGATGGCCGCCTGACCATTGAAGTCTTCGGTGCTGGCCAGTTGGTACCGGGGTTTGAGGTGTTTGACGCCGTTTCTGACGGTACCGCTGAGCTAGGCCACTCCGCCTCCTACTACTGGAAAGGCAAAGCGCCTGCTGCGCAGTTCTTTGCTGCCGTGCCGTTTGGCATGAATGCACAAGAGATGAACGCTTGGCTAAGCTATGGCGGCGGTATGGAGTTGTGGAACGAGCTCTACGATGACTTCGGCGTTGACGTCATGGTGGCGGGTGCCTCAGGCGTGCAGATGGGCGGCTGGTACAACAAAGAGATCAATTCGGTTGCCGACCTCGACGGACTGAAAATGCGTATGCCGGGCCTGGGTGGCGAAGTGATGAGCCGCATGGGGGTCGCGATTGTGAATATGCCGGGTGGCGAGATCTTTACTTCGCTGCAATCCGGTGCGATTGACGCAACCGAGTGGATTGGCCCTTACAACGACCTAGCATTTGGCCTGCACCAAGCCGCCGATTATTACTACTATCCAGGCTGGCACGAGCCCACAGTCATGTTTGAGGCAATCGTTAACGAAGAGGCTTTCGCGGAGCTGCCAGCGGATTTGCAGGCGATCCTGCGTACCGCTATTAGCGACATTAACCAGAGCGTACTGGATGAGTACACCGCACGTAACAACGATGCGCTGGAAACCCTGGTGAACGAGCATGATGTTGAGCTACGCCGCATTCCCGATGACGTACTGGCCCAGGCGCGTGAGCACTCTCAAGATGTGGTCGCCGAGCTGGCTGAATCGAGCGAATTAGCTACGCGTATCTATGACTCCTATCAAGCGTTCCAGGAGAAGGTCGAGGATTACCACGCCATCTCCGAGCAGGCGTATTACAACGCCCGCAACCCGGAAGGTGACACCGCGCAATAGTTTGCCGTGCTTGATGCACACTAACGAGCCGCCTTCGGGCGGCTTTTGTGTGTTTGGCATGTACGTTTTCGGCAGCATAAGGCGCGCAGCTTGGGTATCCTAGGAGTACAGTGACGTTTTGCCGTGAAGGAGCCCCATGTCTACCCATTCCCGTCTTCGCAATGTGCTTACCATCGCCGGCTCCGATCCTTCGGGGGGCGCCGGGCTGCAGGGAGATCTAAAAACCTTTTCAGCCCTTGGCGTTTACGGCACCAACGTGATTACCGCGGTGATTGCCCAGAATACCTGCAGGGTGGCCTCGGTGTACCCCGTTTCGCCTCAGGCCATACGCGAGCAGTTGGAACACCTGCTGGATGATGTGGTGATAGACGCGGTTAAAATTGGCATGGTGGCGAGCCGTGAAGTCGCCGAGGTTATTGCTGATGTGCTGCGTCAGCGCCGCCCACGCTGGATTGTGCTCGACCCTGTGATGGTCGCCAAGAGCGGGGATGTTCTGGTCGACGACGCCGGTATTCATGCAGTGCGCGATATTCTCGTGCCGCTAGCCGATGTGATTACCCCCAATCTGCCGGAAGCCGCGGTATTGCTCGACACGCCGTCGCCCACCAGTTTAGACGCCATGGAAGCGATGCTGCCGGGGTTAACGCAATTGGGCGCGCCCTATGTGGTGCTGAAAGGCGGCCATCTGCGCGGGGAAACCTGCCCAGACCTGTTGGCAACCCCCAATGGCCATGAGTGGTTGCCCGCCTCGCGAATCGATACCGACAATTTGCACGGTACCGGCTGTGCGCTCTCCTCAGCGATTGCCGCTTGCTTGGCGAAGCTACCAGTGGATGCCGAAGGGGATGCCCCGGTAGCCGCTATCAGTGATGCCAAGCAGTGGCTGCATGCAGCCCTGGAGGCGAGCGTGCGCTTAAACGTGGGGAAAGGACGCGGTCCGGTGCACCATTTTCACGCTTGGTGGTGATGCTAGCTGTAGCCAGTGGCATTTGGGCAACAGTGCTTGCGAGAATGGACATTGCACACCATGCTAAGGAGTGTTTGCTTAACGGCTTGTAAGGCTGAGCTGCTCAGCCGAGGAGCGTTTCGCCATGCCTCGCACCATTCTGTTTGCCACCGATCTTTCCGCTGATAATCGCGCCGCTTTTGCTCGGGCGTTACGTTTGGCCTATGCCCAGGGTGTTCAGCTAGACGTGCTGCACGTGTTGGATCCTTATCTACCCAGGCGTGTGCTGCTGGATGTCGAGAGCGCGGTAGTGGAAGACATCACTACCATGTTGACGGATCTACGCGAAGACTACGCCCTAGAGGCGCCGAAAACGCTGATCCAGACCGTGACCGGCTCGCCTCACGTTGAAATCGTCCGCGAAGCTCATGAGCGCAACGCCGAGCTGATTGTGCTGGGCATGCATCGCAAGCGCGGGCAAAAAGACCTGCTGGCGGGTACCACGGTAATGCGCGTGCTGCGCAGTGCACCATGCCCTGTGGTGGTCTCTTCTCACCAGCCGACCCAGCCCTGGCAGCATATTTTGGTGCCCATCGATTTTTCACTGACGGCGCGGCATACCTTGAAAGAGGCGCTGATTCGCTTCCCTGAAGCCACGCTGACACTGTTGCACGCCTGGACACTGCCCGGCGAGCGCGAGTTGGGTTCGCAAGCCTATTACGCCCATTGGCGTGAACATGAAGTGCAGCGTCTGCGTGAGCAGTTGAGTAACGAAGTCGATAGCCTGATACGCGAGTTAGAAGGAGTTCCCGATGTGGAGTTGGTGTTAGAACAAGGCGCGCCCTGTGATGTGCTGCAAGCATATATGAAGCGCCACACGCCCGATCTCGTGATGATCGGCAGTCGCGGTCAGCCCCACCACACCAGCCAGCTAACCGAGATGCTCCTGTGTGAACCGCATTGCGATTTAATGCTCTGCCGTGCCTGGTAAGTGGGTGGTGTTAATAATCAGTAGTGAACGGCCAATCATATATATTGTACGGAACCTTTATATGGTGTGTTGGTATGTATAGATATACTGCCATGAGGAGGTTCTATGTCTATATGCTTATTAGGGGCTAGGCGCGCCATACAATGGTCACTGCTGTTAGCTGGCCTATCGCTAACGCCTTGGGCGATGGCCAACAGTGTGACGGAAAAAGGCGAAGTGTTTGAGCGCACGGTAGAGGAGCACGGCCAGCGCTATAGCCTTATTGGTAGTGGCGTGTTTCGCTACATGATCTGGACGGCCTATGCGGGCGCCTACTACCAGGCAGGCGAATCCGAGCCACAGCCGTTGAGTGACGTTCCAAGGCGTTTGGAGCTTGCTTATTTCCATGCCATCGACGCCCCTGACTTCTCTGAAGCCACCACAGAAAGCCTTCAGAAGAGCCTCACCGCCTATGAATTTTCCCAGTTGGAAGCAGAGGTTGAGGCATTTAACCAAAGCTACCAGGACGTCAAGCCGCAAGATCACTATGTGCTAAGTTGGGACGGTGACACGCTGCGCCTGGCGCTAAACGGCGAAACATTATATGAGGGTGGTAACGCAGAGCTGGCTAGCGCCATGTTCGGTATCTGGCTGGGTGAGCGGCCTTTGGGTGAAGATTTTCGCAATGCCCTGCTAGGGAAAAATTAACGAGCGGTCGTTATAATGGCCGTTTGCTAGTGGGGAGAGAGACGTTTTGAAGGCACTCATTCAGCGCGTGAAGCGCGCCAGCGTGGAAGTGGAGGGCGAAATCGTCGGCAGTATCGACCATGGACTGCTGGCGCTGATAGGAGTGGAGAAGCACGATGACGGGACTAGCGTGGAAAAACTGCTGCACAAGCTCCTCCACTACAGGGTATTCAGCGACGCCGAAGGTAAAATGAATCACAACCTGCAGCAGGTGAACGGTGGTCTGCTGCTCGTCTCCCAGTTCACCCTGGCGGCGGATACCCGTAAGGGGCTGCGGCCGGGCTTCTCCAGCGCCGCTCCTTCCGCCCAGGGTGAAGAGCTATTCAACTTGCTGGTTACCCAGACCCGTACTGCCTGGCCGCACGTCGCCACCGGTGAATTTGGCGCCGATATGCAGGTGGCGCTAATTAACGACGGCCCGGTAACGTTTTTGCTGGAAAGCTAGTTGTTTACTTTGCAAATATCCTTCGCTGGAAAGGAGAGTCGTCATTACATCGAATACTCAGCCACCCACTTGCTGGATCGTTGCTGGGCCTAATGGAGCCGGTAAGACGACCTTCGCACTTCATTATCTCCCTCAGGTAGCGCATTGCTCCCGGTTTATCAATGCTGACTTGATTGCTGCAGGTCTCTCTCCGCTGGCGCCAGAGCGGGAGCTACTAACCGCTAGCAGAATTTTCTTGGGCGAAGTCCAACAGGCAATTGAGGAAAGAGATGACTTTGCCTTTGAAACAACACTATCTGGACGAAGCTATATGCGGCTGGTGAAACAACTGCTATCAGAGGGTTGGCGCGTAGAGTTAGTTTATCTAGCCCTACCTTCCGTCGAAATGTCACGTCTACGCGTTGCAGAGCGTGTTTCACATGGCGGCCACGATATTCCTTCGAAAGACATTCAGCGCCGATTTCCGCGAAGTTTGCGCAACCTATTAACGCTATTTGCGCCATGTGTTACTCGCGCTCGTTGTTTTATGAATGATGGCGATATGCCAGAACTTGTCTTTGAGCAGCGTGGAAGCAAACGAGATATAATCAATGATCCGTATTTTCAATTAATCTGTAAGGAGTCAGCGTCATGAGCCAGCTTGCACCCGACACGCAGGAAATGCTCAACAGCCTTCGTGCCGCTGTGACAGAAACATTGGAGCGTAAGCGTCGACTTGGCCAGTACGCGGTTATTTGGAAAGACGGCAAACCTGAGTTGGCAGGTGGTGACGCTCCCGAGAACCAAATAGACATCTCACATCCCCAGGGTTCCTCTACGAGCTAATGATCAGGCATTCCAATTCCACGACGGCCCGGTAACGTTTTTGTTGGAAAGCTAGCCCTATTGTTGAGTATTCGCTTTCCGCTAGCTAGCCGTCTCTTCACTGGCGAGCAGTTCTGCTTCCATTGTCTCCAACGCCTCTTCGGCGCTGAGCCACTGCCGCTCTGATTCATCCAGGCGCGCTTTAATCTCTGCCTGCTGACTCAGCGTCTTGGTCAGTTCGGCTTTGCGGCTGCTGTCAGTGTAGAGCTCAGGGTCTGCCAGCACTTGTTCCACCTTATCAAGCTCGTGCTGGGCCTTCTCCATGGCTTTTTCTGCCTGGTCGCGCTGCTTTTTCAGTGGGCGCAGCTTCTCGCGCAGTTCGGCAGCCGCTTTGCGGGATGCTTTACGCGCTTCTCGGCTGTCGCCGCTAGGCTGCTGGTTCTGGCGCTCGGCTTTTTCACCGCGGGAATCCCGACGGCTCTCTTCCAGGCGCGCTTTAAGCCAAGCCCGGTAATCTTCCAAATCACCATCGAAGGGCTCGACACGGTGATCCGCCACCCGCCAGAACTCATCGACCGTGGCGCGCAGTAAGTGACGGTCGTGGGAGACCAGAATAACCGTGCCTTCGAAGCTTGCCAGCGCTTGGGTCAGCGCCTCGCGCATCTCTAAGTCCAGGTGGTTGGTGGGCTCATCGAGCAGCAGCAGGTTGGGTTTTTGCCAAGCGACGAGGGCCAGCGCCAGGCGGGCTTTCTCACCTCCAGAGTAGTTGGCGACTGTGCCGAAGGCGTCATCGCCCTTAAAGCCAAAGCCGCCCAGGAAGTTGCGGATATCCTGATCGCTGGCGGTGGGCGAGAGGCGCTGGACATGCACAAAGGGCGTCGATGAAACATCCAGGCTCTCAAGCTGATGCTGAGCAAAATACCCAATCGCCAAATGCTCGCCGGGTACGCGCTTGCCGTTAAGCAGCTCAAGCTCCCCGGTGAGCGACTTAATCAGCGTCGATTTACCCGCCCCGTTGGGGCCTAACAGGCCAATGCGGCTACCGGGCAGCAGGGTGACGTTGACCTTGTCTAGTTGAATGTTGTCGTCACTGCCGTCGCCCTTTTTACCGCGATAGCCTAGCTGCGCCTGGTCAAGCACCAGCAGAGGATGCGAGGTTTTATCGGCGGCGGGCAGCGTAAAGTGGAAGGGGGAGTCCACATGGGCGACGGCGATATCTTCCATGCGCTCGAGCATTTTTACCCGGCTTTGTGCCTGCTTGGCCTTGGTCGCCTTGGCTTTAAAGCGGGCGATAAAGCGTTCGATCTCTTCCCGGCGAGCCTGCTGCTTGGCGGCTTCAGCCTGTTGCAGAGCAAGCTTTTCGGCGCGAGTGCGCTCGAATTGGGAGTAATTGCCGCGGTATAGCTCCAGGGTTTGGTGGTGCATATGCACGATGTGATCGCATACGGCATCTAAAAAGTCACGGTCGTGGGAAATCAGCAGCAGGGTGCCAGGATAGCGGGTTAGCCACTGCTCCAACCACAGCAGGGCATCTAGATCCAGGTGGTTGGTAGGCTCATCCAGCAGCAGTAGATCGGAAGGCATAAACAGCGTACGAGCAAGATTGACCCGCATCCGCCAGCCGCCGGAAAACGCCGAGAGCGGGCGGGCGAGGTCAGCCTGGACGAAGCCCAGCCCCACCAGCAATTGCGCCGCACGCGACTCCGCACGGTAGCCATCCAGGGTCTCAATCAAACCGTGCAGTTCGGCTTCGCGGTGGGCTTGCCCGGCTTCCTGGGCGGCCAATAAGTCAGCTTCTGCTTGGCGTAGCGCCAAGTCGCCATCGAGTACATACTCGATAATTGGGCGGTCGAGGGCGTCAACTTCCTGGGCCATATGCGCAATGCGCTGGCCGCCACTCATCTCGACATCGCCCTGGTCGGGCGCAAGCTCGCCGAGCAGCAGTTTGAATAGGCTCGATTTACCGGCGCCGTTTGCCCCGATAATCCCGGCCTTTACCCCGTTATTAAGGGTAATGTCCGCGTTGTCGAGTAGCGTTTGCGTGCCGCGTTGCAAGGCGACTTGGCGCAGTGCGATCATGCCTTCTCCCGAAGAAAGTGGGTCATTTGATGCGAGATTCTATTACGCTTGATTCTACCCGATTGCAGCGCCTACAGCAGACACCGTTATGGGATTTTGCACTGACGCTCTACGCTAGACCCGGCGTTGAAGCGGCCTGCCTGAAGCTTCAAGAGGAGGCCGGGCTGGATGTGTGCGAGATGCTGTTTCATTGCTGGCTCTACTCTTGCGGTCTGGAAGCCGAACCTAGAGCGCTGGCTTACCAGCGTGAGCAGCGTCACCTTTGGCAGTGCCATGTAACGGAGGTATTGCGTGGGTTACGCCAAGACTTAAAAGCCTCAGCGGCAGCAAGCGAGTCCGTAAAAGCGCTGCGCGAGACCATCAAACAGGCCGAACTGATGGCTGAGCGTGAGAACCTTCAACGTTGGCAAGCGTGGGCTTCGGCCTCGCCCAGCGATGAGGAACGTGTGGTTAACGTTGTTGAAATGTCGCTAGATGTAGATAAGTGGCTGCTAAAACAACTGTTTTTAGGAAGGTGTGCCCGTCAAGGCGAGGGGAGTATAAAGGAGCAAAATGAGTGGCTTGATTCGCTACAAACGCTTACTTGCCAGCTTGACCCTCACCAAGGAGCGCGCTAGCCTGAAATTAAGCTGTATTTGAAATACCTAGCGCTATTCGCCCGCTAGAACGCAGTATAGAGCAGCACCATTGCCGGTTGGCGAACACCGGTTAGCGAACAACAGTGTCGTGTTGAGATACGCGAGGCTTATCCAGGTTCTTGCGCACTCGTAAAGCGCGCTTACCACTGCAAGGGGAACACCGCATGAAGGCAAGCAAATTCGTTTCTACACGTTCTGTAACTACAAAGTTAATGACCACGGCAAGTGTGGGTGCACTGCTGTTTGGTCTAAGCGCCGCTGCTCAAGCAGACAACTGGCGCTATGCTCACGAGGAGTATGAAGGCGACGTTCAAGACGTCTTTGCCTATGCTTTTAAAGAGTACATTGAAGATAACTCAGACCACACCGTGCAGGTTTACCGCTTTGGTGAGCTGGGCGAGTCTGATGACATTATGGAGCAGACTCAGAACGGTATTCTGCAGTTTGTAAACCAGTCGCCTGGCTTTACCGGTGCGCTTATTCCGGAAGCGCAAATCTTCTTTATTCCTTACCTGCTACCGACCGACGAAGAGACTGTACTGACGTTCTTCGACGAAAGTAAGGCTATCAACGAGATGTTCCCTGAGCTTTACGCCGAGCAAGGCCTAGAGCTACTGAAGATGTATCCGGAAGGCGAAATGGTCGTGACGACCGACGAGCCGATTAGCTCACCGGAAGATATGGATAATAAGAAAATCCGTACCATGACCAACCCGCTGTTGTCGGAGACCTACGACGCCTTTGGTGCAACGCCGACGCCGTTGCCTTGGGGTGAAGTCTACGGTGGTCTGCAGACCGGCATCATTGATGGTCAAGAGAACCCGATTTTCTGGATTGAGTCTGGCGGTTTGTACGAAGTGTCTCCGCACCTGACGTTTACCGGTCACGGCTGGTTCACTACTGCGATGATGGCCAACCAGGACTTCTACGAAGGTTTGTCTGAAGAAGATCAAACGTTGGTGAATGAAGCCTCTGAAGCTGCCTATGACCACACTATCGAGCATATCAAAGGCTTGGCTGAAGAATCATTAGCGAAAATTCAGGAAGCATCTGATGAAGTGACGGTGACACGTCTCGACGAAGAGCAAATTCAAGCTTTCCGTGAGCGTGCCCCGCAGGTTGAAGAAGCCTTCCTGGAAATGACCGGTGAAGGTGGTCAAGAGCTGCTCGAGCAGTTTAAAGCTGACCTTGAAGCCGTAACAAACGAGTAATCATCCTTAAAGCCGCATTGGCGAACGGTTGATTGATCAAGGGGCAGCAAAGGCTGCCCCTTTTTGTTTTGCGGCGGTTAGGCGGGGGCTACTCGGGCTGGGGTTTGACATCGTTACCGTTGGGTTACGTACATCTAGCGTTGAATCATCGGCGGCCGCAAGCCGTTACGCTTTAGTTAACTCCTCGCCTTGCACGAGGTAAGACTTGTCTAGCAGCTCTGGTTTAGGCAAGTTGGGAAATAGGCGGGTTTTGACGAGATAGCTTGGATTGAGATAGCTCTGGAATAACGCTGTGTTTATTGTGCCTACGGCACGTAACTGTTGCCGTTAGAGCCGTTCAAAAGGAGTCCGGCCATGACCGATGACGAGATGGAAAAGAGTTACCGTTCCGGCTTGCCGGGGGTACTAGGCGTGATCGACACTGCAATTAGCAAAATAGAAGCCGTGATTCTCGCGATGGGTGTTTTGCTAATGGCGCTGAATACGGTCACCAACGTGGTTGCCCGCTTTGTATTTGGCAACAGCATCATGTTCTCCGGTGAGCTAAACCGCATTTTGATCATCATGATTACCTTTGCGGGTATTGGCTATGCAGCCCGTCATGGTCGTCATATTCGCATGTCGGCTATCTATGATGCGCTGCCGGTAGGTGGGCGCAGAGCGCTAATGATCTGCATCGCGCTGTTCACATCGCTAGTGATGTTTTTCCTGCTCTACTATTCGATCGTTTATATCCTGGATCTGCATAGCAAAGGCAGGGTGTTGCCCTCCTTGGGCTTGCCGGTGTGGATCATTTACCTATGGGTGCCGATGGGCTTTTTAATCACCGGTATTCAATACTTGCTGACCGCGGTTAAAAACTTCACGTCCCACGATGTCTATCTCTCGACGGGCGTGGTGGATGGATATAAAGACACCGAAACAGAAGTCTAACGCGGGGCATTGCACCCTAGGGGAACAGCTATGACGACAATAATGGTCACCACCATGATTGCCCTGCTGCTGCTGGGCTTTCCAATGATGATTCCGCTGATTACCGCTGCGGTAATCGGCTTCTATATGATGTTTAACGGCTTCGGCCAGATGGATACGCTGATCCAGCAGATGATGGCGGGTATACGCCCAGCCTCACTTATTGCGGTTCCCATGTTTATCCTTGCCGCTGATATCATGACCCGCGGGCAGTCCGCTAACCGATTGATTGATATGGTGATGGCGTTTATCGGCCATATTAAAGGCGGCTTGGCGGTGAGCACGGCGGCTTCTTGTACGCTGTTTGGCGCCGTATCTGGCTCTACCCAGGCAACCGTGGTCGCTGTCGGTTCGCCGCTGCGTCCGAAAATGCTCAAAGCGGGCTACTCAGACTCTTTCACGCTGGCGCTGATTATCAATTCCAGCGATATTGCGTTTTTGATTCCGCCTAGTATCGGCATGATCATTTACGGGGTTATCTCGGGCACCTCTATCGGCGAGCTATTTATTGCCGGGATTGGGCCAGGGTTAATGATCCTGGTTATGTTCTCGATTTACTGCATTATCTACGCCATCGTTAAAGATGTACCTACTGAAGCAAAATCGAGCTGGAAAGAGCGCGCAGTAGCGGTTCAGCAGGCTCTTTGGCCGCTTGGCTTTCCGGTCATTATTGTCGGTGGTATTTACGGCGGTATCTTCAGCCCGACTGAAGCTGCTGCAGCTTGTGTGCTGTATGCCATTTTGCTTGAGTTTGTGGTCTTCCGCTCACTTAAGATGAACGACATTTATGCCATCGCCAAATCTACCGGCTTGATTACCGCCGTTGTCTTTATCCTGGTCGCGGTGGGTAATGGCTTCTCGTGGATCATTTCGTTTGCTCAGATTCCGCAAATGATTCTGGAGGCGGTGGGTGTCAACGAAGCTGGCCCCACGGGCGTATTGATTGCCATCTGTATCTCCTTCTTTGTGGCCTGTATGTTTGTTGATCCGATCGTGGTCATTCTGGTGCTAACGCCCATTTTCGCACCCGCCATTGCGGCGACAGGCCTGGATCCTGTGTTGGTGGGTATTTTGATTACCTTGCAGGTGGCGATAGGTTCGGCAACTCCGCCCTTTGGGTGCGATATTTTCACCGCTATTGCGATTTTCAAGCGCCCCTATTGGGATGTGATCAAAGGCACCCCGCCGTTTATTTTCATGCTGATTTTAGCGGCTGCACTGCTGATCATGTTCCCGCAAATTGCGCTGTTCCTGCGCGATGTCGCCTTCCGCTAAACAGCCACAAGGAGTACGCGAATGTTTAATCGCATTTTAGTCCCGGTGGATGGTTCAAAAGGCGCCTTAAGGGCGCTGGAAAAAGCGGTGGGTCTGCATATGCTAACCGGCGCTGAGCTCTATTTGCTGTGCGTGTTTAAACACCACAGCTTGCTGGAGGCCTCGCTCTCTATGGTGCGGCCCAACCAGCTGGATATCCCTGACGATGCGCTAAAAGAGTACGCCACCGAGATCGCTGTGCACGCAAAATCTCATGCGATTGAGCTTGGCGCTGACAGTGCTCGCGTGCGTGCTTTTGTGAAGGGCGGGCGACCCTCGCGCATTATTGTGCGCTTTGCCCGTAAGCGGGAGTGCGATCTGATCGTGATTGGTGCCCAGGGCACCAATGGCGAGAAGAACCCGCTGCTAGGCAGCGTTTCTCAACGGGTGGCGGGTGCAGCACACTGCCCCACGCTGGTGGTCTAAATCCGCTAAACCTCTCTCCCATTTTGTGGTCTTATTGGCGCCCACCTCCCCGAAGATGCAGCTCGGGGCGGTGGGTGTTAGTCTTTATATGACACTGATCGGCGTACGGCGCCGCTATAAAAAGGATCTTTCATGAAACAACTGCTCTCTACTACAGCTCTGACAGGTTTGCTTTTGGTTGCCCCTTTTGCCGCGGCAGCGCCCGAAACCGATGAACAGCGCTTGGCTTACAGCCTGGGTGTGACCCTGGGTGAAAGCATGCAGGCAGACATCGAAGACCTCGACTTGGATGCGTTCCACGACGGCATGAGCGATGTGTTTGAAGGTAATGACCTGGCGCTCAGTGAAGAAGAGATGACCGAAGCGTTGATGGCGTTCCAAGAGCAATCCATGCAAGCGCGTGAAGCGGAAGCTGAAGAGATGGCACAGAAAAACCTCGAAGAGGGCGAAGCTTTCCTAGCCGAGAACGCTGAGCGCGAAGAAGTGACCGTGACTGACTCTGGCCTGCAGTATGAAGTGCTTGAATCTGGCGATGGTGCCACGCCTGGCCCTGAAGATACCGTCGAAGTGAATTACGAAGGCATGCTGCTGGATGGCACCGTTTTCGATAGCTCTTTTGAGCGCGGTGAGTCCGTCAGCTTCCAGACCAATCAGGTGATCGAAGGCTGGCAGGAAGCGCTGCAGATGATGAGCGTTGGCGATAGCTGGATGCTCTATATCCCTGCGGATATTGCTTACGGCAAAAATGGTCAAGGGCCGATCGGGCCTAACGAAGTACTGACCTTCCGCGTTGAACTGCTAGGCGTCGAATAAGGGATGACTTCAACCCCCTCTTCTAACCTGCATTCTCTCGCTCAGGCACTGGTTTGCTTAGGTCTATGCACGCCGCTGCTAGCGCAGGCAGAGACGGACAGTGAGCCTGAGGATTTGCCCGCCCTGAGTGCTGCGAGTGAGCAGGCCAGCGTAGTGGGAGTATCGTCGGGCGGTTATATGGCGACCCAGCTAGCGGTGGCTTGGCCCGAGCGGTTTAGTGGCCTAGGTGTACTGGCAGCAGGGCCCTGGAGTTGCGCGCAGGGCTCGCTGAGTTTGGCGCTTAATCAATGCATGATGACCCGCCGTGGCGTGCCTTCGCTGGATGAATTGGAGGCTCGCCACCAGCGCTATATTGAGCTTGAACAGGTTGGCAGCACTGAGGCGCTTAGCCAGCTCAGGGCCTACTTATGGCACGGTGAAGAGGATGAAGTGGTTGAGCCACAGCTCGGCGACCTGCTTGCTGAGCAGTGGCAGCAGTGGCTTGCTTCGCCTGATCAGCTACGCGTTGCGCGCAGTGAAAATGCGGGACATGGCTGGCCGATACGCTTACCCAGTGAAGCGGCTCCCGGGCCCCAGGAGTGGGGCGATTGCCGACAGGGTGGCGGTAGTTTCCTGTTATCCTGCGATGACGATATTGCTGGAGAAATGCTGGATTGGCTCTACCCCGAACGAGCAGCCTCGGACGCTGGCGAGTCTAGTCGTGAGCCAGAGGATGAGCAAGGGGGCGAACTAGTCGCGTTTGATCAGTCAGAGTTTGCGGTCAAGGGCCTAGCGGACACCGGCTATGTGTTTATACCCGAAGGCTGTGATGCGGGGGAGTGCCCGGTAACGCTGGCGCTGCACGGCTGCCAAATGAACGCAGAGGCCATTGGCGATACGTTCATACGCTACACCGGGCTTAATGCCTGGGCGGCAGCGCATCAGCAAATCGTGCTCTATCCTCAGGCAGAAAGCAGTATGGCGAACCCCCAGGGCTGCTGGGATTGGTGGGGGTTTGCTGAAAGTACCTGGCAGTTAAGCCCCCAGCACGACACCCGTAGCGGTACCCAAATTGGCGCGCTGCTGGCGATGCTGGATCGTTTACAGGCGGCACCTGAACAAACCGATTAAGAAGAGACTTCGCTTAACCGTCTAGTTCGCTCTCTAATGCGGAGACTAAACCGTGCGGGGTCGGTGAGTAGAGCACTCGCTGCAGAATATCGCCCTCGCGATTAACCAAAAAGAGCGAGGCGCTGTGATCAATGGTGTAGTCCATTGCTGAATCCGGCGCTTCGACTTTCCGCCAGATCACCCCATAGCGTGAGGCGACATCCTCAAGCTGTTCCTGACTGCCCACCGCGCCGATAAACTCCTCGCCGAAAAAGCCCATGTACTCCTGCATGCGCGCGATGGTGTCGCGTTCGGGGTCAACGGTGACCATCACCGGCACTACACGCTCGCGCTGCTCCTCAGAGAGCTGGGCCAGGGCTTGACGCTTAACCGATTGGGTCATGGGACAAATGTCGGGACAGTAGGTGTAGCCAAAGGAGAGTATCGCGACTTGATCTTCATCTAACTGGGTTAACGAGAAATCACCCTGGGTAGAGGGCAGTTCAACTGGGCCTCCTACCGGTTCGCCCTCTTTGGGGGCGAAGGCATACTGATAGAGGCCTATACCGCTGACCACCAGTAAAGCCGCGACTAAACCGGTGCCTAGCCATAAGGGTTTCCTTGCCATATGCGTTAACTCCGAATTACGTCAAAATCGAACCAACTGCCTACCTTGCCTTCTGCGGTTTCCAGTATGACACGTGCACGCCAAGGCATAACGCTTTGAGTGCAAATCCCTACTTGGCCGTGACCTTGAAAATGGCCGGGTGCACCTGCGCTAAGGGCAAAACGGTGTAGCCCCAAATCCATATCTCGACCAATAAAATCTACCTCGACCTGGGTGGCCGTTACACCATCGACTTCCACTTCCAGTGGTAATATCTCTAGTGCATCGATTCGCCCATTTGCCTGAACCGCGAACGTGATGCGGCCCTTATCGCCCAAGGTGGCGGAGCAGGGCGCGGCATGCAGGTTGCAGCTTGATGTGGGTGGAAACCATGTCACATCACTGTCGCGGTGGAGCCAATGTGAAAAGGCATACCACGCGCAGGCCGCTAGCGCCAAGCCAGTGACCAATATCAGTACCCTTAAGGCAGGAAAGCCCGCTGAGTGTGCAGGTTTTGATGTCATCTTCATGGCAGAATAATCGCTACGCAAGCCGTGGGGCGGGGAATCATTGCCATGGTAACAGTAATCGCACCGATATCGCTGTGCTGGGATGTCGCAGGCAAAAGGGACATAAATGGAGAGTATCACTGGCGCTTTAGGCCCACTATTTCTGTTGATCTTACTGGGCGCCGTGCTTGGCTATTGGCGCTGGCCCAGCGACACCTTTTGGCCGCAGATGGAGCGGCTGATCTACTTTGTGCTGTTTCCCGCCATGCTGGTAAGCACCTTGGCCACTGCGGATGTAAGCCGAGTGCCGGTCGGCCGCTTGGCGCTGGTGCTGCTGGGCGCGATGGCGCTGTTTGGCTTGCTGCTCTGGCGTTTACGTGGCTGGCTACAGCTAACGCCTGCGGCGTTTACGTCGGTATTTCAAGGCGCGGTACGTTTTAATACCTATGTGGGCGTTGCTGGCGCCGCCGCGCTACACGGCAGCTTAGGAGCGACCACCGCAGCCGTCGCCGTGGCACTAATGGTGCCAGTAGTTAACGTGATGTGTGTGGCCAGCTTTGTCGCCGCTGGCACATTCGGCGGTGCTAGCGTAGGTAAAAGTGTGATGGCGCTGATTAAAAACCCATTGATCCTTGCCTGCTTGGCGGGCATTGGTCTGAACCTTACGAACGTTGGTTTGCCCGGCTGGAGTCAAGATACGGTAGAGCTACTGGGGCGTGCGGCGCTGCCGTTGGGGTTGGTGGCCGTGGGTGTGGCGCTGCGCCCAGCGGCACTGCTACGCATTGACCGCGGCGTGCTGGCCACCAATGGCGTTAAACTGCTGCTCATGCCCGCGCTGGTATTGGCATTCACCTGGATCTTGCAGCTGGATCCCGTAAGCCGCGACGTAGCGCTGCTGTTTGCAGCACTGCCCACCGCCACCTCGGCGTATATCCTAGCCCGTCAACTGGGTGGCGATGCCGAGTTGATGGCGGCGATCATTACGGGCCAAACCCTATTGGCCATGCTCACCCTGCCTTTTTGGCTGCAGCTGGTTAGTTGACAGCGAGGCTGCAAAGTTAAATAAAAAACATTCGCATTTGTATTGACGAGGTAAATGAGAACCATTACAGTGTGGTTGTCAGCGTTTGATGAGACGCTGACAACCAGGACAGCTGTTGATTTCAGAATCAGCGCCAGTTTACTGTCATGGTTTCTCCCTCTCATTGCTAGTCACGGTCTTTTTGCCGCTCCAATGGAGCGGCTTTCTTTTTTATGGGTTCCAGTTTCTTATTCATCTCCTGCGGGTGCGATCTTTGCTATCAGCAAGTGGTAATAAAAAATATTCGTATTTGTATTGACGCGGTAAATGAGAACTATTACATTGTGGTTGTCAGCGTTTGATGAGACGCTGGCAACCAGGACAGAAACCGCCAGTTTCCTGTCATGGTTTCTCCCTCTCATTGCTAGTCACGGTCTTTTTGCCGCTCCATTGGAGCGGCTTTCTTTTTTTAGCCCCTGCTACCCTCTCGCTTCCTATACTGCCTTTCGACTCCCGCTCCTCGCTTTCCGTCTCTTTGTAGTGGTTCAATAAAACCGGACACCAACGTAGGTGGTAATATTGCCACCATAAGCGAGGTGTCTGATGACCAAGAAACGACGTACTTTTTCGCCTGAATTTAAGCAGGAAGCTGCCAGCCTAGTA
>Ga0208919_1000198_pt1 | contig 44767 bp, 57 predicted proteins | sample 4_EtaG_FD_184076 | JGI IMG/M metagenome (GOLD analysis project Ga0208919, IMG submission 184076) | Marine viral communities from the Subarctic Pacific Ocean - 4_ETSP_OMZ_AT15127 metaG (SPAdes) (version 3) | ecosystem: Environmental > Aquatic > Marine > Oceanic | place: Pacific Ocean | collected... | reverse complement strand
AAGCTTCGCCCATTGTATCTGCGTAATTATTTATATCAATCCCCAAGTCGTCGGCTAATTTTTTAGCATTATTACTATGTTTTTTAAAGTCCTCTTGAAACCATTGCATTGTAACTTCTGCTGGCACTTCTGTGCCGACAGGGTATAAAGCTCGTTCTGCCTCTGTTAAAACATGGCCAAAGCCAGCAGTGGGCTCGTCTAATTTCATGCCCCCTTTTCCATCTGGTATTTCTAATTGATAAACTTCAGGCTCAAAACCTTCATGCTTCATTAAGTTTTCTTGAATTGTTAAATCTTCATCGTCTTTGTTTTGAATATCTACCAAGATTGATTTTAAGTCTTCATTTGTAGTAGGTGAAGCTTCTGCTTGAGGTTGAATATTAAAATGGTCATAAAGAAGGTTTCTAATGTCACTTGCACCCTTTATTGAATCTGGATAAAATTTATCTATATTTTCTTTTCTTAAATCTTTGTCGTGATGCCTTTTGCGTCTTTCTTCTGCTTTGACTAATTGATTAGTAAGACCTGGTCCAAGACCAAGTTCAAGGAATGTTGGCCCGTCTTTAATAACTTGCTGCGATAAGAAAGGATAATTTTTACTATCAATGCCACCTTCTTTTCCAGAGATACCTGCTTTATGAAGCTTGCTCATTTCTTCTTTTAGTTTTTTACCCTCTATTTTTGGCCTAAATAACGAACCGTTCGTCACCCTCCTAAATCCTTCTTCAACACTCTTATAAAAAGCACTATTTTTATAATCGTTAACAGCTTGACCGTCACTATTCTTAAAGAGGTCTATAACTTTTGTTTCTATACCCTCAAGGGTTGCATCAATAGAGTTTTGATTCGATTCAATAGAGCCTATATAATCGTCTGTATGATCATGATATTCAGTTGGAGGTATAAATAGACCTGTTTCTATTGATAGCTTTGTACCCTTTATTTGAGCGTCTAAGTTTGCTTTTTCTGCATCACTAAGTTTTTTATTTAAAGTTGCTAGATTTGCGTCTGATCGAGCAATTGCAAATTCATTATTATAAAGACCTAAAGAAGGGTCATCATCTTTAATTTTGTTTTTTTCTTTCCAATCAACAAAAACTGATTCAAAATCCCCAGCATCATAACTGGTTTTATCTTCTCCTTCGGTGTAGGAAACTTGTGCAAGATCGTTTTTTAAATCTGTGACCTTATTCATTATCCCAATAGTATTATTTCTAAGGGTCTTAAATTTTTGTAAATCCGCATTTGCTTGATTCGCTAAGTTTATATAGTTATTTTCTATAGAGACACTTTTATCATAAGCCATCTGACCGCTAGACGAAAGGTCTTCCTCTTTATTAATAGAGTTAAACGCCTTCCTAAACCCTTCATTGCTTATAAGCTCGTTCTCTATACTGCTTCTTACAGCCTCGGCTTTATTCATATTCTTTTCAAATAACTTGGCTTGTAAGTTTAAAGCGAGTAATTCTTTTTCCTGCTTTTGTTTATAAACAAGATTCACAGCATTCGCGGCTATTTTATCCTTGTTAGCCTCAGTAGAAGCTTTTCTATCCATCATCATGCTAAATGCTTTTAATACATTACTCATATCTAGTCCTTTCTAGGAAAAAATTCCACCAAACATATTCTCATGCCATTCATCGTTTTCTTCTAAAGTATCAATCTCGTATTTCATATCTTTAATTGAATACCCAATATCTTCAATAGAGTCTTGCGTTTTGCTAGACAAATCTTCTGTTTTTATATTAAAGTCTTTAAAGGCTCTCTCTGTATTAATACTACTTTTTTCATCAATAGTTTTACTTAACTCTGCAATAGTGTTTTCTGGAGCCGAAGTTTTTAAACCTTTGCCGCCTTTAATCATTTTCCCGACATTCTTACTTGTATTTGCTACAGCATCGCTTGCAGAATTAGAAAAATCTTGAAAACTACTTTTAAGGTTGTCTTTTAGATTACCCATGTTAGAATGAAAATCATCTTCTACGCTTCCGATTTTATTTTCAAGAACACCAACGCCCTGCTGAAGCCTTTTCTTCGCTTTAGTATTTTGTTCTGCAACATTTTTCGCTTGCATAAATTCTTGAGCTGCTATGTTTAAAACTCCTAGAGCGGGATTAGCTGCTAATAGAGCATTATTACCTATTTCAAGGAGGCTGCTGCCTTGTGGAGCAGTAGACCCACTTGAAGCTATACTGGGGACTGCTGAATTAAAAGAGCTATTACCTACATTAAAATTTCCTGGAGCATATTGAGAAGTAGTGGTGTAGTTAGATGCAGTTAAACCTGCAGATAAACCAAGACCGTTGTTATGCATAGGCAATCCTGTAATAGGGTCTATTTTGCCTGAGCCTGTAGCCGCGACGATAGCTTCTCCAGCTTCACCTGTGGCATTTATCAAATTTTGTTCTTCTTGGTTTATTAAAGCAGGTTCACCATTTAGGGTTGTCTTAATATTGTCAGGTCCTTCACTTACTTTTAAAAGAGGATTGTCAAAATCTAAGATATTAAAAATTCCACTTTCTAAAAAAGGCTTAACAGCTTTAAATGTGTGATAGGAAACTTTATTATCGCCAACAGTAAAAACATCAGAATCTTTATCGTAAGAATAACCTTCACTATCTGCATAACTAATAAGATCTTTTCTTTCTTTCTGCCTCATTAAATGCTTGTCTTCGAGATCTATTGCATCGGCAATTACCCCATGTCTAGTATTTATTTCATCAGCTCTTTTTGCATACCTCTTGTTAATTAAAGAAGTATTCCCGTAGTGACTAATAGCTCCAGATATACTCATGTCTACTCCTTTTCAATCTTCATTTCAACAAAATAAGGCTGATGATCAACCTTGATTTTCTTGTATGTTTTGCCATTCATTTGTACAATCTCTTCACGTATTCCTGTACGCGATTTGTCAAGTTGTGTATCGTTTTGCTTTAATTTTAAATTTGATGTGTGTAGTATTTTACGCTCTTCCTTAGTTCTCATTATTTAAGCACCTTATTTCTAAATACTATTGTAATATCATCTATTTCTGTACTTGCATGTTTGCCTTCAACTTTTAACACAATATTCTTACCTGTCTTTCCTTGTTTTTCAGTCGCACTCTCACTACTCAAATCTTCAACTTTAAATTGAGATAGTCCATTTGATAAGAATTGTCTGTTACTTGAATAAGTAATTCCACCATCAAGGCTATAAGACATGTACATAGATGTCACGCCTACACTTACAGCTGCTTTCGCTTGGATATATATTGAATAAAATCTTTTTGTTCTACTTGGATCCCCACAATCTATTCGTCCAGTTTTGAAAGAAAACGCCCTGTTAGTTGTTATTACATTAGATCCGTCAGAATAATAATATCCCTCAACAGGAATAGAGCTATTAGAGTCCGTGCTATAAAAAGCAAGTTTACCATCAGTAAAGTTTGAACCATTTGTTTGTGGGAATTGAGTTACAGAAGAATCCTTTCCTACCCATGTATTCGTTTTAAAGCTGTAATAGTAAACAGTATCTGTATCAGCATAACACCATAATAGCTTTCTTACTTCATCATATAATATTGCTTTATTGTCTGTAAATACCGCAGTAGAGATTGCAGTGCCTTTTAATTCTTGGAAATTCTGCCCATTGAAATAGTAGACTCCAGTATCATTTATAAATGCAATTCCTTCACCAACTTTACACACTTGATTTTTACTTGCTATACCATAATTAGGTAGTTCGGCTTCTAAGAACTCAATATCTTGTGCTACATTGATAATTGAGAGTTGATTATTCGTAAATACAAATAGCCTATCACCTGAAGATTCTAATACAGTAATTGAATCTCCACCTACTTCAATATCAATATAAGTTTTATCTGAAAATCCAGCAGGCTTACCAATAGCAGATTTAAGTATTAAAGATGCATCTTCTGTTCCTCCTGGAGGTTGAGTTACACATCCGATATAAACTTGTCTCCCTATTGTTGCTGCTGTCTTCCAAGTAGCATTAACTTCAGTAGTTCCATCAGGGTATCCTGACTCTAAGGCGTATGTTGAAGAAATTGGGGCAAGGCTAAATACAGCAGAAAACTCATTAGAGCTATTCCACTCTACAAAATCTTCACTATTAGCAGCTTTAACACCTTTATCATAATCATATTCTAATAATAAAAAATTGCTACCTATTTCAGTAGTCTCATCTCTAAAAATTTCTTTATAATACAACTTTCCTGAATCACCTGATGCATTAGGCTTTGGGATAGTTATCTTATAGTCTGCGTTTATTAAAAAACCTGTATCGCTAGAATAAGGTCGAAGGAGTGATTCAACTTTATTAGATGTAGATGATTGTTTAAATTGAAACATCCTATTCATCCAAGTAGAGCTAGCTGCATCTGCAAAGCCTAAATATCTTAATTCAAACCTTGGATCTTGAAGTGAAAGACTTGATGTAGTCCCTATGTCCCATACAGGAACTACGCCGACAGTCCTAATGTATTGATCACCTCTATAGTTTGAGCCTTCATGTATTTCTGCGTTATAAGGAATTACAACCTGAACAAAGCCTGTTGCAGCACCAGTTCCACCTGCATCATTAGATAGAGCTGATAATTCAGTTGGAGTTATTTCATAAGACTTCATCCAGCTATCTTTAGATGTATAATTATAATATATAATATGATCATCGTAATCAGTGTCTAAATAAATAACAAGCTTGTCTAGCTTTACCAAATCTTCACATTTAAGTTCTAATACAAGATCTCTGTTGTAGATAGTAGGTAAATTAACTCCAAAAGCACCATTCTCACTATAAGGAGTACCCCAGCTGCTATCGTCATAAGGCTGCCTACCTACTCTAAATCTCAGCAAAGCAGGTTCGTCACTAGAGGCAGTCATATCTTTCCAAGTGAATGTATCAATACTGCCGCCAGAAAGCGAGGCGTGAATAGATTGGTCGGAAGCTGTTACACCGATTGAATGAGTATTGGTATGAATCCATGTATCCATTGGGTTTATAGATGACTCGCCAGATCTTCCATCACTATCACCGTCAATAGAAAATCTTATATGATCATCATTAATAGACTGACCTGCTTCATCAAACAAAATATGCCCAGTAATACTTTCGCCTAAAGTGCTATTTTCGCCTTGAAAGATAACAATACCATCTGTTTTTGGCTCAAACTTTACATCTAATCCATTACCACTATTATTTGAAAGAGCAACCACTGGATTATAAGCACCTGCAGTAGGTGTTGCTGCTTGATAATTTGTAGCTCCACTCCAAACAACTTCATCTCCCATTTTATATAAACCATTATGCTGGTAAAGCTTCCCATCGTGTATAAGAGTGTCGGTTCCATCATAATCAGGACCAGGGGCAGACGTCAAGCCTGTAGGAACACCTTCAGTTATTTTAGGATGTTTAGCAACAACTTTACCTATTTGATCAGTATATACCTGTTCCATTTCAGCAAGTTGGTCTTTACCTCTTCCATCTGAAACTAAATCAGAAGTAGAAGAGTCGACATTTAAACCTCCATTAAAACCATTTATGACGACTGAGTCTTTTGGCATTTTAAGCCTCTGTTACGGCCTCTGAGATTGCTTCTTGCATTGATTCATATATACCTTCTATAAATTCGGCTTCTCGCTCTTCTGAGACCATAGGTATATTAATTTTAGAATTTAATTTTGCAACGATTTTATCTTTCATTTCTTCATTTAAAATCATTTCAACAGCAATTTTTTTTATTACAGCAACAAGTTTTTGCATTTTCTTTTTCCTTTATTTGAGACAATTGTTTTTCTATACTTTTAAATCTAATTTCCTGTTCTTGGAACACATCCGTTATTTCATCTATAATAGGGAAGCGCTTTCCCAATTTATCATCAATAGCATTTAACGCTATTTGTGTAATTTTTTTTCTTAAACCATCACCTATCATTTACATCTCCGATATTAAATAAGCCCATAGGCCTATGAAAAAAACCAAAAATACTATAAATACAACCCAATCCACATTACTCTCTTTTCTTTGCATCATGTTTGAACCAAAAATCAATAACTTTTCCGAATGAAGCAAGAAAGGTTCCTATAATTATATTTAATAAATCTCTAAAACTTCCTTCAAGCTTAAGAGTGGGGTGGAAGAGTAGCCATATAATCCAGACGAAGCATCCAAAAATCATAACTGAAATAGTGAACTGCATCCAATCTGGGAGACCATCACCTCCATGTAAAATATCTATACTTGTCTTTTCCTCAGACATTATATTCCTATTTTACCTAACTCATCATTTACAACTTCCATGAAAGATTCTGTGTCTCTATCCTTCATCTTTTGGACTGTATCTTTATAACCCATAATCATTGTTTGTGAAGAAATACATAATCCAATTATTTGAGCTTTATACTCTTGAAGAAGAATTACTATTCCTTCAAAATTTATGTTTAACCCAAAAGTCTCATTTATCAATTGAAGACTCTCAAGAGTAGAAGGATTAAACACGAAAGTATCAATGGCAAAAAGAAGACCCACAATACTGCCTCCATTAAAAGCAAGTCCTCCAGCTTGTATCCCTTTTGCCTTCCGTAGTTTAGCATTGAGTCTTTCCTGCCTAAGTAATTGCTCTGTATCAACTTTAATTGGTTTTTCAATTTCCTCAACCTTATCTTCAGGTTTACGAGAAAACATTCCTTCGGGAATATCGTTCTTCTTTTTTTCCCCAAAATTTTTCTTTCTCTCAAAACTTATGCCTCCGTCTTTATTAAGACCAGACAACTATTCTTTCCTTAAATACTTCAAAAGTGTATCTAAACTACTCTCTAAAGCATTAATGTCCTCTCCAATCTCTCTCTGATTTGAAATAAGTTTTTCAACAATTCCATAAACTTTGTTATTGCTTTCAGTTATGCTTTGTTGAACCTCTGCTATCTCTCTAAGCATTTCAGAAAATTGTTTATCTAGTTTATGTATATATTGAGTTGCAAGCCATCGAGCTACTATACCAATTCCCGCTAAGAATGTGATAACCAAAAATGTTGGCAAACCCTCTTCGGATAAGATGTATAGAAAGTCTTCCATTTGCAACTCCGTTCATTAAATAACTATTTCCATAATTCTATGTTTGTTACGACCTTTATTAATTGACTTTGCATTGTAAGCAACTAATGAATCGTCTATGTCGTATCCTTTTTTAGGTACGTTTTGTAAATCCACTTTAATACCATCACGATTTCCATTTTCGTAAAATATGTAGCAGTTTTGAGATGCTCTGCTTGTTAAATTCAATCCTTTATCACTATAATCATTTGCCCCTGCAACACTTGCACTCCGAGCATAATTATCTCCCACTGATGCGGAATGAACATGACCCATAATAATGTAATCAAGCTTTACACCTTTCATACTATAGCGACCGAGAACCTGATTAATCGACTTGTCTAAAGCCGCATGTCTTAATGAGCAGTTACCATGCATTAGCAATAAGTTTTGTCCTGCAACATTAATAACCAGCTCACTTGGATCTCCTTCTATAAACTCAATCTCTGAATCTTTGCAAACGTATTGAAGTATGTTAAATATTGTGAAGTCATAATTATCTGTAGCTATTACAGGACTCCATCCAAATTCTTTATTTACTCTGCCTTCATTTCCACTTACACAGGCTACTGAAACTTTAAAATCTTCATTCAATTGCTGTAGTGCTTGCTGCAATATATCTACTGCGAGAAATGTTGCTTGAGAGCGATTTGTAGCTTGATTTAACAACTCATCAAGCCTTCTGTCGCTATTCATTAAATCGCCTGTTAGAGCGAGTAATACGTTTGTTATTTTGTATGCTTTGAAGTAGTTGGACGCTTGATTTATTAAGTGTTTTATTCTTCGAGACGCTACTTTAAAATCATACCTATTGTCCTGCAGGTCTATCAATTCATTAAAGTGAACATCACTTAGCTGAATTACACCCACTGCAGACGGGTTTAATGTATTGCTTTTTGTTGCCTTATGTAACTTATTTTTTTTAAAAATAGCTACTAAATTTTTAGAATACTCCTCGACAGCATTCTCAACTCTTGCAAATTCTCTAAAAGATTTATTTGCAATTCTGTTTTTGTCTTGTAACGCTTGCTTCTGTTTTGCAAGTCTTACATTTTCAACAATAACTTCATCAACAGGCGCTTGGGAATACTTACTGCAATCTCGGCACTTATAACGCTGATACGTTTCACCGCTCGCAGTAGTTCTTCTTCCATGACCAACTGTTCTTCCTCCGCATAATGAACATTGCATATTGGGACTTTCATTTTTTTAATTCTTTATATGTTTTCACACATATATTGGCAAATATCGCAGTTGATATGAGGACTCTAAGTAGCCAAGGAACAAACTCAATATAAGTAATTCCTATTCCTCCAGCTGCAAGTATCGCTTTATCATACGTAGAATCCACTATCGCTTTTATCGTATCCATATTTCTACTTTCTTTTATTTATTGGCTTCTAAAAAATGTTCTATTGTACCACGACCAAGCTCTGTATTGTAGAATTTTTTCCAATACTTTGCTTGTCCTTGCATATCTTGTGCACCTGGAAGTGGGTCTTTAAACCTGCGGTATTGCAGTCTTGCGAATGCTACCTGTAGTCCTATATTTGACATTACAGAGTGCTTCATATCTTCCTCGTCAAATCCAAGTGCATATAAATCAGTTTTGATTTCAGGACGATAGAATACATAATTATCCCACACATCTTGTATGGTCGCAGGTTCTACTTGAAAGAATCCTACGGCAGGGCCTCCCATTTGTTCTAATGCTCTAAATCCTGATTCAGCCTTTCCTGTAGCAAATATCATTGCTCTTGCTTCTTCAGAATCCATGTTAATTTTACCCAAGACATATTTAATTATTTTTTTTATAGACTTTTCCATTACTACCTTTTTTTAATTGTTATATTTTCCACACTCGCAGTAATGAAAGCTTGTTTTTTCACCAATCTCTTCATCATCACTAGGAATATCGTGTTCTTCTATTTTTATCTTTAAATTTCCATCTAAATCTGTTATTCTATAGTCAGTTTCAGTACACGCCCAATAGCCTTCAATCATATCTTTTCCACAAGTATTGCAAGTCATTATTCTTCTCCTGTTATACTTACAGTGTCAATACAAATATCGCCTCGATAACCACTTCCCGACCTTGCAAAGAACCATATATAGCAAGAACTTTCTCCTGCTACAGAGTTTAAATCAACAGTTGCTTTTCTCCAATAAGATGCGGTTGTAGTATATCCACTATTATGATAGCCTGTTTGCTGTCTCCCACTAATAGATATACCTGTTGATGTAGAAGAGCCATTATCACTATCGTCATCCCAATACTCTATACTCATACCTGTAGATGTTTGAGTACCAGCATATGCGGTAAAGCCTGTACCTATAGTGCCATCAGCGGCACTTGTTGAACTATTACTTGTACCAACCATAAGGGCTCCAAATTCATCAAAGTTAGAGGCGCTACCCATGTGAAACCAGAAAGTGAGTTTTAAAGTATTATTACTTAAAGCATTAGAAAAATCAAGTTCAGATGTTCTTAGTAAAAAATCTTTGTTATATTGACCTGAAACTTCCGTGTACATATATTTGTAGCCTGTATTTGAATAAGTAGTAAAAACTCCGCTAGTATTAGAGCCTCCATGAGCTCTATATGGCCCTGTAGTGCCAGAAGGTGTTGTTCCAGATTCAGGCTCCCAATATCTATCAGGATTAGTTGTTCCAAAGATTACGTTGGTTAAGGCCATACTCCAGTTCGTTGGAACATATGAAGAGTTATAACCTTCAGATAAAAGGTTAAAGTCTTCAAATAAGTAATTAGTGAATGTACCACCAGCAGATGCCTTAGAAACTCCTATTACCTTATCTCCAGCACCTAAAGTTCTTCCTTTGAATTTTGCTATATTAGCTATAGCTAAATCATTAATCTCAGCTATATCAGGCATTAAGCTATTTCTATGTAAGTATTGTCAGGATTAAAATATATTGTACTCTTGCTACTAACTGTAGAAATAAGATAACCTACCACTCTGACAAAAGCACCGCTTGCTGTAGGAGCTGTAGTAGTCAGTTCAGCTGCAGTTTCAGATAAGTAAACAGGATCTCCTGGATCTCCACCTACATCATGGCTAAGTTTTACAATACCTCTCAATACAAGACCTTTCGAGGCGTTTGCATTTGTAGCTATTGCTATTAAATTTGACGTTGTACCTGAATTACTAGCATCAGACTCGCTCCAAGTGTTAGAATTTCCTTTAATGTAATAACATTTACCAGGAACTCCAGTAACACCACTTGAATACGATGTAGGTTCGTAGATAATATCGCCTGAAGCTGCCCCGTCTACATCACTAGCATCATCAAGAACACTCATTGCAATCTTTGTACCACTTACCCCTGATAAAAGTAACTGACCATCAGCTATTATTTGCATATCAGCATCAGCACCAGCGTTATCTATAGTTGATATTGCTGTTTGCCCATGCTCACTTACTCTAATCCGAAAGAGGTCATCAGCAGATGAACCACCTGCTTCATATATACAAAAATCAGATTGGGCATCAGCTTCTCCTGTAACAGCTAGCATTGGAGATACTCCTTGAGCATGCAACTTAACTTCAAATCTTGAAGCTTCATCTGCATCTCCAATTAGAATCGCTGTGTCACCACCTACACTAACTAGATTAATTGCACCACCTGATTCAAGATTAAGGTTTGTACCATCGCCTGTAATAAACTCGTCAGTAGCAAATTTAAGCTTGTTTCCATCCATTTCAATATGGCTAGTCATAGTTCCACCTGATAAATCAAGTTTATCGGCAAGTCCACTGTGTACTGCCCCGCTTGTAATAAGATTAGTACTTGCATTTGCAGGTGTTAAGTCTATTACAACTTCTTCTGCATCTCCTCCTGTCTTACTACCTATAACTCTCATAGCAGTTAATTCAGGTAATTTAGTAAGGCCAATAGAATGATCTGAAATACCTGCATCATCAGCAAATATTAGCATATTATCATCTACAGTTGTTCCTGTTATATATCCAGGGACAGTAACAGCAGTAGAATCACTGCTGGAAAATGTGAAGCTTGTATTCCCAGGAACACTAGCAACTGTTTTAGATCCGTTATAAGCTGAAACATTACAACCTGCTATAGTAACTGTATCTGAAGCTGATAGTTCATGTTGATCTAGGCAATAAACTGTAACAGTATTAGTTCCAGAATCGTGAGTTAATGAGCTTATCCTAATACCTCTTACATATTTTACCGCTTTATCTACTTCGTTAGTGTTGTAGTCAGGAGCATCTGTTAAGCCTCCAAATGAATTTATATCATTATTTTCTGAACGAACCCTAGTCCAACCACCTTCAGCATTTAAACAATATCCAGAAGAACCACCAACTATTGTTCCTGGATGAGGAACTAGCCCGTCGATATTTCTCTCGAATACATCAGGAAGATCTTCGGATAAAGCTATCTCTTTCCAAACGGGCATTTAAGCCTCCACAGGTTGTTCGGCCGCTTTCTCCTGCCGCTTCTCAAATGTTTGCGTTAATCTTGTTAAAATATTCGCTACTAACAACGCATCTTTTCCTTTTATAGTTGCATGCTGTGTAGATTGTATTAAAAACATTAACTCCTCATCACTAAATTTCATTTAGCTTCCTCTCTTTTTATGTGTTCTTGTATTTTAGTTACCAAGTGTACCATTTTCTCAAACTCCCTGCCATGCAAGTTTTTCGAATCATGGATTATTTTAAGCATAAGTCGTCTGTCATCATTGTTTAAAGGTGCTAAAGGGGCTTCTTTTCTCAATCCCATACTACCTCCTTATCTATGGTGTCGCTACGCTATTGCTAGGAAGGTTTATTACAGGTTTTCCAGCATTCACAAAGATCCCTCCAATCCCTGTGGCTATGCCGCTATCTTTGCCTACAGTTCTCACAATAGCCTTATGGCCAGCGGGAGCTGTAGATTTTGTAGTTTCAAAATAATAAGTTGAAGTGTCATTAGGATCTTCAAATTTCAGTACAAGTCCTCTATCTACAGGGACTCCAGCTGCACTTGTATGAAATTCTATACCTTCATTTGCTGGGCCCGCACCTTCATAAGTGTTATAATTATTAAATGCTTCCATCATTATACCCAAGGCGTCAGATCCTGTTAATGTTTGCCCAGATTGATAGGCTAGTATATTGCCGCTAGTTGGATCGCTTAGAGATAGATCCCAATTTGACCCACTAGTATTCATCGTCACACCATCAGAAGCTAAACATTCAAGCCGTGGCCCAGTAGCAGTATCAGGAGATCCATTACCAGCAGGATCGGCATTATATCTAAAAAGTCTTGCACCACAAAGAAGAGCTGGGCCATTACTATTCCAATTATGGGTATGAGGCATAAAATAATGTCCCACTCCCACAGTACCACTTATAGTATCATCAAGTGTAAAGCTGCCATTATTCAAATCTATCTGAACCGCACCACTTGCATTTTCTGTTTGCCCTTCTTCAAAACCAGTATAATGTTGTGCCGTATAGAGAATCGCTTGCGCAGGTTTATAAAGAGTTACATAGTCACCATCAGTCCAGTCTGTACCTGTCTCTATAATATTGCCTAAAGGTATATAAAGTCTACCTGCTTCAACAGCAGCTGCATTCCAGCAATCAATACCTGCAACTTGACCTTCGCCACCTGTTCCATAGGCTCCAAACCAGCCTGCAGCCCATAGTCTACCAAATACCATATAACTCAGATTAATAAGTGAAGGCTCTACACTATGTATTTCAAGCCCTGTTCCATTACCTGAATTATTGATACTTAGAGCATTACCCCCATCATTTAAATTAAAAATATTATCATTTGAAACCTGTGCTTCGTCTCCTGTAACTGTCCAGCCTCCTTGTGCAGAAGTCATAGACGAAATAGGTGCATCAAGATAATTGGTAGAAACAGTAACATCACTACCGCCAGGTCCTTCAAATTTGACAGCTCCGCCACTTGCTTGTGTTGTCGTTACAAAGTTTCCGCCAGCCAAGTACTCATTAATTACGTCTCGCTTACTTTTCATTTTAAAACCTGTTTCTTGATATGTATAACCAAAAATAGGCCTTGGGGATGGGGCTCCTGAAGCCATTCTATAATTTATTTTTGATGTATCTGCTACAAGTATTAAAGGATTATTTGGATCAGTATTATTCCAGACTCCACTAGTATGAGTGCTTCGATTCCACCTAAATTGAGTTGATTGATCAGCAGAGCCAGCCAAATCTGGGCTTCCGCCTAAAGCTGCCCGAAATGCTAATCCTGGATCGTTACTAGTCTCGTAAAAAATTGGACCACCATAATCACTTGCAACTGCAGTAGTACTACTATCAGTATTATTTCTTATCGTAGTATCCCATCTTCCTGTTCCACCACCACCTACATTTCCCAGAGTGAAACTTTCGCCACCATAGGAAATAGTCTCTTCTCCAGCTACAACTGGAGGCGTAGGCTCTGCAGTTGCAACATCTGATGAGGGTTTTACCCAAAAAGCTTGAGGATTTCCAGCTCTGTCTATTAAATTTTCAGCACTACCTGTTCCGCCAGATCCTATGTCTTCAACTATAAATGGATCACCATTATTTATAGAACCATGGGAAGGCGGTGCAGCTGTCTTGTTTTCAAAAACTATATTTTTCCAGTTTGCCATATTAAAATCCTTTCATTAAGCAGCTGTTTGTATGTAAATACTTCCATCTGAACTATCAACAGCTAAGGTGCCTACTCCATTTTCACCAGCAGTAGAAGGAGCACTACCGCTGTAATTAGCAACCTGCATTAATGCTATTTCTGCATCGACCGCTGCTCCAAGACCTGCTAAATCGTTAGATACTATCCATTTTTGAGCATTATGATCCCATACTAGTGATACATAGGCAGATGTACTAAGTTCAGCTTTCAATCCAAACTGATCGTCAGTTCCAGGAGCGCTATTGTTATTGTTAAGAGCTATTATGTTCGCATTTGTCGCAAGTTCTTCTCCAGACCAAACCAAGGTTTCACTCACATTAAGAGTACCAGTAACCTCTAAACTATTAAATATAGCATCTGCATTCGTTGTGATATAATCATCTGCTGATCCACCCGCAAATGTTAACGCACCAAACTCAAAGTCTCCTGTTGATCCATTATATGTTAATACATGGCCATCTGTGCCAGTGGTAACGGTAGAAAATGCATTTGGAGCACTAGCCAAGGCTCCATACATCAAAACTCCACGATCTGGAGCAGTTAATCCAGTTCCACCTTGACTTGGGTTAATTGTACTTGTTATTGAACCCGCTTTTCCAAGTGTATCATGATTTATGTAAGTGGACGTACCTGACGTTTCACTTGTTACTAGCTTTTTCCATTCTAAAGACATCTATCTAATCTCCTATTCTAAAGTATTTGTTATTGTATTATTGTATTCATTTTCTAATGTCGATGCATCTGAAGACCTGGAGCTATTTACAGATTCTTCTGCTAATTTCTTCCCTACCTGTAAGTACAATAAATCTTTTATATGCCCAGCTACTGTAGCAGCACTTAAATTTGCTCCTGCAGTATTTGTGTAGCCTGAAATTGCCCATAAAGTGCCGTTTTTAATCAGAAATGGATCTGAAAAATCAAGACCATTCATAACTAATCTGCCAGCTTCAGCTCTTGCTTTCAAATTAGCAGGGAGTTGATCTAAAGGATTTCCAGTACCTTCAGTTAAAGACATGTTCCAGCTTTGGGCTGATGCTATATGAGAAACACCTCCAGAAGCCTCATTGCTAAGCACTACGTTTAAAGCTAACTTTGCAGCACCAGTTGAAGGATTAAATAGATTATCTGTGTTTAACTGGACATAATTCCCTGATGATGTTGTAGCATCGTATTTTGTTTTTAATTCTCTTTCAAATTTATTATTTGCCAAAACTAACTCCCTTTCAATATTTTAAATTCATTTTGCACCATAACTATTGAGCCGTTTTCGTGGCTACTTGGGTCTGGATCGTCATCAAGATTTGTCAATCCTAAAACACCGTTACCATATACTTTTAAAGCATCGTTAAAATTAAATATAACGTCACTGGGTAGCGGATCAGTGGTAAGGTTGAAAGACAAAGTGGAACCGTCTGATGTCCCTACTGCAAATTCAGATTCATCTCCAAACTTGAATGTGTCTCCTGTGGCTATTAATCCTGAAAAAGGAATACCTTCACCTGTGCCTGTACTTCCTCCTGGTAATGGAGTAGTCCCTGAATTACCAGCTCCGTCAAATGTGTAATTACCGCTTTCAAGCCCAATAGTTACTCCTGTTTGAGGAGTGCCATCTTCATTGGTTATTATTGATGTCCATGTTGTGCTCATCTTAATACCCAGCTTCCTTTTGCAACTCTAGCACCACCTGTTCTTGAGGCACCAAATCGAGATGTTTTTTTGTTAAATCTCTGTAAAAAATATTCTCTTTGCTGTAAATCTTCTGTTAGCTGTGCTTGAACATAATAAACCAAAGCTTCTTCTAAGGCTTCTGGCACAGGAAGAATATCAGCTTCTGAATCAATTAAACTAAAATCTGGGACTCTAGTCATTTCGACCATAAGGCCATTTGCAATTGTTTCAGATGGCTCTTTTATTCCGCCATTTTCTGAATCTTTTTCATGGACTACAAGGTATTTTCCTCTTAAAAACCAGCAATATTCTTTAGTTGGGTTTACTGTACTGCTCATGATACCGCCTCTGGAACGCTAGTTTCCCATATTCTTTCAATAGGATGATACTTTTTAGTATCTTTGTCGTAAATTTTTACAGATAAAAGCTTTATCAAATAAGGAGGCAAAACATACATAGTCTCATCTTTAGTTAAATCTCCTCTTTGGACATCTATATTTTCTTTAGTTATTTGCTGTATTTCTGCAATACCATCTTTTGCCAAAGCTTTTACTAAATTAAATCTTCTTTCGCCAACTCTTTCCATAAGTTCTTTCATTGTCATTATTGTTGACCTCCTTGTTGTTGAGTTGGAATATTAAAAAATGATAAGTACTCCACTTTTAAAGCATTGTACTTAGCCTGAACCCATTGAGCCTCGCTTACACCTCTTTGAGTTACAGCGTTAGCCATTTCAGGATCTTCTTCACTTATAAAATCTGTTGCAGTTTCATCACTAGCTATTGTTGTAGCCTGCTTTAAACCATATTCATTCATAACTTCACCAAGCTTTTTTAAAGTTATTTGCATAGCAGAATAAAGGATTGCTGCTTTTTCATATTTAACTGGAAAATTAAGAATCTTCATTAACTTGCTGCTCCACTTGAACTGCTAGTTGGAGAATTTTCAAAAACAGGAGCTTCGTCTGTGAAATCGAATGTTATTTCAAATGGCACCTCAGTTATGGTACCACCATCAGTTACTGAAACATTTCCAGTATTTACAGTTTCAGCCCTTGTATAAGGTCTATCCACCATATATGCAAAAGAATTTGCTATTTCAGGATAAATTCGACCCGTAGGAACAAAAGCTGTACCATCAGTTAAAGAGCTTATACTATCTACATATAAATCTGCTATAGCAAATAATAAAGGAATCGTAATTGTATTAGAATCCTTCCTTACACAAGGAAAGTTATAAGGATTAAGCCACTCAGTTTCCCCTTCCTCTGCTTGTCTAAGCTTTATAATATTTCCCGTCATAATCCCGTGAGGAGTCAATGCAGCAAGCTTGTCATTAACACCTGGATCTTCAACTAAAGAAAACACAATATCTGTTAAAGGAAAATCTTGCCCTGAAATTTCTATAGTAGCATCAGACTCTTTAAAAACAGCATAAGATGATTCTATAGTAGTATTATTAACACTAGGTTCAGGAAGTATATATAGCCTTTTATTTTCTTTATAGAAAACTGGATACTCTTCTGTCGCATAACTTAAAGAAGTAATATCGTTAGCCATGTTTTTCATAGCAGGATCAATCTCAATACAAGTTTTTCCTCTTCTTTCTACATACTGAACTATTCCAGTAGGTAGGTCAATCCCTTGGATTGGAGAAGGAACATCTGCATTCGGAGTTTGGGTAATTACAGATTGTTTTCTTGTAAACAAATTCAAATCCTTCGGGTTGAACTTTTCTACATTCTTAATCACATCCATACCCGCATCTTCAATTATTTGACGCATAGGCTCATAGCTCTCATCAGATCCTTTTAGAGATGCAGGAATAGGTACAAGTTTTTCTATTTCAGTGATATAATTCACTATCTAAGCGCACCTATTGTTTTACCAGCAATAATACTTTTTTCAACTCGCTCAGTTCTTTTATGAGTACGAGCATCCATTTCAACGCTACCAAGTTTTGTTGTTAAAGCTGTTTTTATAGCAGAATTTGAAGCTCTTGAAGCAAGTTCAGATGAAGTTAGCTTTAAGCTGTATTTCTTTCCATTACTATCTTGAAGTATGAAAACCCATCCTACAAACTTTCCTCTTCGATAATCTTCTTTACCTGAAATTATTAAAGTTGCATTTATATCTTTAGTTGCAAAATTAGCCATAGTTATTCTCCTTGGTGGTAAGCTAGTAAAACTGCAGATCCACCTGAATCAGATGCTACAGAAGAAAACTTTCCATAAATCAATCTATCAGCTGGAAGATCTACTGAAGTCAAACCGTCACCCTTTAAAGATGTTAAAGTAACATCTCCACCTGTAATAACATAAACTGCATTAAAATATTTAATATTAACATCATCTGCGCTCACAGATTCTTCTGCAGCTAAATACTGGAAAGTTCCTAATGTTGATTGTGTTAAAGCTTCTGGTGGTTGTAAAATTTTCATTTAATATTCTCCATTAATATAAGGCTCGCCCAGAGAGGAGGACGCTATGAACTCAAGAAATGCACAAGAGAAGTGAACGAGCCTCATAATTAGTTGAACCAATTATAATCAGGTGATGTCACCCAATAATCATTAGATATTTCAATTGTTGCAATAATCATGATGTTGCTATAACACCAAGAGTTCTTAGTGAAGCCAATAAAGCATTTAACTGCGTTCTAATCTCTGCAACATCAGCTAATATTTCAGTATTATTAGCATCATCATAAGCCCCAGTAGCATCGTCAGCATCATCAACCGCAGTTCCTGTAGCAGCAGTATAAGCATTAGCCTCTGCTATTGATTTTAAATCATCAACTTGGTCAGCTGTTAATGTTGCATCTGTTTTTTTAGCTAAGAAAAATTTATCGTTTGCCATGTTTTATCCTTTCTAAGTTAAAAGAGCCTCCCGAAGGAGGCTCAAATTAATAGTTATAATTAACCCTGTAACCAAACTGCGTGAGTTTCAGGAGCAGAGAACTCAAATCCAATATCACCTTGAATTAAGTCTACTCTATAATCTTCACCAGAGTTTTTAACAGTTTTAACGCCAGGATAAACAGTCACATCACGATTCACACCGTTACCAATTAATGGTCTAATTGCACATGCACTCATATTAGCAGCGATCATTTTAACGTTAGTTCCATCTAAGTGAATGTCTCTAACAAGTTTGATAGTTGTGCCATCAACATCGAAAGAACGATATTTAACACCAGCCATTTTACCTGTACCTGAGAATTGAACATTGTAGTTAGCGCTAATTTCAGCGTTATTCTTCATAAATCCACCTAACTTAGCATGCCAGTTCCAGACTTGAGTATTACAATAGTAAACTGTATTTACTTTACCACCTACAGTATAGCGTGGGTCATGTAGTGCAGATAACTGCTCCATGTAATCATCTACAGTCATGGCATCTGTCCATGTTAACTGATTACCATTATTAAGAATAAAGTTCACAATACCTTCAGTGTATGTAATTCCATCATTATCTGTAAACTGCTCACCAAAATAACCTGCTTGACCAACTTCCCATGTCATTTCAGTCATCTTGTCTTTCCACTCATTAGCCCATGGATTTTCACCAAATTTTAAGCTAGTTGCCATCGCACGACCAGACATCATTGCAGTCTTTTTAAAGATTTGAGTTTGACCATAGTCAGTTGTGAATGGTTGACTTTTCCAAGTATCTCCATAACCACTTAATTCATGGTATGCAGTACCAGCGATATACATTCTAGCAGGTTCTAATTTAGTTGCTATTTTACTAGCTTCAGTAGAACCATGAGATACATCGAAAATAGTTGTTGCGCTCATCGCTAATGATGTTGGAGTAGTAACTGATGTCGCTTTTACATACTTACAATAAAGTATTACTCCTTCAGCTATCTCGTCACCAGCAGTAGCTACCGCATCTGTAGCTTGACCACCACCATACACTTTAAATGTTTTAGTATCTAAAACTCTAAGCATAACATAGTCATCAACTTTTCCTGACCCATTAGCCTGAATAGGCACTCTTACAACTTGATTTTTTAAGAACCAATTAGGTTGTGTTAAAGGAGCCCCTAGCATAATATGCTGTGAGCTGTCTGTAGCAACACCAACTTTATTAGTTATGTTACCAGCTGTTTTATAGTCACCCATAACCCATAGATTGCAAAATGTATCAGTAGCTCCATCTAAAGCATCTTGAGGGATAACCTCTTCAGAAGCAGCTTGGTCGATAGCATCAGCATAAGTAGCATTATTCCATGCAGTATTACCAGCTGTAGCAGGAACAATTCCTACGCTAGTATCAGCTACGCCTGCGCCACCTGTATAAGGGAAATTATCAGCAGTAATAGCAGCAGCTGCGTCTTCGACACCAATAACATAACCATAACGTTTAAATGTAGCTGTAGGTCTTTTTATAGCATATTCAAACTTAAAGTCATCAGTTGGTTTCTTTTTGAATTTTGTTAATAAGTGTACAAAAGGATCTCTCGCAAAAGAAAGATTTGTGTAAGTATTACCAAAGTTATATTTACGCCCCAAATCCCCTAAATCAGGAGAACCACCATCAGCAGGAGTAAGTCCTGTTCTTTGGTTAGTATTTGGAACCTCGTAGTTATTCGATCCCCACGGTTGACTCTGAGTAGGGTTTTCTATTGTATGCGGATTCCCTGTACCTGCAGGTTGTTCTATCCGTGTATAGTCATTAGCCATTATATAGCCTCACTTTCATTTAAGTTCTGAGGCTGGGACGTTTATTTAATTTTTAATCCAGCTCTAGAACGGGTTATCATCATCTGCGAACGGATTCCCAAACATTGTTTGGAAAGTCTGTTCTTCACTGGTCATACCTTGACCAGCGTTATTAGTGCCACCTATACTGGTGGGAATGTTCCGAACGGCATTCATTTGATTCATCATTTCTTGCTGAGTAGATTTTTGTACATTTTGAGCAACTTGATTTTTATTTAATATTAAATCAATATCCTCGTATGTCATTGGTTTCTGCTTAGCACGTTCTTCTAAATCTTGCATTTGCTCCTCAGTATAGCCTCTTTTTTGCATAAACGCTTGGCGTTCTTGCATTTTGACTTGCTGTTGTTGCATTTGCAATTGTTTTTGCCGTTCTTGCTGTAAAGTATTATTAACTATTGATTGAGCTTTATTCTCAACCATTTTGTTAAAAAGCTTACCACTATCTGAATCAGGGTCTTTTGTAGCCTCTTCCATGTCAAACATAAAGTCTTCATCTAACTTTAGTTCTTCTTGAACAGTTTGAGGTACTTGACCTCCGCCTTTTAGATAGTTCTGCAATACTTCTACAGCACCTGAATCTTCTTTTAAGAAGTTAATAACTGATTTAAAGGGTTTGAGCTCATCGTTCTCAGCCTTTAATCGTTTAGCTTCTGCGCTTGAACCTTTCCAGCCACTTTCGGCTCTTTGTAGTCTAGCATTTTCAGATTCATCATTCCCTTGTTCGCCAGCAGCTTCGGGGATCACTTGTGGTGATGTTGCCTGTTCTGGTACTGGAGTGGGTTGCTCCATTTCTCTTGTTCCGAGTTGATTATCTAAAGAGTTAAAAAAGTCTTCAGACTCCTCAAGAGCAGGGCCTTCAAAAGGGTTACCGTCTTGAGTTTCAGGTTCTTGGGACATAGTTCCTCACTATTTTGTATTTAGAACGTTTATTTTATAGGTGTAACTTATTGTTGCGTTGTGTTGTCTTGCAAGTTATTTTTTAAATTATTCTTTTCGTTTTGTAATTCTCTCTTAGCCATATCAACTTCATTGGACATAACGTTTCTCAGTAATTTTTGTTTTCCTTCGGTTTCTACGTATTCTTTATCCAGTCCAGCTTTAACCTCTTCTTTCTTTTTACTTATTTCAACTTCTGCCTGCATAACTTTACCTTTAATACCAGCTTGAACAAGTTGTCTTTCAAGGGTTTCAATCGTGCCGTCCTTATCTTTGACCGCTTCAGAAAGTTGTTGAACTTGCCCCGATAACTGTGCATACATAGATTTCCTCTTTAATATTTGTTCTTTGTTTCTAATATCTGTTTCAGCTAACACTGCGACATCGTCTATAACCCCTTGCTGCATTAATTCTTTTAATTCAGCGAGGTAAGCCCATCTATTCACAGGAAGGGTAGAGCCAGATATAACTCTTATATCAAACTTAGCAGTTGCGTAATCCTTCCATTTACCAATTGCTTCTCCGAAATCATTATAAATAGGAATATTAATTTCTACTTCTTTTTCAGATTGGATAGCATTAGGTTGTACAATTCTAAATACTTTATTAGCAGTGTAAACAGATTGAGTATATTGTCTAACAACTTCACCTAACTGTCTTAAAGCAGGTTCAATGCAATTCTTCATCCAGTATTTAATTCTACGTGTACCATACTCATCCATAGCAAGCATACCTCTAAAAGTTTCATGCTGTTGAGTAGTATCACCTTGCATTGAGGAATAAATTCCTGCAAGATATTCCATATCTCCTTTGCCTTGTTGCACAAGACCAAAAAATGCATTCGGTAATGGCATTGGTTGAACAGGTGTTGGAGGATTATGCCCAGGTCTATATTTCAACATAGCCCCTGGAGCAGAAGAGTATTTCTCCCACTCGTCCTCTTCGATTGCCCCTTCTTCATAAAGCCATCTCAAGCTTGATCCGAGTGATGCATTGTGCACCATGAGCTGATGTGCCTTGTTTAGTTCTCTTTGTTTTCCAATTAATGGAGCTACAGCACTCATTGAATATGGAGTACCTGTCCACTTATAATGGAACGGAACAATAGGGTAGTCGACTATTTTTTCATCTAATACTTTTTCATATAATAAAACGTCGGTAACAACACAAGTTTGCTTTATTCTTGTTGTAAAATAAGGAACAGCATTAATTACATTTTTAGCAAATTCTTGATTTTTAAGCAGTGCATCAAATTCTCTTTTAGAGATTGACATATTCTCAGTTTTAGAAGCTTGTTCTTGTAATTTAGCCATCATCTCTTGTTGGGCTATTTGAATTTGTGTCTGAGCCTCATCTTGAGCTTTTCTAATTTCTAATTCTGCTCTTTCAGGTAACATTTGACCTGACTGTACTGCTTGCTGAATAGAAACTTGGGTTTCTTTTAATTTGACCTCCATCTCCGCTTGTAACGCGGCCATCTCTTTTGAAAGTTGTTGTTGTATTTGATTTAGCTGTTCAGGGGATGGAGGGACTCTATAGAATACAGAAACGAATGGAACTTTTATTTTTTCAAATAACTCGTACAACTCTACCATAGTTTCAGTTGCATTGGAGTCGTTCAGATCGACGGGGTCATCTGTATCATATATAGTAAAATCTTTTTGTTCAAAATCTTTCGGTTTTTCAGAGTAATCATGTTCAGCGTAATTCATTGAAGAGGCTTTATTGATTTTCTTTTCCATGCCTGGGAACAATTGTTTAACATGGGATTTGGGAAGAACTTTTCTTATCATTATATAAGAAGCATCTTTAAATAAAATATCTCTAGATTTTGGATCTACCCATAAGTCAAATGGGTGAGGCTGTATTATCTTTACTTCTCCCAAACCTCTATCAGCATCTGGATCAACAGTTACTTGAAGATAACCAACTGATTTATTAATAGCGTCATTTATACAATTAGAGAGTAAAGTTGAGCCATGAGATTGATACCAGACATAGTCAGCAATATCCGAAAATACAGCGGCTACGTCTGAATCTGACCCCTCGGTTCCCACGGCTTGCCACCGAGGATTGTTGGCAGTAGCATAAAAATTTAACATCTCAATAATAGGTATAATTCTATTAATAGTAAATGTTGGCATACCAGCTTCTTGCAATGCGTTTTTCTCAGCTCTAGTTAACTGGTTATCATTCGCAAAATCTTCACCTTTTTGATTAATATACTGCCATTGAATACGAGTTCCTGTATTAGCAGTGTTAAACATTTCTTTAATTCTATCTGCTGCTTTTTTTCTTGCCATTAGTATTGTTTCCCAAATAAGTTATTAAATCTATCTTGCTCGGTAATGTTTTTTGTTTCTTGAAATTTTGAAAAATATTTTGAAAGTTCTTCAGCTTCTTCCGCTGTATCAAAACCTATTAAATCTTTATTTTTTACACCATATTGAATAGCAGTTTCATCATCATATTCTTCTAATTTTCCACTAAAAGGGCTTTTTCTAACCCTAGGAAAGACGTAATGTTTACCATCCATTTCAACCGTTCCTGAAAAGACAGTTTTATTGTCTAAAGTTTTTAAATCTTCGAATATTGCTCTGTTTATCCAGGATGCTTGTGGGTTTTTATTCAATACATCTTTTATATAAGAATCCATTATGCTATTATCCAATCTTTTGCTTTACGTTTTTTCTTAGTAAATCCTTCTTTATTCTCTTCAAGTCCTTTAGGAGGGTATGCAAACTTGCAGGCATAAGCGAGTCCATCAATTGCGTCATCGTGAGCCATTCTCGGTCCAAATGTTATAATCTCCCTTTGAAGTGAATAATGAGACTTTTTAATATGGACTTGACCCACCGCAAACCTTTGCGCCAATATTTCTTGAATCCTATCCCTTTTTGACATTCTTGTCCCTGGTTTCTCTTCTCTCCACCTAAGACTAAAATCGTTCCGTCTAAGGCTCTCTGCTCTGATGGCTTGAAAGAGAGGTTTTGACATTGTCGTGTCTTCAACCGTAAATAAGCGTGGGTGATAAATCTTGTTGGTTTCATACATGTAATCCACAATTCCTTTTTTGTCAGAACCAGGTATGCCAAGTACGGGAAGAGAACGCTTACGAATATAATCAAGCACATAAATGTTATTGTCCATATCCACTGCAACAGTAATAATAACGCTGAAATCACTATCTCTTCTTACTGAATCGGTTGCTGGGTCAACGCCACAAAAAGTAAATACTGGCTTAAGAGTGCCATTAATAACAACATAGCTAACTCCTGACTCTGCATCATGTCTGAAGTCACCTTCCCAGTATTTGATATGATCTCTTGTAAAAATTGCATCATCTTCACTTTGTACCTCCATAAGGTATTCTTGATAGAATTTCTGAGGTTGACCACTATCTGCATAAAACTTTTTCTTCCTTTCAATTTCTTCTTTAGGAAACCAACTAGGCCAAAGGATATTGCCTTTTTTATCAATTGCTTTTCTAAAGAATACATCCCAACTAAAATCTTCATTCTTACTTAAGGCTTGTTCGTGACCAACTATAAGATTATTAACAAAAGAGTCAAAATGTACAGGAGTACCATTGACCCTAAGACGGCCATCAGCAGGCTCAAGAGCAGGAAACACAACAGCAGTGACCAGAGTACTATTCTTATCCCTTGCTTCAGCGGTGATGGTATTATTTTCGTCTTCAAAATCATCCAAGACCACCAAGTCGTACCTCTTGTGCAGCTTCGCTCCTCCACGGATACCTGAGATATTTGATCTTGAGATGAGTTTCGACCCATCAGATGTCTCTATGTCCTGCTCTGTCCACTTCTTGCCCTTTATATCACCGAAGTAATACTTAATTTTTTCGTTATATTCTAAATGATGTTTAACATAGTCCATATTACCAGTGGCAAGTTTTTGCGTAGCAGATACCCAGCCATAAAAATAAGGTCCACCTTTATCAGTGAAGCCCCATTCTTTAGCTTTTGCAGAAAATGTTAAATCTCGAACAATATCAGCTTTTGTAAATACAGTCTTACCATGTCCTCTAGACATAATAATAGCTAATTGCCTTATAGATTTATCATCAATTTTATCTGCGAGTTCATAATGAAACGGGGGAGTTTCACTACGCATGAAGTCTTCAGGTAAAAAGAGCTTCCCAAATGAAATTACATCTGAAAAGGCTCGCTTAAGAAGCTCCTCTTCCTTTGAGACGTTTTTAAAGTTGACGTTTGCCATATATTTAGGACTAAATTAGTAGTGTTATGTTACGAATTGTTGCGTAAAGCAAACAATAATAGAATTTAATTATTCAAAAAAACAATAAATTGGAGTAGAATTGGAGTAGAATTGGAGCTGCTATAGCTCATCCCTATAGATGAGGTCTAGCAGTTTTGTATTAAAGTGTAAAGTCGTCTATATCTAAAAGAGTTATAGGGGCGTAATGTTTTACTGTTGTTGTTACGTTTTTATGGCCCAAGAGTTTTGATAGTTTAAGAATGTCTAAACCTTTCTTGAGAAGATTGTATCCAAATGTTCTTCTAATATCTTGAACTCTAACATCCTTTAAATCTAAGCGTATTCTGTTATTTCTAAATCTAGCCTCTGCAGAATCAACAGTATAAGTCCACAAGCCTCCATCTGCATATTGTTCTTCTAATACTTTTTTAGCTTGTAGCGTTATTTTTATTTGCCTGTTTCCAGTTTTACCTGTAACCATACCTTTTTTTAAATTAGCTTCTTTTAAATTACAAGCTTCACCAATCCTAATACCTGTGTAATACATAAATCGTATAAATCTCTGGAAACCAACGTCTCTAAATTCATTTAATATTATGTGAAGCTCTTTATCTGAAAAAGTACGGGTTCGACCTGATACTTCTTTTGTGGAAAACTTTACTTGGTCAGTTTTATAATTGTTTTCTAAACCCCATGAAATAACTTTATTTACAGATCTATAAATCATCTGCCTATAAGTAGGGTTCTCAGGAAATTGTTTTTGTGTTAAAAATCGTTTTAATTGTTTTTTGTAAAACTTAATTGTGCTAGGCGATAACTCATGAGGTGCTTTTAAAAATTTATCACATAAAGCAGGGAAAGGTATAAGCTTTATATCATAACTATTATCATTTAAAGATTGAATAATTTCTTGTTCTACCTTTTTTTTCAAAGCTTTTGCTTTTTGGTAGCTTGTAGTACTTAAAGACCTTTTAATCCTACGGCCTTTGTAGTACAAAGAAATATTCCAAACTCCTCTCTTTTTAAACAACGAAGACACGGGTCCCATCAATATTTTGGTCCCCATTTAGTCCCCATTGCTTATTTTGGAGTTGAAATGGAAGAATCGTATTTAACGTATAATGCAAAAAAAAAGCCCCCTATTACTATAGAGGGCTTAGTACCGAGAGCGAGACTTGAACTCGCACAGTATAAATACCGAGGGATTTTAAGTCCCTTGTGTCTACCAATTCCACCTCTATAGATGCTGTTTAAAGCCACATTATGACACTAAAATTTTAGTCCCCATAAAGGCCCCGCGTAATTTAGGTAGGATTACTCTTCTATCGCAGTATTTTTGTAAACAATTTATCCTATAACACTTTCGGGAAATAATGTGTTAAAAATTTGCTGTTCTTCTGATTGAGGAGTATTGAAAGAGACGTCTTTCATGAGCTTTGGGATTTCTTCAGGATCTACAACATTCATTAAACCTTTCCAAGCTTTATGGTTCTGCAAACTTGGACCTGCGTTTCGTCTCATTTTATAAATCTGATCTTTTACACCTTTTAAGGTAGTAGGAACATCATTAAAACTTTTCCATCCAATAGCTTGTCTTAGCTCTTGCACTCTAGCATGTATTTCAAGAGGATTTGAATAATATTTCAATCCATGGCTACCCTCGCCTTCAAGTGAAATATTTTTAAGCCTAGCATCTAGTCCTTTTAAGCCACCTTCATTTAGAGACTTTTCTATAATTCTCCTGTCAAACAAAGATAATCCTCCGTCGGTTAAGTGATCAGCTTCATGTGCAGCTGTAGATCTTACCTCGTTAAGATACCTTTCGCCAAAAGATCCGCCAAACTGATTATCCCATTTATTTTTTGCAAATTTATTTAAAAATACATCTGCTTTTAGAGGAGGAACGTAATCGCCTACATTAGTAGGGTAATTAATCCTCATTTTACCTCGACCTCTGTAAGCGCGCCCTAACCAGGCAGTATCATCCTCGGCACTATGATGAAAAGTAGATTTTCCTTCTCGTATATTTTTAACATCAATAGGGTCTTCAAGCCTTTTAGCAAATTTTGTCTCATTCCTAACCATTCTTGAATAACCATCAAGGGTTAATGCTTCTCTCCAGCTGTCAGCTGTGTATGTATCAACAAATGGGTTATCAATTAATTTAGCTCTATATACAGAAGGGGCTTCTGTTGGTGCGCTAGTTTTTCTCCTTATAGCTTCTGGATGTCTATTCCACTGCCTAACCCAATCAATACCCTCGTCTGTTGCCTGCCTAACTGCTTTTATATTGCTTAAATTTGTTAATGCTTCTACACTTTTGTTTATACTTTTTACTCCAATTCCTGCAGTAACCATATCTAGTAGACTATACTCTCCTGTATCAAGATCTCCTATACCAGGGAGAAACGCAGCTAATGTCTTTATATTTGGTATATATTCATCATATTGTGTAGTGGGAAGTGTATTATCTATAGATTCTGCTATATTACCCACGCCTTGACTTATCTCACTCAGTATAGGTATATCTACTAAAGGCTCTACAAAAGGTTCTACTGCTTCTACAGGTGTTGGTTCGTTCATCCATTTTTTATCGTCAAAGCCTGCCATTGTTTCATTCCTCTATTTCCATAATTTTTTCAACAGCTTCTATACTCTCAGGTTTGAATCCTTGGAATCCTACCATAGCTACACCTGAAGTCTTAGTGCCCTTGTCTTCTATTTCTAATATATCTACTAATTTTAAGAAAGCTTTTAACCTTTCTCCATCTTGTCTTGAGGTAAGTGCAATATCACGTATCCCTCGCAACACAAAATCTTCATTTATACCTAATTCTTTTAATACAGGCTTTACATTTTCTTTCACGGACTTCTTAATCCTTTCTGTTTTTAATAACAGCATTGCTTTTTTCTCAGCATATCGAGGGTTCTCGGTTTTATAAGCGTTCATATATGCTTTAATTGGATCTACACCTTGAGAAACATACAAGGAGAACAACTCTTCTCTTCCATTAGTATTCTCTCTGTCAAATGCTTGTTTGGAACTTGTTTTATTACCACCAAAACTATAAATATTGTGACGCTTTATTGTATCCATTGAGACGGAATCCGAGACCATGAATGTTCCTGTACAGGTACCGATATAAGACCTAGCGTGACGTTTATTAGATCTGTGTGGTTTCATTTTGTTTTGTCTAAGGATTTGTATAACATTCCCGTCATCTGCACGTACCCAATCACCTTTACTACCTTCACGCCAGTTTTCAACTACGCTTACAGCACTTGGTATTTCAGAGTCATGTTCATAGACGAAATGTTCAATACCCTTTATTGTATATGTTCTAATGATTTATTTCCTTTTATATAAATTGTTGCGAGCGACGTTTTTTTTGAATGCAAAAAGCCCATTAGAGTATTAAACCCTCGGAAAGCACTAACTCTCTATGATTTACAGGTTTACGATCCTGGACTTTGCTACGATTTAAAGAAGTTTGGTCTGGCAGATTGCCCCTCTTTAACACTTTACGGGCCCTTGACATGGGGAGAACTAATAACCGATAAAGTTGTTTTGGAGAACTTTCCTGAGCAACAAATTTAAGATGAGATTGTAGTGTTGTGCAACTTTGAAAAATTGGCGGATTTTAATATGCGGTCTTATTTCCTTATATACCCCCTTATCAGGGGACTTTCACTATCGTTTTTTAGTTATTTTTGATTTTGTATTATTTATGTATGATTTATTTATTTAGAATTATTTTAGGAGAATGATATGTTATTTAGAGTAATGGTACCAGGTACCTTGAAGCAATGTAAGTTGACTGAAGCTGAGTTTGATATAGTCTTATCGAAAGACAAAGATGTAGATGCTATAGCACCAGTTAACAAGTTGATTAGACGAGTAGAAGGTTTCTTGCTAGATATAGCTGAAACACCTTGTAGTCAACGAGCGAAGTATGACGCCATGGAGAGTATACTTACAGTACTAGGCAGTCAGTTTGAAGAGTTAGTTGATATTTGTGATTTTGACGCGATGAAGAAATCTAACCAGAGGTTTAGAAAGATGGCTAACAACTATCGGACTAGATATTCCGCGTTTTAAAGAAGTCGTGAGTAGGGAACAGTGAGGGGTCGACCAAGCCTTGCTGTAGCCCTACTCCCTATAGGTTTTTTGTACTTGTGTACATGTACTCTATGTATAGCACGAGTATTTAGTATAGTATTATTAATAAACAATACGAAGGACATCATGAGTATTTATTTGAAAGAATTTAGTGGTTCAGGTGGCAGAGGATCTAATAATAATCTTCCATTTAAAGAAAGAGTAATTATATTTCTACTCGCATTATTTCCATTAGTAGTAGCAATTATTTTGCACAAGATTTTTTAGTTTGACTCCATAGGCAAGAGAGTACTTAGGTACTAGCCTTTTTGTTATTTTTAGCCTCCAAGTTTGTTTAGTGCTTGGAGGTTTTTTTTAATCTGATTTAATCCACGGAGGTATAATGTCAGTATTTTTTGATGAAAAAGCCAGCAGATTCGTTGTGTCAAATCAACAGTCTATGGTGGTTAGTATTCATAGAACTTTAAAGGATGCTCTAACATTTATTAGAGACAATTCATAAAGTTTTTGTGAAAGTTGTTGTGTTGTGTTTTGTAGTGTGTGTAATATTACATACGCTACTGAACTAAACATTTAATAACACATACCTGTAAAGAAAACTTGATGAGTAAGGACCCAGCGATCATCATGGAAAAAGTCTGGAGTTAACGGGATGCTTATTGGCACAGTATTCTATGTTGAGAGGGCCAAGAAAGTGAACCTATGGTATGTTCTGGGGACCTGCTTTCAAATTATTTAAATAAAACAAGGAGTATTAGTGGAAATATTTATAATTCTATTAATAGGTTTATTTTGTATCAAGACAAAAGAACCTTCATGGGGAAGACATGACCTAGATAATTCTGGTTTTAGAGACGTCACTCCTTTTATTGATAAGGATGTGCCAAATTAAATTAACAAACCACACCATTAATGTATAGCAAGGGCATTTATGGCATAGGAGACCTTGCTAATCTTAATGTAACTATGCGTTGGTAAGAGTCAAGAGCTCTTATTGTATCGCATAACGGTCACAAGTCCGTGTAAATACAGAGTGAGATATAGGGCTGCATATAGTCCTTAAGATAAACTCAGTAATGAGTATAAAGTCAACATCGGATTAAGCTGATGTAGCGCTGTAGCAATGCAGTTGAGTATGCAATGAAGTTACCACTAAGACCTAATGGCAAATGCTGAAGGTTGAAGTGATGAGCGTGGGATGCTCATTGAGGTTAATAGCCGATAGGAGAACTTCAAGGAACTATGCGGTGACTGTGGTGGTTTGTCGCGTGTTTCAGTAGTCATAAGGTTGTCTTCCAGTAATGGAAGGGAATGTTAGGCATACTATGCAATTTCTCTCACCAGGAGAAGCCATATCAAGGCGTGAAGTATTTCGTATGAAAGTACGGAGCTTCATCCAGTGCGACGTCTTGAATCTACCTGAATCTTAACTTAATTATAGTGTTTAAAAGTACACTACCCTAAGAATAAGTAAAATAGCATGGACGTTCAAGAGCATAGGTGCCTCTTGCCTGTTTAAATGGACAGGGTTGCATAGCTCACAAGGCTGTGTAATTGTAATAAAAGCAATATTCTGTTTAGCGACAGTTTAGATCTCGATAGAGGTTGATAGTGTTAGTAGTTGCAAAGATAACTTGAACGTAAGGGGTGATGAGTCTAACTCATTGGCATTGAGGACTACTGTTCCTAAAAGAATAGTGGATACGAAGAGGAATTAATAATCTCTTCTTAAGGTTCTCGTACAAAGCTCTAGTCTCAGGCTTTGATTACAGCGGATGGGTGAAACGGAAAATCATACAAGCCTCATAAGCTTGTGATAGCAGGTTCGACTCCTGTGTCCGCTACTTAAATTTTTTAATAATAAATAAAAGGACGCAAATATAATGAAATATTTCATTTATCTAACCACGGCATGGATGTCCTTACTTTGTGTAGTAAGCGCTTCGTCTTTAATGTGGTTCCAAACTGATTCTATAACGTTATTAGTACAAAGTTATATACTGGTAGCATTAGGTATCGCTAGTTTTTCTTGGAATCGTAGAGTACGAAAGGAATTTTAAATGCCAGGAAGAGTCAGAGCATTAGCTCAAAACGAAATTGATGTTAAGATTGACATCGCACGAAAATTGTATGACTATATAATTTCTAAAAAAGTTAGTATTCCTTGGATCGCTAAGCAAGTTGGTATAACAGCGCATTCTGTTCACAGTGCAATGAGATATGGAGACCCACATCGAACTGTACATTTGAATAGACAGTTAGCCATTGCAAGTCTTCTAGGTATACAAATCCCTCACTACAATCTAAGAGATTTTAGGCTTAGTAGTTTGAAAGTTATGGATGAGTTTTATAATAGCCAGGGCGCTGGTGAATTGTTTACTATAAAACTAACTGCAAGAAACGTAGGCAATGTATCTGAAAAGTATACTACTGCTTCACATAACTATAGGATTCAAAGAAAACCTGCAATAATCAAAAGATTTACTAGAAGTATTGCAAATGGGTTTCTGAAGATTGCAACAGCTATTGAGAAGGTAGCTGTTTGAAATTCCTCGAACCACTATTATAATAGTGGCGTTGTTAGCAAGTTGTAGGCATCCAGAAGTACGCTACTTATAGGATGATAAAGAATTAAAAAGTCTATGACTTGCTGCACAGATTTAAGAGAGGATATTGACAGGCGAGATAACTAGGTGGTGTGCACCGTACACAACTAACGAGGGTCAAGCTTCTCTGCTATTAGTAAGTACATACCTCGGGGCTACGAACCACACTTACAATACCATAGCATAGCAGTTTTAAACTGCACTGTAGCCCCAATTATTATATAAAATAGAGGTAGAGTCTGCAGGCATGCCGTTAATGATAACATAAAGGAAACTGTTATCCTACCTCTAAATATTTTTACCAAACCGTGGTCGCAGAGCAGGGATTCCATTTTTAGTAATGGCTTTTTGCTTCTTGTTTTGACATTTAACGTCTTTGCTCTGCATAAATTTAAGAAAGGAACTGTATGTTTAAAATTATTGAAAATGGTCAAGCACGCGCTATACCTGAAGATCTATCGGACTATCATGAACATACTTATTCTGATGTAGAAAGAGCCGATGCAATAATAGAAATAGTAAAATCAGAATTGAATAAAGCTTTACTCTGGAAAGACCCATTATCTTCTAACGCTAGAGATTCACATGGTCGTGAATATTTTGAAGAGGTATTGCCGATAAAAACAACGCAAACTTTCAGGCTTAGTCCTGGAGAAAAAGCTCGTGTTGCAAATCGTTTAGAAGCGATGTCTAGAAGTAGTTATTCTGCATCTTCATGGAATGTAAGGGGTATGACAAATGATGAGATTCAGCTTTTAAACGCTTATAGCACTCCTAATACTGTAATTAATTCATTTAAAACTTATAGAAGCAGGAATTATCGCGAAAATGTATTTTCTGAAAATATGAATTACAATTCAGATATATTTAATCGAAATTTTGAGCACTTTAAAGACTGGTGGATTGAGAGAGCTATTGAATATATAGCGTTTGAAGAAAGTGGGAACAGATCCAGATTTAATGACAGTGGATGGCAAATGTTTGATCATAATGGAGATCGTCTTGAACGATCAAATTACCATTTGCAAAAATATCAAAGAATAAATGTAGCTGCAAATTTCTTTGCAATATTGCAAGATGCATTAAAATATAGACGTGAAATGGTTATTGACACTGCTGATATAAATCCTGATAATCCTGAACTTAGAGAGAAATGTGAAGGCTTTATTCAATCAATTCTTCATGCAAATAGAGTTATGCCTGAAACTATTAATATCACTGACGCTCAAATCGTGAAACGTAATAGAAGAATAGGACTTGCTATAAAAGTAATTGATTCTAAATCTAAAGCAATTATAAGGCATCCTTCGGGAGATACAAATAATTATCCTGATTATGAAACAGATATAAAAACTTTTGACGGAGAATCTGTTTGGCATATTCACAGAATGTTTAAACATTTAGATGATACTAGTGGGGCTAATGTTAAAATAGGCACAGTTGTCTCTCCAAATCATCCTACGTTTTATGTAAGCTCGAATGAATTAGGTGGCCTTACTGAGGATATTACAGACTCAATGTTGAATAACAGTCAATTTAATCACAGTAATAGTGGTTATTGTACAGGAGATTATGCCTCTACACTTAGAATAGAGTATGCTCGCAACAACTTTATTACATTGATGTATTCCTTAGAACAATGGACAAGTGTGTATTCTGCTACGAATACAAATCCATTACGTCATCCTAGAGGAGTATTGTTTGGAGTTAAAGAAACTGCTCCTGAGTGGTATAATGATTTAACAGATATAAGTACGCAAACTTGTAGACATTTATTTCTATGGGCTACTGGAAACGAGGGAAATAGTTTACAAGATTATCTTGATAGCGATTTCGACGAAGAGGATGTAGTAAATGCAGAAGTCTCTAGTTTTATGGAGCATCATTGTGTTTCATGTAAATTTAAAGATGATTGTGTTAATGTAAACGATTTTCACAACGCCACAGGTATTCAATTATCTGACTTTATTCCAAACCAAGAACACGTTGAAGAGGTTACGGAAGAAGCTGAAGTTGATATGAGTAGAAAGCAGGAATTAATTAAAGAATTAGTAAAAGGATGGTATCATGCAGAAACAAGTTGATATATCTCAGAAAGACTGGGATAAAATAATCAATTACTCCAAACTAGCTTACGAAGAGTATAAAAGCGAAATTGCTGGAATGTTGTTATTAGTAGAGACCAAAGAAGGCATGCTTCTTAAAGATCCTGTAATATTAAAACAAGAAGTCACAGCAGGTAATTGCTGGTTAGACAAAGACGCTCTTGCTAAATATTATTCTGAAATGGCTGTTAAACACGGCCCTAATAACATAAAGTTTGTATGGTGGCATTCTCACCACACAATGAGTGCATTTTGGAGCTCAACTGATGAAGAAGCCATGAAAGAGTTTTCTTCTGGAGATTGGTCCATTAGTCTTGTTGTGAATTTAAAAGAAGAATACCAACTTACGATTAAATATTGGAAACCATTTGAGGCATCTGAGGATTTAGACCTCAATATTTTAAGTAAAAAGCCTGTTTTAACTAAAAAGATGAAGGAAAGCTTCGACAGTTTAGTTGATAAAAGAGCTTTAACTCTTACCAGCAGTAAGTATAAAGGAAATGCTAAGTCGTGGTCACAAGACTATAAAGGTTATGATATGCATTGGAATGCGAATCTGGGATGGCATCAACAAGAGACCTTGTTCAATGAAAGTGAAACATTGCTGGATAAATATGTAGAGATGCTTGAGGATACAGCTAATGAACATTGGTCTAATAATTTAAAATATTTAGACTTTAATAGAGCTGTTCTTCTTCTTTCAAAACAAGCGTTTAAAGAGGATGTTGTAATCACAACAGTACCTAAAAATGTTTATGATAGGATGGACTTAACAGGAGGAATGATAAATGCAGACGAATACGTCTCAGTCAATTACGACAAACAACTCACTACCGATAATGGCTTCCCGATATAGTGGATTATGTAGTGATTTTAATAAATATAATTATCACATCTTTGGTTGCGGTGCTATAGGTAGTTCCGCAGCTATTGCAATTGCTAAAATGAATGGAAGACATTTCGCATTATATGATAGTGATATAGTGGGGGAAGAAAATCTAGGATTATCAATGTATGATGGTCGTCATGTTGGAAATAAAAAAGTTGATTCTTTAGGAGATATGATAACTGATTTATATTTAATTGATACGCCTTTAGATATTGACTACAATATTGAAAAGGTTCACCGATGGGTTACTTTATCAACACCACTTCCAATACCAAGCAAAAAGAACAAAGATTTCGCAATCCTTGGATTTGACAATATGTTGTCAAGATTACAAATTGCTGAATCTTGTTTTGATCATGGATTTGAATATGTTATAGATGCCCGTATGGGAGCAGAGCAACTTCAAATATATACTTGCAAAACTATTGAAGAGTACAAAGAAAAATGGTACCCAGACAATGAAGCGAGTACAGATCCCTGCACAAGTAAAGGAACGAGTTATTGTTCAATGCTTGCAGGATCCATGATAGCGAGCCAGATAAGGAAGATTATTTCTAGTCAGCCTTTTCACAAAGAGTTCGTATTTCATATACCAAGTTTAACAATTGATGTTAATTAACCACAATAAAAGGAGGCATAACGCCAATGGAAATTCATTTAATGAATGGAACACATTCTTTCAACATTTATCAAACATCTGCCGAAACAGTAGGTGAGTTAAAAGACGAATTAGGCTTAGAGAGTTCAGCGACAGTAAATGTCAATTCTCAAGTAGCTATTGATTCTACTGCTTTAACTCAAGACGCTGTGGTTGCAGTAGTTGCACGAGATAAAAAAGGTGGAAGCAATTCCTAGTGGATTGATGGAGGAGCATATAGGGCTGGAGCAAAAACTTCAGCTCTATTGCAAAGATATACCTGAGAGGATGTATAAAGGTATGTCGCTATTCTTTAAACATTATATTAATGTTACTTCAATGGGGCCGTTTAATCATATAAAACATGATGTAAAATCTGATGAGCATTTTATTTACGTTACTGAGAAAATTAAATCTAAAAACTATGATAAGCTAATAGATGAATTTTTAAAAAAAAGCCCTAAAGAAGCTTTAAAATGGGATACACCTTCTATATGGATGAAATGGAGATGCGTTAAGTATTCAAAAACTTACAATCAAATAACTTATGAGTATAAATATTGTCAGCCATTTATCAAGGAGAATAGAAGATTTATTTGGAATCAATTAATAGAAAAATATACAGTAAGAAGTAATTACCATGTCTTAAGAAGATTTTCCAAAGGATGTACAAGATGGCTTTCATTGAAAAATATTAAAGACCCTATTGATATAGAATTAATGAGTCTTTATCCAGGGAACGATTGGATTGCAGACAAAGATTGGGCCAGTGAAGATTATCGAGCTGTTTCAAATGCATATACAAGAAAAGCAAAATCAGAGAAAGAATTGAGAGATATGGTTTTAAGTAAGTATTCTAAGAAAATCAGAAAACACTTACCTATTGGTATTGTTGCTGAGGCTGAAATGTGTCTTGAAAAGAACGTTATCCCTCAAGTTTTGAATTATTATCAAAAAAATCCTGAGAATGCCGATACAACAACTTTAACGCTTAGATATTTAGAAAATATAAATAAAACCGATTTTGATAAAGGAATTTTACACGATTATTTGAGGATGAAATCTCAAAATGGTAGAAAATCTTCTTTAAAATTCAAATCCAACAAAGGACTTGTTTCTAAACACGATAAGCTTGCTGCAGATTTAACTATTAACAGACTTAAACAAAAAAAGAATTATAAATACAAGTTTGAAAATCAAATTTCAACACTTGATAAAGAGCTTGTTAAGTATTTCGGAACAAATATAAAGCTGATTGATAATAGTTTTGATTTAGCATTAGAAGGCTACGAAATGAGTCATTGTGTTGCTAACTATTGTCATGATATAAGAAGAAAATCGTACGCTGTGTGGTCAATAAAGTATCCAAAAATAAGGTTTACTCTAGGAGTGAAACTTATTCGTAAAGATAAACAGTTTCACTTTGATCAATTATGTGGAGTACGTAACGAATCTCCAAATATTAATGTAATATGTGCAATAAAAGATATTATAAGTAAAGCAAGAGGAGAATTATGGTCACAACCCCAAGTAGGAATGAAAACTATACTGAATGGCCAAGAAGAGGTCGATGTTACGATGTTACAACAAACCTCGGAAACATACACAGATCACTTACCTTTTTAGGTTATAGCAATGGAGGCGTGAAGCCGAAATATTTGTTTAAAACTAAGAATGGAAAAGAAATGTCTATTAATCCTAGCTATGAAGTTGAAATTGAGGAATCTGTAGTGCAAGAAAATAATTGCATTGTTCAAGAAAATATTGTGGAAACACCTATTTAAGAGGTTTTTTAATAGGTTTTTATGCTTTGGTATGATATTTGACTAAGGATTATTACCTTAGTTAATTAAAAGAAGAGCCTTTCGAGAGTGAAGTTTTGGGAGGCTCTTTTTTATTTAGGTTAAGAGCGACCTTTTATATCAGTATAATATGAGTCACTCCGTTCATGAATGTAATCATCTTCCGTAATAGAACTACAATCAACAACAGATAGTACACCCGACGCAGTTTCAATAGATTTTCCAAAGGCTCTGACATAAAGAGAACTTCCATCTTTATGAAGCACTTTCCAAACTTCTATATCTTTTGTAAGTTCGGGATTTTCTTCAATCGCATCTATACGTTCATGCTCGTCATTATGGATATGATTACGAAATTCTTCTCCTAAGAGTTCGTAAGGTTCATATCCTAAAAATTTACTATAAATAGTAGTAATATCAAGATACTTCCCTTTTTTTATAGTATCATTTGGGATACTTACTAAGCATTGCATACGATTCTGATCAAGATTAGGTCGTATAACGTGATTCTTGGTTAACAATTCGTCTTTAAATCGTAAATCCTGTTTTAAAGTATCTACGACTTTTTTCATTTCAACGATTGTTTCGTTTGCTCGTTGGTTTTCGAGCATTAGATGGTCGATAACTTTATCGGCTGTTGTGTCGGCCATTACTCCTCCTCCTATGGGTTTTGATGTGTCTATATTAAAAGTAATTTTTCTATCGTCGATGCTGTAGTGTATACCGAGAGCATTTGTAATAGCTTTTAAGTTGTTAGGTTTTATTTTGGAAATTTTTTTATTGCGAATCTTCCATATAGAAACTCTATGCATATTTGATTCAATAGCCAAATCAGTATCTGTATAGCCAGACTCTTTTATTCTATTTGAAATGAAGTCCATCATCTCTTGTGAATTTAGTTCCATTTGTTACTTTCTCCCCAGAAAATCTCTTAGTTAATTATCATTGACCCCCGTCAATGGCAATAATATAGTAAACAAATAGCAATAAAACATTGTAGTAATATGTTGCGTTGTGTAAATTATAACACACGCTATCTTTAATTTTTAACACTATAAAACGGAGGACATTTAATGTCTGGTTTAATTCAAAAACGGGATTTCCCGAAGTCGATAGACCCTTCTCTATTATTACTCTATGGAGCTAAAAAAGCAGGTAAAACAACCATGCTTAGCGAGCTTGATGATTGCCTAATAATAGATACAGAAAAGGGTGCCAAATTCATTTCTGGTACAATAGCAGAAGTGACAAATTTAGGTGATTTGCGAGAACTTACAATGCATTTAGCAGAAGAAATGAAGTCTGGAAAATCTCCTTATAAATATATAGCGATTGACACAATTAATAAAGTTGTCGATTGGATAGAAGAAGCTATTGTTATTGATCATAATAATAATAGTAATTCAAAAATCAATTATTTCGGTGATTTAGCTTTTGGAAAGGGCCATGGAATGGTCCGTGAAAAAGTAAACAAACTTCTAGATACTTTTATGCATTTCTGTGATTGTCTAGTCATTACAGGACACAACAAACTTGCACAAGCATTATCAGAGAACTCAACACTTGTTGATCCTCAATCATTAGATTTAACTGGAAAGTTAAAGAATATGATTATGGCTAAATGCGATTCTATTGGTTATGTGTTTAGAGAAGATGAAAAGTTAAAAATCTCATTTGAAGCAAACAATGCTTTAGAAGCGGGTTCAAGAAGTCCTCATTTAAAAGGCCAAACAATAGACTTTTCATGGGATAATATTTTTAAGAATAATAATGTAAAACAACAGGAGGCCGCATAATGGCAGTTGGAATACCAACAAAAAAGAAAAGTACAAGTGAAGGTGGTAACGGACCTGTATTTGTAAATACTGGGATTATAAAAGATGTTAAACTTGAGAAAGGTAAATTTTCTGAGATTAGCATGACCGTTACATTTTCTGTTAAAGGAAATAATGGCCAATTATTTGAAAATACAATGTATTTAAATGGTAGTTGGGATAGAGACAGCGCTGGCAACATTACTGGATGGGGAGATATGTCTAAAGACCAATCTATTTATCCATTGCTAGAAGCTTGTAGTGTTCCAGAAGAGGTTATATCTCTATGTGATGAAAAAGGCATATCTTCATGCATACCAGATTTAATTGGTAAAGAATTTATTTACATCGCTTACAAGAATGATGATAATAAATCTAGAACTTCTAAATTTGTTCAATCTGTAGGGAATAGCGACCAGCTCGTTAAATGTTTCTACAATTATCATGATTTCATGCGTGGTGCATTAGAGAAAAAACCTACGAATTTACGTTGGTTACCTAAAGACTTTAAAGGTCGTGAAGGTGATAAAGCTAACTTCAATATGAACAACTCTCATCAACCAGAAGTAAATTCTCACCCAAATGGAGCTCAAGCTCAATTAGCGGATGCAGTGCCCTTTTAATGGCATTGCCTAAAGAGAAAATACAGGATTTAATAGGTCAGTTTCTACTGGCCTATAAACCCTCCGAGGTATCTACAATCGACATCGAGTCTAAAGTACCAGGATATGCACACACGTTCTTTGATGTAATGCATACAGCTTCGACCTATAGTCGCGAGTGGAGGAGGTTTAAAGATCCGAGAGAGAAATCTTATATTGGTTTTGGCATCAAGCAAATAAATACAATTCAAGAAAAGCCTTACGGTAAATGGGAGATTATATGGAGATAGATGTATTTAAAGAATTTGTCGTTAATGATGTTAAGCATAGAGGTAACATTATTCCATTGAATAATATTGCTGATTATGCTACACGAGCAAATGGTGAAGCTATGTATATGTCAATTTATGATTTTGATAAAAATTATCAAGATTATGTTAATGAAAATGAATCTGTAGCAGGCTATGATGGCGACGTTACGGCTTCTAAGTTATATTTTGACATTGATAAAGGTAAAAATGAAAGTGAAATTACTGATGAAGAGTGTTTAAATAGAGCTCGTTCATTAGTATTTGAACTGCAGAATGATTGGGAAATAGACGAAAGGTATATACAGCCATGGTTTAGTGGACGTGGTTATCACATCGTTACTCCTGACTTCTTTGGCTTCGGCAAAGGTACTGATGTTCCTGATAAAGTAAAGCATACATTAACACATTACTTTGAAGACATCGACCCTGTAATCTATAATAAAACAAGACTTATTAGACTTGGTAATAGTAAGCACGAAGAGTCAAATCTTTACAAAATACCTTTAACTATTAGCGAACTTACTATATTGAGGCCTAAAGAGATTCAGGCGCTTGCAACTAATAAAAGGAAAGATCAGAAATTTAGCGTGGATTGGTCTGAATTTGAGCCTACACATCAAGACAAGATAAAAACGGCTCCTGCAATGCAAAATGAAACTCAAATAGCTACCCAGTATAATACTGACGATACAGAAATTCCCTCACCTTCAGCTTTTATGACATGCTGTCAAACGATATTTACGAATGGACCACAAAAAGGATCACGGCACAGAACAAATTTAGTCTTAGCCTCATGGTTAAGAAGGTCTGGATTACCACAAACATTAGTAGGAGATATTCTTACTTCTTGGTTTAGTGAGTATATAAACGATCCAAATGATAGAATGTCTGCAAATGAAGTTTTACGAGGGGTAAAGGCTACTTTTGAAAAGCCTTATTTCTTTTGGTGTAACAATGATATTATGGAAAAGCATTGTTCAGAAAAGTGTGTTTACTTTGCATCAAGAGAAACCAGTACTCAGTTCAAGACAAATGAAGATATAAGCCCAGAGTTTATTGATTGGTTTATGAATTTTGATTATTCTAAATCATTAAATATTGGAAGTTTTGCAGGTGTATATGATTGGTGGGTAAATCCATCAGAGCTTGTGATAATTTCTGGAGATTCTGGCGCAGGTAAATCAGCGTTTGTACAAAACCTAATACTATATAGTGGTTTAAAGACAGCTTATTACCAAATGGAAATGGGCGAACAACTTGATAGATTAAGGTTTAACAAAATGCATTTTAATATGAACGATGAAAAACTTCGTGAATATTTTAAAACTTTATCGCATAATGAGCGAATTGATTCACAGAGAATATTTGACAATATCTTTACTAAAAGTGCCTGTCCAGATATTAACAAGATGAAGAAAGAAATCGCTTTAATTGAACCTAAGATTGTCGTCGTTGACACGATGGACATGATACATAGCAATGCTAGAGGTCAATTAGAAAAAGAACGTGATATTGCAGTTCAACTTAAAAACTTAGCCAATCAACTGGATGTTATTGTTATTGCCATTGCTCACAAGAAGAAGTCTGCTTCAGATAGAACGAGTGAACATTATAATAACCTTAAAGAATCCATATCAGGCTCTGGCGCAATATTCCAAAAATCAGATAAAGTATTATTTGTTTCAAGCCCATCTGGAGACTATAAACCTGACCGTTTAATAACTTCTGCAAAGAATAGAAATGAAGGCACTTTGCGTGCTAAAATGATGTTCTGGGGCGATACAATGCATTACGAGAAAGCTGACAATAGTTTAAAATTATGATACCTTCCTGTAGGTAGCGTAAACATAAAGGAGAGATGTAAAGCGGATGGCATAGCTAGGCGTATTCTCTCCTTTATAATCACGGAGAATATATGCACACGGTTGAACAAGAAATGCTCAAACAAAGAATTGAAGAATTAAAACACTTAAAAAGATCTCTAATAGAAGAGGTTCAAAATAGAATTGACATGTTAGAGAAACGATATACTAAAAAACAACAGGAGTTAGAAAATGGTTTATATAGGCATTGATCCTGGAAAAAATGGGGGAATAGCTTTCATTAAAGATAATATATCATGTGAAGCTTTTAAATGCCCTGAAACACCCCACGAAATGGCCATGCTGGTCAAAGAGAAAATTAATAAAGTTAAAATTGTATCTGCTTCAATAGAAAGAGTTCATTCAATGCCCCGTGATGGAGTAGCAAGTTCTTTTTCTTTTGGTACCAACTACGGTATGTGGCTTGGTATACTTGCAGCAAACAAAATTCCTTTCAAACAAATAACACCTTTTAAATGGCAAAAATATTATGGAGCGATGCCGAAAGAAAAAAAGTCTCGCAAACATAAACTTAAAAGCCTTGCATTTGAATTGTATCCAGGGGCTAAAAACACTCTTGCCACTTCAGATGCCGTTTTAATAGCGAATTACGGATTAGCCTTAACTCATCATGGACCAGGGAGCAAGAGATGAATATGAGCCAAATAGTATTCATAGCTCAATGTGGTGGTTATCTTAGGACGGATAAAGTAAATAGGAGTTAGGGCTATGACGTATAATAATTCTGAAAAACTTGAAGGCGTTTTATCTCAATGGATTGAGAAAGGATGTATTGATCCGCACACAGAACTCTTAGCTAAGTCAATGCAACTATTAATTCAAGAACAGGAAAGAACAAACTTATTATTGTTGGAGATTTTAAATCGACAAGCAACAGAAAAATAGAGAATGTTGGTCATGTATATTTCAGCAATTAGAGGAAAAATCATTATTCGGTAAGTGTCTTTATTTTAGAGTTTTACAGCAAGAACCTAAAGCGATACCTGATAATATTGTTGACATAGGATGTGGCAATTTTAGACAAAAAGAAAAAAAGAATCACCCTTTATTTAAAGCTGTGATAAAAACCTTTAAAGGAACTGTCTTATGATAAATTTTGAAGAAGTCTACGCCACATATTTAGACTATAAAAACGAAGAGAATCGAAAAGAAAGATACGAAGGCAATGAGCATTGGTATGGAGCCTCTTCAAGTGGCAGTTGTAGAAGAAAGCTTTATTACAAAAATGTAGTAAAAGCAGCTACGACAAATAAATCAAGTGATGAGTCTATGCGTAAAATGAGACTCGGAACAATCTTTCATGACGATATGGAAAAAGCATTAGAACTTCATAATAACAATAAAAACGGTGAAGCTGTAAAATTTTATTATGAAGATGCATTAGAAATTCCCGCTTACAACGTTAGGGGATTTTTCGATTGTGTAGCCGAAATGCCATCAGGTGAGATTTATTTATATGATTTTAAAACAGCAGGAAGTTACCCTTGGAAATTAAAATTTGGAAGAGCTGGTAAACCTGAAGATCCACGATACTCTATGCAATTAGGTATGTATGGACAAGCTGTTAAAGAGCGCTTCGGAAGACTAGACGGTATGTACCTTGTTTACTACAACAAAGACACCTCAAAGATGAGAACTGTTGACGTTGACTTGCATTGGATTGAAAAAGCAAAAGATTGGTGGGCTGAAACTAAATTGCAGCACCTTAACGGATTACCTCCTCTAAAGCCTGGAGAAAATCCATCAGCAGCATGGGAGTGTAATTTCTGTGAATGGAAAGACCACTGTCTTAACTGAAGACATAAAAGAAGCAATAGTTCTCTTAAATGAGTCATACAAGGAATTGTCTATTGACTCAAAGACAAGAGAAAAGATAGGAGAATACTTTGAAAGAATCGTATCAAAAGAGATTGCTAAGACATTATAGGAAGTATGCAGGTGATAAGTGGTGGCTTTATGATTATTTTAGAATTTCACAACTCGAAATAAGAGAAGCCTCCGCTGTTAAAAAACCTAAATACGCCTACTTAGAAAAGAAAGAAGAATTATGAAATATGTATGTACCACTTATGTGGAAGTTAAAAAAACTTGGTATGTAAACGCTCCTGATGAAGAGACTGCATTCGAAAGAGTATGCGATACCGACCCTGATGAAGAAGAAGAGCAAGACAATTGTACTGATGTAGAAATAGAAGAAGATCATAGTCTTGACGATTATGAAGAGTCAGTATTAAAAGAAGGAAGATTATGATTAATTATATAGACGAATACGGAGAACCTAAAGAAGCGAACTATTCCTGGGAGCAATGGGTTGAGAAATACAAACCTATCTGGAAAGACTCTGAAGGGGATATGCACTACGAAACCTTCGGAGCAGACTTAGATTTTATAAAAGGACATAAAGATTCTTATGTATGGACATATCATGATGATGGTTCTGTGACTGCAGGTTTTCACTGGGTTAATAGACTTGGTTATTACATAACTAAAATACCTCATGAATATACAGGAAAGTTTGCTGTTGTAATTGATCCTGAGTTAGAAAGCATGGCAATGCATAGAAATTATGAAGACGAAGAGTTTAAAGAAGAATCTCCAGATGAATGGAAGAACATAAGTAAATATTATGAAAAAAGAAAATTACAAC
>Ga0208919_1000197_pt1 | contig 44846 bp, 68 predicted proteins | sample 4_EtaG_FD_184076 | JGI IMG/M metagenome (GOLD analysis project Ga0208919, IMG submission 184076) | Marine viral communities from the Subarctic Pacific Ocean - 4_ETSP_OMZ_AT15127 metaG (SPAdes) (version 3) | ecosystem: Environmental > Aquatic > Marine > Oceanic | place: Pacific Ocean | collected... | reverse complement strand
CCCACCAGGAGCAGGGCCTGCGCCTAGTTCCTGCTGCCCACCAAGATTAGCGAACATTCCACTATAAGCAGGATCAAACTGAGAAGTTTGAGCGGCTGTAGGCATATTAAACGGATCGTATCCAGTAATTGGAGCACCTCCCGTTTTCGATGCGGTTTCAGCCATTAGCCCAGCACGATAAGGCGTCTCTTGTTTGGCGGGATGCACGGTCTTCGTCTTTGCCTTTCTCGCAGCCTCATCCTTCGCAGCTTGTGCGGCGGCAGCAGCAGCAGCAGCATCCTTTGTAGCCTGTGCAGCAGCAGCAGCAGCCTGTGTAGCCTGTGTAGCCCGTGCGTCACTCGCGGCCTTCGCAGCAGCATCCCTCGCATTCTGTGCGGCCCGTGCAGCAGCATCCTTCGCGGCTTGTTCGGCAGCATCCTTCGCAGCCTTTGCGGCGGCACGCCTATCTACTGCCTCCTGTTGCTGCTTTTCCTCTAATGCCGGATCATAATCATCATCAGAACCTTCGGCATCGTATTCGGTAACATCGGTAGCTACAAATGCTGCCGCAGGATCATGGTAGTAAGATGATGGATCGGTGCCTTGATAACTGATTGGACCTTGCCCATTCTCACCCTCACCCTCGCCCTCATCGGGCATGTCGGTAGGTACTACAAATTTTGCCGCAGGATCATGGTAGTAAGATGATGGGTCCGTACCTTGATAACTGATATAGTCTGTTTGTTGATAAGGATCTTCGGCTATGGGAATGTTCGCAGTGGAAGGTGGCGTCCAGGCTGGTGGCGTATAGTAAGATGATGGGTCCGTCGAAGTCGGGTCACCATCATCTTCGCCGGGATCTTCCACTTGTTCAATTCTGGGAATATCCGCAGCAGGTGTAGCCGCAGTTGTCATCGGAACAACATCCCCTATATCTAGATCGTCTTCACCCCAAGATCCTGGAGATGGCGGCGGAAGAGGTGGCGCAGCCGCAGTAGGTGGAAGAGGTGGCGCAGCCGCCGAGGGCATACCAGTATATGGAAATCCTTCAATCCTGGGATCGGGTTCATTTTCCTCACCATATTCTATCGTAGGATCTTGAAGTGGTTGAACGGGGGGCATGGGCGTTAGTGGAGTAAGTCCTGACTGCCGTAACTGCTGGGCAACGGGCTGAACAGCAGGGACAGCCTGAGTTGCAGGCTTCCTTCGACGCGACCTTCTGGTTTTTCTGGTCTTCTTGGTCTTTCTGGTCTTTCTAGTTCTGGGTGCAGCCCCTCCTTCCTCGTCCTCATCTTCTCTACGCCCAGCGCGGCCACCTCTTCTATATTCTGGAATTGGAATTAATCCACCGTCTGCTACCCCAGCAAAGCCCTGTGCAAAAGAAGGCTGTGTGGACACGGATTGTCGGGATTGCTGCGGAGCTACCAATGCAGGATCAAAAGACTCCTGTAACCCTGGTTGCACTGCCTCCGCCCCGGCATCCTCCGAAGTTGAGGCAGCAGCGTCCCTAGCTCTATCCGCATCAATTTTACCTTCTATTCCTCGTGCTACCGCTCCCACTCCCGCAGAAAGAAGCGGTCCAGCCCCAGGAATAGGTAAGAAATTGGCAGCAACGGGAGCAGCCTTTAGGGCAAGCTTATTAAGAGGATCTCTTATCTTCTCAGGAAGCAATTGTGTGGTACCAAACGTTGCCACCTTGCCTAACTTTTTTAGAAGACCCCCAATACCATATCCTGGAATTGGAATTAATCCACCGTCTGCTGCTTTAGCGTAGCCCTGTGCTGCCACGAAACCCGGACCAGCCGATTGGGGCATAACACCCGCACCAGCCGATTGGGGCATAATGACCTGTTGTTCAGCGGCAGCAGCACTCGGTATCTGACCTTCGGGACTTTGTTCATATTGCTGTTGAGAAAGGTGTGCCATTGCCGGATAAAGCATCGCCACCTTTTTGGGATCCGACAGATACTTGGCCCCATGTTCGGCCAAAGCACCCAATCCCTTACCCTTTACTAAGGCCCCAAGACCACCTCTCAGCGACCCTTCCTGGGCTTTAATAAGCTCTGGAATGGTCATACCCTGCATGGCTTTCGCAGTCAAGCCAGTTCCACCAGCTATATTAGCAGCCTTTAATCCCTTACTTAAAGCTTTGCCGCCCAGATAGCCTTGCACACCACCCATTAAGGCGGATGACAAACTCTTATTTTCAATACCTTTTATTAATGCGCCAACACCTGCACCAAGTGCTGGATTAATTGCTCCAGCAACCATAGGCGCAGCCATCTTAGCAGCCTTAAACAATCCCTTTCCTGCTTTTTTCAGGAAGCCACCCAAACCATACATCGGTATATAGCCACCATTGACATATATCAGCGGTACTTCACCACCACCTCGTAGTCCGATGATGCCGCCATTCTGATAACCCGGAATCATGCCGCCACCAGCCCAGCCTATACTCTTCTGGCCTTCCGGCTTGTAACGGTCAGAGTAAATCGCTCCGCCGCCGCCGCCGCCACCACCACCACCACTTGCTGGCTCAATCGTCATCTTCCACTCTTGTCCAGCAGCGAAAGTGGGAGCTTGGGGTGCCACCGGGGGCGGTGCAGGCACCGGGGGCGGTGTAGGGTAACCAGATGGTCTGTAGCGGTCAGAGTATTTATAAGGGTCTTCGTAAGGGGCTTGTTCCCGCTGCGGTCGCGACAAAGGATGCTGCTGGGGCTCTATCAATCGGTGCTCCTCCATCCCCTCCCATTGGGGACGCTGCGGCATCTGCGCCTGCTGCGCCAGCGCCGGGCTCCACTGCCCCATCTGCTGGGGTTGCTGCATTTGCATCTGCTGTGGTTGCTGGAATCCACCACGCAAGCCACCTATACCCCTACCTCTACCCATCATAGATCGTGGTGGGCTTTGCCCACCTCTATTTCTCGGGTCGCCGGGACCGTAGTAAGAACTCATATCTAACTCGTCTCTACGCCGAAGATACTGAACGCCATATCGCCTGAACTAGCGTAAATCGTGACAACATCATTTTCGCTTAGAGTTATGCCAACGATGATGAATACCGTATCGTTAGCACCAACCGACTTCCCGTAGTAGATGTAATGCTCGTTTGCTACGGTTGCGCCCGATGGACGGATAGCCACCCTGAAGGTGAGCGCCCCGCCTGAGCGGTTGCATGCGGCAATAGAACTGACCGTCGTTACAGTAGCGTCCGGTACCGTGTACAGATCGGTATTCGTTGTCGCTGACGGCGCTGATTGCCCCAGTACCTTTAAGGTATCAGCCATTACTAGCACCAAGCAATAAAAATTGATATTTACGGAGTGACAGGGAACTGTCACTATCACCCTGTATCTTCACTGTATGGATATCACTACTGACATCCTGAAAGTTCTGTTCGATAGTCCTACGGGACATACTCTCGTCATATTCCTGATATTCATGTGGAGCACGATTCAGCGGACGATAGGTCTTGATGCTCATCGTCTGCCATCCGTTCTGCCGTCGAGTCGTACATAGCCGACACGCCAGCCGTACCCACTGCCCGTGCTCTGCACCTTCATCGACACCTGCCTGGCCCTACCACGAATGAACGCCTGGTCTGTGGCGGGCGTGACCGTGGCACTCGCTATCTCGGATTGTGCCTGTGCGGGATAGTTATGTCCGTTCAAGCTGACCGTCACCTCATCACCGGAATCGCCATCCCTGAACTGGATGTCTGGTATAATCCTATTCAGTGACCAGAACTGATCGCCCTCACCAAGCTCAATGTCGCCCGTTTCGATATAGGCCGTCATCGCTGACTCATCATCGTCATGGCCGCTTTCGTGGCTGTACAGCAGATTGGGATATATGCCCTTAACCGTGCTTCCACCGCCCGTAGCAGAAGATGTGGCGAGGTCCGCTAAGGTGATCGTATAGGTGCTGGGATCTGTAATGGATGCAACGGTATGCTGGTCGTTCAGCACAACGGTCGAGAGACCACCAACTGTAGACACGTTCTGCAAAATAATCTCGTCATCCGCTTTAAGTCCGTGACCCGCATCCGTGATCGTGACCGTGCCAGAACTACTACTTGTCGCTATCGGTGTATCGCCTAGATCCCTTTCCCGTATCGAAGTAGCAAGCGGATAAGATTTCGTACCCGCATGGCTCCATGCACCGCGCACCATCGTCCCGGTATACCAGATATTTTCGGCATAGTTGAAGATGACGTATTTGTCGATTTCACCATCACCAGACTCAGATGGATAGAACCATATGACCTCAGAGAAGTCTGGGTTTGATCCAGTCACCACCTTATAGGCTTGGCTATCATCAAAATCATCAAACACAGTGCCTAATACGGGACAGCTAAGTCTCTGCGCCGTTCCGGTATAGGTATAAAACGCACCGCGATCCATGAAATAGACCGTACCACCTGCATTCACCGCCGCATTGGGAGATACCATGGACATCCCCTTGACTGCCTCCGTGAAGGAGAAATAGAAGGGGCTCCCGATATATCTCATGCTAACGATACTGCAATCAGTCCATATCAAGATCTCTTGGCGCGTCATCATCGCACCCACAATCTCCGAACAAGCCGGTAATTCCTGACCACCAGCACTATTGGTTGATAGCGGTTGCCATACGCCAGCGGCTTCTGAACTAGACCATCTGACGAGCAGTGGGTTGATCGTAGTCCCGCCAATCTCATTACAACCAAACGCAATAACATGACGGGCAACATCCGACATCATCACTTGATGGGCGGCTGTAGGGGTGTAGTAGGTTCCGGCCTTGTAGGTCGCGACTACAGAAGAACCACCACCTGTTGCCGTACCACTAGCATTCGAGCCACCGATATCTGCTGTAAACGTGGCCTTGGTCGGAACAGAGGCCACCGTCATCTCTACATTCAATCTCGCCGCAATGACGCCACCTACAGTTTCGTCTACCCCGGATATTGTGACTGTATCTCCAACAGTAGCCCCGTGACCAGCCTTGTCGATGATTGTAACAACAGTAGAACCACTAGCAGTCGTTACCGGATCATTTGAAAGGGTAATTGTACGGCGCGTTATATCGCTAAGTGCTACGGCAACGGCTCCCGTGCCTGCACTCTCGTCCCAATAATAGATATTCCCCTGTCTGACATTGGCGAGCATATCATCGCCAAAATTTGCCATCGACCACAAACGCAACTGGTTGGATTGACTTATGCCAGCCCCAGATCCCCATCCATCAGACCCCCAAGGATCTGCACCAAAACCAGACGCCGATACATACTCATTGAGTCCGGTATTAATCTGGAATGCAGCGGTTACACTACTACCACCACCACTCGCGCTAGACGTTGCTTTCGCAGAACATACGACCCGGAACTTAGTGTCAGGGTTGGCATCACTAGGATCGCCAAGTGCTACGATACGGTGCTCCGTATTGAGTGCGCTCGTACCAATACCAGCCGTGGCCGTTGCACCAGCGATAGTTACATAATCGCCTACAACTGCATTGTGATCAGTAGCTGTTTCGATGGTAACAACGGCGGTGCCGTCAACAGCAGCAATCTTATCCGTACCAAGGGTGAGCGTGGTACGAAGGGGAGTAATATCGTAGTAACTATCCCCAAGACTTACATACAGCTTCAGGTTGGTGCCTACCCCGACATACTTCTCGCCAGAATCAGTAGCCCAATCGTGAAGCTTTCTGGCAGTTCCTAGATAAGTAGCCAGGACATACTTAGACCAACCACCGATTTTTTCAGCGAACCCTTTACGAAATCGCACCTTATCAGAATCGTACCAAGTACCCTGTGCAGAGTACCTAGTACCATCCGTAAACAGTCCCGCTTGAGGGGCGATCTTAGTAAAAGGCATTACTTGGCTCTTAGTAAAATTAAGTCATCTATAATGCCATCAAGCTGCTCTTCTAAATGATTAAGTCTCATATTTTGCTCCGCATCGGCAGGCAAAGAACCCAACTCCCCACGCGGCCATTTTATTCTAAACTCTGAGTTTTGTTGTACATGAACATCCATTAACTCCGAGTCACGCTCCAAAAAATTAATACGCTCAGTAACAGAAAAATAACCCGTGATCAGAAATGCCACAGCCACGACAAGCGTGATCAAATTCCGTACAGGAATTGTAATCTGAGACTTATCACTTAGCTCAATGGACTGATCCGGTGTAGGCATTTATTCCTTTGTGATACCGTTTGCACCTTTAAGCATAAAGTACGGATCCTGGCTATCAAGATTTCCTGTCAAAATTTGCCTATCGGCAATACCAGCCGCTACCAATGCAAACTGAACTTGGTTCTGAGCCTCATGGCTATCGGAAAGCAATTGCTTAAATAGATCAGCCTGCTGTCGAGAAAGTGAAAACTTCTCTGGAGCAACTTCACCATTCACCTGTTGTTCATCCGACATTTGAGAGTCTCTCTTTGAGATTTGCTGTTTCTGTTTCAACCGACGCGAGGCGCTCCCCATGACTATCCACCTTTTCATCAAGTCTATTAACAATACGTTCTATTTGGGCAATCGACTCCCTTGCCCCGTTCAGGCCGCTCTTCACCCCAGCCCATGCCGCACCTCCGGCAGCCGGGATAGCGAGCAACGCCAATAACTCATTCATATCAACCTCCCGCCCAAGGCGGATTTAATTTCTCTTTAGTTGGGGCCAACTGTTCTGATATCTGAGCAGCAATATTATTCTTAAGCTCAGACACCTTTTCGGCACCCAGGTTTGTAGTGACCCACCCCTCGACATCCGATTGGGTCAAATCTGCGAAAGAAACAAAAGGATCACCATTCTCATAGGTACACTTGATTGTACTATACAGAGATCCCGTATGGCCGTTGCCATCATCGCCATTCAATATCCAATGAACCTGAAACACGACATTGGTCTGCCCTTCCGCCGTAGGATAGGCATCAAGCGTCGGAAATTCCCAAGAATAAGTAATCGCCATTAGTCTAGTCCGTTATCACGAAGAAATTTTGACAGTACCACTATCGTTCCACAATTCTCCAGCAACACTAGGATCGCTTGTCGGTAGGTTGGGCATCACTACACCGCCATCGTATGCCAGCCTCAAAGCAAACACAGATCCAGCAGCACGAAACTCGAAAGCGTCGGTTCCTGCCTCCGCGATGTTGACGCCGTTAACCCAGCGAATTCCGTCAGTTGTCTCATAGACGATAGCAGGGTTCTTTGACGCAGCCGTTGCTTCGATCTGGAATCCGTAGGTCGCGTCTTTCACCTGTAACTGCTGTTCGGCATCGCTTAAACCGATACCAACGTTGCGGCCCTGTGCGGCGTCACAACGCATCCACTCCGTATTCTCACCAACCCCGAACTTCATAAAGGGAGTGGTATGATCGTAGGTGATAGCTCCCGCACCCTGGTAGCCAGAATCCGAAAAATTAAGGATCGCATCCCCGCCAGTTCCTGCTAACAAATCAAACATTACATCATTGCCGGTCGCAGCGTTACGCTGAATAATCGCCACGGTGGCCGCATTGAGTGTTGGATAGCTCCCGGTATTCGTACTCACGACGAACTGGCCGGAACCGACAACTTGGGGCTGCACAATCAGGTGGGTACCAGTATAGGATATAGTGGCGTCTTGCCCAGCACCTAGTACCAACATCTCATCATCTGCCGCTATCCGAAGATCTTTATTGAGACTTAGCGCCGTATCGTGAACATGAGTCAGATTGACATCGGAATCGACCCCGAAGTTCAGCACTGATGCATCACTGACCAGCGTCAGGTCATCGCCCACGCTGGCATCCGCGCTCATCGTCACATTGCCCGTCAACGTGCTGGTTCCCGAAACATCCAGTGTGCCATTTAGATCAACTGCCGTAGCGGTCAGGTCGATCTCATCCGTGGCCGCGATAGACAGTACCGTGGCACTTGTACCAGCTATGTACTGAGATGCATCATTAAACTGAAGCTGGCGTGTGGAGTTGAGGAGCAGTCCGGTATCGTGAACATGAGTCAGGTTTACGTCGGAGTTAACACCGAAGTTCAGGATAGCGGCATCACTGACAAGTGTTAGATCATCCCCAACACTCGCGTCACCGCTCATTGTGACTGCGCCAGTAAGCGTACTCGCGCCAGCTACAGTCAGGGTGCTACTCAACTCCAGATCAGCGAGCGCATCAAGGACAGCCGCACCACTTCCAGCACCATCGGTGAAGATTGCCGAAACATTGCCATTACCGATTGTAATGTTGGCCCCGGAGCCCTGACTTATAATGATGTTCTGAGAGCCGCTCGTTGCGTTCTCAATGATCCAAAGCTTGTTAATGGTATTTGGTGCCAGAGTAATGGTACACGCTGAATCCAGTGTACCCGTATACTTCATGTATATGGCTCTGCCTTCGTCAGCAGAACCATCCGCTATAGTAGTAGTATGCGTATCGGCATTGGTTGTGATGGCTTCGGTGCCGGAACCGAAAGCATCTGCTATAAGCTCTAGGTTCGTATTGGTGGAAGTGCCCCAAGTACCTGATTCAGCACCTGTGGCGATTTCCTTCAACCTCAAATTATTGACATATGTTGCCATGCCCAACTCCTAGTTTATAACAGCCTTCCAATCAGGCGTCTGCGAATCTGATACCTCAGACCAACCAGGCGTCTGCGCGTCATCTACAGCAGCCCAGCCAGGTGTCTGTGAGTCCGACACCTCCGACCACCCCGGTGTCTGCGCGTCATCTATATCTCCCCAATTCGGAGTCTGGGAATCATCTATGATGCTCCATACATTGACCCCCGTCATTCCGGTGGTTCCTACCACACCCGTTACGTCGATATCCTGACTGACACTCGTCGTAACGCTTCCTACCGCTCCTGTTCCTGCCAGCCCCGTAACAGTGACACTTCCATCTCCCGTCACCGTCACCGAACTCAAGCCACCAGTTGCAGCAATTCCGGTTGGGCTGACATTTGCGTCAGCCGTTACGGTTACCGAACTGACTGCTCCCGTTCCAGCCAATCCTGTTACGGAAACACTTCCATCACCTGTTACCGTTACAGAACCAACCGCACCAGTTCCAGCACTACCTGTCGCCGTAACGTTTGCTGTCCCCGTTACGGTGACACTTCCTACCGCTCCCGTTCCCGCCGAACCAGTAGCAGAAACGTTTGCATCTGCAGTTACCGTGACCGATCCTACCGATCCAGTAGCCGCAACACCCGTTTCGGTAACATTTGCATCACCCGTTACCGTAACGCTTCCAACACCACCTGTTCCCGCTATCCCCGTTACTTCAACGGGTACTGGCTCACCCCAAGGCCCGGAGCCCCAGGTGGAGCGGCCCCAGCCAGTGACATTAGCCATTACGCAATACGAATAATCGCGTTACTCGAATCTGCCGCAGGAAAAGCAATCGTGAACGTACCAGCAGTGGCAGTCTTGTCTGCACCGAAATCCAGAACAAGAACTGAGGTGTCGCCGCTGGTATCTTCGTTAAAGATCAGTGCTCCCCTTGCAGTAAACGTTGCCGTACTCCACGAGCTATCCGCGAAATCAGTAAGGGCAGTCGTGCCGCTAGACGAAGGATCTACCCTGGTAAGCGTATTCCCCTTCGCGCTGTAATTCGTACCACTGATTTCATTACTCGTGGTATAGGCTGTGGTAGATGCGCCCAATGACGCGCTACTCGTATAAAGCGCGATCTTGAACGTGTCACCACCGGAATTGAGGAAATTATGCTTTGCTTCCAACAATTCCTTCTTGAAAGACGTACACATCGCTTGAGAAATAGCCATTACAACTTCTCCACGGAATTAGCTAAGTCGTTTTGACCTGCCGAACGAAGCAGGGTGACCACCTTGGAGCGATCCTCTTTGATCGCCACCTTGATGTAGTAGTCGATAACGTGACAAACAGCTTCCTTAAAAGCTTTTGCTTGATCTGCAATCGCCGGATGAGATTCCTGCCCCACATGAACGATATGGCTCGTAGCACGCTGCGCCCAATATTCAGGCGGCAAATGAGAATTACTCGTGGTAGTCACCGTCACGCTTCCAATCTCTCCGTTGATCACTGAGCACCTTCCAGTTGTGGCGATACCCTTATCGTCCCATCCCGATATTCATCACCCGTCATTCTGCCTTCGGCCTGCACCTTCAGGAGTCCCAACGCTTCCTGATATCTTTGTTGATATAACTCCATTATATCGGCATCCCCTTTCATATAGGTATATGCCTCTACCAGGCAACCATAGAGCAGAACCGTATCGGCATTCGTACCCAACCACGAAGGACTCGTATCAACAATTGAAGCTGGTTGATAGTAGTAATGAAGCTCCGTAACAAAATCAGCGTTGGGCGTGGGGCCGATGATAAACGTATCACTGGCAAAAATACCGTAGTACTTAGGAACTCCTTCCGTAGATGCATTGGGATACGTCGATCTAATAAAATTTGCGTCTTTATTCAATAAGAATATTTGTTTGCTGGAACTAGTAATCGCCAATGACAGCGGAAACAGAAAGTCCGTAGGCATCGCCAAGTATTGATTACCATCAGTGATCGTACCGGCAACGTTCTTTCTATTCACGGGCAGGTTGACCGAACGGTAGATGCGCTGTTCAGCCTGTTTAATGAACGTATCAATCGCGTTCACGAAATTCGTTTCCGTATTCTGGCAGTAATCCTTGATAGCTGCAGTCAGTTCGGCGTAGGTCATGTCGTCACCGTCACGGTACCCACCTCACCATGAGCTACGAGATTGCCCGAAGTATCTGCATTACCGCTTCCCACGGGATCGAATGCAAACAATTGTCTGCTGGTATCTTGTGATAAATCAGGGCGTGGATTTCTAATTGCCTGTGGGTCAGCATAATCGCCAAGCCTACCTAGGAAATTCTGGGGCTGATCCTCATCCAGCATATCCCTGCCGACCATCAGTCCCGTCATACGACCAGCTTTGATCTGTGGCACCAGATTCTTGAGCTTGTAGCGAAATCCAGTACGGTCACAAAACCCGAACGCATATTTGCCTTTAGCATACTTAGCCATCAGCTATAGCCCCCAGGTACAAAATGTACCGAAGCGCGATCACGGTCTTCGGATTGTGCCAGGTCCCATTGAAACTCGTATTCGGCCTTAAGTTCAGGGGATCGCACGAACGCTTCGGGATACTTCTGTGATATGAGATACGCCAAGCCAGATACGAGCGCCGGAAGGAAACGAGCAGGAACATCAGGATCATTCGACCCTACGACACCCGTATCCTCAATACGCCGAATACGCTGATAAACGAACGTATAGTCCTTGTCCGGTGTCGGCCAAAGATACACGACCGGGGCAGCACGCTGCTTGTCGATATACAAATTAACTGGACGCCCTTCGGTAAGTTTGTTCGGGATCGTGGAATACTGCGACACACTGAATCGCGACAGCGGCAAATCACTCTGTGTCGTACCAGATCCATCACGAATCCAATACTGGATCAAATCCACGGTATCTGCTGGCAGTGTAATCGTGGAGGTACTGTCTGATGCAGTAGTGGTTCCCTGTTCCACGGTCCAGAAATTAAGACCACGGTTGGCCCATTCAAGAGACAATAAGTTCAGCGACCGACGAGCCGTCTCCATATCATAGCCCGTCTTCGACTGAAGGCCACATCGCTCAAACGCCTCTTCCACAACCTCTGAAATCTCAAGGTTGAACGTAGCCGATCCAGACGTAGCCATCAGTCCGAATCCACCTTAGGATGCCCGAACTTTTCGCATACGGATTTCTTATAAGAAACGACACCGCCTCCAGCCAATTTCGGAGTCCTGGATCCATTACCAACCATTCCCCTGGCTCTCATATGAGACAGATCGGAAAGGTTTGTATTCTTAGCCACCACCTTTTTAAGCATGCCACCGCTAATCAAACCACCAGCAGCATAGCTCGCGGCAATAGCCTTGGCCTGTTCTCTATCCGTAACCTTACGACCAGAACCTGATTTGAGAGTGCCCGCCTTAAATTTGGACATAATCTCGCCTGCTGGCATAATTAAAATGCCCTCCAGTTGGGATACTCCTTAGCAATATGACTCGTATGAGCAACCTCTTCCTCATGGCCAGGATAGTTTTCAACGAGCCTGCTGTAGTAACCCCAATTGTGATCCGCCTCCGCTTTCTTACGAGCAATCTCGTTATACTCAGGAACCTTTGCGGTCGGGTTTTTCGGGTCTTCAGCCATTAGTAGCTCTTCCTCATTGCCATCATAACGGTATAACGATCACCGCTTGCGTGGCCTGTGGTGGTGAAGTTTACATCCCCGGTTGGGCTGGACGCATTATTCGTAAGCGGACCAGCCTGCCGGAAATCATAGAAACCGTAGCCACTGAGAGTCCAGCAGATAACATCGGTGCTGGCGTCCCAAAGAATGTCTACGGTCATACCGGAGCAGTCGTACCACATCTCCTGGATCGTCACGCCATCACACGCTCTTCCCGTACCGGATTCTGCACTAAGAGCGGAGACATCGACTTTGGTAACGGCAGTTTCACCACTACCATCGGAGATGTTGGTGAACTTCATAACGGCGATACGGTCGCCGTCTTGAATTGTTTGAGAGGTTACTGCGTCAGCCATCTGATTCTCCCCACGAGGACAGGACCTTAGCCCCGCTCGCTATAGGAGATAACGGCCACCCACCCATTTGGATGGGCGGCCCTATCTCAATTAATCATTAAGACAGCGAAGCTATCGGTACATATTCAATAATGAATGTGAACGATCCCGCAGTTGTAGCATCCTGAGTATTCGTGATATTGCAGTAAATCGTCCGTTCGGAACTAGTATACTGAGCCGACACCGGAGCCGTAGTAGTACTCTCCGTTGTAGCTACTAACGTGAGATTTACGACATTACCCACCACAACCGTCGTACCACCATCTAGAATCTGATCGGTGATCGCCGCAACAATCTGGGCACCAGAACTTGATGTTCCAACCTCAAAACCGATGTCTCCCGATCCGATAACCGGAGCCGTGATACACACAATTTTGATAGCGGTGATGACGGTGTTGGCTGGCTGAGTAAACTCACCGATAGCTGGACTATCGCCTGCCGTGGTATTGACTGTAACGCCTGAAGCGTACCCAACACCCTTTCCTAAAACAACTCTGGTGGTATAAGCACCAGTTGAACTGCTTTTATCAACGGATTGGAATCCGTTCTCTGATCGTACTGGTCCTGAAAAAGTTGTGTTAGCCATTAGTTTCTCCCTGTCGTGGCTAGTGTCTGCCGGTCATCCGACAGTCAGGAAAAAAGGAGAGAGGGTGAAAGCGGTGCAGGACCGCCCCGAATGGGCTGGGTGGTTGACGACACCCAACGCTTCCACCCCCTCTCCAATTTACTACGCTCCGGGCGAACCCCAGATCCCTAGTGGATCTGAGACACCGAAGCTGTACCGCTCGCGAGCCTTGTAACGAACGTTTCCGGTATCGAAATCACCGTCCATGCTCGTCTCAAGAGCAACACGATTGAAATGTTTCATCCCATCCGGCACATCGGTCAGGAGGAACCACGCATCCGTATCCGTCAGATAGTGATTCACAACCGTACCATTCGGCACGACACCCATGCTTTTTACGGCATTGATATCATTGTCCGCAGTGGATGGGCGAAGCTCAGACTTCATCACTCGTGTCGCCACAAACTGCAAGTCGGGCGGAATGACGAGGGTCTGCGGACGGGCAGCGATCAATAGACCACGCTCGTCCGTCCATTTACCAATCTGAATCACGGCGGCCTCAAGAGAAGTCTCGTTGAGGTCAGCAGCAGTAGCTGGCCGGTTGGAGTTCTTGCCACCCGAAACGAGCGGGTGACCATCACCGCCGGTTACACCATCACTGGATGCCGTGAACAGATTCACACCGTCACCGCTCTGATAAGCGTTGGTGAACCCGTTGTTAAGCGGGAATACAGCTTTCACCTGCTTGGTGTGTGCCATGGCGCGAGCCAGGGACTTGGTGTAACGAGCCGACAGCGAGTCATAAAGATTGTCCTCCATGGCCTCTTCCGTAATGGCAAAACCCATGGCAATCGTTTCGTGGTTATACCGCGCCACGAACGACTCTTGTGCGGCGTCATACGAAATCGCGTCACCCTCATCCTTCACGGGTGCCGCATCGAAGCCCGAAAGCTTCACTTCTTCTTCAAAAGAACGATCCGAGCTTTCCGTGTTATAGATTTCGGTATGCTCGTCATCATAACGTGCATACTCCATTCCAAAGAGCGCGTTCAGCCCAGGAAGCAATTCTTTAAGAAGTTGTGCGCGTGAAATAGCCATTGGTCAGTTCTCCTAGACGCCTGTGGCGTTCAGATAGGAATGATTAGAAGCTGACCCGCTAGACGCAGCGTTAAACTTCACGATAACATCTGGATACGTATCACTGGCCGTTGTCCCCTTCGGGGGCAGGCTGCTCGGCCCATCGACAAAATCAATAATGCGAAGAGGCAGCGTGTTCGTTGTAGCAGGAGTGCTGCCGTCAAGTGCATTCTTGGATTTACCGAAGGTCGAATTACCAGCCGTTACGACCACAGATGCATTGAGACCACGATCCGTCGTGTTCAGGGCCTCGTCGGACTGCATCTGAAATACTACAAATGGATCGTCAAGCACATACGCCATCGCGTCAGTGGCCGCATTAGATGCAGGCCAAAAGTTTGAAAACGTTTTCTGCTTGGTTGTCGGGTCCGTATAAGAGCAACCCAAGAAAATACCAACTGCGGTCAAAGCAGTAGTACCAGTATCCTTCGCAATGGTACCATCCGCCGCGACCTTACAAAAATCACCGTTTGAAATCTGGGTGCCATAGGTCGTGATGATCGGCAAATTCCTAGTCTTGCTGGTAAACGAACCAGAAGAGCTTAGGCTGCCAATCGGCCTGGCCCCATACGGCGCTGCCGTAGTAGCCATAATATTTTCTTCCTATTTAGTGAAGTAACTTCAACGTTTACCACCGCCAAAAGTTACACGAGTCTTACGTTCGGGCGGGAGAACGGGCATCCGAGGATCGCTTTCCCGCATATAACTGTTATCGACCGCTTGCATCTGTGAGGCAGCGTGCCTGGCGTAATACTCACGCCTCTTCTCCACGCTTTCCTCCGCTTGTTTGCAGAGCAAGAGTCCACCGAGTTCGATTCCCCCTCTCTCTCCCCACTCCGATTTATGATCGCTCATAATCTGAAGTTCAGGATGATCTTCGGCTTTGACAGGTTCCCATCCTTCACGAAATTTCTTAGAAACATTCGTGTTATCAGGACTGCCAATCATAGATGTTCGTATCCATCTGAACACCCAACCATCCTGGGGCTCGGGATCTGGAAGAACCGATGCAGGTTCCCATGAAACATCACGAATCTCATTTTCACGAGTCTCAATATTTCTAGGTGTCCTGGGAGCGCGTTTTTCAGCCATCATGCCATCTCCTTCAATAGCTGTGCCGCATACTGCTGTGGCGTTATGCCCAAGCGATTCGCGAGTTTAACTTGGGTCTGTGTCAGTGTAACCTGCTGGCGCGATGGTACACCATTATTCCTAGATGCCGGTGCAACCACCGGGTTCGCCTTGCGGCGAGGTGCGGTATCAACAACGACGGAGTTATCAGAGTGCGTCGGGCTGCTACCGAATTGCGCAGGAAAAACTTCTTTCATGCGATTATCTATTAACTCATAATACTCATCACTATCTGGGTCAACACCTTCTTCTCCCACCAATCTTTCATGTACACCATATGCAAAGCTTGTCATTTCCCTATCCTGACCGAACCATGGGTTCGATTCTTGCCAAGATACGGCCCTGGCATCGGGTTCTGGCACTGGCTCCGGCACATGTTGCTGGGCGGCCTGATCTGTCGCCGCCTGGTCCTGGGCGAGTACGTTCCGCTTCCAATTATCAATGATTTTCTGCGAAACGGAGGGCGCATAAGCCTGAGCAAGCTGTGCATTGGTCAGATCCTTCTGCGCTTTCGCTATTTTCTCCGCATCACCGGATTCATGCGCCTGTTTGAAGTTTTCTTCGGCCATAGCGAGCGCAGCACCGGCACGATGCTTCGCCTGCTCCGTCAAAGCGGTCTGAGAATCCTGAACAAGCTGTACAAGGCGCTGATTTTCGGTCTGTAGCCCCTGTGTATAGCTAATAGCCTCGTTTGTAAGCTTGTCGGAGGCTTCCTTGGCCCTACGTTCCTCGTGGTACTCCCATTTCAGCTTTTTAATGCGTTTTTGGGCACGATTTCCCAATTGCGAAAGCTCTTCATCGCTTGCAGTACCATCATCTTCCGGTATTTCGGCGGTAGGAGCCCTTTGGTCCTCTTCCGGGCGATCATCTACGACTTCAACGTCCAATTCTTCCGATTTGGGAACGTCAATGGTGGTTCTAACGCCCAAAAACTTGTCTTCTTCGCTTATTCTACCAGTTTCGTCAGCCATTTTATGCTCTCTCCACCCCTCTAGGGTCTTCTACGACCGCTTCGACAGTATCATCATTGATTAAACGGAACTCTTTGCCATGAATTTTGATCCTGGTACCGCTAAATGCCCGAAAAATGACCCAATCTCCCACCTGACAGTACGGCCCACTGGGAAATCGGGGATAATTCGCATAAGCATCCGGCCCCATGCTCATAACCCAGCCCACAACGGTCGCAATGGACTGTTCATGCTGTAAATCTTCTGATTTTATGATGCCCCCTTCGGTCATTTCATTAACTTCGGGGAGTGCTATCAACAATTTATAGCCCTTAGGCTCCGGCAACTGAGATGCGAAATTGAGTTTATCCGTCTTTTCTTCAATTTCGGGTGCGATATCCTCGCCTGTAACAGCTTCCGCGAGAGCAATATCGGTCATTTTTTTCTTTTCCTCGTTTTAATGGTACCCTTAATCCATTTCTTCTTCGCCATACACTAAGACTCCATAAGCTTTGTCTCTATGTCAATAACCTCCCGTTCCGCCCATGCCAAGCCTTCGATGGTACCACATATCTTACGATACTCCTCCATATTCTGAGCAGACCCTATAGCCAGATGATCGGCAAGCTCATTCATCTGAGTTCTGATTTTCTTTTTAAGTACAGACAGAACGGACTCAGCCATCCTTATTATCCTCGTCCTTTCTCTGACCCTCATCCATATCCTTACCTAGATCACGACCGAGCTTAAATCCTTCCAACTGCGTTTTTATATCCTCTTTCTGCTGATCAGCCTGAATCTTAGAGATCAGTTCCTGCTCGTCCAATGCCAACTCGGCAGCTTCGATACGCTCTTTACTCGCTAGTTTCTGCCGCTCCAACTCAAGTTCCGCCGCATCCTGCTGTTGATCAGCCGCGAGTTTCTGCTCCCCAAGCTGCTGCTTGGCGGCATCGGCTTGCTGTTTTCTCTGAGCTTCCTGTTCCTGTATAGCAAGTTCGCGTTCGCGCTGTTGAATGATTGGATCTTGCTGCTGCTGGGCCGCCTGTTCTGCCTGAGCTTTCTGCTGTTTCTTGCCCAACATCTGATCGGCGGCATCGGCAACCAGAACGCTCAATCTTCTCTCCACATTTTCCGGCAACTTCTCATTGGCCGGTGGCAGCGGAACACCAAGTTCCTCTTCAATCTGTCTACGGAAGATAAATGCCAGATGTTCACGGATATGGGCGTCCATGGCACCACTGATTGCCTGACCATTCGGGCTGTTCTGCACCTGTTGAGCAACATCCGGGTCATTCTTAATTACCATATGAACACGCATATGTGCATCGTGATCCTGGTATTCAAATGCCTTAACAGGACTAAGGATGAGCATATCCTGATTTTCGCTAACAGGATCCTTCGGAGGTATCTCGTCCTTATCGGGAACAACTTTATCGGCATTGGGAATACCGATAAGCTCCATCATCTGCCTATGCAGAAGTGGCATATCATATAGGCCGGGAGATTGGGCTGCCAATTGCAGCGCAGCCTGATACTGCATGATCCGTTGTGCCATGCTGGACGCATTGGGGTCCGACACGGGAACGACATCAACACGACCATCGAAATCTTCTGCCTTGATATCCTCTCCCTCGTCCGTCTCATATGGATATGCCGGACTCGTATAGTCACGAACAATCGTAGCCAGGATTTTATATTCCTGCCTAAGGCTCGCGTGGATCCGTGCCTGGATCGCGGACTGCACTTTCATCGCCCGCTCCATAATCGCGAGCGTAGTGCCGACCGGAGCCTCCTGGTTCATATCCGCTACTTTGAGGTCCGCCATGGAAGCGAAGCGCCTACCTTCTTCCACAATGTTACCCAATAGTTGATAAAGGACCGGAGAAGGTTCCTTATAGGGAAGGAAAGTGATGTTATCTTTGATGACCCCACCCGGGACATCAACGTCTCTGAATTCTCCTGGCATAATCGGCGTATCATCGCCCTTGATTCTGAGTCCACGGGTCTTAAGCCCTCCGGGTAGATTCGACAAAGTGCCCGCATCGACAAGCTGACGCAGCAAGCTGGTCGCTGATTTCGCGAGCCCACCGATCATGTGGATCAACCCGAGATTGTAGAATCCAATGCCGGGAACGTATCCATAATGCACGAAATGTTGTTTCTTGGTTCTATGGGGATCGTCTTCACCCCAGTTTCTGTAAATCGACAAGATCGTATGATTACCCTTATCGACCGTAACCACATATGGAAGCGCGACCCCATCGGAACTTTCAAATCCAGGTAGATCCAGATCAACGTGCATCTCCAGTAACTGATGCCGCTCGTCCTTGTCCCACGACGGCCTCACGCCTCCAATTTCTATATACTTATCTGTAACTGGATTGTTTTCGACATTGGAGGGCGTGAGTTCAACATCACGGTAAAACCCACTTACCTGAAGCTTTTTGATCTGATTTGTACTGCGATTCATTACGTGGGTATAACGCTCCGCCTGATCCAGATCGGCCTCATTGAAAGCGACCACAAAATCTTCTGCGGGCACGAACATGGAGGTCGGTCTGCCAAGTGACGGATCAAAATAGATCTTACGGAACGCGGACCCCGCGAGCGGAAGGCTGAACAGCAGCTTCTCTGTTTCGGAGCGATATTCCGTCATCACTTCCAAAAGCTGATAATTGAGATACTGCTGAACCCTCTTCGCCTGCTTATCCCTTTCGGAACTGAACTTGCCCCATATCTGGGTTTTAACCGGACCCTGTGCGGGCATAATCTCCTGGATGGTCTGGCTCTGGAATCGAACTACCGCCTCCGACAGCATGGGGTGAAACACCCCGCACGCCCCAGCCCACGGTGTCGTGCGATCTTCGATCTCCAATCCCAGATAATCCAATCCCTCTTCATATGTCTGTTCCCAATCGCCCCTGCTGCTTTTATCGGCATCAAATTTCGAGATGAGATCCAGGGCGATAGAATTTAATTCTCCGTCTTCTATATGTTCTGCGAGATTCGACTCGAACGATACATTGCCCCCATTTACGGAAAGCTCTGTTGGATCGAAATCAACGAGCATCCCCCCATCTTCCATCTCCGTAAGCGTGGGGCTATCCAAGGGCACATCTTTTTCAGCTACCGTAAACCCTTCCGAGCCTATCTCGAAATCATCCTGATTAAAAAGAGGATCCAGTGACTTATCTATAGGCATTATTATTTCTCGACATTAAAGAAGTTTCCCAAGATCATTGGCAACCTTATGTAATGTAGCAACGGTATGCGTAATCACGGGCGGCGCTTTGTCAGCAATACCTAGCGTCAACCCTTGGGTCAAGCCTTTTGAAAAAGCCTTATCATCTGCCGTGGGCTTATCCAGGTCCTCCACGGTTTTCGGATTGATGACCAGATCGGTGCCAAAAGCCACATGGGGGATAACGCCGCAGGTCGAAAACTTCACATGAATATTGCCGTCCTTGTCGTACCAGACACCCGCATCCAGGCTCATCCCCTCACCGGGGCCGCCTTCCGGCCCAGCCCAGACCGTCGCCTGATTACCGTCCGGGTTTACGTAATGCCATTTCATCACATCCGACACGCTGACGCCGATATGGGCGCTGACCTTCACCTCTAAGCCCTTGCCATCATGTGAATCCACGGAGGCAGATACGCCCTGCTGCTCGTTCACCGTCTCCACATCACAGATATGGTCGAAGTTCCACTTATCGGTGCGCGACCATTTATCTCCTATTTCCTTCTTGAAATAGAAAAAGCCGCTCTTGTCCGCATAGAATACGTCCGCATCGGAGCTATTGCTGACATAATAGCCGGGAGGAACGTTCTGGCCTGTCATTAATCGTCCACCTCGGGCAACCTAATCAGGAATCCCGGCGTCTTGTCACCGTGCCAGAAACCTAGCTGGTTGAACTCGTAATACTCGTTTGCTCCCTCGTAATCATCACAACCGTTTTCCACAAGCTTGTTGATAACTTTCTCCTTGTCGTACAAAACTATCGGCTCCATACCATAACGCTCCAGCACCCCGACAACGCAATCGTCGTAGCCGTCCATGATCATCGCGTCCTCAACCCCGATGTCCAGCAATTGCTCTGCCAGAGTAACAACACTGTCAACAAACCCGGTAGAATCAGAAATGGCGATCATTGGTTAGTAATAGTCGGCTTTACGGGCTGGGAAAAACTCTTCTTCCGTCTCATCGCTCTCAATCGAAATAAACCCACCTTGTCGAAATCGCAAGAGTGCTTGGGTAGACGAATCCACGAGATCATCGTAGTCACCAGTAGGAAATGCAGCAAATTCTTCGATAACCGCTTCCGCCCATCTCTTTTTGGGTGCCCACACCAGCCCAGAAGAAAATATATCCGAAACCGCGTTTACCCTAGCAATTTTATCCTTACCCCGGCTAGGAGTATATTCTCCCACGGGGATCCCCATCCTCCTGAGTTCAAATATTAGCGGGCTACCCGCAGCTTTTGCTTCCACGATAAACGCATCCGGCTTGTATTCCTTCCACATATCGTAAGCACGGGCCTTCAGATCGGGGAACTCCAGGCGTTCCTGCAGCGCATCCAACAGAATAATATTCGGTTCATCGTTTTTATTCGTGAAGACACCCCAGGTCGTACACGCGCTGTAGTCAGCGGTTTCCTTGGCAAGAAATGCGGTATCCCACGATTGAATCACGAAATCACATTTCGGTGGTTCCTTTTCTTCCCACTCGTTCCACCATTCTCGTTTTATAATTGCGCTTTCTTCGGACGACGGATCTTGCTGGTACTGGGCGCTCCATTTGGATAAAGGCAGTTCCGCTTTTAGCGATTCAAGCTGCTCTATCGGCCAGAATCCAGGCCAAAGCGACTTGCCAGTAGGTAAGATCGCAGGAAATTCGATGACTTCCCATTCGTCCGCACCACCCCGTTCAATAGATGCTTTGACAATACTACCAGTTAAATCCTTTTTCGACCAGCGGGTCATCACCAGGCAGATCGCGCCTCCAGGCTGGAGCCTCTGGCGGGGACCGGATGTATACCATTCGTAGGTGCGGTCGTATACGGACGGATCATTGAGCGCGGCCTCCTGCTCGGAATGCGGATCGTCCACGATGAGGATATCGGCACCCTTACCCGTGACCGCACCACCCACACCGATAGCGAAATATTCCCCATGCTTATTAGTGTCCCACCGACCCGCAGCCTTGGAATCCACACTCAGGGACACATCGGGGAAAACTTTCTGGTAGAGATGGGACCCAACCAGATTACGAACCTTACGGCCAAACCCGACTGCCAACTCTGCGGTATGGGCCGTCTGGATGACTTTTTTGTCGGGATATCTCCCCAGATACCAAGCAGGGAAAAAATGAGATGCGAATTCCGATTTAGTATGACGGGGAGGCATATTCACGATTAGCCGTTTCAAACTGCCGTTCGCAATACGATTGAAGGCATCAGCCATGATTTTATGGTGATTACCCTCAATAAATGCAGGCCACATCCTTCTGACGAATAGAAGGAATTCCTCCTGGGCACCAATCCTCCCCCTGGCATCAGATAGTTCGTCCAGAAGAACCAGGATCTCTTTTTGCTCATACGATGGAAGAGAATTCAGTTGCTGTGTAATAGTAGCTATATCTACAGCCATTTATTTGTTCTCGTCCTTGGCAAGTGTCACAACTACGGTCATAAGATGAGACCATCTTGCACTACGACGTTCATAACCTAACCCCTCAAGATAATCTTCCAAAATATCACCGGCAGCCTTTCCTATGAAATAGGTCTTCCCATCGGCACGTATGGAGTAATGTTGAGGAAATTTTTTAACTAGCTTTTCTGCAGTAAGGTCCTGAATAACAAATTGCTTCCCATCATGGCTCTTCCTCCGAAGAGCCATAGCCTGATAGGCATCAACAGCTTCTGCTAAAACATCTAGAAGTTTTCTATCCATATTATCTATATAGGTAATATAGACTAGATAATCTAGACTAGATAATCTAGCCTAGTAACCTAAAATAATAATCTAGCTAGGTATTTAAGCTAGATATTGAATTGCCAAACAGAAAGTGGAGTTATCTGCAGCCGGAGTGAAAACAAACAACAGGTGGGGAGGAGTGGTAAAGTACAAAAGTTGGCCATCAATTGAGCAAAATACTGTTTATTGGTACATAGGTTTGGCCACGCTACCGGGGGTGGTCCCCCCCACTACCCCAACGTCAAGATCAAGGTCAAGGTCAACATCAAGGTCAAGATCAAAGTCAAAGTCAAAGTCAAAGTCAAAGTCAAGGTCAAGGTCAAGGTCAAGGTCAAGGTCAAGGTCAAGGTCAACGTCAACTACCACCGCCACGGCATCCACGGCTGACCGGCTGCGCCGGTCTTAGCGGGGATCTATTCCCGATCCCTAGTCTCGCTTCCTCACCATTCTCTTTTTTTTTCTTCTATCATCAGATGTCGAAATATAATTTCTGTCCAGGCTCCTTTCGTATATACAAATCTATAGTCATCTCTCTCAACTGAGAGATGCCTAGATATTTGGTATACGAATAGTCCCCAATTCGTAGTAGTCCGAAGCTTCAAGCAACGGCGCGCCAGGCGCGCACTACTCGTTGCTAGATCTATATAGAAGAAGTCGAGAGATCCTAGAATCTTGCATGAAGCAACAGCGCAAGATTCGAGGAAATCTCGACTTATTCTGTATAGAAGCTATGGTAAGGCATGGACAGAAATTGTCTGTCATCTGTATGACTAGAAGCACAAGTCAGCGGTTCTCGTTGACCTTCTAGTCATCAACCAGGGGGATCTCCCCCTAAAGGACACTGTACCATGGCTAAGTCTGCCAGCAAGACCAGCTCCGAGTTGAGCGCCCTGCATTTCGACCGCAAACTTACGAAAGCGGTCAAGGACTGCGCATCCGCCTGTGGTAAATCATCTGTCTCCAATAAGACAGCTGACACCGCGAAGCGAAAAGCGCAGGAGGAGTTGCTCAAGGTAATGCGTGTCTGGCTCACTGCATCGAAGAAGATCCTGACCAATCCCGCTCTGCTTAACGAAATGGTCACGAAGAGTTTCGAAGACGGGAAAAAGTTGGCTGGCGAGGCCGCGGCGGAAGAGTGGCAGAACTTGACCGATCTCTACAAAAATAAGCCCGAGCGCCAGCCGAGTGGCTCCAAGCGCGATGCCAAGAAGAACGGTTCAAAAGGGCTTCGTCAGCGGCGGAGGGATCTGGAAAACTTCCAGGAGTTGGTCGGGTTAGACCTGGAAGCCGCCAAAGATTCGGTTAGAAAGCGCGCGGACAACGAACCCAAGCTCCCTTGGACAGAGAAGTGTAAGATGTGGGAGACGGCAAAGGTTGTCCGCTGCTCGTCTTCGAAAAATAAGATCGTCGTCGGTGTCGATAAGGATGAGAACGTTCATGTCCTTGGCGAGCACTACAAAAAGAATTACGTCGTGCAGACACGCGAGGTGGATGGTGAGGAAGAGGAATACTGCGAGGTATCCGTTGGCCCGAACGGAGCCAAAGAGGAGATCCAGGTAGTCATCGGGCTCCAAGAGGAGGGCAAGCTGTTCGCGGAAAGCTTAGAGCTTCTGGAGAAAAGCCGTCGTCTCATAACAAATCGCGGCAAGTTTGTCAAAGATTCTCTGGACGAACAGACACTGGAAAACTGTCAGATCCCTGAGCAGGCCAAGCGGGACTAACCCATCCTATCCACCGGGGGCGGTCGGGCTTCGACCTGGCCGCCCCCATCTCGGGAGACAACAATGTGCAGAAAAGGGTTCCTCCACGACGGCAAGATGTATTACCTAGATTATTACGATAAGGAAAACCTATCGTTCCAAGGTTCACTAGAATTTCCCGAGGAGTTAGAGGATTACATCGCAAGCCTGCATCATCACCGTGCCGAGCGTATCAGGATCCTCGAAGCCGCTGATCAACAAGCGAAGGACGAACAACTAACCCTCAACCTGGAGCTAGACGAGCATGAGGAATAGCAACCTAAAGATCCTGTCCGAAGCGGTTACAGTTTCAGCCGCGTTCTGGATCGTCATCATGGCCCTTATGTACTTCATCCCACCGAGAGGCTTCTAACCACTGGGGGCAGTCAGGCTTCGGCCTGGCTGTCCCCTTTTTTTCTTCTAGCCTCAACACCAACGTCAACACCAACGTCAAGCCCAACGTCAAGCCCAACGTCAAAACCTGAAGGAGTGGCTTGTCGCCACGCTTTCTAACGTCAACGTCAACCCCTGAAGGAGCGGCTTGTCGCCGCACTTTCTAAGGTCAACCCCAACGTCAACGGCTGGCCGCGCCGAGGTACGGGTGTCAAGGTCAATGGGGGAAAATTTCCCCCTGGATCTAGCTGACCCCCGAACGCAGAGGTACGGGTGTCATGGTTAACGCCGAGGTACGGGTGTCACGAGAGGGGTTAGGTCAAATCATGGGGGGAAAATTTCCCCTTTCAGATTTTAACCTACTTATACCCTACGATACTAACCCTGCTATCACGCCTTTGCTGGGAACAGTGTAGCGAGCTTCTCGACCAGTTCTTTTTCTACATCTTCGGGCGTGCGATTCTCGAACGTAATGTGGGTGGACTCATCGAACAGCCCGCTGGTCTTACCCAGCAATTCAAGTGCGCGTACACGGGTAGCGGCGGGGTTCTTATCATTCTGTGCTTCGCCCTGCAATCGTTCTAGTATCCAGGCTTTACTGAGCTTTTCGTGCGCGGCGACTGCTGTTGCGTCCTTCTTCTTTAGTGCCGTGATATATGCTATCACCTTCTCGTTCTTCGCCAGCCGGGAAGAGGCATTCCACACCACTTGATCTGACATCTTCGCCGCATCGTACGCCTTACGATACGCCTCCGTGTAGCTGTCACCCTCGACCACGAAGGCGGCGAACGCCGATTGTTTTGGACTAACACCATTGGGATTAGGCATACCACCACTCTACCATTAGGACTTCGGTGGGTCAACGGGGTTGATTGGATCCGGGGTTAGCTAGACCTTGAATAATATATTAAAACCGTTAAATTTATTAAGTGAATTAGAAAGGGGTTGGTTGGGTGACAGGGGTGACAGGCTGGGATGGAGGGGGAAAATTTCCCCCAACAATGCACGGCCCTAGAGAGGAGGGCATCACAAGATGCAACACGGGATCAACGCGACGGTAGCCGCGACCGTTCCCAGGTGTGCTAAGAAAGTGAGCGCCGCCGCCTACTACATGGCTGTTCGGTGCAACACCTACGAGGAAGCCTACAAGAAGTGGTTGCTTCCGATAGCGCATCTCTTGCCGGTACCATTGGTCAAGCCTTGGGAACGAACGGAAAAGAACCAGATAAAATCTCTGGTCGCAACGAGTCAGTATACGAAGGGCAATACCGACCCCGTATACTTCGACCATCGTGCCACCCAAGCGTCGGGCTCTGTCGATAGGTTCGACGAGAACGCACGCAAGCCTCAACGTGGGGGGAAAATTTCCCCCAAGAAGAGGGGGTCACGCAGGATACCCGCCGAGTTTGTCTGCCAGGGATGCGGCAGAGATGTGCGCCGTGCATGGGTCATGGTGAACGGCAACCTCTATCAAGAGGTAGACCATGACAAGTGTATGAACCGGCGAGTGGACACCTCCGTGTTGGGACCCAAGGCAGGGATGTCCAAGAAGAAGCATAAGTAAACTTGTAACCGGGGGAAAATTTCCCCCAAAGGAAAACGTATGAAGATGGATGCGGTGAGGTTGGCAGGCGTGGGCAACGAGATAATCTGTGTGGCATCGGCGGGAAGGGAAATGGATATTCGATACCAGGTACACGCTGACGACAAAGATTTCCCAGAAGAAATGGAATACTGGAATGCCTACGAAATTGCGGAAAGCTTCAAGCATTGGCTCGACGCTAACACTATCCACCGTTTAATAGAGATAGATGTTGAAGCGGAAAGAGGGTTGGGATTATCCGTATATGGAAGAGTGATATGGCACGCTTTGAGCAACTATCAACAGCAAGAAATCATTGATGTCTACAACAGCGGGAAATGGGACCCCGACAACTCCCGCTTTGAAGGTAACCGTTGGTGATGGATCACTTAACCGGGGGAAAATTTCCCCCAAAGGAGGAGCATAGTGACTGAGGATACCTACCGGAAAAGCCTAGTAAACTTCCGGGGTCGCGACCTATTGCGGCAAGCGATAGCCAAATACGATGGCAACCTGGATTCTCGTGGTTGGATAATCCTATCAGCGGCTGCCCTGCTGTTCGCTAGTGGCGTCACACTGGGTGCAATCCTTCAGATGCGCTACCCGGATACGAATGAGGTGGTTTTTACCGCCGCTGTGATAGCGGGATTAACACTTTTCTTGTTAGGTCTGGGAGTTTCGCTCTACCTGGAGTCGATCACCAACCGCAGGGCCAAGTTCATCGAAACACTTGAGTCCTACATGGACGCCCAACACGATGTCGCTAAGTACGATCAGTGGAACGCAGCCCTCTATAACTTTCAACGATCCAATGTCGAGAGGGGACAGAAGTAAACCCGTAACCGGGGGAAAAATTCCCCCCAACTGAGGAGAAAGAATAATGAATCTGATTGAGGAGAGAAGGCGGTCGCAGATACGACAAAAGATTAGGCGACTGAGACAGGGCGATGAAGCAGCACAATTAAAAATTAATTTAGACACCGAATTTCCGCCGAGGAAACACCAGCGTTTACCAGAAGAGATCCTTATCGAAGAGATAGGATGGGAGGCATACGAATGGCAACGGATTTGAAAGCACCCACAGAGGTTGTCGAACGTGTCTTCACGGGAGCGGAATACGAAGAGGTCTATTACGACAGGATCTTCGACTACGAAATGAATCGTGATGTCCCGCCGCACGTTGTAGTACGGGAATCGGATGCCGAATTTATCGTCTTCCCTCCCTACACTTACTAGAACAAGGAGAAAAATATTGTGGCTATATCAGATTGGATGTTGGGAGATCTAAGGGAATGTATTGATCTCATGGGAACCATAACAGAGAACCTTAACTGTAGAAGGAGTCCGTGCTGTAAAGAAAAGGCAAGGTTCAATTTATGGGATGATGAAGACGAAGCCCGATTACACAAGCGTGTGTCGTCGGCGGTAAAGAGAGTTGAGGAAATACTTACTGACTTCCGTAAGGTGAGTGACAAACGAACAGGAATAGAAGAGGAGTTGACAATGAGATAACTAGCAATTAAATTTTCGAGTGGGAGGAGTCTGGGTGGGGAAAATTTCCCCTAACTTCTAAAGGGAGGAGAGGAGAATGAAGGAAACTGAGTACCATCTTAGACAGACAGTAGAACCTGGCGAGGTACCGGAGGCTGCGGTCGAGCTAGAGAAGGAAGGTTACCCGCTGACTCTTTTCGGGCCAAATGGGCATGGTAAAACCTACGCCGCCAAGGAATCGGTAAAGGCAATCTCTTGCCGTCACAACGATGGCAAGTCCATGCCAATCGTGAACTGCAACTCTGGTGCTAGGCCAGGGGTGGGTGAGTACGGTATGCAGATCTTCAATGCTACCGGATTTGACCCAGAAGATTTCGCAATGCCAGCTATCGGGGATCGTACCTACGACAGGTACGTCACGACTGCACTGCCTGGAGCAGATGCAAGTTGGACCCAAGGCATAGACCGAAAAGACATCCTCTGCACTGTCATTGCCGAAGAGATGGGTAAGAAACCAGAGAATTTCAAGATCTGGTCAGAGCTTTTCAATGAGAGAACCTTGGGCACCAACTATAAGGTGCCGCCCCTTACCTATTTCATTGGCACAAGCAACAATCCAGACGATGGGGCAGGGGCATTCGCCATGCATAGTGATCTGGTCAGGAGAGCGTGTACCCTACAGGTACGGAGTACCGTCCCTGGTTTCTTGAAACTCCACAAGGGCGAGTTGCACCCGCTGATACAAACACTTCTCAAGTATCAGGGCGACTCCTTCCTGTTTACTCAGGATCACGAGGCCAGTGGTAAGCCATTCTGTGCCCCTAGTACGGTTTTCCAAGTCAGTAAATTATTAAATGCAGGATTGGACTTGGACTCTCCGTTATCCGAAGCCATGGTGCTAGGGATAATTGGATTCCGAGGCACTGCCGAATTGTTCGCAACGTACAGGGCGGGGTTCAAGTTCGGAGATATTGACGAGATGCTTGCAGATCCCGACAAGCACGGTGACAAGATCGACAAGCTCAGAAATGATACTAGTCATAACGGAAGGCAACTACTGTGCAGTGTCATCTGCATGCTTGTTTCCCGCCTGGATAAAAAGCGTAGCACCTATAAGAAACTTGGCGGTGCGAGCCAGATTAATAACATAATTAAGTTTGTAAATAGAATTGATCAGGAAGCTTCAGTGGCGTGTGTAAGTGCGGCGCTTGCACTGAACGATGACATTAGAAAGGAGGAGGAGTTTGTAAATCATTATGCCAAGAACCAAGACTTTTACTTCTAGGGAGAGGAGAAATGCCATGAACGACAAGCTTTTTGAGAATTTTATTCTCACTGGCATCAACGTCAGGCAGTACGGTCACCTCAAGAGGTGCAGAGAATTGTCTGATGCAGGGGCCGATGCCACGGGAATAGATCCCCGCAGGGCCAAGGGCCAGGTAGCTATTTTCGATGAAGGAATAGTGCGAGCGATCAAGGCTCCCGTAGCTAAAGCTAGAAGTTATATGAAGAGCGTGACCGTGCCGTGGACTACCTCACGGAACAACGATAATGGTGGTCGCGTCAGTGGCAACGAGTATCTGCTCTCGCCAGAAAAGCTGGTTGCATATGAAGAAAAAATGGCTGGCTTTAGAATGGAATGGGAGAAACTGCTGGAAGAAAACTTATTTTCTCAGTGGGATATATTCCGAGCCGAGGCGTTGACGCAACTGAACGGTAGGTTCCAAGAATTTTTCATACCCATTGAAGATCTACGAAAGAGATATGGCTGGGAAACGTGGATCAAGCGTCTCGTAGATGAAACTAATATTGGTGAGGATATTAGGCTCAAGGCTCCGTCCGAAGTTATAGAGCGATGTGTGGCGGGAGCCAAGAGTGAGCAAGCCCAGAAGATATCGAACGTCGTAGGCAGTATTGCGGACAGCGTTATGGATGAGGCAAACGCCATCGTGAAACGCCTTGATGAGTACGTCCATGACAAAGATGACAACAGAAAAAACACTCTGCCATACGAGAAGGGATGGAATAAATTAGAAGATCTGGCAGATAAAATTGATGGATGGCGTCAAGCACTGGACGATGAAGACCTGACTGATGCTGCCGATAAAATCCGAGATCTAATGGGAGACATAAAGGGTCTAGGAGGTGGTGACATCAGTGCAGCACGGTCGGCCCTGTCGGGTGAAGATGATACCGAACGAAAGAATGTCAGGGATAAACTAACCGACATCACGAAGACGGCTGCACCCGCCACGGATAGGTTCGACAAGTTCATGGGTAACTAGCTTCTGCCTTAACGGGTTCGGAGGACCCGGAGGACCCGGAGTACCTCTACCTGCTGGGCTGCAAACTAAAAATAAGTTTAGACAGCAGGTTTTCTGGCATCAACCGAGGGGAGGATCATGTACGGACAGCATCCACTTACCGGCGACGAGCTAATAATCAGGCGCGTCAAAAAGCAGCGTTCAAAATTGTTTGGATGTGCGCCTGGGACCCATCAACAGATGGGATTCTTGCCCATCGAAGTGAGTGATCAGGTTTCAACATTCGCTACAGATGCAAAAAAGATTTTAGTCAACAAGTCATATGCGGAATCTATAAATGATCTCAACATTCGCGGAATTGTAGTACATGAATCTCTTCACATTGGACTCAAGCATCACATACGGCTTGTGGTGTGGATGAAACGTTGCGGGCTTTCCAAGGAAGATGCGCAAGAACTATGGAATATAGGTACTGATTATATCATTAACGGTATGATCAAGAGCAGCGAAAATTACGGTAAGGATTTCACGTTACCAGATAATGTTTTGTGGGATGACATCTATTCCACCTGTGGGTGGCCCGCTGAAAAAGTTTGTAACGATATGTTGAGAAAGGGATGGAAGCCCAAGCCTAAGCGACCTAAGCCTGGAGATCCGAAGGGTCCACCTAAGCCTGGAGGTGTGGATGATCCACCTGACACTGAGGGGTGTGGAGAAATTCTAGTTCCCGAAGAACTTCAAGGCGACTCCAAGGAAGCCAAGGAAGCAAGAGCAAAAGAAGAACAGGACATTAATAATCGTGTGGCAGAAGCCGCCATGCTTGAGAAACAAATAGGTCAGGGCAAGGGAGGGATGTTTGATAAAATCTTTAAGTCAACTGGAAAAACTACACCAGCGGAACACATCCGATACTTCTTGAAGAAGCATTTCTCTCACGTTCGTAGTTATAAACGTCCGAACAAACGATTCTTGCACAGAAAAATATATCTACCAGGAAAGATAAAAACTCCGCACACACTCTATACTTGCATAGATTCGTCGGCATCCATGGGCCAGGACGAATTTGAAAAGTGCCGAAAGAACCTAGTCAGATGGGCCAAGGAGTTAGGCTTAAGTAAGATCCGGGTAGCTTATGTGGATAGTGAGATACATATGAACCCAGACATAGGTAAGCCTTGGTATGATATAGATCTGAAGAACGGAACCGGAGCAGATGCTATGGAGTTGGATATCTACGGAGGAGGAGGAACATCATTCGATCCGATATTCGATTATCTAGAGAAGAATAATGAAGATGTCGGTGGTCTTGTCTACTTCACTGATGGCATGGGTTGGGTGAGCGAGAGAAATCCCAGCTTCCCCGTGCTATGGATCACGACATACTGTGCGCCACGCTTCGGTGGTCGTAGTGATGAAGGCAAACCATTTGGAAAAGTAGTTCACATTTAATCAGAGGGGGGATGAGAGATGGTAATTAGACTGAAGATTGATACGAGGTCTGTTAAAAATCATTCTATAAGAGGTAACATAGACCAGCTTTTAACAGACATATACTGGCCCGATCTTCTCAAGCCGATAGTGCGTGAGGAACTTCGCAGAAGGGCAGAGATTCCTGTTACCCAGGAAGACTACGATAGACAGGATGAGGTCAATGAAGCTGTAGATGATGTCGATATAGATAAGATGCCACAAGGATTTTAGGAGAGACAATCATGGCTTGTGTGGAATACGAATGCTTGGAGTGCGACACACCACTGGCAGACGGTGAGGAAAGCTGCCCGAAGTGTGGAAGCTTTGATGTCAGGACTACATTCGACGAAATGGATGATCATTATGATCTACCAGACTTGTGGAACAATGAAGAAGAAGAGGCTAACGATGACTGAGAAACAATTTAACAGGGAGTATAAAAATGGAGCCCCGATTCACAGTAAAAACTGAAAGAGCAGATCATGTTATCGGCAACCGCGCAGGTTTCAACGCATTCGCATCTTGGAAAGATCTTCACCCGGACGTTGGCTCCCCGGAGCCTCCCCTTGTATTCCGCGTGGTGGCAAATGTCGAAGAGGAGGACGGGTGCATCTCGCACTACACCGTCGCGGAGTTCTTCTCTAGCCGAATAGCTGGTGAGTTCGCCACCGACGGGGAAGCCGCCGCCAACGAGTACGCTGCCACCCTCAACCGGGAGCAATGACATGAAAGAGTTAGCCGAAGAGGAGGATACATGAAAAACCAGAATGAATATAACGGCTGGACAAATTGGGAAACCTGGGTCGTAAATTTATGGATGGATAACGATCAAAAACTCTACGATCACTATGGAAAGATGGCTCGCGTAGAAGCCTCGAAAGATAAAAGATCAGCTTCATATAAATTGTCCTTGGCTATTCAAGAACAAGTCGATGATTGGATGCCACACCTCGACAATGGTTTGTACTTAGATCTGCTGAACGGAGCGATGCGGGAAGTTAATTGGGTTGAGATTGCCCAGCACATACTGGATCGAATAGAAGATGAAAATAGTTATATCAAAGAGGCTAATTAAATGAGGACCCGTGAAGCAAGGCGCGTAAGGAACAGGGCGGTGAGAAACGCACGAAGGCATGGTCACGATGTAGCTCTTATCTCGAAGTCGGGAGCCGTAGAGTTATACGGATGTCTAAATAACTGCGATGCCATCATGGATATCTGGGATTCACCGGCCATCGTTAATGGGCCAATGCATGAGGTGAAGTGTCGTGATGGTAGGCAATCGCCATCCTTCTGGGTGGCAATCGCCACCTGCTTTCGGCTGCCATTAAAATATTTTTATACTTGGACAGGGAAACTTCGTTGATGTTGACAGAGGTGACACAACCAGAAGGCGAATGATGAAACAACGAATCCTGAAAAAACGATTTCATAAAGAGATACAGAAAGAGATGGGGGCTAGTAACGCTGGCTCTTACGAGCTTGTCGCAGCCGTTCTTCGACAAGCTGTAAAAGACATGCATTACAAAGGCTCCCCCAGTTCCAAGGAAAGGCTTGATGCCATCCTGTTTTTGGGATCTACCAGGGCTGCACTCTGGCTTGATTTTGCGGGGTTAGATCAGAAATCAACACTGATTGCATTGAAGTGGGACATCCATGCTAAAGCATTGTTGGATAACCCCAAGACAAGAATAACAGATACTCAGTATCGGGTACTAAATAAAGGAATCAATGCGTTGCAATCACTGGAGTCTACAAACAGATAAGGTTTCTTATTGTTAGATAAGATTTCTTATCGTCAGTCCCATAATAAAAATATTTTTTTAGACACGTTTTATTTTCCGTCGTCTAACTAGAATCACCCCAACATAAGAGAGGATATGATGGGCCATACTATTCGTATCACCCAGAAAAATGTCTACGGTCAGTCGAAGAACTATCCGGCATGTAAGATGTCGGAACTCTTTTGCGAGATCGCCAACATGAGAACACTGCCGGATCGGATGATAAGGGATATCCAGGATTCCGGCCTCTTTGATGTTGAGGTTGTAGCTCCCACTCCTACACCATGGAGGAGATCGTGATCAACACACTTGAAGAATTAGTTGACGAACTGAAAACGTCTGAAGGTCTGATCGAAAGGTTGGAAACAATCCGAGACCTCGACGGGCAAAGTAAAGCTGGTAAGAGTCGTGCCAACTTCTTTCTCATAGAGGTGATAGAAGACGAGATCGACGAGGGGGGTTCTTTCTACCTGACTACAGATTACATCCAAAATTTATTTTCTTTTAGTAGACTTCTTCAAGAGGAAATTGACTGATGAATAAAAACAGCAAGGTGGTAAACGGATTTATGATCGACAAGCACGTTCCACTACCGACTAGACACCATTCTACCAAGTATCCGTGGGCTGAGATGGATGATGGAGACAGCTTTACGATGGGTATCAAGAACGGAAAGGATGGTAAAAGACTAGCGAAATCAATTCGCTCATGTGGCAACGCATGGCTCAAGCGACATCAAGACACACACGGTGGCCTCCATGTCATTGTTCGTAAAAGACAAGATGGCTATGAGGGCTATCGGATATGGCTGACAAAGGAAGAGGGCGAGGACTAACTGATGAACAACCATCCGAATAAAGAATTTGTTGATATACTGATGGGAAAAATCAAGAAGCACGCAGAGCTTTGGGCCTTAGCGCGTACAGATTTCAACTGGGCCGAATTTAATTGGAGGAATATGTCCGAACAGTGTCGCGATGAAGCCAGAGAAGTTGAAACAGATATTGAAAATAGTCTTTATGTCGCCCTGGATAAAGCATTTGATAATGGTCACGATCAGGGAGGTATTAAGTATTCAACCCGATGATGAGCTAAATAAAAAACCGCCGCCAGCGGAGAGTCTGGGAGACACGCTGACGGCGGTTAGTCCAACCCAACTTACATCGTACCCCATACTACGAGAGAGGAGGTTTCGTAGTACGGCAAAATCTATTCCTAAAGTCGTCTTTAGTCAACGCAACACACCGGGGGCACCCCTCTATCAAGAACTAGAGGTTGAGTATGGTTTTTTAAGCTGGGCGATAACGGCTGCACATCACCGCCGAGCCCCCCATTCACGGCCTGCAGATATCGTGTCTAAAAATTATTTCTTTCATGTAGAAGAAATGTTCCACGTGCCACTATTCAAAGTCCCAATCGTAATCATCGAATGCGGGACTGAAGTCATGCCAGCGTCCGGTAACTTTGTCGAAATGCAGAGGACAGACACCATGTTTGCCTATCCAAGACCAGCGGATTTTCCAGATATGACATTCAGGAGGCTCTTCGTCTCGCTGATGACGCCATGCAGTCATACCGATATCAGCTTTGGCGAACCAGGCTGCACTGCCAGCAATATCGTGGCCAGTTACAATAGCTTTTTTGTCCCCCCTTCTATCGGGAGGAAGCTTGGTCGGATGAGCAATGAAAAACACATGACAGTCATGGTCTCTAGCAAACTGCTGCACCTGGGTCAGCATGTCTGATATAGCATCGGTCTCACGATGACCATGAGGGAGGCGTATGTGATTATAGGGGTCTATAACAAGCACCCTACAGCCCATTCTCATTACTGCAGCAGAAGCAACAGAGAGGATACCGTCGATGTCATTGGGACCATCACGCCGACTGTCCATGAACATGAAGTTTTCTTTAATCCATTCGGCAGCAAAGTCACGCTCTTCGGCACTCATACGAGTGGATGGGCCATCAAAGAATGGACGGTCCATGATCTTCTGTGCCAATTGTGCCATGTGTAACTCAGGTGGTTTTTCAAAAGAACAATAAACTGTTTTCCAGTTGTATTCTTTGGCGAGATTGATACAAATCTGGTCAACTAGATCTGACTTTCCACTACTAGGAAAGCCTGTAACTACCGTAAGCATACCTGGAGGGATTTGTATGTATTCATCTAACGAAGCAAAGCCAGTGGAGGCTCCCTTCATCTGGCCGTTGTCATACAAATCCACAAACGAATCGACAAATGCTTCTGCGCCATGCAACCCAATGGTCGGAATCCGCTCACAGTATTCCAACTGTTGCTCAAGGTACGACGATCCCTTGGCATCCATGGCTTCTGAGGCGTCCTTATGACCACCAAGATCTATCATCCAGACTTTCGTACTACCTATCCTGCGAATGATCTCTTCTTGAAGAGCTTTCCCAGGTTCATCGGAATCTGTATTCAGGATAATTCTTGGCGCAGAATCCAACTGTCGTTTCGCACGCCAGATATATCGAAACTTATTGTCATGCTTCGGATCAATCTTCCCGTCTCGAACCTTGGCCGGTGCGCCATTGGGAATGGAGAGAACGGTCAGGTTATCAGGAAGGTTAGTACTCATCCAGGCGAGTGCATCAAGCTCGCCTTCACAGATCAGAACATCATTGCCATCGACATAGGAATCCAAATTGAAAAAATCTTCGCATATATTTTCTTGGCTAAAACGCTTCTTTTCATCAGCAGATCTCCACTTCACGGCGTGAACAACATCACCATCCCTGTAAGGAAATCCAACTGCCGGAACCACCTTGCCATTGAAACGATAGGTGCCAGGGATGGCATGACTCTTGATAATCTCTTCGGAGATATGCCTGGATCTCAGGTAATCAAACGCCGTACTATTCGTGGCTCCGCGTTCAATGTTGAGGGGGAAATTTTCCCCCCCTGGAGGGGGCGGTGCCATGAGTAAATCGAAATCAAAGTCGTTATCGTGATCCCAACCACCCTCTATGTCACAGTGATGACACCTATACTTAACTCCTGTAGTATCTATTTTAATAGAGAGAGGACGATCCGCTTGGTTCTTGCCAGATCTATCATTCTGACATTCTGGGCATTGTTTCTTGTGTTGCCCATTACCAAGCCCAAGAGCTACATCACGAATTTCTTTAGCTACTTGCATTGGATATCCTCCTTTTCCTCTATTAAAGTTAATAAGGTATTTCTAACCAAGTCTTTATTATCTAGACTACTAATAACAATTACTGAATGGGGTTGTTCTTTATCTAATCCATGTTCGATATACTTTGACTTTATACTTCGATCATTTTTATATACTTTATTCTGTAGAAGATCTAAGATTAAAGATTCATCTAGATCAGGTCTTCTGGTTCTATAGTAAATCTTTATAGCTATACTCAAATCTTCTTCAAACATCTCTTTTCTAGCTGGGCACTGCAGGGAAAACTCCTTGGCATATAGCAGTGCTTTTTTTGATTTAATAAATCTGGGCATACCACCGATGGAAACCAGGCGACGAGAATTAGCCTTAGAGGAAGGCTCGCCGTATATAGTAATTATACACGGATCGTCGTCAATACCATTGCGTTTCTCTAGGCGGTTGATTATCATTCCCCTTGTTGGGCACCTCGAACGATAACCCCCGGAGGAGAAACGTGCAAGAAGAGTCTAAAAGATACAGGGTTTACGAGGGGGTAGGCGTACCACCTCCCGCAAACCCTGGACCACGCCGGAAGTGGGGCGACCTGCCGCTTGAAAGTGTTTCAGTGGGAGATCTTATCGAAATGCCGATGAACAAGGAGGGAACAGATGAATTGATCAGTTCAATTAGAAGTTATGTCTATCGTGTATCTCGCAGAACAGACAGGAAGTTCACTGTTCGCAAGACTGATTACGGAATTGGAATATGGAGGGTGAAGTGAGTGACTTTGATATTCGTAGCGACAGACCAATGCCCAACAAGATGAGTCTTGGGGCCGTTGATTATCCCTTCGATAGCCTGGGTGTTGGGCAATCTTTCGTGGTTGATGCAGGAACAGACAAGGACGAGGATGGGCGCAGGACAGTAGAAAATCGGTTACGGTCAGCAGCTTTTCGTTATGGCAAGAAGCTTAACAAGAAATTTTCTTGTCGTTTTATGAGCGATGACAGAAAGATTGGCGTCTGGAGAACAGAGTGAAATTTACAAATCAGTATGGAGCACCAGACGTTTTCATAAGGGCCGTTGAGGCTGACCCTTACGACATGGGGGAAGCGGACTTCAGCGTAACGGGATTACTACAGCCTCCGCAAATTACTCGTTTACAAAAAGAGCACGCAGATAAACTTACCTCTGACATTCGTGATGAGGTTTGGAAGCTTCTGGGATCTGGTGTTCATGCTGTACTGGAGGATCATGGCGACGGCACCACGGAGCAGAGACTGTTCTCTGAACATGAGGGCATAAAGATCTCCGGTGCCGTGGACCTGGTGAAAAATGGGCATGTTACCGACTACAAGGTTACGTCGGTTTATACCACCACCAGATCCCTTAAGCCTGATTGGGAATCGCAACTCAACTTATATGCGTGGCTTCTGGGAAAAAATGGAATCGAAACAAAGAGCCTAAAGATTGTTGCGATATGCCGGGATTGGATGAAGAGTAGGGCCGGTAAAAATAATTATCCAAACAGTCCGATTGTTTCGATTGCAGTTCCATTATGGTCGCCGGAAAGGCAAGAAAGGTTTGTATCCCAACGGGTGCGCATTCATACGAAGGAAGCGACCACTCCTTGTACGGACGAGGAGCGTTGGATGAATGATGCTGGCACAAAGTTTAACAGGTGTGAGGGCTGGTGTTCTGTAAGTGAGTTTTGTCCACAATGGAGAGGAGATAGCCGTGGCAACAGCAACAAAAAATCCGACAGCTAAGGAAATCTGGGACACTCTGTCACAGATCAACGTCAACAAACATACCGAAGAAAAAGGGGGCTTGACCTATCTGTCATGGGCCTGGGCTTGGACCATGATGATGGATCACTATCCCGACCTCACCGTAACGTGGCACGGTATGAAGGATGAGAATGGGGTGACTAGAGATATCACCACCTATCCTGGTGGCACCGCAAGCGTGTCGTGCGACGTTACTATCGGTGATGTTCGGAGAGATATGTGGTTGCCTGTAATGGATTATAAGAACAAGTCAATCGTGAATCCTGATAGCCGTTCCATCAGCGATGCAAAACAACGGTGCCTGACGAAATGCTTTGGGATCTTAGGATTAGGATGCTACCTGTATGCCGGGTCCGATCTTCCAAGAGACACTACGTCCCCCAAAGTAACTACGGAAAAGAAAGCATCGAAACCTAGGGCTACTAAAAGATCATCCAAGAAGGCCGTGGAGGAGGCCAAGAAAGATTCACCGCCAACAGATGATGCGCATCTGATTGATGGGTGGATTGCAGACCTGAAAGAAACAGTGACCGATTTACACAATCGGGGATGGACGCCTGCCGATGATGCCACCAAAAAGGAAATCACGGATGCCATTAAAAGCCGTGACGGTGAAACTTTGGTCAGGTTGAAAAAACAGATTCTAGCTACAGCAGATGTTGCACTCAAACTTCACGATGCAGAGGAGGAGGACAATGGCTGATTACGCTGATGATCCGAAAATCGACTTCGCGGTTTTTAAGAACAAGTATGCGAAGACTGAGCGTCACCCCTCAGAGGTGGGCAAGATAGAGTTTACCAGGGAGTTTTTGAAAGCAATGGTAGAAAGGGCCAAGACGGGTACCATGCCTGTCTTGAGGGCCGCTATGTGGGAGCGTACAAGCAAGGCTGGCTTGGACTATCGTTTCTTTCGGCTAGAACTAGAGCGTGTTAAGTCTACGCCCACAGAGGAGCCGACTAACGGCGATGCTGCCGAAAGCAAGGAAGACAATGAAGGACTCCCCTGGTAGGAAACAGTTTTTGCTTAGGCTTTCACACGATCTATATAAGAACGTCAAGTCATATGCTGACAAAGAAAACCTCAGTATGACATCTTATATAAACGGGGCGATAGAAGCATACATAGAGGCCACGAACGAAGTGGATGAAATGGACAAAGGAAATCTGCCACCTAAATCAGATACTGGATGGTGGATGAATTAAGTAGTGGATCTAGGGGGTACGGCTACGTGTGTGCGTGACCGTGCTTAAACGACCATGACATGAACTCAGTACTACTGAGGGTGCCCCTAGAATTCTTTAACGAGAGAGATGGGAGACCACCCTGCTATGAGCACAATTATCGCAGCAAAATATGGTGGGCCGTGCCTCAGGTGTGGCGATCATATCAAAGCTGGCAGTTTTGTAAACTGGAAGCGTGGCGATGGTATCTGGCATTTAGATGAGGCAGACAGCAAGAGATTAAAGCTAGAAGATAGTTATTGTTCTGACACAAACCAGAGAGGAGGAGGAGATATGAATTCCAATAATGATAAAACCCAAAGTGGTACGATCAACATCAACGATCTATTAAAAGCTCTCCAGGAAATAAACAAAACATCGACTCCGACAAGGGATAATCTCACCTCTAAGCAGCTTTCGTTTTGTGAATTTATGGCACTGGGATCCAATAAGGCTGATGCTTATACCAATTCTTATGATGTCACAGACCCTGCATTTTCTAACAACGCTGCTCGTAAATTGCTAGAAGATAAAAGGATAAGAGATAAGATTGCGGAACTTAGGCGTGAGTTAGGAGAGACGAGTACCGAAAACGGGAAGCAAGATTTCTTTGATAGCATTAGATCGGAGGGTGGAAAAAAGGGCTGGGCCTTTAAGCTCACGGACAACCAAGAAACATTTTGCCGTTCTATAGCAAGTGGTGCCACCCGTATAAAAGCATTCAAAGAATCTGGTTACAATGTTCTCAACCACACAGATAGGAGAATACGGAAAAGAGCAAATGAGTTAATGGGAAAGCCGAAAATAAGGATTCGGATTAGGCATCTCATGTCTGGCAATGCCCCTAATCTTGAAACTGGAAAGAAAACTTCACGGTCTTTAGACGGATGGTACAAAGAAACATCCGATGAACTCGCGGATGCGCTGAACGCAGAAAAAAGATCCAGAGGGTGGCATGAGGAGAAGCACACGAATGCTGCCGCTGACAGCGAATTCGTTGACAATTTTGTGGAACTTATCAAGGCCCATGGTAGACTTTTTCATCATGCGGTAGTAACCCGTGGACAGAAGGAAGCTGGAATACCTGGGGCTAATGTTGAGGAGATGGAAGAGGCGGTTTGTAAATCAATCGAAACCTTGAAAGAAACTCTCAGTAAAAAACTTTCCCGATAAGAGAACTGCCATGAAAGATGCTATAAATACTAAAACATTAATGATCAGTATTCCGTTGTCCATTAATGCTTTGGGAATCGCTCTCTGTATAGCTCTGTTCTGTGGGGGTGGTCTTGTTTTTATATCTCATATGCTCACGGTACGTAGCATGCATAATGAGATGGAGCGATGGAGCACGCTTAGTCATGCCCTGACAGAAACAGCGGGAGATTGCGTGGCCCTTCTGCCACCGATGTGGACCGGCAAGTCTCGCAATTACACTGAAAACAGAGACCTAATAGGAGGATGACAAAAGAACTACAACTTCGATCTGTTTTAGATAAAGCTGTTCGTGCCTATCTCGTTGCCAAAAAAAGAACGAGAATGTTTAAGAACAAGAATGGAGGGGGTAGGGTTTATTTGGATCGTAAGGCAGCGAAGGTTCTCGCACAGGAATACCCTGAGTTTTATGTAATGCGAGGTCCTCATAAGTATTTGGATTTTGTTGGGATGTCGGCAGATGACATTCTGGAAGACTACGTTCACAGTATGGGTGAAAAACGGGGAGGCAGACTGTGGCGTCGTCTCGCTTATGTTGTTATAGCGAGAGGAGAAGAGGATGGAGAATGAGTGATACAAGGGGCGAGGAAATCACCCTGTCGGCGTCAGAGATGGCGTTCGCCGCTTTCTCTGGGGTAGCGCGAGAAGCTGCGAACCGAGCGGATGGCAGGGGACGGGCGGGTGGCTTCAGTAAAAGCGGGTGGGACACACACATTGAGGGAGCTTGTGGCGAGTGCGCGGCGGGGAAGTGTCTTGGCGTGTACTGGCCTCCGGGGATGGGCACGATGAAAGGGCCAGACTTACTCCACTGCATTGAGGTTCGGACGACACCTGGTCACAACCACCGGCTCCCAATCAAACGGACTGACCCAGAAGATCGGTGGTTCGTCCTCGTTACGGGTACCGCGCCGGTATTTTTTGTTCGGGGATGGATTGGACCCGACGAAGCGAGGCGGGATGAGTGGTGGGACGACACGATTGAGTATCCAAATTGGATGGTACCTCAGTCCGCGCTTCACCCGATTGGCACACTACTAGATGCGATACACCATCATACGCCGCGCACTGCGCGGGGAGGAGAATATTATTATGGCAGAACCAACCGCCGCATTCATAATCTATGAGACAAGAGATTATGAAATGTTTGGGTTCCATCCGGGCAATAGGAACGTTAGCCCGGCAAAGGTTGAAGATTTATTGAGATCATTCAACGAAAGGCATTACCCTGTACCTGTCATCGTTGACCAACAGATGCGGATACTCGACGGTCAACATAAGTTTGAAGCCGCACGAGCCGGTGGCTTCCCCGTAAACTTCTTGAAGTTGCCGGAAGATATTGATCCCACCCAGGTGATACGCCAGCTAAATGCTGATCAAAGAGCTTATGATTTACCAGATCATCTTAAGTTGTACGTTCAGGATGGTCGAAAAGAATATATAAAGTTCCAGGATTTGTACAATCATTATGATGAAATGCTTGATAAGGAGGGGATACCGGGAGGAAGCGGCTCTCACAGGATAGTATTTACTTCGATGCTTGGACTCCTCTGTGGCAGAGATGCCGTAGAGGGAAAAGCAATCTTGGGTCATTCTACTAATCCTTGGAATAGGGGATCACAGCCAAATAAGTTGACACAACTCTTCAGAAACGGAGAGATGAAACTCAACCCGTCCAGGGGTATCATCACCTTGGATTACCTCCTCAAGCTACTATCCGTTCTCCCCAGGCGGTTAGTGAAATCAAGTAGTCGCCTACGCCGCCATTCTTATGTACATTTTAGAACCCGTGAATATCTTTGCAGCCTACACTATCTACTTCACTACAGGAACGAACACGTTGACAACAAAAACGAAGTGTTCGATCCAACAGTCTTCGTGGCGCAAGCAAAGTGTTATCCGAAAAAATGTGAGCGACCTAGCGACCAGCCACTGAGGGAGTGGCCAGACGCCTTGAGCCACATAGAAAAGATTTACAATCACCAGAGGGGTAGCAGAAAGTATACCCACCTCGCATCACTATAAGCCCACGTAGTATCCAGAATATAGAGAAAGCGGGGTCTGGGATTGATGCCCCAGGCCCCGCTTTCGTATGAAATCTACCCACCCTAGACCCCATCGAACCCTATCGAAGTCGCTTAGAAGCGATCCTACGAGGTCGTTTTTCGGGAGATCGGGCCGGAACGCCCCACTTGGCCGGTTATCGGCTGGATCTAATGAATTCAACTAGGAGCTTGATGTCACTTTTCATTTCAGCTACAGCGACCTTCAACTCCGATACAGCCTTCGCGTTCTCCTCATGGCGTCTTCCAAATTCGTTCTTCACTTCATAAAGTGAGAACACCAGGAACCTGTAGAGGGCGTAGATGGCTCCCAGCAGTAGGACTAGGGGCAGCCCATACTGCTCAATTAATCCTAAGATTCCCTCAGTTTCCATATTAGTATCCTGGAATAACTATCAATTCAGAAGAACTATGGCCCCGGCACCAACCAAGATATAAGGAATACTACTACCTAGTTTTCTAAATATGTTGGGGTTGGCCGCCTTTTTCCAGGCATCAGACTCTTGGTTGAGGGCGGCTATCTCATTTCTGAGAGATGCGTTTAGGTTCTGCTCTTGAATCCAGAGGGAATCCAACGTCTCCACCCGCTGCCACAATAAAACATTATCTGCTTTAAGCGTTTCAATCTGGACTTCATACGCTTGGATCTGGATTTCGTGGTCCATTTGTACCCTGTCGAGAATTCCCTCTAAGCCACCGTCAGGTTGAATGGCATTGATACTATCCCTGAGTATCTCCAGATCCGTAGCGAAGCTTATGGAAGCCCTGGAGACTGTTACAACAGCCTCTGCTCGTACCTCTGCAATGGAATCGTGGGCTTCATCCAAGCTATCACGCAGAACCTCATAGCCTTCGGTGGCCTCTTCCATCTGGTGCTCAAGCCCTATGCGCTCCTCCTCTAGTATCCGTACCCGTTCTTCTGCTATCAGAGCATCGGATTTCACATTACCGAAACCCCTCAGACCAAGGATCAGTATGAGAAGAACGCCTCCCAGTACGGCAATTTCTTTAGGTTTTATGCTCATTGTTGCGGGTGTTGTGGTTTGTTGTGGTTGCGCTGGGCTACTAAAAACAATTTTTCAAAAGTATATCAGGTTCAACAACTCGGCAGCATCATAAAATAATTCTTAGACACAGGTTTTGTAGCTGTTACTCATCGCTGATCCCGAGGCAGCGATCTTATGCCGTTACCCGTTGGGCTGGTATAGCTTTGTGTCTGAGGTCGAGGCTCGTAAGTCTCAGGGTCGTAATACATACGCCCGTAAATATCGAACGGCTGTCCGACTTTAGCGATTTGAGCCGGAAGATGCGCTAAATCATATGTATCATAGTACGATATATACGGGCCTTTTTCGTCCTCACCCTTATCTAAAGTATAGGTGCCCATAAGACCGGATTTCTCAAGCCTATGAAAGGGTCCTCCCTCCTCCCTCCTGCCCGAAATGGGGCGGAAACTCGACCCTATTCCATAGGCTGAATTGTCATCAAGTATTCTCGCCACATCCCGTATAACATTTGATTTTTTACTTGTACTAAATCCAGATCTCTGTTCGTGGGGGATGGTGTCAGCCATGAATTCATTGTAATAGGGACTGTCCTCAATCTTATCTATAATTCCCTCCGAAAATTCTTGCTGTGCTTTAGCAGATAACCAACTGTGATGTTCTGGAACTAGTTGATTCAATATAAATTCCGGATCAGCAAAATCCTGATAACGAATATCCTCACCAGAGCCCACAGACGGTCGAAATCTAGCCTCCCCAAAGGTGCCATGCTCTTGGGGTAAGCCAAGATACATTCTAAAGGCATCCTCCTCGCCCCCAGTTCTCAGTCTATCACCCTCCCTTGGGGCTCCGGGGTCGCCACGAGCGATCCGCGACATCGCATCAACAAGTTCTGGAATTATGGTCACAGAGGTTGCTGAATAAGGTTTCACCGCATTGGCGATAGCTTCGGAAATCCCCGCCTTATACCCAGTATCACTACGTTTACCAAAGAATAGGGGCATCAATCTACGAATCCCAGCCCGTATTCCCCCTCCCCCCTCCTCTCTGTCAGTGGATTCTGGAGCATATCCCTGCGTCTTCTCTGCCATAAGCTGCCACAGTCGTCGTCTTCTTTCTTCCTCTGGATCAGGAAACGGTGAGCCGCCATGTTGATACCGGGGCAGCGATCTTATGCCGTTACCCATTACTGCCCCAACGTGCAGGGGATGAGCGACCGATCATGCCACGAACGTCTATGTGGGTGAACGAGTTGTAACGACCGATACCAAGGCGATCTTTTTCTGGATGATCTTCCAGGAGATCGGCAACCTCTGCTGGTGTG